>Ga0335078_10012670_pt1 | contig 12493 bp, 10 predicted proteins | sample Lox_Sample_32_FD_206711 | JGI IMG/M metagenome (GOLD analysis project Ga0335078, IMG submission 206711) | Soil microbial communities from Loxahatchee National Wildlife Refuge, Florida, United States - Lox_Sample_3.2 | ecosystem: Environmental > Terrestrial > Soil > Wetlands | place: USA... | reverse complement strand
AGTACGCGATCTTGGCCGGATCGAACGGCTGCCGCCCGTTATGCGCATCGCAGTAACGGTAGAAATACCACGAGGAATCGACAAACGTATCCATGGTGTCGGTCTCGCGGCGCGCCGGCGCGCCGCATTTCGGACACGCCACGTTGACAAATTCGGGAACCTCTTCGAGCGGCGAGCGGCCGGCGCCCGTGAACTGCACGTTGAGAGGCAGCACCACCGGCAGGCCGCTCTCCGGGACCGGCACGACCCCGCAACCCGGGCAATGGACGACCGGGATCGGCGTGCCCCAGTAACGCTGCCGCGAGATGCCCCAGTCCTTGATCCGGAAGGTGACCGCGCCCTTCCCGAAGCCTTCCGCCTCCGCCCTGGCGGTCATGCGGCGGCGGGCTTCCGCGCTCGAAAGGCCGGACCATTCGCCGGAGTTTTCGACCACGCCATCCTCGGTGAAGGCCGACTTCACGATCTCCGGCAGCTCGCCGCCGGCCGGCCGGATCACCGGGCGAACGGGGATCTCGTACTTGGTGCAGAATTCGAAATCGCGCTCGTCGTGCGCCGGTACGGCCATGATGGCGCCCGTGCCGTAGCCCATCAGCACGAAGTTTCCGATCCATACCGGCGCCTTCCCGCCGCTGTACGGATTGATGGCGTAATGTCCGGTGAAGAAGCCCTCTTTCAGGACGTCGCCGGGACCCTGGGCCGCGCGCGCATCCACCATCGACTTGGCGCGCGCCTGCGCGGCGCGATCGGCCAGCCGGGCCACCAGCGGATGTTCCGGCGCCAGGATCACGCACGTCGCGCCGAAAATCGTGTCCACGCGCGTGGTGAAGACGAGGACCGGCTCGCCGCTGCCTTCGAGACGAAAATCCACTTCGGCGCCTTCCGAGCGGCCGATCCAGTTGCGCTGCATGGTGAGCACGCGCTCGGGCCAGCCGCCTTCGAGCTTCTCGATGTCGCGCAGCAGTTCTTCGGCGTAATTGGTGATGCGCAGGAACCACTGCTCGAGCGCGCGCTGCTCGACGGGCGTATCTTCGTGCCGCCAGCAGCAACCGTCCACCACTTGCTCGTTGGCCAGCACCGTGCAACACTTCGGGCACCAGTTGACCAGAGCTTCCTTGCGATACGCCAGGCCGCGCTCGAGCATCTTCAGAAAGAACCACTGGTTCCAGCGATAGTATTCCGGCTCGCAGGTGGAGACCTCCCGATCCCAGTCGTAGCTGAAGGCGAAGCGGCGGTGCGTCTTCTTCATGGCGGCGATGTTTTCGAGCGTCCACTCGCGCGGGTGGCGCTGATTGGCGATCGCGGCGTTTTCCGCGGGCAGCCCAAAAGCGTCCCACCCCATGGGGTGCAGCACGTTGAAGCCGCGCATCCACTTGTAGCGCGCCATTGCGTCGCCGATCGCGTAATTGCGGATGTGGCCGATGTGCAGGGTGCCGCTCGGATACGGCAGCATTTCGAGCACGTAGAACTTCGGCCGCGTGGAGTGCTCCTCGGCTTTGTAAAACGTGGCGTCCTGCCACCGCGCGTGCCATTTCAGCTCGATCTGGTTGTGGTCGTAGGGCTTTTCGGGCATAGCTTCTTTAAGTTTTGCAGGTTGCGGCGGTCGTCGCCTTCGTGCTCCTTCGGCGTTTCCAATACGAACGGCTTATCGCGCAATTGCGGGTGCGCCAGGATGCGGCGGAATCCAGCGTTGCCGATGTGTCCTTCACCGATCTTCGCATGCCGGTCCACGTGCGAGCCCAGCGGCTTCTTCGAATCGTTGGCATGGATCAGCCTCACGTTGCCGATTCCCAAAATGCGGTCCGCCAGCCGAACCGTTTCCTCGAGCCCGCGCGGGTGCGCGACATCGTATCCGGCGGCCAGCAGGTGGCAGGTGTCGAGACAATAGCCCACCGGCGGGCCGGCCAACCGGATCGTGTAGTCGTGGATGGCGCGTAATTCTTCGAACCGGCCTCCCAGTTGCGCTCCGGATCCCACAGTATTCTCCAGCAATACCGTCACTCTATTTTCGCCGGTCCCCGCGGCTGCGTCCCGCAACCCCATGACGAACGCCGCGATGCCTTCCTCGATCGATTGCCCCTTGTAACTGCCCGGATGCACCACCAGGTACTCGGCGCCGATTGCCGCGGCGCGCTCCAACTCGCCCCGAAAAGAAGCAATCGACCTGGCGCGGGTGACCGGATCGAGCGACGCCAGGTTCACCAGGTAGTTCGCGTGTATCGCCAGCGGATTTAGATCGAGACGCTCGCGGGCTCGCTGCAATAATCGGATTTCATCGCGGCTTGGCGGCGTGGCACGCCACATCCGCGGGCTCGCGGAAAAAATCTGAAAGGTGTTCGCGCCCAGTTCGAATGCTTTCAGTGCGGCCTTTTCAAGCGATCCCGCTATAGACGTGTGGATCCCGATCCGCAGACTACCATGGTAGCAATGCGGGAAGGGCTTCTGGGTTGTCCCATCGCAAACGGGCCATGCGTTTGCCCGGACCCTGCACCCGGCGGTTAGCACAAGTTAGACACAAAACGACAGGTGTGGCCTACTATCCATTTTCCAGTTGCGAATTTCGTCCCGCAGACACCACACTGTAGGTAATGGCTTCAAAGGTTCGGAAAGCTGTATTTCCAGCGGCAGGTCTCGGCACGCGCTTCCTGCCCGCGACCAAAGCACAGCCGAAGGAGATGCTGCCGCTGGTCGACAAGCCCATCATCCAATACGGCGTGGAAGAAGCCATGCACTCCGGCATTCAGAACATCATCATCGTGACCGGGCGCGGGAAGAGCGCGATCGAAGATCACTTCGACGTGAGCTTCGAGCTGGAGAATCTGCTCGAAACCCGCGGCAAGAAGGATCTGCTTTCCATCGTGCGAAACGTTTCCGACATGATCAATGTTTCGTACGTGCGGCAAAAGGAAGCGCTCGGGCTGGGCCACGCCGTGCTGCGTGTCACCGAGCTGGTGGGCGAGGAGCCGTTCGCCGTGGTGCTGGCCGACGACGTGATCGATGCGGAAACGCCCTGTCTCCGCCAATTGCTGGATGTCTACGAGTTCTTCTGCTCGCCGGTGGTGGCGGTGATGGAGGTTCCGTCCGAGAATATCTCCGCCTACGGCGTCGTCGACGCGGAGCCGATCGCGCACAACGGGTGCCGCGACCGGGTCTACCGCATACGCGACCTGGTCGAGAAGCCGAAGCCTTCCGAAGCCCCGTCGAATCTCGCTATCATCGGCCGCTATGTCCTGATTCCCGAGATCTTTCAGTCGTTGCAGGCGATCGAGCCAGGCTCGGGGTCGGAGATCCAATTGACGGATGCGTTGCGGCACCTGTTGCGCACGCGTCCGATCTACGCGTACCGGTTCGAAGGTACCCGTTACGATGCGGGTGACAAGCTCGGATTCCTCAAGGCAACCGTCGAGCTGGCGTTGCGCCGCCACGATTTAGGCGGTCCGTTTCGGGATTACCTCAAGAGCCTTAAGCTATAATTTTCAACAGTTTACATAAATCGTCACAAGGCAGTAACAGCCGTACTAGAAATATGCAGAAAAAATATTGCACCTGTGGCTTGTGGGTGTTATCCTCAGTGAGTGTTCGGTAGTTAACAAACTCGGTCGAGCCGGCATTCATGGTTGAGACCTCCCTCATCATCGCGTTCGCGCTAGCGCTGTTTGTTTATTGGTTCCGTTACACGGTGCTCTTGCTATTGAGCGAGGACCAAGTCGATGTGCAACCAGGCGTGATCAGTCCCTTGGCTTTGTTGGAAACGCGCGAGACGTTGCGCCGTGCGCAAGGGGAGTTCCCGCTCGACCCGTTGCACCGCGCACTGGAAAAAGACTACCGGATGTTGTGCTACCTGCTGGACCACGCCGCGGGCCTGGACCTGCGGCCCCTCGAACATTTTCTGCTGAAGCTGGACTACCGGATCTTGTGCCTCTGGTATTACCTCACGCGCAGCGCTTCCACCAGGCAGGCGCGCCGCGCCATCGAGGAGAGGGTCGGGATCTTGAGTTACATCGCCTATAAGATGGGCAAGCACGCCGCCAGCCTTTCCGAGGCCTGACGCCACAGACGGCTGCTTCCAGCGTTTCCTCTGCTTTCCTTGCTTTACAATAATAAGGTGGGATCGGAAGCGTCGCTTCAGGTTGCGATCGACCGCCTAGCCGGGGTACGGCAGGAAATCGCCAAAATCATCGTCGGGCAGGACGACGTGGTGGAAGGCGTGCTGATCTGTCTGCTGGCCTCCGGGCACGTGTTGCTGGAAGGCGTGCCGGGACTCGGAAAGACCACCTTGCTCCGCACGTTGGCGCGCGCGCTCCAACTGAAATACTCGCGCATCCAGTTCACGCCGGATCTCATGCCCGCCGATATCGTGGGCAGCATGATCATCGAAACCAGCGACCGCGGCGCAAAGTTTCTGCGGTTTCAGCCCGGACCGATCTTCGCCAACCTGGTGCTGGCCGACGAAATCAACCGGGCGACTCCCAAGACGCAGTCGGCGCTGCTCGAAGCCATGCAGGAGCGCACGGTCACCAGCGGCACGACCACCCACGAGTTGGAACGTCCCTTCCTGGTGATGGCCACGCAGAATCCCATCGAGATGGAAGGGACCTATCCGCTGCCGGAAGCACAGCTCGACCGGTTTCTGATGAAGATTCTGGTTACCTATCCCACGCGCGACGAACTGAACCGCATCGTGGAGCGCACCATCCAATCCGAAGAAGTGCAGGTGAACCCGGTGCTGGACCGCGACGCCATCATGGAAGTGCGTGCGGTGTGCCGCGAAGTGCTGGTCGCGCCGCACGTGCAGGAGTACGCCATACAACTGGTGATGGCCACGCAGCCCGAGCAGGCCGAAGCGCACGTGCTGGCCCGCCGCTACATCCGCTACGGGAGCTCGCCGCGCGGCGCGCAGGCGCTGGTCGAGTGCGGCCGGGTGCTGGCGCTGATGCGCGGCCGGTTCCATCTGAGTCTCGACGACATCCAACATGTCGCGCGGGCCGTGCTGCGCCACCGGATTATCCTGAACTTCGACGCGCATGCGGATGGACAGACCCCGGAATCCATCCTGGCCGCCATCATCGAAGGCGTCACGGCGCAGGCCGCCGCGTAAGACCGGCTGCAAGTCATGGACGCCGCCCCTATTCTCGACCGCGAATTTCTGGAGAAGCTGGAGCGCCTCACCCTGCGCTGGCAGAAGTCGTTTGCCGGCCTGGTGGGGGGCCACAACCAATCGCGTTTCGCGGGCGCCGGGCAGGAGTTCCTGGACCACCGCAGTTTCCACCTGGGCGACGATCTGCGGGCGGTGAACTGGCGCGCCTACCTGCGCCTGGAAAAACTCTTCTTGAAAATGTTCCAGGTGGAGCCGCGCGTGCCCGTGCGCATGCTGGTCGATACCAGCGATTCGATGAGAATCGCGGGCAAGCTGGATTACGCGCGGCGGCTGGCCGGTGCGCTCTGCTACGTGGGGATGGTCCGGCTGGATTCGATCGAGATGCACGCTTTCTCGAACCACCTGGGACGCCGCTTTTTGTGTACGGGCGGGCGGCATCGCTTCGGTCCGGTGCTCGATGCGCTGGGCGCCATGGAAGCCGGCGGCGCGACGGATTTCTTCGCCGTGTTGCGCGAGTTCATCACCTGCTACTCGCAACGCGGCCTGGCGGTCGTGATTTCGGATTTTCTGGACGACCGGGGCTGCGAGCGGGCGCTCCAGTTTCTGGCGGACTTCGGCCACGAGCTCTTGTTGGTGCAGGTTTGGTCGGACGAGGATCGCACCCCGCCATGGGACGGGGAACTGGAGCTCGAGGACGCCGAGACGGGCGGGCGTTTAAAGGTGCAGTTCGACGAATCGGCGCGCACGGGTTACACCCGGGCCTTCGACGAGCATGGGGAAGCGATCGAAAAGCTCGCATTGCGCAATGGCGGCCGGTATGCGGGCGTGTCTACGGCGCAGGCGGTCGAAGAGGTGATTTTTGGGCCGCTGCTGCGTTCGCGCGGGGTGGCGTGATGCGGCCGCGTGGCGCACGCTTTGGCGTGCCGGAGCGAGCTTCGGTTCGCTCTGCCGCCCCGCGGCGGAAGCTGGCAGGCGAAGGCGGGCGCCGCGCTGCGCATCGACGGTCTGAGGGATTGGCAGGCGAAGGCGCCTTATGCACCTGCTGAATCTCACGTTCGGGCAGTTCCTGGCGCTCTTTGGATCGGTTTCCGCGTTGACGCTGGCGCTGTATCTGCTGGACCGCTCCCGCCGGCGCCAGGTGGTTTCCACTCTGCGTTTCTGGACATCGGCCAGCCAGCCTGCCGTGGTCTCGCGGAGGCGGCGCATCCAACAGCCCCTCTCCCTCATCCTGCAACTCGCGAGCATCGCGCTCTTGCTCCTGGCCATCGGGCAGTTGCGCCTGGGAATTCCGGCGTCCGCGCCGCGCGATCATGTGCTGATCCTGGAAACTTCCGCCTGGATGGGCGCAAGCATTACTCCGGCAAACGCGAAGTCGCCCCCGCGCAGGCTGATCGATCTGGCGCGGGAACGGGCGCGCGCATATGTTCGCGCCGTGCCCGCGCGCGATCGTATCATGCTGGTGCGCGCCGACGCCCTGACCACTCCCGCCACGGCTTTCGAGCCCGACCGCAAGAAACTCGAGGAAGCCATCGCCGCGTCGCAACCCGGCTCCACCGGGCTGAACCTGGAGCAGGCGTTGGCCTTCGCGCGGCAAATCCAGGCGCAAAGCGGGCGCCGGGCCGGCGAGGTGGTCTTCGCCGGCACGGGCAAACTGGCGGAGCGCGAACCGGACAAGCTCGGCTTGGGCAACCTCCGCTTTCTGAGCGTGCCGGACGCGGTGTCCAATTGCGGCCTGCGCCGCATCGGCGTGCGCCGTTCGAGCGTCGATCCCGAATGGTGGGAGATCTATGTTTCGGTCCGGAATTACAGCGCGGCGCCGCGCACGGTGACGTTGGCGATGAGTTTCGGCCCATCGGCGGACGGCCTGGGCAGTGCGCCGGCCGGCGCGCAACGGATCGCGCTGCCGCCGGGCGCCGATCGCGAGGCCAGCTTCCGGCTGCGTACCCGCGCGGCGGGCTTTTTGCGGGCCGAGCTTTTTCCGCACGACGCCTTCCCGGCCGACGACCGCGCGGTGCTGGAATTGCCTCCCCAGACGGTGCTGCGCGTGACCGTGTATTCCGAGGAGCCGGACCTGTTGCGCCCCGTGTTCGCCGCCAGCCCGCAGGTGGCCGCGACGTTTCGCGCTCCCGCGGAATATAGCCCGCAGGACGCAGCCTCGCTGGTGATCCTGGATCGTTTCCATCCGCCCGCCCCGCCGTTGGCCGATGCGATCTGGATCGATCCACCCGCCAGCGGCTCCCCGGTCCCGGTGCGCGCGCGCGTAAGCGACGCGCCGTTCACGCATTGGCTATCCGATCATCAGTTGGGCGCCGGCCTTCGCACCAAGGATTTTCGCCTCGAATCCACTTCGGTGTTCGAGGCCGCGCCGGACGATCTGAAGATCGGGGAAGTGCAGCAGGGCCCGGTGATCGTGGCGCGTCCGGGGAAGCCCAAGATCGTCGTGCTGGGCTTCCATCCCGCGCTTTCGTCGATGCGCTACGCGCTCTCGACGCCCCTGCTTTTCGCCAACCTGCTGCGCTGGATGTCCCCCGGGATTTTCCGGCGCTGGGAATTGAACGCGGGAAGCGTGGGCACGGTGAAGGCGCCGCTCGATCCCGATGTGCGCCCCGCGGATCTGCGGGTGGTGCGCGACGACGGCGCGGCGGTGCCTTTCACGCTCCGCGCCCAGTCGCTCGATTTTTTCACCGCTACGCCCGGAACGGTGCGGGTGCTGGCGCAGGATCGCGAATACGTTTACTCGCTGACGTTGCCGCAACTTTGGGAGTCCCAGTGGGAGGTTCCCGCGGAGACGCGCCGGGGCATCCCGAAATTCGCGGTCCGGCCCTCCGAATCCACCGGCCTGTGGCAATGGCTGGCGCTGGCTGGCGGCGCGGGACTGTTGGCGGAGTGGATTCTTTTCGGCCGTTTCCGCCGCGCCGCGGCGCGCGTCTCCCGCCGCCCGGTGGCGATGCGGAAGGCATCATGATCGGATAACGGCATGACGTTCGATTACCCATGGCTTCTTCCGTTCGCATGCGTTCCGCTGGCGTGGGCGGCGTGGGAGTGGCGCAACCCGGCGCGGCGCGGCGCCTTGATCCTGAAAGCGGCGGCGCTGGCGGCCATCCTGCTGGCATTGGCGCAGCCTCGTGTCACGGTCTTCGAATCCAAAGTAGGGCTGGCGATCTTGGTGGATACCTCGGCGAGTGTTTCGCAGCAGGATCTGGATTCGGCCTCGGCTTTAGCCACCACGGTAGAGAAGGGCAGAGGGCGAAACTGGACGCAGGTGCTGCCCTTCGCGCGCGCACCGCGCAACCCCTCGCGTCGCGAGCGCACACCGCAGGCTTGGAAACTGGAATACAGTTCGGGGCACTCGGCGCACGGCACAAATCTGGAAGCAGCCGTGCGCGCAGGTTTGGCGACTTTACCCGCCGGGCTGGTGCCGCGCGTGCTGCTGATTTCAGACGGCCATGAGAATCTGGGCAGCGTGACGCGCGCCATCTGGCAGGCGCAGCAGCGCGGCGTGCCCATCGACGTCATTCCGTTGGCCGGACGCCCGCGGCCCAGTCTCGTCCTGGAGTCCGTGAGTTTGCCGGCGCAGGTTTTCAGCGGCGAGCGCTTCCCCGTGGAGATCGCGATCACGTCGCCGCGCGGCGCACCAGCCACGGTGGAAATGACCGTCGAGGGCAAACCGCTCGGCGCGAGCCGCGTGGATTTGAACGCCGGCACGAACCAGGTCCGCGCCCATGCCAGCGTGAACGCCGCGGGAGCCATCGAGTTGGCCGGACGCGTCAGCGCTCCCGGCCTGGGAGAAGTGCATTTTGAAAGCGCCCTGACCCTGCGGCGGCCGCGCGTGCTGCTGGTCAGCAACGACCCCGACGACGCAGAAGCGCACCTGATGCGCACCCTCGAAGCCAATCAGTTCGAGGTCACGCACGCGCCCGCCGGCCCCCCGGATGCGCTCAACGATTATCAGTTGGCGATCTTCAACAATTGGGACATGGAGAGCATCCCCGCGCCGCGTAAGGCAGCCCTCGAAGAGTTCGTCAAACAGGGCGGCGGTTTGCTGCTGATCGCGGGCGACCGCAACGTCTACGTGGAGAAGCAGGAAGAGGATGCGCTCGACCGCGCGCTGCCCGCCAGGCTGGCGCCGCCGCGCACTCCGGAAGGCACGGCCGTGGTGCTGATTATCGACAAATCCTCTTCCATGGAAGGCAAGAAAATGGAGCTGGCTCGCCTGGCGGCCATCGGCGTGGTCGAGAATCTGCGGCCCATCGACCAGGTCGGCGTGCTGATCTTCGACAACTCCTTCCAGTGGTCCGTGCCGCTGCGCCGCGCCGAGGACCGCGCTTCGATCAAGCGCCTGATCTCCGGCATCACGCCCGATGGAGGCACGCAGATCGCGCCGGCTCTGACGGAGGCCTATCGCAAGATCCTGCCGTCGCGCGCCGTCTTCAAACACATCGTGTTGCTGACCGACGGCATCTCGGAAGAAGGCGACAGCATGACTCTGTCGCGCGAGGCGTTGGCCAACCACGTGACCATCTCCACGGTCGGGCTGGGTCAGGACGTCAACCGCGCCTTCCTGGAGAAGGTGGCGCAGCTCGCGCAAGGTAAATCGTATTTCTTGAACGATCCGTCCGGGCTGGAGCAGATCGTGCTACGCGACGTCAAGGAGCACACCGGCTCCACGGCGGTGGAGAAAGACGTTCACCCCGAGGTGGTGAAGAAGGCGGAGATTCTGGATGGCGTGGCCATCGAGAGCGCGCCGCCGTTGCGCGGGTATGTGCGCTTCACGGCCAAGCCGACGGCGGACCTGATCTTGCGCGCCGATCCGGAAGATCCGCTGCTGGTGCGCTGGCAATATGGTTTGGGCCGCGCGGCCGTGTTCGCCTCCGACGCCAAGAACCGCTGGGCCGCAAGCTGGGTCAATTGGCCTGGATTCGACAAGCTATGGGCCAACATTTTCCGCGACCTGCTGCCGCACGCGCAAGCGAGCGAAGCCACCGCCGAATTCGACCGGGCCGCGAACGAGTTGGTGGTGGATTATCGCCTGGGCCGCAGCGTGGCGGAGCCCTCCCTGGTTCCCGGCATCTACGTGTTCGGTCCCAACGGCTTTGAATCGCCCCTGAAGGTCACCAAGATGGCGGCCGGACATTACCGCGCGCGCCTGGGGATCGGCGAGAGGCAAGGCCTCTTCCGCGTGAGGCCGCTGGCGGAATCGCGCGCGTTTCCTGAGGTCGGCTTCTACCGGCAGGAAGACGAGATGCTGGAATACGGGTCGAACGATCAGTTGTTGCACCAGGTGGCCGAAGCTACCGGCGGGCGCTACAATCCTCCGTTGAGCGCGCTGTTCGATGCGGGCGGGCGCAGTATTCCGACGACGCTGGAGTTGTGGCCGGGCCTGCTGGCTCTGGCGCTGATGCTGAACCTGGCGGAGCTGGTGCTGCGGAAGTGGCGGGGGCTGTGGGAGGGTTTGCGGTTGCGGCGGATGGCGGCGCAGGCTTGAGTTGCGCGGCGTGCGGCGACACGGTAGATTGAAGAGGAAGCCTCCCGCGCGCCCGTAGCTCAGTTGGATAGAGCGTCTGGCTACGAACCAGAAGGTCGGCAGTTCGAATCTGTCCGGGCGCACCATAAAACACCAATAAAAACACACTTCGCAAGGCCCTCCGGGCCGGAGGTGTGAACCCTCGAAAGGTACCGCGAAAGGTATCTGGGCGCGAAAGGCCCTTTCGTGGGTTTCGGGCCGGGCCGGATTCGGTAAGCGCCCAGTCAACCTCAGCGAACGTGGCGCGCCGGAAGCTGGAATCAGTACAATGGACCTGATGGCCGACAGGGCACAAGCGAAGCAGCGGGAAATCGCCGAAGAGGTCGTGCGCGATCTGGCCTTAAGCTTGCCTGCCGATCCTCAGCAAACCGAGGGGATTGCCAAAACTGCAATCGCGTTGCTTCAGGTAGGCGTTCGGATTGTACCGCCAGAAGAGAAGGAAGAGCGGATCACCTTCGACCTAATACGGGCGAGCAGCTTCACTGCTTCAAACTTCGCACCTGATCTTCGTGGCGGCGAGAGCGTGAAGCCCGGCAATATCACCGTGGATATGAAGAGGCTCGTCACGGCTGGCGCCCAGACGGTGCGGGACATTACGAGCGCCTTAAAGATGCCGTGGTTGGCTCCAGTCATTGCCCTCGTGATGTGGGACCGCATATGGTCTTTGTTGAAGGTTCAGATTTCCGAGGTCGAAGCCGTCCTCATCTGGGTCATGTGGATGAACTGCAACGAAGAGCATGTCGTCGCTGAATCGATCCTGCTGGATAAGGCCAACAGCGAACGGACGCGGCACAACCGAAAGCCAATCACCCAAGGAGAGTTTGAGAGCGCTCTGGCAACTCTGGAGAAAATGAAGTGCATCCAGCGTTCCCGGAACGATGGCTCCATGTGGTGGCTGAGGGAATGGGTCAGCGTCAAGTACAGGTAGAAAATCACGCGGTAGGCCGCGAATCGCTACGGTATTGACAATTCCAGCCCGGCGTGATATCCCTCAAGGTGAAGCCTGATCACGGCCCAAAGCTGATGACGGGTGGTTCGGTTCGGCCCTTGGGGATACTCGACCGGGTAGTTTCCGCCACAGCACAGCCGAGCAGCTTGTAGGGACAGTCCCTCCCAAAGGGAACAGCCTGAAAGCCACATGGTATGGACCCGGCGATACCACTAGTGTGTCTGGAGGGTCGATGTTCCACCTGCCATACGTTCCGTTTGGGGAGATTCACGAGTACCTCGTTGAGTTCGCCATTGTCGCCGCGACAGCCATCTCCGTCTACCAGTTCCTGAGTTCAAAACTGCACAAACCCAAGTCTCGGACGCGGCGTTCACGAACGTCCCGAACACAACAAAAATGAGTGGAACGCGCGAGTTCGTGGTCTCGTACAATCTAGTGGGGATATTTCCCCAGGAGGTGCAACCGTGGATAGGGCCGTTTCCTATCTCGTGAAGCGCTTCCGTTGTTCGTTGAGCAGGTAGCAGCACGGAAGCATCAAGCCGCGCTAGGGAACGGCTGAGACTGCTGCTTGCCACGGGATCGCGAACCGTGCACCGAAAGTTGGGGCAGGCACCCCGGCAAAGTAGGCCGACGACAAACCTAGCCGTCTGGAGTGGCTGTTGGTGACGTAGGGCGGTGTTAGAAGCGGACAAGCAGTCCGTTTAGGCGGATGAGTAATCTGTCGAGCGCTGCCGAGTGTTCCAGCGAAGCTTCCGCCGTGAAGGGGGCGTTGGCGTGAACCTCTGGAACACGTTGGGTACACTTCAACAAGTTCTGGGCCAATCGCCCCTGAGAATCTAAACCAACGCGCCCTACATCACCAGCGCGGGCATTTCCCGACTCCAGGCCCTCCGCATTTCGGCAATACGGCACAGCTTGGGCGGCT
>Ga0335078_10012669_pt1 | contig 12493 bp, 10 predicted proteins | sample Lox_Sample_32_FD_206711 | JGI IMG/M metagenome (GOLD analysis project Ga0335078, IMG submission 206711) | Soil microbial communities from Loxahatchee National Wildlife Refuge, Florida, United States - Lox_Sample_3.2 | ecosystem: Environmental > Terrestrial > Soil > Wetlands | place: USA... | reverse complement strand
TCCACCCAACTGCGCGGTATGCTCGTGTCGCTCACCCTAGTCCTCTGCGCCTGCCTCCCGTGGACCCTTCGCAACTATTCGCATTTCGGCCGCGTCATCCCGCTCCGTTCGAACCTGCCCTACGAGTTTTGGTCCGGCAACAACGAAATCTTCGACCCCAGCTCGCGCGCCATAAACCGCATTACGCGCTATGAACAAGCCACGCTCTACGCCCGCGAAGGCGAAACCGCTTTCCTGAACGAAAAATGGCAAGCCGCCAAATCTTTCGTCCGAACGCATCCGGGGCTCTACGCGCAACTCTGTGCCCAGCGCTTCGTTGCAACATGGTTCGGCTCCGACTCGCCGGTCCACGATTTCCTGCACACCGACGAGGCGCTGGCCAAAGTCTTGCTCATCTGGAATGCCGCGTCATTCGCGGCGATGCTGATAGGACTGTTCCGTCTCTATCTCCATCAACGGGCCTATTTCTTCCCGCTCGCCATCTTCCCTGCGATTTTTCCCGTCACTTTCTACCTGACCCACACGTCTCTCCGCCATCGCCATCCCATCGATCCGGCCATTTGCCTCCTGATGGCCGTCGGGCTTCTAGGCATAGCGGCGAAAAATGAGAGGTTGTCATCCTGAGCGCGGTGCCTGCGCCAAGGATCTCACCCTTGGCATGATTCCTCCGCGACCCCTGCGCTCTCCCTCTGTGCACTCTGTGTTGAAATCCCCTTGCACGATCAAGCCGCTACCTACCACACCTTGCAAACTTTCTCCGCCGGCTTGGTCATCGGAGAGCCCGCTTTGCAGGCGAACGCCGCGGCGAACTCCGGCATATTCACCACCACTCCGTTGACGCGGTACTCCGCTGGGGAATGCGGATCCGTTGCTGCCCGCACGCGCAAATCCTCCGCGCGATCGTTGTCGCACGCCCACTGTGCAAAGCCTATAAAGAACCGCTGCTCCGGCGATAATCCGTCTTTCGCCGTTAGGGTCTGTCCTTTGGTAGCGTCCTGCCATGCCAGGTACGCCAGAATCTCGCCACCCAAATCGGCCACGTCTTCTCCCAGCGTTAGCTTGCTGTTAATATGAATGTCGTCCACCACAATGTAACCCGCGTACTGGTCTTCGACGCATTTCGTTCGCGCATCGAATTTTTCGCGGTCTTCTTTGGTCCACCAGTTCTTCAAGTTGCCATTGGCGTCATACTGACTGCCTTCGTCATCGAATCCGTGGGTCAATTCGTGCCCGATGGTTCCACCGGTATCACCATAATTCGGCGCGGCATCTTCTTTCGCATCGTAGAGTGGAGGTTGCAGCACCCCCGCCGGGAAGTTGATGTCGTTCATCTGCGGGTTGTAATAGGCGTTCACCGTCGGCGGGCTCATCTCCCACTCACCGCGGTCCAGCGGCTTGCCAATCTTGTTGATTTCGCGGCGATGCTCAAAATGGTTTGCCCGGGCCATGTTTCCCGCAAAGTCCGTGCGCGTAATGGCAACGCTGCTGTAATCGCGCCACTTGTCCGGATATCCGATCTTGTTGCGGATCCCGTGCAGCTTGCCCAGCGCCTGCTGTTTGGTTTCTGGACTCATCCAGTCCAGCCCTTGAATGCGAATGGCCATGGCGTCTTCGATCCGCCGCACCATATCCACCGTGCTGGCCTTCAATTCCGGCGAAAACACCTTGGCGACGTAAACTTGTCCCAGCGCTTCTCCCAATTGTCGGTCGGTATAACTCACGCAGCGCTTCCATCGTGGCTGCTGCTCTTTTGCTCCCCGCAGGTACTTTCGATAGAAATCAAAGTTCTCGTCCACGAAAGCCGCCGAAAGAAACGGCGACGCCGAATCCACGACATGGAACCGCAAGTAGATCTTCCAGTTCTCGATGGGTTCTTCCTTCAACTGCCGGTTTACTTCCTTGAAAAACTCCGGTGCGCCGACATTCAGAATTTCGAACCCCGGATACTTTGCCGCACTGTAATACGCCGTCCAGCCAAACTCCGGCGCCAGCGCACTCAAATCCGCGACCTTCATCTTGTGCTTGCGCTTGTATGGATCGCGGCGCTCCACTCTGGTCATCGACGCTTTCGCGAGCGCCGTTTCCATGTGCATCACCGTGTCCGCGTCTTTCCTCGCCTGCTCCGCGTTCTCGCCCATCAGCACAAAAACCTTGGCCACGTGCTGCACGTAGCGTTCGCGCGTTTCCTTGGATTTTGCGTCGTCCTTGGTGTAGTAATCCCGGTCCGGCAGCCCCAGCCCGCCCTGGTCCAGTTCGGCGATAATCTTTTCCGAATCGTCCGGGTCTTGCGTCGACCCGCTACTGAACACCACCGAGCGTCCATACACGAGCTGAAGTTCCGCCAGAAGCGGAGCGAGGTCCTTGGCCGTTCTCAGCCTGCCCACCGCGTCGAGATACTCGCGGATCGGCGTCAGCCCCTGCTTCTCCACGCCCGCTTCATCCATGCACGCGGCGTAGAAATCGCCAATCTGCCGCGTCACCTCGCTGCGCTGGTCCTTATCTTTCGCGGCCTGTTCCAGGATGCCGCGCAAAAATTCCAGATTATCCTGATACAGCTTCCCGTAAACCGACCACGAGGTCTGGTCCGCCGGTATCGGGTTGTTTTTCTTCCACCCTCCGCAGGCGTACTGATAAAAATTCACGCACGGGTCGGCCAGCTTGTCCATCGAAGCCAGGTCCAGACTCGGCGTATAGGGCAGAGCCGGCTCCTGCGCCCCTTTGTTTGCTCCGCTCTCCTGTCCTAATACGATTCCGCCCGTCACCAGCGCCATCACCAACGCACACACCCATCCTCTTCGCATAGAAACCCCCGCGCCATTCTCTTAAAGAAGGAGAAACTCCGCAACCACTACCTAACGGCAGGTCTCACTCTGGCACTTTTTCACTCTTCTGCTTCTATATTTTCTGGCCTTGTGACTCACCCCGGCAACAGCGTCTCCTGGCTTGACACCGCCTCCCAGCCCCCAACTCCATACACGTACACATGCGTAACCCGCGACTGCCGCGCGAAATCTTTCCCGTTTCTCTTGCCCCGCGCGCTCCACAAGCACGTAACCACCGCGGTCGTCTCAAACATCTTCACCCGAATATCCGACGCCACAAACGACGAGTACTTTACATCCGCACTCTCCACCGCGGCGATCCACCCGCCCTTGTCCAGAATCTGTCCGCTCGGCAGGATCCCCTGAAAATCGTCGGCATACACTCGCCGGAAGAATCCCCCCGAGCCCCACTGCAGCGCTCGCGCCGTCTCTCTCTCCAGGTTATTCACTTCCACCAGCCGGCTCTCATTTTCCGCGGCGATCGCCCGCAGCCGCATTTCTTCCCGCGACTGCGCCCACGCGCAATGCACCGGCAATAACGCTACCACTGCCAACAAAGCTAGAGACTTTCGCATCGCCAAACCTCGCAAAAACAATCGTCGAGCGGCCCTACGGGCAGGGCGCGCCCAAGAAATTGTCCACATTCAACGAGTATAGCCCTGCCGCAAGACGCCCGCTGCGCCCTGCCGCCATCTATTAAATAACCGCCACGGCACCTTGCTGCGGCCAGCTGCCTTTTTGCCTATCGGGTCCGTCGTCTGCTACATTCTTCTTTGCGCTTTGGAGTGCTTATGCCGCTTCCCAAGGACACCCTCGACATTCTGGCTTGCCCGGTCTGCAAACAATCGCTTCACTACACTGCCGACCAGTCCGGACTGCAGTGCGATACCTGCAAACTCGTCTATCCCATACGCGACGAAATCCCCTGCATGCTTCCGGAAGAAGCCGCGCCCGCTCCTGAATGAGCCGTAACGGCCCGCGATGAAAAAAGATTCCGCTGCTGTCGCCTCACGCCTGGAACGCTTGCTCCCGCGCTTCCGCAAAGTCCGCGTCGCGGTTCTCGGCGACCTCATGCTCGACCGCTATCTGTGGGGCAATGCCAGCCGCCTATCCCCTGAAGCTGCCGTCCCGGTAGTGGACTTCGTTTCGCAGAACGATTGTCTCGGTGGCGCCGCGAACGTCGCCGCCAACCTCGCTGCCCTCGGTGCGCAGGTGCAGCTCTTTGGCATCATCGGCGGCAAAAAATCCGCCAGCAGGCTCGCCGACGACGAACCGGGCGCAGCGCTCCGTCACTGTCTCCGCGCCGCCCGCATCGACGATACCGGCGTCCTTCCCGACCCTTTCCGCATCACTACCCTAAAGACTCGCATCATCGCCCGGCACCAGCAAATTGTCCGCATCGACCACGAGCGTCGCGACGCACTGAACGCTGCCACCCAAGAAAGGCTCTTCCGCGCGCTCCTCCCGCCGCTAAAACGTCTCGATGCCCTCGTCATCTCCGATTACGACAAAGGCCTCATCACCGACAGTTTCGCCGAGCGCGTCCTGCATGCTTGCCATCGATCCAAAATTCCCGTCTTCGTCAAACCCAAAACTTCGCGCCTGTTCGCCTACAACGGTGCGCGCGCCATCGTCTGCAACACCAAGGAAGCCGGCTTCTACGTCACCAGTAATGTCGGCGACGACAAATCCGTCGAAGACGCCGGCCGCAAGCTCCTTCCTCATTTCGGTTGCGCTGCCGTAGTGATTACTCGCGGTGAAAAGGGCATGAGCGTCTTCGAGGAAACCTCGCCGTGCGCCATCCACATCCCGGCAACCAGTTTTGAAGTTACCTATGCGCGAGTGGGTCAATCCGGTGTCGCTCACGGCACGAACGGCCGGCAGGTTTTCGACGTAACCGGCGCGGGCGACACCGTCCTCAGCGTCCTCAGCCTCGCGAGCGCCGCAGGCGCGACGCTCCCCGACGCCGCTTATCTCGCCAATACCGCGGCTGGAGTGGTCGTAGGAAAGCTGGGCACCGCCACAGTCACGCCCGCCGAACTCAATGCCGCGCTAACCGAAACGCGCTCCTGATTTCTGTAGCGGCCGCCTTCTGAGGCGGGCCTCTTTTGGCCGGTGAACCGCCGCCGACCTCACTCAAACGCAGCGAAGCTGATGGACTTGTCTTCCGGCGAGATCCACAACGTAACCGTCTTGGTCTTCGCGCTCTTTTCATCCGCTTCCGTGGGCATCGGCGCAAACTGGCTGACCGCCACGGTCACTGCCACCACATTGCTTTTCTGCGGAGCTTTTGCGCGCAAAATCTTGTAGCTCTTCACCGGCCCGTAATAACCCGTCGGTCCCCAGTCCGCCAGGAAATCTTCCTTGCGGTAGCTCGGTGTCGGTTTCCAGAGCCCGTAGGCCCGGTCGGTCTCGCCCGCCACCAGCGCATCAAAAAATTGTCCCGCGACTCTCTTCTCCGGGTAATACCGGAACATGAACCACAGCACCACCGCCAAGGCCGCCACCAGCGCCACGGCCGTATAGGTCATGGCTCTCGATTTATTGTGCGTTTCCGGTGGTGGTTCCAGCAGTGACATGATTGAGCCTATTCTGCGTAGCGGCTTCCAGCGGGCTCGCAAGGCAAGCGCAGCGAGTCTTCTCTTCAGCTACCGAGCCTAACAAACAATATCAGGCAGAAACGCGCCGACGCAAACATCTATCCAGTTGGACACCGCGGCGGGCGGAAATGTTTCTTTTGGACTGAGGCGCCCGGCGCCGCTTTTCCTGTCGGCAAAAGGTTCATCACCTGTTACTACCGGCGAAGGCTCGTCGCTTGTCATTCCGAGCGGCTTTTTTCGTCGGAGGAATCTGCTTTTTCTTCGTTTTTTCTTAACAGCAGATTCCTCACTCCGCACACTCCCTTCGGAATGACAACCTGCAGCCTTCAAAGCTAAAAACTGTAAACTGAGAACTATAAACTCTCTCACCCCGCCAGTGCTCCACCCGGCGCATCCGGCAGCTCGATCGCATACTTCGTGCGATTCTTCTCCGCCTGCGCCTCCATGGCAAACTCAATCAGCCGGTCAATCAAATCCTTGAACGGGATCCCGCTGTATTCCCACATCTTCGGATACATGCTGATCGACGTGAACCCCGGAATCGTATTCACCTCGTTCAAATACAGCTTCCCGTTGTTCTTATCCAGGAAGAAGTCCACCCGCGCCATCCCGCTCAACTCCAGCGCGCGGAACGCATCCACCGCCAGCGACTGGATTTTCTGCGTCTGCGCCGCACGCAAATCCGCGGGAATCAGCAGCTGCGTCCCATCCTCCAGATATTTCGCCGTGTAATCGTAAAATTCCCGGTGCGGCACAATCTCTCCCGGCACCGACGCGATCGGCTCGTGATTCCCCAGCACCGCAACTTCAATTTCCCGCGCGGTGATGGCCTTTTCCACCAGCACTTTCGTGCCGTATTCACACGCGGTATTCAGCGCCGGCGCCAGCTCCACCGGCGTATGCACCTTGCTCATGCCCACCGACGAGCCCAGCGTCGCCGGCTTCACGAACATCGGGTAATCGAACGCGCTTTCCACTTCCGTTTTCACCGCCGTGGGCTCCTGCTCCCACCTCCAGCGATGTACCGTCACCCACGGCACCACCGGAATCCCCGCCGCCTTCATCAGCCGCTTGGCCACATCCTTGTCCATGGCCACCGCCGACCCCAGCACTCCTGCGCCGACATACGGAATCCCGGAGAGTTCCAGCATCCCCTGGATTGTTCCGTCTTCTCCAAACGTTCCGTGCATCACCGGGAAAATCACGTCCAGCCGCTGCGCCCCTGCTCCGCGATCCAGCGGCACCAGCGCCGCTTCCGTCGGATCCGCCGTCAACATCACCCGCCGCCCGCCCTTCAGCACTTCCGGCAGCATCTTTACCGCGCCTTCGCCCACCAGCCAGTGGCCATCCTTCGTAATCCCGATGGGCACCGCCTCATACTTGTCCGCGTCCAGCCCGCGGATCACCGACGCCGCCGACGCCAGCGACACTTCATGCTCCCCGCTGCGTCCCCCAAACAATATCCCCACCCGCATTCTCTTCCGTTGATTCAGTGTCACCGTTCTGTCCCCGTTCTTCCATGTAGCGCTGGCTTTCATGCCAGCTCTTTCTGTTCCGTAGCGGGCGGCCTTCACGCCCGCGTTCCCAATGTAGCGCTGGCTTTCATGCCAGCTCTTTCCGTTCCGTAGCGGGCGGCCTTCACGCCCGCGTTCCTAATGTAGCGCTGGCTTTCATGCCAGCTCTTTCCGTTCCGTAGCGGGCGGCCTTCACGCCCGCGTTCCCAATGTAGCGCTGGCTTTCATGCCAGCTCTTTCCGTTCCGTAGCGGCCGCCTTCCGAAGCGGACCGCTCTGCTTCGAGCGCTGGGCGGCTCTTGTCGTGGTTAGTTTCAGTTGTAACGCAATTCGCCCACCGATGCGAACGAGATGCGTTTTCCCGTTGCCCGAAACGCAACGTCTTTGCTCAAGGAATCTGTGAACGCACGAGACTATTCGTCCGGAAGTACCGCTGAGACTCGGGCCCTCCCCTAAAGTGTTCCAGCAAGCAATCCTTGAGTATCTTTAGTAGGCTAGCTCGCACTATGAAACTGGCTGCCTCTTCCAGCACCATCAAGCGATTCACAGTCTCGTAGCCATTAGATATTCGTGAAAAGAAGCGGTCTGGAACCTTATCGCCGTGCGCGACGCAATTTCGCACCTCGTACAAGTCATCCAGAACGTCTCCGATTGTTGGCTCGGGTTGAGGAGCGAATGAAGGCACATCACCTGGCGCATAGATTCTTGTATTCGCTCCCTAAAACCATTTCACTCGCTCTTTCGCAACCTTACTTCCGCTATGTTCTCTGTTATTGGTCTGCGAGGTAAAGATCGCCTCTATGGCCGAGCTCCAAAGAAAGAATCTTGCCTTCCAGTACCGGTCCTGGAAATGTCCAGCTTCGTACAGACTGACGGGCATTCTAAACTTCCAATACTCTCCGGTCATAGCCTTCAAAAACTCGACGGCGACTATCTTTAGCTCCATAACGTCCCGATTTCTCAGCAAGAAGCCCTTCTGGATGCTAGAAATTTCAACGAGGTGGACCGGGTGATCGAAGGACTGAACGCGAATCGTGCCGTCGGGCTGAATGGGGCCATTGATCACCAGGGCGTACTGTTTCATCGGTCGAATGAGCCTCAGGCACGCCGCGATGTTGTACACTAACTCTGACGATTTCCTCTCCAGGTCGCCAGTTCCGTGCTCTGTCGACCAGTAACGATGAACGATCGCGTATTTTACGCGTCGCAAAACCTCAACATCCCGCTTACCCATTTCGCCTTCGAAAAGATCCCACGTGTCGTTCTTGAACATTGAACTCACATCCTCGATGTGCAAGTCAGGAATCAGTTGCGTGGGTAACGCGGAAGTGTCAAATGGTTCGTCCTGCCATGGTCCAGTCACGCCAGCGATCGGATAAACCGTAACTCTCCGTGCCTTATCGAACTCCGTCTCAGCATTGAACTCCGGCATAAAGAACCTCAATCCCCCGTCACTCTCTTGAGCCAAAAGGCGAACTGGTCCGATGATTTATGCTTGACGACACCTAATTTGTAGTATACGAAACTCAAACTCGGGGGCAAACTCGGGGACAGGCGAAAAGTTTCCCGATCCTGCAACAATTTCACCTGCCTATGCGTACTTGCAGTGGATGGCATCCCATTCGGAGCTTCCACTCAAAATGAAAAAGACAATTCCATGTGCGCTGTCGCTCGTGGCCCTTCTGCTGCTTTCATCCATTTCAAGGGCGCAGGCCCTGCCCAGCGGCGCTCAGGCACAATCCAACGCCATCCCCCAACCATCCGGTCCCGCCTCGCCCGCGCTTTTCAAAACCATTCAGGATTTGGATACCCGCCTGTTTGACGCCTACAACCACTGCGATTTGCCCACTCTTTCCTCCCTGGTGGCCGACGACCTGGAGTTCTATCACGACATCACCGGCCTCAGCATCGGCCGTCAGGCGCTCGTCGACGCCATCAAGAACAATATCTGCGGCAAAGTCACCCGCGAACTGGTTCACGGCACTCTGGAGGTCTACCCCATCGCCAACTACGGCGCCGTGGAGATCGGCGTCCACCGCTTCCACCATCCCAACGACCCCACCAACATCGGCGAAGCCAAGTTCATGACCCTCTGGCAATTCAAAGACAACACCTGGAAAATCACCCGCGTCTTTAGCTTCGACCACCACCCCCTAACCAAATAGCTCGCGGGTGGCCTACCCTTTGCGGTTTTCAAAGGGTGGGCCACTCCTTCATTCCATTCGAATAGAATACTATCCGATTATCATTGACAATTAGTAACTGGTATGGTATCTTAAGTCGTCATGTTCTCGGGACGCCCGGTGTGTGCCTCCTCAACGCGCCCCACCTCCCCGCCCATTGCAATAACTACCTTTAAAATCAACACTTACAAAACTGATACAAAACAAACGACTTTAACCCCGTTTAAAATCATCACTTACACAAAACCGGGGGGAGGGGGTACCCCTCTCGCAGCGCTTCTTGGGGTTTTTCCGGTTAGCCACCCGCCACGAGCCACCAGCCACTGCATTCCTCTGCATTTCTCGGTATTTTCCGTACGACCCGCCGCACCAGCGCCTTCGTTTTCTGCACTTTCCGTATTTCCGTACAGAAATACACCCCAGGGGGAGGGGGTGCCTACATTCCCAATTCGGAACGGCCCGCGCCTAGGCAGGCTGCTCGGCGGGAGTTTTGTTCCCGTTCTTGGCCGCCGCTTTCGGCGCTTCTTTGCTCTTCGCCAGCTTCTTGGGAGGCTCCACGTGCGCGTGCGTCTGATCCGTGCTGAGGTTCAACGCCATCTGCGCCAGCGACTTTTCGCGCAAGTCGTCATTTTTAATCTTCGCCAGCAGGAAGTTGCCGAAGTGCAAGTAATGCGTCAGCACCAGCCGGTTGTGAAACTCCGTCAGCGACTTGATGGTCTTCGCATGCATCTTGAGATAAATCGCGCCAATAAAATTGGACAGCAGCCCGCCAACCGCTCCCAGCGCCGCAACCACGTAATGCTGCTGCCCCGCGCCGGTACGGACCAGATACAGGCTGGCGCCCACCGCCGCGAAGCCCATAGCCAGGCAAATCACGCCCACAAAAAAGATCCACTTACTTTGTCGCAGCGTCTGGTCGTAATACTTGTTCAGCTGATACTGATGAATCTTGAACAGCTTTTGCGCGCGCTGTTCTTCGGTGACACCGGCGTCCGTAACCAGGTCCAGTTCATCTTCGGTCTGCCGGATTTCGTTCTCCGTGTCCCACACCGGCACGGCAATGGCGATGGACAGAAAGATTACGCCGCAAAAAAGCATCCCGGGACGCAGGATGAGCAAGACTTCCGTATCTGCGTGCAGCTGCTTAGCCAGGAATAGAACTATGGGGAAGGACAAGAAAAAGATGATGGCCGCGCCGATGGCCAGCCGCCGCGTCACGAAGCGCCGCTGCCGCAGTTGTTTCAGGCGCTCCAGGCGGCCATTGAGCACGCCGGCGCGGTCGCTAGGTTCGGCGGAAACGGCTGCTTCTGGAGGAACCAGCAGGCGTGTCAACAACTGGGAGACTTGCATCGCGCCCTCCCGCAATACAAAGTGTTCCCGGAACGCTACCCTTACGCCGTGTACGAGTCAAGCACTTACGCGGTTGCCAATCAGGGCTGATCGATGGCCAGCGGGGGATCTCAACACAGAGGACACAGATAGAGGCGCCCGCCACAAATGCTCGAGCTCACTTTACAAATTCACGGAATTCGCGTGCGATGCGCTCCGGCAAATCACCTAAGGACTTCTTGACCAGCAAATCATGACCGCCATTTTCCACTTCCAGGACTGTATGCAGCGCGGGAATCAGATCCATGGCGGCGCGCAACTCCTCGCTGGTAGCAAAAGGATCGCGCGTGCCATGTACAAAGAAGGCCGGCTTGGTCAGACGCGGAAAATGTTCCGTCCGCATCTGCTGCGTCTTGCCTGGAGGATGCAACGGATAGGACAGCAGCAGCAAGCCGTCCGCTGCGCCAGGATCTTCGGCCAGAAGCATGGAAGCTTGGCGCCCGCCATAGGATTGCCCGGCGAGAAACACGCGACCACCTTCCGGTTCTGGGTGCCCCTCCCTCGGTTTTGGAGGGTGGGTCTTCTCGGCAACCTTCGCGATCGTACCGCTGCGCAGCAACGCCGCAGCGCGACGAATGCCGGCGCGATCGCGTTCGGCAGTTCCGGGATGCGGCGGGCCAAACGGACGAGCCAGGCGAAACGGCAGGTCGAAGCGCAAAACCACGAAGCCGCCGGCAGCCAGCGCCTCCGCAACGGCCACCAGCAATTTCATTTTGCAGTTGCCGCCCGCCCCATGCGTCAACACAACGCCGGCTCCGTTGGGCTCCGCCGGTTCATGCAAGAACCCGCAAATCACGGGCTCAGCCGCAGCATCCTCAAACGCCGTAAACATGGGGAAACACTAGCAGACAGAAGACAGAAAATGGAAATTGGAAAATGGAAAAGAGAAAATCGAAACCCGAAATACGAAATGCGCGCGAAGCTCGCCGCCGCCGTTCCTATTTTCTAATTTCCATTTTCTAAAATCACCGTGAACGGCAAACTGACAATTGCGAACTTAGCGCGTCTCCGGCAGCACCGGCAGGCTCACGGTATTAATGGTCGCGGGATCATCGCGCAGCTTGATGTACAACAGCGTGCCATTCGGGCGCGGCACAGAAAGGGAATCACTGATGTAGCCGTCGGGAACCGCAGCTGAAGTGGCGAACTTGGGATCCGCGGAAACGGAGTTGAGCAGGAACAGATTGGAACCATACAGCGTACAAGGCTTGTCCGCAGAATCCGGGCAGCGAATTTCCGTCAATGCCGGCATGCGCACCAATGTGCCGAGCGGTTGCCAGTGGCTCTTCGCTCCTTCGGCATCGATGGCGCGGAAACGCAATGGCCCGAAGGCCGCGGACCCGAAGGCTTTCAGGGGATCGAAAATGGCTAGGGCGCTGCTGGAGTCTTGCAAAATCAACGTGCCTGCCGAGACGCTGAGCGTGGTATTGAACGAGCCGTCGGTGGTGGCCACTTCTACTTTTTCGGAAAGGGCAAAGGTGGCTGGCACTTCCGCTTTCAGGTACAGCGACAAGCGGCTATCCTGCGGCAACTCGTTTGGATTGCTAATGCGAACGGGCGAAGGAGCGGACGATGGCTGCAGGTTCTTGCTGACCAACGTAACTTTGGGCCGCGGCTTGCTGACCTTCGCGGGAACTTTCAACACGCGCCCATCTTTCAACGTGGCGGTCGCGGAGGAATCGTCCGTCTGTTGGCTGTTGGAAGGAGCCGCAGGATTTTGCGCGACCAGCTCCAGGGAATTGTCTTGGGTGGCAGTTGCGTCCGCGGACGGCATGAAGCAGATGCCGTTCCATTCCACGCAGGAAACCTGATCGAGATGCGAGCCGGTCAGAATGCCTTCTTCATCGCCGGCGTAAATTTTGAATTGCTCCAGGTTGACGGTGTCCGCGTACGCGGCGACGGGGACTACATCCGGATTTTTCAGCCCGAATTGCGCGACCTTTAATTGCAGTTCGCCCGCGCGCTCGTCCTTTAAAGGCAGCTGCA
>Ga0335078_10012668_pt1 | contig 12494 bp, 14 predicted proteins | sample Lox_Sample_32_FD_206711 | JGI IMG/M metagenome (GOLD analysis project Ga0335078, IMG submission 206711) | Soil microbial communities from Loxahatchee National Wildlife Refuge, Florida, United States - Lox_Sample_3.2 | ecosystem: Environmental > Terrestrial > Soil > Wetlands | place: USA... | reverse complement strand
TCGCCGACCGGGGCGCTTCCGTCCGCGTGCCGCATTCCTTCGTCAACAACGGCTACAAGGGCTATCTCGAGGATCGCCGCCCCAACTCGATGGGCGACCCCTACCAGATCGCCTCGCAGATCTTGAAGACGATCGCGTCGGTTCCGGCGAGCAAGGTCAGCGCCGCGGCTTAAGGTCCTCCAAGCAGCGTGGGAAAAGGGCGCTCCGTAAGGGGCGCCCGTTTTCATGTCCCCGTCTGTGGTTGCCGGTCAAACGATCAGCAAGAGAATGAGTGCAAGAGCAACCGCAACGCCGGCAGCGGTAGCCAGCACATGCTTGCGGCGGCGCTTCGGGCCGTAGACGCCGGCGGAGCGGCGCTCGGCGATCAGGGCCGCATCGAATTCGGCGGAGGACGAAAACGCGCAAGCCAGGGCCGCACCCGCGCGCCGAGCGTGGGCTTCAAGCGCCAAGAGCGCGGCATCGGCGCGTCCGCTATGGTTGGTGCGCATCATGAGCACATGCTAGCGCGCGGATGGTAAACGGGACGTTGCCCCCGTCACGCCGAGCGTAAGCCCGGCCGGCCTGGCGCGGCGGGGCCGCGCTTTCTTTCCTCCGACCGCCGCGAGCGTGCCCGGCTGAGCGGGCACAGTCGCCGCAGTAGCGGCAGCCGCTGCGTCACCGGCGCAGCAGACCCGATTGCGGCCCTCGTGTTTGGCGCGATAGAGCGCCGCGTCGGCGCGTCCAATCAGCGCGGAAATATCCGTCACCGGCTCATGTGCGGTGGCCACGCCGATGCTCGCCGTTGCGCCGATAACCTGTTGACCGATCGTAACGCCGGCGCTGGCAAAAGCCGTGCGCAATCGTTCGGCGATGCGCACGGAGAGTTCCTCGGGTTCCGGCACCATCACCGCGAATTCCTCTCCACCGAGCCGTCCGACGAGATCGCTGGCGCGCATATTCGCGCGCGCGACGTTCGCAAAGACGCGCAAGGTTTCGTCCCCGGTCGCGTGTCCAAACCGGTCGTTGATCGATTTGAAATGGTCGAGATCGAGCATCAGCAGCGTCACCGGCTGGCGGCGTTCGGCTTGCCGCGCGCACAGCAAATGCGCATTTTCCAGAAACGCGCGACGGTTGAGCAATCCGGTCAAGGGATCGGTTGAAGCGGCGCTGCGATAAATCGTCACGTCCTTGTCCTTGACCATCAGCAGCACGATGAACGCGCTGCCAACCGCATAAAGCATAATCTCCAACATGAAGACCGTCAGCCAGCTCGCGGCATAGGCCGCTGGCAGCAACAGCTGCATGGCAAGCGGCGAGAGAAAAATCGCGGCGTGCATAACCGGCACCAGGATCGCGGCTTTGCGCGAATAGAGCGATTTGCGCCGCTCGCGATGCAGCTCAAGGGCGATGAAGAACGTGTAAGTCGCAACCACCACGACGCCGAGGGCGATCTTTTCATGACGGCCCTCGGCGAATATCGGCAATTGGCACAGGCCGAGCCAGAGGATCGCCCCGGCAAAGGCGGCAGCCGGCAGCAGCCGGCGTCCATGAAAGAGCCGAACCCCGTTCCAGAACATACCGCAGGCAACAAACGTCATCGCTTGCGGCCATAGCGTGGGAAATTCGACGAGCGGTTGCGGCGCCGCCCACAAAGCGATGGATGAAGCGCCGATCAAGTAAGCCGAGCCCCACCAGGCGAGCGCGCGCACATTGCGCTGCTGCATCCAAGCAAAAATCAGCATCACGCCGAGCAGCGCGGCGAGGCAGATCGCAACGAAGGCGAGCGTTGAAATGTCGAGCGGCGCGATTTGCGGCGTAACTGTAAAGAGCATCGATCTCCTATGTGCCGTCCGGCCAGCCTGCCCGGCGGTCGTTGCACCATAGAGATACCATCATGCGAAAATCTTGCAGGGTTTGACCGGCTTTGATGCAAGACCCGCGAAATTTCGAATTAAATCGGCGCCACACGGGCGGCCCATGCACAAGTCGGATATCGGTTCCCGGAGATTAGCGCTTGGAGAACTGGAATGAACGTCGCGCTTTGGCCTTGCCGTATTTCTTGCGTTCGACCACGCGCGAGTCGCGGGTGAGGAAGCCGCCGCGTTTGAGCGCGCCGCGCAGATCCGGTTCGTAATAGGTCAGCGCCTTCGATAGACCGTGGCGTACCGCGCCGGCCTGGCCGGAAAGGCCGCCGCCAGAAACTGTGCAGACCACGTCATATTGCCCGGCCCGATTGGCTGCGACCAGCGGCTGCTGAATCAGCATGCGCAACACGGGCCGCGCAAAAAAGACTTCCACCGTCTTGGTATTGACCAGAATCTTGCCCGAGCCCGGCTTGATCCAAACGCGGGCAACGGCGTTTTTGCGTTTGCCGGTCGCATAGGCACGGCCCTGCCCATCGAGCTTCTGAACATATTTCGGGGATTCCGGAGCGGCCGGCTTGAGAGTTGCCAAACCTTCCAACGATTGCACGGTTTCGGCCACGGTCAGGCACTCCTCACGTTTTTGCGGTTCATGGCGGCAACATCGACCTTTTCCGGCTTCTGCGCCTCGTGCGGATGGTCAGGTCCGGGATAGACGCGCAGATTGCCGAGCTGCACGCGGCCGAGCGGCCCGCGCGGCAGCATACGTTCGACCGCCTTCTCCACGACACGTTCGGGGAAACGGCCTTCCATGATCGACTTGGCGGTGCGCTCTTTGATGCCGCCGATGAAGCCCGTGTAGTGGTGGTACACTTTCTTGTCGCGCTTGCGCCCGGTCAGCACGGCTTTGGCGGCGTTGATGACTATAACGTTGTCGCCGTCGTCAACGTGCGGAGTGTACGTGGCCTTGTGCTTGCCGCGCAGCCGCATTGCCACGAGCGAGGCAAGGCGCCCGACCACCAGCCCGCTGGCGTCGATGAGCAGCCACTTCTTGTTGATGTCGGCGGGCTTGGCCGAATACGTCGTCATGACAAATCCTTGACTGGGAAGGCGCGCTTAACCCGCGCCATACGTGGGGTTCTCTAACCGAGCAGTCCATCACGGTCAACGCTCTTGAGCCATAATTTATTATGTTAATTCAGATACTTAAAAGAATGGTAATTCAGCACCAGCGGCTAATTGCGCGATTGCGGGATCGAATAGGTCGCCGTGACATGCGCCACCGGCTCGTCGGTGCCTTCGGAAAAGATGGTCACCTCCCCGACCGCCAGGCGCTTGCCGACCTTCATCAAGTGGGCGTCGGCGATGAGATCGGCGCGGGTCGGCTTGCGGAGAAAGTTGATGTTGAGATTGGTGGTGACCGCCAAGGGCTGCGGCCCGATCGCCGAAAACACCGCGACATACATGGCGAAATCGGCAAGCTCCATCATGGTCGGGCCCGACACCGTGCCGCCCGGGCGCAGGCTGCTGTCCTCGAACTTCCAGCGCACACGCACCTCGCCGTAAGCGACGCGCTCGATCGTGTGCCCGCAGCCGGGATAAAAGGCCTGGGGAAACTCCGCGTGCAGCAAAACCGCGATTTCGTCGGCCGACATGGCTGGCGCGGGCATGGCTCTCCCCCTTGCCGGCTGACCCGGCGCGCCGTTCATAGACCGACCGATGATAGGGTCAATCGCCTTTTGCGGCCTTGCCGTAAAGGCCGCGCAATTCGTCTTTCGCCCGTTCCAGCTTTTTGCGGCGCGCTGCCGACAGGCCTTTGCCGGCGCGGTTGATGAAGAAGGTGAGCATCGACATGGCCGAGCGATAAGGGTTCGACTTGCGCCGGCGGCTGCGCTCGGCCGAGCGCTTGACGGATTTGGCAATCGCCTCGGGGCTAGCTTTCGTGAAGACGCCTTTTTCGAGCGTCATGGCGTCGCTGGTTTCGGTGACATGCTGCGACCAACGTCGCCCGCCACGCTTTTTTGTCTTGCGCCTCTTCGCCATCACCAGCCAACGCGGGATAAACGGCCCAGTTCCCGGCCTTGCGCCGTCGCGGCTTCGGGATAACTATCGGCCGTCATGAACGTGCAAGCCGCCATCCAAGCCAGCGCTGTCCTGCTGCGCGAGCGCGACGGGGACATTGCCGTCTTGGTGCTCAACCGTCCAGCGGCGCGCAATAGCCTTTCGGAGGCATTGCTCAAGGCGCTCGCTGCAGCTTTCACCGAAATTGCCGACGATAAAACCGTCCGCGCTGTGGTGCTCGCGGCAAACGGTCCGGCATTCTGCGCTGGCCATGATCTGAAGGAATTGACCGCGCGGCGCGCCGATGCGGACGGCGGACGCGCTTATTTCAAACACATCATGACGTTCAGCAGCGCGATGATGCAGCAGATCGTCAACCTGCCGCAGCCGGTCATCGCGGCGGTCCAGGGTGTCGCCAGCGCTGCCGGCTGCCAATTGGTGGCAAGCTGCGATCTCGCGATCGCCTCTCCGGCGGCCAAATTCGCCACGCCCGGCGTCGATATCGGCCTTTTTTGCTCGACACCGATGGTTGCGCTCTCCCGCAATGCGGCGCGCAAGCATGCCATGGAAATGCTGCTCACCGGCGAGATGGTGAGCGCGGAGGATGCCGCGCGCATCGGTTTGATCAACCGCGTGGTCGCCATCGGCGAAGAGCGCCGCGCTACGCTCGCGCTCGCGCAAAAGATCGCCGCAAAATCATCCTACGTGCTGAAAATCGGCAAGCAGGCCTTCTATCGCCAAGCCGAGCTTGGCCTCGCCGATGCCTATGCCTATGCATCCGAGGTGATGACGGAGAACATGATGGCGCGCGATGCCGAGGAAGGCATCTGCGCCTTCATCGAGAAGCGCGACCCGACCTGGGAAGATCGCTGAGCCAAGGCTAAGACGCACGATCGCGCGCGGGGTTTGAACGCGCGCTGTTGCGATCACCCCCGTTCATGCGATCAACGGCAGCGGCTCCGTCGTCTCGCCGCGGGCTTTTTCCACGGCTTGGCCGGTGTTCGGCAGTTGCAACACGGTTGCTCGCTGCCCCTCGCTCAGCGACGTCACCAGCACGACCTTACCGTCGGGAAATTCCAGCGCGTCATGATGCGCCGCCGGCCGGTTGAGGTTGACCTGCCGAAAGCGTGCGACCGCATGCTTGGATTTCCAGCGCGGAAAGAACGGCAGCGCCGCGTCGCAGCGGACCTCGCGCTCGAACGCGAGCTCGGTCCCTGGCAACAGACATACGGCCGTGCGCGGTTGGCTGGGATCGGCAAAACCGCGGGTGATGGCACCGCGAAAATGCGTCGAAATCAGCTTGTCGCCGACCTTGGCGGGGCGGGATGGTACGTCGTGAAGACTGTAGTCACACATCAAATGCCTCCTGTTTGTGCACAACAAGGCGGCCCCGCAGCGCCCCATCGCAGCCGACGCTGTCTGCGGCTGACGGCCGCGGTGCCAAAGGCCATCGCGGCAAAAAAACAACTCCGGTGATGCGCGGAGGTTCACTCGTCTTTCGTAATTGTCGCGGCGCCACTATGGTGGCGCCAACAGGCCGACGGCATGGACCACGACATCTACTCCGACAGCTATATCCGCGGCATTCTCAATAGCGTGAAGACGATCGCGATGGTCGGGCTGTCGCCCAAGGACAACCGGCCGAGCTATTTCGCCTTCAAATATTTGCGGGAACGCGGCTACCGCATGATCGGCATCAACCCCGGACAGGCTGGACGGACGATTTTGGGGCAGCCGGTTTACGCCAAGCTCGCTGATGTCCCCGAACCCGTCGACATGGTCGATATTTTTCGCGCCTCGGACCAGGTGCCGCCGATTGTGCAGGACGCACTGGCGCTCGTGCCCAGACCCAAAGTGATCTGGATGCAGCTTGCGGTGCGCAACGACGAAGCGGCGCGGCTCGCCGAAGCGGCCGGCCTCAAGGTGGTGATGAACCGCTGCCCCAAGATCGAATACGGCCGGCTGTCGTCGGAGATCTCCTGGATGGGCGTCAATTCGCGCGTGCTCACCTCCAAGCGCGCGCAAGCGCCGAGCCAGGGCGTGCAACGCATGGGCCTCGGACATGAGACGCTGCCAGGCGGGGCCGTCCACACAAGCAGCCGCGCAAATAGCCGCAAAGAAAACGACGGCTAACGGCGCCGGCGCCGCCGAAATGGATTTCCACGCCAATGCACCGAACGAGGCGGCTTTTCTAGTGTCTGTCGCCCGACAATGCCGCCTTGACGCGGCGGGCACCCGCCCCGTTATATCGGCACTCAGTCCGCGCCGGCCAATCCGGGCCGCCGCTCGCTGGGAGGAGGCAAAGCATGGCCGAGGCCGAACGCATTCCGGGCTTTTCGACGCTCTCGATCCACGCCGGCGCCAAGCCCGACCCGACGACCGGGGCACGGGCGACGCCGATTTATCAAACGACATCCTTTGTATTCGACGATGTCGAGCACGCCGCCTCGTTGTTCGGCTTGCAGGCCTTCGGCAATATTTATACCCGCATCGGCAATCCGACCTGTGCCGTCCTCGAAGAGCGGGTCGCCGCGCTCGAGGGCGGCACCGCCGGCCTTGCCATCGCGTCCGGCCATGCCGCGCAGGTCATCGTCATGCACGCGCTGATGATGCCGGGCGAAGAGTTCGTAGCCTCGAAGAAGCTTTACGGCGGTTCGATCAATCAATTCAATCATTCGTACAAAAACTTCGGCTGGAACGTCGTCTGGGCCGACCCTGACGACATTTCAACCTTCGAAAAAGCGGTGACGTCGAAGACCAAGGCGATCTTTATCGAGTCGATCGCCAACCCCGGCGGCATCATCACCGACATCGAGGCGGTGGCCAAGATCGCGCGCAAGGCCAATGTGCCGCTTATCGTCGATAACACGCTGGCCACCCCCTATCTGTGCAAGCCGATCGATTACGGCGCCGACATCATCGTCCATTCGCTGACCAAGTTCCTCGGCGGCCACGGCAATTCGATCGGCGGCATGATCGTCGACGGCGGCAGCTTCAACTGGCTCAAGGACAAGCGTTACCCGATGCTGTCGGAGCCGCGGCCGGAATATTCCGGCATGGTGCTCGGCGAAACTTTCGGCAATTTCGCTTTCGCCATCGCCTGCCGTGTGCTCGGTTTGCGCGACCTCGGGCCGGCGCTGTCGCCGTTCAATGCTTTCCTGATCCTCACGGGCATCGAGACGCTGCCGCTGCGCATGCAGCGGCATTGCGACAACGCGCAAGCCGTCGCCGAATGGCTGGCGAAGCGGCCGGAGGTGGCCTGGGTGAGCTATCCGGGACTTCCGAGCGACAAATACCATGCGCTCGCCAAAAAATATGCGCCGAAAGGCTGCGGCGCGGTGTTCACCTTCGGCCTCAAGGGCGGCTATGACGCCGGCGTCAAACTGGTATCGAACGTCAAGCTGTTCTCGCACCTCGCCAATATCGGCGATACGCGCTCGCTCATCATTCACCCCGCCTCGACGACGCACAAGCAATTGTCCGACGCACAGAAAGTGCAGGCCGGCGCCGGCCCGGACGTGGTGCGGCTGTCGATCGGGCTTGAGGACGTGGCCGATATCGTCGCCGACTTGGAGCAAGGCCTCAAAGCCGGCTGATCAGCCCTTCTTCAGCGTGCGCGCGACGTAGGTGCGGATGCGGTGGAGCGTTGCATCCGCGCACCAGATATCGGTGACCGCTTGCTCGGTCGCCGCGCCGCTTTGGCACATCCGCTCGATGACCGGCTCGCGAAGCTGGTGCTTGGTCTGCGCAAACGCCGGCGGAGACAACTCGGCAAGTTCGGTCGCGACCGCGACGGCATCCTCGATAAGCTCGCCAGGCTCGGCGACCTCGTCGATCCAGCCGCGATCGAGCGCCGCGTCCGTCGCATAGGTCGCGCCGCTCATGACGAATTCCGGCAGATGGCGCGACGGCAGCGCCGCGCGCAGGATTTCAAAGGCAAGCGCGGGAAAGGGCACACCCACGAGCAATTCGGTGACGCCGATGCGCCCGCCCTCACGCGCCATGATGCGCCGGTCGGCGCAACAGGCGAGCACGGCGCCACCGGCGACCGCATGGCCGTTGATCGCCGCCACGACGGGCTTGGGATGAAAGAACACGGCGTCGTATAGCTTGTGCAGCGACGGCAAAAAGTCACGAATATAGGCGGCGCCGCCCTCGCTGACGCGAATGAGATCGACGCCGGCGGAAAAGATCCTGCCCTGCCCCGTGAGCACCACGGCTTTGCTGGCATCGCTGCGCAGCGCGACAAAGCGCGCGGCCAGCGCCTCGCAGAATCCGATATCGAGCGCATTGGCCTTGCCGTGCTTGAGCGTGAGCACGGCAACGCCATCCTGGTTCTGTACCTCGATCACGCGGCCTGACTCGCGGCCGCCGCCTGCGGCAGCCGCACGATGGCGCGATGCGACAGCCGCCCGGCGTGCACGATTGCCACGCTGAACGTCACCATCGCCATCAGCTGATGCGCGAGCGCCAGCGCCAGCGGCACCTGGTAGACCAGCGTGACGATGCCGAGCGCCGCCTGCAACGTCACCGCGCCGGCAAGAACGAGCGCGCTCGCCGCCGCATGGCGCTGCCGCCAGGCATCAATCGCATGCAATATTGCCAACAGCCAAATGCCGTCGGCAAGCATGCGATGATCTAACTGCACGGTGAGCGCGTTCTCGAAGAAATTGCGCCAAGCCGGCACGATAAAGAACAGACGGTCGAGCGACGGCACGACGTCGCCGTCGATCAAAGGCCAGGTGTTGTATTTGAGCCCGGCATCGAGCCCGGCGACCAGCGCGCCCAGATAGATCTGCAGCAAAAGCAGCGCGGCGATCGCCAAAGCGCCGAGGCGCAGCCGCGCCGACGCTTCCGCTCCTCGCCTCAGCGCGACCTGTTGGGCGGTCCACAGAATCGCGGCGTAGATCGCGCAGGCGAGCGTCATGTGGAACGCCAGCCGGTACTGCGACACTTTGGTGAGCGTGCTGCCGGCAAGCCCGGACGACACCATCCACCAGCCGACCACGCCGAGCGCGGCGCCGCCGGCAAAAATCAGCCACAGGCGCAGGCGCAGCGGCGGCGGGATCGCGCCGATCCACAAGAACACGAGGAACGGCAGCAGGAACACGGCCCCAGTAGTGCGCGCCAGCAAGCGGTGCGTCCATTCCCACCAAAAGATGGTCTTGAACTGCGCCAGGCTCATCCCCTTGTTGAGCTCGCGGTATTGGGGGATGGCCTTGTAGGCGCTGAATTCGGCCTCCCAGGCGCCGTGGCTCAGCGGCGGCACCACGCCGGTCACCGGTTGCCATTCGACGATCGACAGCCCCGAGACCGTCAGCCGCGTCGCGCCGCCGACGATCAGCGTGAGAAAGATCATCGCCGCGGCAGCCAGCAGCCATAGCCGCACCGCGCGTAAACGAGACTCGGGAACCGAACGCTGATCGGGCATCGAATGCATGGCTTGCAGGGAACCGCGCGGACCATATAGTCATGCGCGCCGCACCGCAAATTACATCGCCACAGAGCCGCCATGCCCATTCGCCTGCGCAAATTGATCGGCACCGTCGCATTGTTGGTGCTGGTGACGGTCTGGGGGCTATTCGCCATGGCGTTGGCGCAGTCGGTGCTCACCAACATCAACGGCTTCGTGGCGGCGATTTTTTATGTCGTCGCCGGCATGGGCTGGGTGCTGCCGGCGATGCCGGTGGTCAGTTGGATGCTCAAGCCACAAGCGCCGCGCGTTTAGTTACGCGGCATTGACGCGGCGGAACCCGTTCCACATCGCGGTGGCCGCGCCCGACAACAAGACATCGATATAGCGCTGACGCTGGAAGTCGCCGTTCACCGAAATGCGCGGCAACGCCATCAGATGATCGCGGTGCTCCTTAAACAGCACGCCCGGGCGCGTAGTCACCGCCGTCTTAAAGCCGAGTTCGGCGGCGATGCGGAACTCGCGCGGACCCGCCGAGGTCGGATCGCCGACCGGATAGGCCAAGTGCTGCGGTTTTTGCCCCAGCGCGGCCTCAAGGACGGCACGGCTCATTTCCATCTCGGCGCGCACGGCAGCGGCGTCGGGCATCTTCTTGAGCATATTGTGATTGACCGTGTGCGCACCGATGGTGACCAGCGGGTCGGCAGCGAGATCGTTGATCTCCTGCCAGTCCATGCACAGGTCGCGACAAAATGCCGCCATGTCGACGTCGTGGCGGGCCGCGAGGTCGCGCACCACGCGGCGCAATTCGTCTTCCGTCGCCATGCCGCGCAGGTGGCGGTAGATGCGATCATAGGCCGCCTGCTTCTCCGCGACCGTCGCACATTCGAGCACGCGCTCTTCGCCGTCGATCGTCGTGCGCACGCGGCTGTTCTGCGCGATTGCCGCCTCGAGCGCGACCCACCACAATTCACCGAGGCGATCGGGAAAACTCGTCGGGATGTAGAGCGCGAACGGCATCGCGTGTTGTTTCAGCAACGGATAGGCGAAACGTATCAAGTCCTTATAGCCGTCATCGAAAGTGATACAGACGAAGCGCTGCCTGAACGCGCCGCTCAAAAAGCGCGCGTACATCTCGTCGAGCGAAATCACATCGATGGCCGCGCTTTTGAGCCGGCGGAGCAATTGATCGAAAAATTCCGGGGTGACTTCCAGCAAATGGTTCGGCTGAAACGCATCCGGCCGCGCCGGGCGCACGTGGTGCAGCGTCAGAATGGCGCCGACGCCGCCGAAGAGCGGCCGCATCACGTGATGCAGACCGGAAAAGTAAAGCGTCTCCAGCCCGGTGCGAATGATCGTTTGCTTCATGCCGTCAAAGGTCCGTTTGCACAGCGGCAAGGCCTCAGGCCGCGATGACCTCGGGCGCGCCATTGAGCAATGTCACGTCGGCGATACCGACCGCCATCAGCCGCTCGCGGACTGCCTTGGCCGTGAGACTGGTCGGATCCGGGGTCACCAGCACGGCGCGCGCGGCGAACGGCGCCAGGCCATCGAGCGCAGTATTAGCGGCCGAGCCCGCGTCGATCACGACATAGTCGTAGCTGCGCGCCAGGGCATCGATCATCGTCGTCACCACCGGTGAGGAGGCTAGCGTACGGGCGTCGGCGCCGATTTCGCCGGCCGAGATCACGTGCAAGGGCGAATATTGGTCGCGCGTGATGATGTCGCCAAAGGTCGCGGTCCCAGCCACGAGTTCGGCGATGCCGGGCGCTTTGGGGGCATCCGAAATAATCGACAGATTGGGGGAACCGAACGCCATGTCGACGAGGACGACATTGGCATCCTGCGCGAGATCCCGCGCGAGCGCAATTGCGGCGTAAGTGGTGCCGACGTTCCGCATGCTGCCGACCACAATGGCGCGGCGGCCGTCGTCGCCGGCGTGACGCATGTCGCGCGCAATTTGCTCGACGGTCGTCGCCGGCATCGGCGATCGTGGCGAGCCGCCGAACGGCGCGGCAGCCGGCATCAAGGACGGCGAATCGACACGCGCCATGCGCGCGCCGATAGCCGGCGTCGCAGGATAAGCGGGCGCCGAGGGTTGCGCGAGAAGCGCGCCGGTGACGACGAAGCCGGCCGACAAGGCAAACGCCGCAAAGGCCGCAATCAGCACCGTCGGCAACTTCTTCGGATAGGTCGGAACGATCGCCGGACTCGCCCGCGAAATCACGCGCGCCTCGGGCGGCGCAGCGTTGATGTTGTCGCGTGCGGTCGCTTCACGGTATTTGGCGAGGTAGGATTCGAGCAGATCGCGTTCGGTCTTGGCTTCACGTTCGAGCGCGCGCAGGTGCACATCCTGCGTGTTCGTCTGCGAGACCATCTTCTTGATCGCATCGAGGCTGGCGGTCAGCATGTCAATACGATCGCCGGCGACCTTCGCATCGTTGTCGAGCTGGCGCGCCAGACGCTCGCCCTCGCCGCGGATTTCGCGATCGACTTCGGCGATCTGCGCCTTGAGTTCCTTGATACGGGGATGCTGGTCGAGCAGCGTGATCGATTGCTCGGCAAGCTGGGCACGCAGGATATTACGCTGCTCGAACAGCCGCCGCATCGTGTCCGAATTGGCGATATCGGAGGAATCGATCGCCTTGCCGGAGCGGACGATTTCGCGCAGTTGCTTTGCGCGCGCCTCGAGGTCGGCCCTTTGTCCGCGAGCCGCCGCAATTTGTGAGTTCACCTCGGTAAGTTGCTGGGTCGGCAGCGAGGTATTGTTGGCTCCGGGAAACAGATTAAGCTTGGCGCGGTACGCGTCGACATTGGCTTCCGCGTCCGTCACCTTGGTGCGCAGATTGGCGATTTCACCGGCAAGCCACTCGCTCGCCGCCCTGGTCTGCTCCTGCTTCGCCGTTTGCTGCATCTTGAGATAGGTCTCGGCGATGGCATTGGCGACTCGGCTTGCAAGCTGCGGATCGGCGGAATCGAAGTCGATGCCGATCACGCGCGATTTTTCCACGGCATAGACGTTCAGGCGGTCGTAATAGGCCTGCAGCGTGCGCTCTTCCCGCGACATTGCGCCCGGATCACGGCCAATGCCGATCAACCCAAAGATACTTCGCCAGAGCGATGCGTGCCCGGCCGCCGGGTCGAATTCCGGCAGACTCTCGAGCCCTTCCTGCTTGATG
>Ga0335078_10012667_pt1 | contig 12494 bp, 11 predicted proteins | sample Lox_Sample_32_FD_206711 | JGI IMG/M metagenome (GOLD analysis project Ga0335078, IMG submission 206711) | Soil microbial communities from Loxahatchee National Wildlife Refuge, Florida, United States - Lox_Sample_3.2 | ecosystem: Environmental > Terrestrial > Soil > Wetlands | place: USA... | reverse complement strand
ACCAGCCGGGCTGGCAGCCCCGTCGCGGCCAGCCCCGCCTCGGCGTCGCGGCCCGCCACGATCGCGGCCGTGGCGGCGGCGTTGGCCTCGGCGCAGCTGGCCGCGGCGGCGCTCACCGTCCGCCACGGGCCGTCCGCCGGCCAGCCGGTCCGCGGATCGAGGATGTGGTGCAGGGACCGCCCGTCCCGCCGCCACCGCCGTGCCGTCACCGACGACGTGGCCAGCGCGCCGGCCATCAGCCGGACGACCTGCGCCGGAGCCCCGGCACCGGAGGAGCTGGCGCCGGAGGAGCTGGCGCCGGATGAGCTGGCGCCGGACGAGTCGGCCACGGCCACCGGCCAGCCGCCCAGCGGCGGCAGGCCGGCCACCGCGATGTCGCCGCCCAGGCTGATCAGGATCCCCCCGCGCCCGCAGGCCGCGTGCGCCGCCGCGGCCGCGCGGTCCGACCCGAGCCCCTTCGCCGTCGCGCCGAGATCCAGGCGCACTCCGGCAGGCAGGCGGAGCGTGGTGCCCACCAGCGTCACCAACCGCCAGCCAGGCACCGGTCCCGGCCCGCCGGGCAACGGCCCCGGCCCGTCCGCCGGTCCAGGGGCGAGGTCGGCGAAGTCGCGATCGTAGCCCAGCGCGATGAGCGCCCCGCCCACCGTCGGGTCCACCAGGCCGCCGGTCCACCGGGCCGCGGCCAGCGCGACCGCGATCGCCTCGGCCAGGCCGTGGCTCACCTGGTGCACCGGGCCGGGCTCGCGGTGGACCCGGGACAGTCCGGAATCGTCGCGGAACCGGCTGGCCTCCAGGTCGAGCCGGGACAGTTCGGCGTCGACGGCGGCCAGCGCCGCGCCCAGGTCCTCCGGTGGCCAGGCGACCACGCGCGCGCTGGTCCCCAGCGCCGCCCGCTCGGCGGCGGCCACGCCGATCACCACGGCCGCCTCATCCGGGCCGATGCCGACCGGGGCCCACCCGGGCGCCCGCGTGGCGTAGCGAACCGGGAACGGCATCAGTTGTCCCCTCCTTCGCCGGACCGCCCCGTGGTGATCACCACGGGGACGCTGCTACTGCCGCCGCCCGTTCCGCCCGTTCCGCATGACCGGATCACGGTCTGCCTCGTGACACCCGAACCCCCCGAGGTGGCGACCGGAACCGAGACGCACGGCCGGCCCGGCCCGGTCCCCGTTCCCGGCTGGCCCGCGCCCGGCCGGCCCGCGGCGCCCGGGCCGCTCACCGCCACCGCGGCGCCGTTGCCCGCCGAGGTGGCGGACACGCTGGTCCGGGCGAAGTACCCGGTCGTCACGACGGTCGCCGCGATCAGCGCGGCGGCTGTCCCGTTCGACCAGCGGCGCACCTGCCGCAGCCCGCGCGCCCGGGTCCGGGCCGGCGCGGGATCCTGAGGTTGCTCATCCATCTGACTGCTCCCGACTGAACGAAGTGGCCGGGATCAGGGTGCGTCCCCGCGGGTGAACCGTCCGTGAGAGAACCATGTGAGGCCTCACATGCCGGCACCGCCGGCTCCGGAGCCGGCGGCGCACTCATGTCACCCCCGGTAGCCGGCCCGCCGGCGTTCTCATCCATTTCTCATCCGGCGCTCCGTACCCTGCTGTCATGCGGGTGCTCGTGGTCGAGGACGAGATCCGGATGGCTGTGCTGCTCAAGCGGGCGCTGGAGGAAGAAGGCCATGCGGTGGACGTGGCCGCCGACGGCCCGGAGGGCCTGTGGATGGCGACCGAGAACGATTACGGGGCGATCGTCCTGGACGTCATGCTGCCCGGCTTCGACGGGGTGGAGCTGTGCCGGCGGCTGCGCGAAACCGGGATCTGGGTGCCGGTGCTGATGCTGACGGCCAGGGACAGCGTGCGGGACCGGGTGCGCGGCCTCGACGCCGGCGCCGACGACTACCTGGTCAAGCCGTTCAGCCTGCTGGAGCTCGCGGCCCGGCTGCGCGCGCTGGCCCGCCGCGACGACCGGGCCCGGCCGGTCATCCTGACCGAGGGAGACCTGAAGCTGGACCCGGCGGCCAAGCGGGCCTGGCGGGCGGGAACCGAACTTCAGCTGTCCCCCAAGGAGTTCTCCCTGCTCGAGCTGTTCCTCCGGCATCCGGGCACCGTGCTGTCCCGGTCGCAGATCATCGACGCGGTATGGGACTTCGCCTACGACGGCGGGTCCAACGTCGTCGACCAGTACGTCAACTACCTGCGGCGGAAGATCGACGCGCCGTTCGGGCGGCACGATCTGGAGACGGTCCGCGGCATGGGCTACCGGCTGAGGGCTGGATAACGCCATGCCGATCCGGTTCCGCCTGGCCATCGCGTTCGCGCTGGCGGCCGCGGCCCTGTTCGCGCTGGGCGGCTGGCTGCTCGTCGGCAGCATCTCGTCCGCGCAGCTCAGCACCATCGACTCCCAGCTCGCCGTCCAGCTCAGCCAGGCCGGGCGGTATCTGACCGCGGCCGGCCCGCCCGCGGCCGCCACGCCGCCGCCCGGCGAGTACCTGATCCAGGTCATCGACCCGGCGGGCCGGGTGCGCGGCGCGAGCCCGGACACCGGGACCGCCCCGTTGCTGACCGGGGCGGAGCTGAGCCAGGCCCGCCGCGGCCGGATCACGCTGAGCCAGCTGGTTGACGACGAGAACACGCGGATCACGGCCGCGCCGCTGGCCGGCCGCAACGGCTGGACAGCGGTGGCCGGGGTCTCGCTGGAGTCCTACGAGGCGACCATGAGCAATGCCGAACGAGGGATCGCCGCAGCCGGGGCCATCTTCGTCGTCATCGCGGGCGCCGGCGCCTACTGGCTGGCCCGCGCGGCCCTGTCACCGGTGGAGCGGCTCAGGCGGCAGGTCGCCGCGATGGCCGCCCGCCCCCTGAGGGCCGGGGAATCCCGCATCGAGGTCCCGGCCACCAGGGACGAGATCGCCGCGCTGGCGGCAACCATGAACGACCTGCTCGGCCGGCTGCAGCGGGCGCTGTCCCGGCAGCGGGCGTTCGTCGCGGACGCCAGCCACGAGCTGCGCACGCCGCTCGCCGTGCTCCGCGGCGAGCTCGAGCTCGCGGACCGGCCCGGCCGCAGCCGCGAGGAACTGGCCGCCGCGGTGCGCAGCGCCGCCGCCGAAGCCGACCGGCTGGCCCGCATCACCGGTGACCTGCTGCTGCTGGCCCGCAGCGACGACGACCGGCTGAGCCTGCGGCTGGCGTGGACCGAACTGCGGCCGCTGCTGGCCCGCAGTGCCGAACTGGCCGGGCCCCGGCTGGCCGAAGCCGGCCTGACCTGCCGCGTCGATGCCCCGGCGGACCTGCGGGCACGCATCGACCCGGACTGGATCCGCGAGGCGGTCGACAACCTGCTGGGCAACGCGCTGCGCTTCGCCCCCCGCGGCTCGGTCATCGTGCTCGCCGCCCAGGCCAGCGGCACCGATCTCGGCATCGAGGTCCGCGACGAGGGACCCGGTTTCCCGGCGGCTTTCCTGCCGCACGCGTTCGAGCGCTTCCGCCGCCCCGATTCCGGCCGCTCCCGGGACCACGGGGGCGCGGGCCTGGGCCTGGCCATCGTCCAGGCCATCGCCAGCGCGCACGGCGGCACCGCCACCGCCCGCAACCGGCCCGCCGGCGGAGCCGTGGTCGCCCTCCACCTCCCGGACGCGGCGGCCGCGGCGGGCCCGGGCACCGCGGGCCCGGGCCCGGCGGGCGCGGCCGGGGTCAGCCGGGGGTGATCGCCAGGATCACCGGCCTGGTCCTGGGCCATACGACGTGCAGCATCGCCCGCACGGACCGCGGGACCCCTGCGCCCCGGAGGACCCCCTGCACCCCGCAGGACCCTCTGCGCCCCGCAGGACCCCTGCCTGCCCGCCCAGTTGCCTCACTAGGCCCGTTAACCTCATCAGTCCCCGATATTCGCTCACCAGTGTGAGCGACCTCCATTTATCGTGGAAGATTCGGGCTCAGTGGAGGATTTGGGTGTCTATAGTGCACCAAAGTCCCCGCATAACCCTAATGTTCCAAGATCTTTTTGGCGACGGCACGCATCATGGGGCGCTCAGGCATCACAGGACGCATAAGAGAAGGGGCGGGGAGAGGAGAGCCAGGCGGAGTCTTCCTCCGGTACCGCGAAAGCATGCTCGACGATGGGCAGTAGCCGGGCGGTGTCGAGGCCCCGGCCGCCGCCCTGCCCATCGTCGTTCATTCCCGTCATCGGGGCACGCTGGGGGATAATCCAGCGAGTGGGCGAGGATATGCATGAACAGGGGCAGGGGCATGCGGTCCGGCAGGCGGCGCTCGCGTCGGGCTGGTCGCACCGGCATCGGGACGTGTCCGGGGGCTGGCTGCGGCCGACCGTGTTCGGGGCGGTCGACGGGCTGGTGACCAACACCTCGCTGATCGCCGGGCTCGGCGGCGGCGGGGCGTCGGCGCACACCGTGATCCTGACCGGGGTGGCTGCGCTGGTAGCCGGGGCCTTCTCGATGGGCACGGGGGAGTACCTGTCGGTCACGAACCAGAACGAGCTGGTACACGCCGAGGTGGCCACCGAGCGGACGATGCACGCCCGGTTCCCGGCGGCCGAGCAGGCCGAACTGGCGGAGACGTTCGCCGGCTACGGCGCCGACCCGGAAACCGCGGAAAGGATGGCCGCCGCGGTCTCCGCCGATCCCGACACCGCGCTGCGCGTGCATACCCGCGAGGAGCTCGGCGTGGACCCGTTCGAGCTCCCGTCGCCCCTGGTGGCCGGCTTCTCGTCGCTGCTCGCGTTCTCCACCGGAGCGCTCATCCCGCTGCTGCCGTACCTGGCCGGCCTGCCCTACCTGGGCGCCGCGCTGGGTATTGCCGCGGTGGCGCTGCTGGCCGGCGGCATGGTGGTCGGCCGGCTCACCGGCCGTCCGCTGCTCCGCTCGGGCCTGCGCCAGCTCGCCCTGGGCGGCATCGCGGTCGGGGTGACGTTCGTGGTGGGCAGCCTTTTCCACGGCGCCCACGTGGCCTGACCGCCCGCTCGCCCGCCTGCCCGCCCGCCTGACCGCCCGCTCGCCCGCCTGCCCGGCCGCTCGCCCGCCGGCCTGGCTGGCCACCCAAGGCCCCGGTGTCCCGCTCGCGATTTCCGCTAGTTAGCTGAACCGTCTCCTGATCTCGGACGTGTCCAAGTCGGGAGGCCGGGTGACGGATCCGCACGGGGAACAGCTGGCCGGGCGCGGCCCGGGCCGGCCTGCCGCCGCCCGATTCCGGCGAAGCCGCCGCCCGTAGGGCGGCCCGGCGCGTTCTGGCTGGTCGTCCCGGGTTCATTAACTCAAGGTGAACTGAAAACCCCGGCCGTACGTGATCTTTAACGGAGATCAGTTGCACTGTGAAGGGGAGATTTTCGAATGCGAAAGATATGGGGTGCCGCCGGACTGGCCGCTCTCGCGCTTGCCGTGTCCGCGTGCGCCAGTTCCAGCAATAGCTCAGCCGCCTCGGGCAGTACCCCGGCCGCGGCCAGCAGCACTCCTGCCGCGGCGGCCTCATCGGCTGCCGCCGCGGGATCCGGCGGGACCACCATCTCCGAGAGAACCATTGGCGGCCAGCAGGTACTGACCAACGCCCAGGGCCTCACCTTGTACTGGTTCGCCCCGGACACCTCGACCACGTCCAAGTGCACGGGATCATGCGCGACCTACTGGCCGCCGGTCAAGGGCCCGGCCACCGCCGGATCCGGCGTCACCGGCACGCTGGGCACGATTACCAGGTCAGACGGCACGACGCAGGCTACCTACGACGGGCATCCGCTTTACACCTACGCCGCGGACACCGCTCCCGGGCAGGCCAAGGGCAACGGGCTCAACGTCTCCGGCGGCCTGTGGTACGAGATGACGGTCTCCGGTGCCACTCCCGCGGCCAAGACCGGCAGCGGCGGCGGCGGCGGCGGTTACGGCTACTGATCTCGCGCTCACCGTCCGGGCGCGTGGTGTCCAAGGCGGGCGCGGCCTCAGTCAGGGGCCGCGCCCGTCGCGGGCATGCTCAGCCGGATGCCGGCCACGAAGGCCACCTCGCGGCGCTGCCAGTCGGTGAGCCTGCGGGTGCCGAGCAGTTCGGCCAGCCGCGCGGCCTGATCGGGCCCGGGCCGGCCGCAGGTGTACGCGGCGTCGAGGGCGGCCAGGACGTCCATCAACCCGGTTAGGGCCCATGCCGCGTTGTCGTCCATCCGGTCATCGTGCCTGGTCCAGGCGCCCCGGTCACCCGGTTTTCCCGGGTGGCGGCCCGGCACCGGATGCGCAAGCCGTGGCGCCAGAGTCCTTACCGGCCGCTTACGTGACCGGCGGCCCGCCGGACGCGCGCCCGCGATGTGCGTATCACAGATAGCAGCGGCATCCCGGTTCACGAAACCAGCGACCTGGCGAATGGAGAACCATGATGCGTAACCCAGGATGGGCGGCGGCCGTACTGGCCGGCGTGGCCGTGGCGGTCACCGCCTGCGGGCCCGCCTCCTACTCCACAGGCTCGCCCGCCGGAGGCGCCTACGGCGCCCCGGCCAGCAGCGCGTCGGCCACGCCGGCCGCCACGTCCGGGGCCAGGGCCACCTCCCTGAAGACCGAGACCACCCGAGCCGGGACGATCCTGGCCAGCAGCCGTGGCCTGACGCTGTATTACTACAGCGAGGACAAGCGGGGCAGCGGTAAGTCGGTGTGTACCGGCAGTTGCGCGGCGGTCTGGCCGCCGCTGGCCGCGCCGGTGCGGGCTCCGGCGGGCGTGCGGCTGCCTGGTCCGCTGGGGGTGATCACCCGGCCCGGCGGCGTCGCCCAGGTGACCATCAACGGGTATCCGGTCTACTACTACGCCGGGGATAAGGCCCCGGGCCAGACCGCGGGCAACGGCATCGAGGGCGCCTGGCACGTCATCAAGATCAGCTGACCGCCAGCCCGCTGGCCGCGCCCGCCGCCCCGGGTGCGGCCAGCGCCGGGCGTGACCAGCGCCGGGCGTGACCAGCGCCGGGCGTGACCAGCGCCGGGCGTGACCAGCGCCGGGCGTGACCAGCCCCCGGCGTGGCCCGCGCCGGTCATGTCAGTGCTGGTTGTCCTGCGCGCGTAGTTCGGTTTCGAGCAGGTCCATCGCCTTGAGGAAGGCGGCCTGCTCGCTGGGGGCGAGCTTGTCCAGGACCCGGGCCAGCGGCCCGGCCGCGCCGTCCAGCCACTGTCCGACCAGGGCGCTCTGAGCCGGGACTATCCGGACGATCGTCCGCCGGCGGTCCGCGGGGTCGGCCTGCCTGTCCACCAGCCCGGCCCGGTCCAGGTCGGCCAGGACGCCGCTGACCGTGGGCAGGGTCAGGTCCAGCCGGGAGGCCAGCTCGCTGACCGTGAGCGGGCCCCCGCGCAATTGCTCGAGCGCGGCGACGTGCCGCGGGCCCAGCGGCGCGGGCGTCTGCGGGGCGGCGCGGTCCTGCCAGCGCCGCATGCCCCGGGACACGCGAGGGAACAGCTGCATCAGCCGCAGGCACAGCGCCGAGTGCGCCGAACCGCCCGCTTCCTCAGTCACCGTCGCTCCCTTGACGTCCCGGGCCGCCTGCCTTCCCGGCCCCGGCCCCTCCCTTGACGCGCCGGCAACGCCCGCTTCCCGGCCCCGGCCCCTCCCTTGACGCGCTTCCCAGAAGTATATATGGTTCTGACAACCAAACTATTTTGTCGTCGAAACCAATATAACTCCGGGAGGACATCATGGCACCGGCTGGACAGGTGACCGCATCCGCGCTGCAGACGATGCTGAAGGGCGCGGCCTTCACCGGGTCCTGGACCCTGGATCCGTCCAGGTCCGCGATCGGCCTGCGGAGCAGGAGCATGTGGGGCCTGGCCCCGGTGAGGGGCACCTTCCGCGAGGTGACCGGGCACGGCACCGTCGCCGCGGACGGCCAGGTGAGCGGCACCATCACGGTGACCGCCGCCTCCGTCGATACCAAGATCGCCAAGCGCGACACGCACCTGCGCTCGGCCGACTTCTTCGACAGCGGCAACCACCCGCACATCACCTTCAGGGTCGGGGAGATCACGCCATCCGGCCAGGGCGTCACCGTCACCGGCGCCCTCACCGTGCGGGACCGCACCCGGCCGGTCACCTTCGGCGCCGCGGTGTCCGCCGCCGACCGTGACGAGGTGTGGTTCGACGCCGAGATCCCGGTCAACCGGGCCGACTTCGGCCTGACCTGGAGCCCGATGCGGATGGCGTCGATGCACAACACCATCACCGTGCACGCCGTCTTCACCAGAAGCTGACCAGTGCGCCGGAACCAATGGTTGCGGCAACCTACCCAATCTTTCAGGACACCCAATCTTTCAGGTACGCTGCCACAACCATTGACTCGAGGGGCGGGCGGCCGGGCCGGTTAGTGGACGGAAAGGAACCGGCCCAGGGCCTTTCTGGTGGCCAGGACGATCAGGCGGTCGCCGGCCGCGAGCAGGTAGCCGCGGTGCGGCGACCAGTCGAGCGTCGCGGCCCCGCCGACCTGCAGCGCGAGCACCCGGGCCTGCCCGTCCTGCTCGGTGTCGGCGATGAAGCTCCCGGCCAGCCCGGCCTGGTCCGCGACCCGGACGTCGGCGATCAGCAGCACGTGACGGCCGACGGCGATGGTCCGAAGCACCTGGTGCTCGAGCATCGCGGCGGCGAAGGCGGGCGCCGCCAGGTACGGCACGCTGCGCGAGATCATGTTGCCGGTGCTCTTCTGCAGGCGTTCGGCCAGGTCGTCGTCGGTGAGCCGGAGCACGATGCGCAGGTCCTCCCGGAGCGCCCGCGCGCTCAGCGCGGTCTCCAGGTTCACCACGTCCAGGCTCGTCACCGTGACCAGGGCGAGGCAGGTGTCCAGGCCGGCGGCGCGCAGCGTCTCCTCGCGGAACGCGTCGCCGACCACCACCGGCAGGCCCAGCTGACGGGCCATGGCGATGCCCGGGGCGTCCGGCCTGTTGTCCACGCACACCACGTCGAAGCCCAGGTCGTGCAGCTGGCCCGTCACGCTGGTGCCGACGTTGCCGAGCCCGACCACGATGACGTGGTCGCCGGCCGGCCGCGGCGCCCGGCGCACCGAACCGGTCAGCCGGGCGCCGACCACGATGGCGGTGATCACCGGGATGAAGGCCATGCCGTCCACGGTCAGGATGACCTGCGCGACCTTCTCCGCCAGGCTGTCCTCCGTCTTGGTCAAGGCGGATCCGGTAAGGTCCATGAGCCCCAGGTACAGCGTGTCGCCGGGCGAGTAATGAGTGGCCAGCAGCGCGAAGCCCACCCCGATCACCGCCAGCAGCGCCGCGAAGAGCAGCCCGAACCTGTGCGACACCAGCCGCCGCAGCACCCCGGCGGAATCCCGGACCGGGTTGCGGCGGCGGGTCAGCGGGTTACGCGGCGTCCCGTCCGCGACGGCCAGCACCAGGTCGGCGGGACCGGTGCCGGGAGGAAGCAGCCGGGGCGAGGACTGGTCGTCGGCCGGCGTGGCCAGGCCGCAGATCACCGCGCCGGACGGCACGTCGGCGGCCCTGGCCACGTAGAGGGTGCGCCGCTGCAGGCGGACGTGGCTGGGCGCCGGCTCGCCCAGCGCGGCGGCCACGAACGACGGCGCCGACATGGCGGTGCCGGACAAGACCGTGCAGTCGGGGAAGAGCAGGCGGATGTGGTCGCCGAGGCGCCGGTTGAAGATGGCGAGCACCAGCCGCAGCCCTGGGTTGAGTTCGGTCGCCCGCAGCCCGGCGTGCAGATTGCCCACGTCGTCTTGCCAGACGACGGCCAGGGCCCGGGCCGACTGGATGTCCGCGTCGGTGAAGGCCTGGCTGCTGAGCTCGGGATACTCCAGGACCTGGACCCGCGAGAGCCCGCTGATCTGCGGGCCGTAGTTCCGCCGCCGGGACGGCAGGATCACGGTCACCCGCTCGCCGTACCGGGAAGTGAGTTCCTCCGTGATGCGGTAGGACAAGGGCCCGTCACCGCAGACGATGAGGTGACCGCCACGCCGGGGGAGCGCAGGCATGCGGTGATCATAGTGGCCGGCCCCGCGCCAGAACTGGATCTGCGGGCGGCTTGGCTGTGCGAGTTATCGTGGCAGTGTGGTCGACAACTTCCCGCACCCCGGCCGGCCACGCCCGGCCGCGTTCCCGAGGCGGTGAGATCATGCCGTCCCGCGCCCTGACCCTCCCGCCGGCCAGCCAGGCCAGCAGGAGCCGCACGCGCTCCCGCACCCTCTCCGAGCGCATCGTGGCGACCGCCGCCCGCTGGATCTACGACGGCAGGCGCGTGGACATGCAGGGGCTCGCCGACGAGCTCGGCGTGTCACGGGTGACCCTGTTCCGCCGTATCGGCAGCCGTGAGGAGCTGATCGGCCGGGCCCTGTGGCTGCTCACCGAGAGCATGCTGGAGATCGCCGTCGCCCGCTGGGAGGCCGAACGTCCCGAGGGGGAGCTGCACACCCCCGGCACCATCCGGCACATCAACGCGATGGTCGCCGGGTCGGCGGGCCTGCGCCGGCTGCTCGACGACGAGCCCGCCCTGACCATGCGCGTGCTCACCGACCCGCGCGGCCGGGTGCAGAGCGGGATCGTGGCCTTCAACGAGGAGCTGCTGCGCCGTGACATGGCCGAGTTCGGCCTGGTCACGATCATCGAGCCGGGCGCGCTCGCCTATGCGCTCGTCCGGCTGGGCGAGTCATTCCTCTACGCGGACGTCCTCGCCGCGCGCAAGCCCGATGTCGACACCGCCAACCGCCTGCAGCAGGCCATCATCGAGGGCATCCTGCCGTAGGGGCCACAGGCCGTAGGGGCACATGCAGCAGGGGCACATGCCGTAGGGCCGCCGGCTCGGGCGGCGGCCCTACGGGAACTGCCCAGGCCAGGGTCAGACCGCGGCCTTGAGCTTGGCCAGCTCCTCCTGCACCTTGGCCTCGTGCTCGTCCTCGTCCCGCTTGGCGTCGCGCGTCCGCCACCGGCCGCGCAGCAGCGGGATGGACAGCAGGAAGACGACGATGCCGCCGACGCAGATCCAGTACCACGTCTTCCACTGGCTGACGGTCTGGGCGGCGGCCTTCTGCACCGCCGCGCCGTGCGCCTGCAGGTAGGCGAAGACGCCCGGCGGGACCTTGGACAGCGCGGTCAGCTGCGCCGCGTACGGAGCCATCAGCGTCAGCTCCGACGAGTACGGCGCGATGGTTTTCAGCTTGGCCGAGTACGGCGCGATGGTCGTCAGCTCCGACGCGTACGGAGCGACGGTCTTCAGTGCCGGCGCGGCCGCGATCACCCCGGCGATGGCCGCCTGGTTGGCCGAGATGGTGCCCAGGACCTTGAGGCCCTTGGCGCCGCCTCCGGCGGCGGCGACCGCCTGGGCCACCAGCGACGGCGGGATCTTAGCCGGGTTCGTGTAGGTGGCCAGCTTGGTGAACAGCGCCGGGTGGGCCTGGATCACCGCGAGCTCAGGCGCGAACTTCTGCGCGTTCGCCAGCTGCGTGGCGTTCGCCTGCGCGGTGGCCAGGACCGACGGGGGGATCTTCTGGGCAGCGGCGGTGACGTTCGGCGGGATCGACGCCGCGGTGGCCACCACTGCCGGGGGGACCTTCTGGGCGGCCGCCACGACGTTCGGGTGCGCCGTGGCGAAGGCGATCTCGCTGGCGTACTGGGTCGAATAGGCCTGCACGGTGGCGCCGTAGTTCACCAGCGGGGTGACCGAGTTGACCACGATCGGCAGGCACAGGTACGCGACGAAGACCACGATCCGGATGATCCAGCCCCAGATGGCCAGGCCGGTGGCGATCAGCGCGGGGTTGCGGGCCTCCACGGTCTCGGTGTAGCTGGCCATCCACGGGGTGTAGGCGATGCCCAGGCCGAGCGACAGCAGCGCCAGTATGATCGCCAGGGTGTAGTAGCCGGGATGGTGACCGGCCTGCTCCAGGTAGATGATGGTCATGACGATGCCCATCACCCCGCCGATCACCATGAACGGCTTCCGCACCCGGAAGTAGTCGGAGATCATCCCGACCAGGATCACCGCGATGACGTTGAATCCCCAGTTCCAGTTGCCCAGGCCGTTGGCGTTCTTGACCGAGAACCCGAACACGGTGGTCAGGTAGATCACGGCGAACCCGACAGCCGTGTAGTAGATCAGCAGCATGATCGACACGGCGAGCGAGGAGATGATGATGTCGGGCTTGGTCAGCTGCCGGAACGGGTGCCGCAGCGCCGCCTCGATGTCCGCCTCGGTGAGGCCCTTGGCCTTGGCCTCGATCAGCGCGCGGTCGCGGATGGTCACCATCAGCTGGTCGCGCAGCGCCGGGGACAGCTCCTTCAGCCCCACGAACGCGATCACGAACACGATCAGCCCGGCGATGCCGGCGATGTGGTACTCATGCGTCCAGAACCGCGGGTCGTTCACCACCGCGGGGATGGTGGCGGTGCCCACGGCCGAGACGATCAGGCTGCCCACCACCGGGCCGGACGTCCAGAAGCCCATGGCCGTCGCCCGGCCCACCTGGGGGGAGAAGTCCCTGATCAGCGCCGGGGTGGCCACCAGGCACATGCCCTCCACGAACCCGAC
>Ga0335078_10012665_pt1 | contig 12494 bp, 9 predicted proteins | sample Lox_Sample_32_FD_206711 | JGI IMG/M metagenome (GOLD analysis project Ga0335078, IMG submission 206711) | Soil microbial communities from Loxahatchee National Wildlife Refuge, Florida, United States - Lox_Sample_3.2 | ecosystem: Environmental > Terrestrial > Soil > Wetlands | place: USA: Florida... | reverse complement strand
TGATACCTGCCTCTTTGGAGTGTGCGAAGATCCGCTTCCAATCGATCACGCCGCTCCCCACTTCTGTCAGATCGACCGTGTCTCCAAAATTCTGCGATCCGCCGCTGCTGATCTTCGGCATCGTCTTTACATCTTTCACGTGGACCAGTGGGAAGCGTCCCGGATATTTCTGGAAATATTTCACCGGATCCGTGCCTGTTGTCGAAATCCAGCAGAGGTCCATCTCCATCTTCACCAGATTGGCGTCGCAGAGCCGGAGCAATTCGTCGTAAGGCAGCGTACCGTTGGTCGGCAGGAATTCGAACCAGTGATTGTGATATCCGAACTGCATCCCGGCTTTTTTCGTCTGCTCGCCAGCTTTGTTGAACTTCTCGGCGGCCTGCTTCCAGATGTCAGGCGACTTCCGCAATTCTTCGGGAATCCACGGGCAGATGATGTATTCCAGGCCAATGGCCTTCGAAGTCTCAATGACCGAAGGAAACTTGTCGTCGAGTTCGTCGTATTGCACGTGAGTGGACGGCGCCTTCAGGCCATTCTTGTCAAGCACGGCGCGAACTTGCTGCGCAGTTCGTCCGAAGTATCCGGCGAATTCCACGTTCTTATATCCGATCTTTGCGACCGATGCGATCGTCCCCTCGAAGTCCTTCTGCATGAGGTCGCGAACCGTGTAGAGCTGCACGCCAATGCTGTCGTTCTTGAGTGCATCCGCCCAGCCCAATCGGCTGGTCAGCAGAGTTGCGGCAGCAACAGTACCCGTGGTCTGAAGAAATCTACGACGATTCATTGCCTGAAAACCCATGATGGCATTCCTCCGGGAGTAGTTTGATTCGGGAGCATTATACGACTTAAGAAAAAGGATTTTCTTGCGGAGAGGCGAATTGCCTCTCCGCAGCCCGAAATGGGACTAGGGTTTGACCACCTGAAGATTGTTCGTCACCGAGAAAACACCCGAGACTCCGTTTGCGCGCAGCCCGACCAGATTCCTGTCGGCGTCGCTATCCACCGCGCCTTCCAATGACACCTTGCCCGCTTTCACGATGATCCGAATGGGCTTTTGCACTCCCAGTTCGTACTTCTGCAGCGCCGGATACTGGTAGATGGCACGAAACAGACGCGTGCGTAGGCGATCATCCATGGGCGAAGGCGGCAACACCTCGATCTGATTGTTCACCTTCTCGACGCCTTCAATGTGCTTAATCGAATTTTCAGCATCCGACTTCAGTGTGGGGCGCACAACCTGCCCTAACAGCGTGACGGTATCGCCCTCCACTTTGTATGCGATGTAATCGAACACGCCGAAATACGGGAGCATGAGAAGCTCGTGGCGCACTTCCCGCGTGATGCGCTCCTCGGATTTGGCGGAAGGTTGACCGCGGTCTGCATCCTGGGCGACGCACAGCGTTGCCAACATTAGAGCGCTCAATAAGAGAGAGGATATCCTCGGCAGGAATTTCATCGGAACCTCCTGGCTGTGAAAGATTTTCTGGCCACTCACTGTACGCCAGAAAATCAGAAGATGCCAATTCAGTAGAACGGGGTTGGCGGACATGAGGGATTTGGTATCAGCAGGCGACGTTTCAGGCTAGATCAGAACCAAGAAGCAATGTCAGTCCGCTTGCAATCTGTCGAAGGTGAACCTCAGAACAATTCCGCAGGACCCAGTCTGCTCCCGCATGGCGCAAGGAAGCGTCATCCGTTGTCGTTCGGAAAGCAACAACTTGGGCTCCAGCCGCCTTCCCTGACTGAATGCCGGCCGGCACATCCTCAAAGACCACGCACTCCGAGATTGGAAATCCGAGGATCAACGCTGCCTTCAAATACGGCTCTGGATGCGGCTTGCCATTCACGATGTCTTGAGAGGTAATAAATCGACGGGGAAGAGGCAATCCCGCGGCTTTGATGCGAACCTCCGCCAAAGGGCGCGTACAGGACGTCACGATGGTCCAGCGGTTCTCCGGCAAGGCGCGCAGCAACTCCACAGCTCCGGGCAAGGGCACGACTCCCTCAAGATCCTCTATCTCTCGCCGCTCCACTTCGCGATTTTCTCTTTCGTGGTCTGCATTAGGCAGATATTCCCGCACGGTCGTCAAACTCGGCCTGCCGTGCGCCCGGGAAACGACTTCGTCCGGATTGAAGCCATGCTCGATGGCCCACCGCCGCCACACCCGCGAGACTGCCGGAGTCGAGTTGATCAGCACTCCGTCCAGGTCAAATAACAGTGCTGCACACTTGCGCTCGATCATGCTCCTTTGCTTCGCTCCTATTGAAAATTGTCCGATTCCCAAATGCGGCGGGTAACGACTCAGTGTTGAGGTTAATGCAAGACTCGCCCGTTATGGATAAAAAACTCGCGCTCGCGTCTGGAATTGAAACCAGGCGACCCAAAAACTATTGCCTACCAGCCGCGAGCGCCGCGAGTTACGAGACGTCAGGACTGCACAATCTTTTCCAGAGCCGTCCGGTTGCGGATGAGCAGCGTCGATCCCTTGAGTTGCAGCAGTTGTCTCTTCTTGAACTCCGAGAAAAGACGACTTACTGTCTCTCGAGTCGTACCGATGATCTCCGCAATCTCTTCATGAGTCAGCGTCAGCTTGACCTGAGAAGAGCCGTCGTTCTGCGTTGTTTTCGTGGACCACGACAGCAGCAGCTTGGCAAACTTCTCCGACGGCGAAGTAGCCAGACCCAAAGTCCGGATCTCTTCGTAAGCGGTGTAGTAATTGCGACTGAGCTGTTCGGCCACCCGCAAGGCGACTTCTCCATGATCTTTCAGGAATTGCAGCAAAGATTCACGTGGAATGAAATTGGCCTGCCCTGGTTCCATCATCTCGGCAGTCACCTCGTACGGACGATTCGAAATCACCGAGTTGAGTCCGAGAACATCCCCGGCTTCGGAAATTTTTGTGATGATGGTTTTTCCTTCGCGCGAAGATGTGGAAAGTTTTGCTTTCCCAGCACACAGTACAAATACGCCACGTGGTTGCTGCCCTTCAATAAAGAGCATCGCACCCTTGGGATAAACGGCAGTGGATTTGATGTCGTTGAGTTTTTGTCCGGCGTGTACGGAAAGGTTACAGAAAAGATGTTCTTCTCTTACCGGACAAGTAAGGCAATTATCGAGAATATTTAGTCCATAAGGAGCGCGCACTGGCACCTCCCTTGATCGAATTGTAGCACTGTAAATACGCGTGTGATCACCATCACCGGCACACGTGATTGCACCCACATCACGATCACAGACACGCGCAGGAAACTCTGAGATGATAGGGGTTGTGTAGGATCGTCCAAACGCATTCGCGACTCTTCTAAGTGTGACAAAATGAGTTTGACTCGCCTGCTGGGAGATCTTTCTTGAGTGAAGTAACGGTCCCTCCCGTCCGCTCTTATGTCGACAAGATGTATACGACCGCACCTCCCACGCGCGCAGGTCTTGATCCTTTGTTCCTGCCTCGATCAATCGCCCTCATCGGAGCTACAGATCGAGAAGGAACTGTCGGACGCAGCGTGCTGGCGAACCTGCGCGAAACTGCGTTTTCACTGAAGCTTTACCCGATCAATCCGAGCCGAGATGAAATCCTCGGGCTCAAAACTTACAGACGAATTCAGGACGCGCCCGCGCCAATCGACCTGGCACTCATCGTCACTCCGGCACAGAGCGTGCCTGCCCTCGTCGGAGAGTGCGTCGATGCCGGGGTGAAATCAGCGGTTGTCATCTCCGCGGGATTTCGCGAACAAGGAAAATCTGGCGCGGAACTCGAAGCGGAAATTCAGCAGCACCTGAGCCGGGGTTCGATGAGATTGGTCGGTCCAAACTGCATGGGATTCATGAATCCCACAATAGGACTGAACGCAACTTTTGCGAAATCGATGCCGCAAAAAGGCAGCGTCGCCTTCCTCAGCCAAAGCGGCGCTCTGCAGACTGCGATTCTGGATTGGAGTCACAAGGAGCATGTCGGTTTTAGCGCTATTGTCTCGACAGGTTCCATGCTCGATGTCGGCTGGGGCGATCTCATCTATCACTTCGGCGACGATCCTCACACCAAGAGCATTCTCATCTATATGGAGTCCGTGGGCGATGCGCGCTCATTTCTCTCAGCCGCGCGCGAGATCGCATTGGGCAAACCGATCATCGTCATCAAAGCCGGGCGCTCAGAGGCGGCGTCGCGTGCCGCAGCCTCGCACACGGGCGCGCTTACTGGGAGCGACGACGTACTCGAAGCCGCGCTTCGACGCTGCGGAGTCTTGCGCGTGCAAAACATTTCTGACCTGTTCTATATGGCGGAGGTTCTGAGCAAACAGCCGCGCCCGCGTGGACCGCGCCTCACCATCGTCACCAACGCTGGAGGCCCGGGCGTGCTGGCGACTGATGCATTGATCGCGACTGGCGGCGAGCTCGCTGTTCTCACTCAGGAATCATTGCAGGCGCTGGACGGATTTCTTTCCCCGCACTGGAGCCATGCGAATCCCATCGATGTGCTTGCGGATGCAGATGCGGAACGCTACGCGAAGGCGGTTGAAGTTGCATCGAAAGATCCGAACAGCGATGGGCTCCTCGCGGTCATTGCTCCTCAAGGGCTTGCGGATCCCACAAAGGTTGCGGAGCGTCTCAAGCCGTTTGCGCATAACTCCGGCAAACCAGTGCTTGCCAGTTGGATGGGAGGCGAGGGCGTTGCGGAAGGAACCGCAATTCTGAATGCGGCGGGAATCCCTACATTCTCGTATGCGGACACCGCTGCTCGCGCCTTCACCTATATGTGGCGGTACACCTATAACCTGCGCGGGCTGTACGAAACTCCGGAGTTGATTGAAGGAGCTATTCCGGCAAATGAGGAACGCAAACAAGTAACCCAAGTCGTGAACGCCGCGCGCGGCGCCGGGCGCACTCTGCTCAACGAATTCGAATCCAAACAATTGCTGTCGCACTACGGAATCCCGGTAGTGGAGACACGCGTCGCCGAGAGCGAGGGCGAAGCGATGGCGCAGTCCTCTCACCTGGGATTTCCCGTCGTCGTAAAACTTCTGTCCAATACCATCGCGCACAAATCCGATGTAGATGGCGTTCGCCTCGGCTTGCAGACTCCAGAACAAGTTCGCGGCGCATTTCGTTCGATCAAGAGATCGGTCGAAGAAAAGGCGGGCGCTGAGCACTTCGCCGGAGTGACCGTACAGCCGATGGTACGACGTGATGGATACGAACTCATCCTGGGCAGCAGCGTCGACCCGCAATTCGGTCCGGTGATTTTATTTGGCTCCGGAGGGGTGATGGTCGAAGTCTACCGGGACCACGCACTGGGCTTGCCTCCGCTGAATACGACTCTTGCCCAACGAATGATGGAGCAGACGAAAATCTTCGCCGCCCTCAAAGGCGTGCGCGGGCGGAAACCGGTCGACCTTCCCGCACTTGAGGCTCTCCTGGTTCGCTTCAGTCAGCTCGTGGTGGAACAGCCGTGGATTAAAGAGATTGATATCAACCCGCTGCTCGCTTCCCCAGAATCTTTGGTGGCTCTCGACGCGCGGGTCGTGCTTCACGATTCGTCGATGCAAGCGGCGCAACTGCCGCGGACCACCATCCGGCCCTACCCCGCTCAATATGTTTGGGAATGGAAACTGAAAGACGGCACGCCGGTAACCATTCGACCCATTCGCCCCGAAGACGAACCGCTGATGGTACAGTTCCACGCCACGCTCTCCGAACGCAGCGTCTACCTTCGTTATTTCTGTTCGTTGAGCCTGAGCACTCGGGTCGAGCATGAGCGCCTGGTGCGCATCTGCTTTGGCAGTTACGATCGCGGATTCGCTCTGGTCGCCGATCGCAGAAATCCTGATACCGGCCAGCACGAAGTATTAGGGGTGGGGCGATTCAGCGCCATGAATCGCGCAGAGGCTGAGGCCGCCGTCTTGGTCTCGGATCAATGGCAGGGACGCGGCCTGGGAACAGAGCTTCTCGCTCGCGTGGCAAGAGTGGCTCGGGAAGAAAACTTTAAAAAGCTCAGCGGAGAGATCCTGCGCGACAACCTGGCCACGCAAGCGATCTTCAAGAAAGCAGGTTTCTCTCTGCGATCGATGGACGACCCATCTTCCGTCTCCGCCACTTTGAAGCTGTGAATCGAAGTTAGACGGCAGCAGGTTTCACAATTTCCAGCTGAGGCTCGAACTTCAGATTCGTTCCCAAGGCCCGCGACACTAGGCAGAGTTTTTCAGCGCGCTTGAGCAAGTCCAGAGCCCGCTCCCGCTCTTCCACAGAACCGATCTTCAGATTGGGACGCACTATAATTTGCGTGAAGCTGTATCCCGAATCCGCTTTGCGTACAGTCCCGCTGGCCTCAACCTGCAAGTCGGTGAAGTCAAACTGAGCCGTTCCCGCAATTGCGCGCAGCGTCGTTGTGTAGCAGCCCGCGACGGCTGCAAGCAGAAGTTCTTCCGGGGTCCAACGTCCTTCGAGACCGCCAAATTCTGCGGGTGCGGTGAAATGGATCGCATTCGGCGCAGAATCAGACTTTGCCAGCCCGGTTCGTCCGGAGGTCCACCATGCTGCTACTCGATATGCGTGCTCTTCATTCATACTGCCCATCTCCTTTGGGAAACTCGTGTGCGGGTGTGACACGATGCAAAAATGGCCGCTCGCTTTGTAGTCTGCACGGCTAGGTTGTTCGCCGATTACGCCGCTCCGGCCCGCAATGCGCGCTCGTTTTCGATTCGAGCGATCTGCACTCGGAGCCAGCGCGCCAGTGCCTCTTCCATCTCGACCTGGCTCCCGGTTCGATAAAGATCCTCGACGGTCTGTCCGTCTGGCGTCAGCGGGATAAAACGGCAGGGGATGCTCTCCTTTTGCTGGGCCGCCGGTACGAACTGCTCCAGCAGGCATTTCTCGCAGGGGTGCGGACGCGCGGGATCGCAAAAGTTCGGGCAAATCGGCGAGTCTTCGAAAATCGCGGGCGCGCGCCATGGAGCATTTGGAGAGCGTCCGTAGCCTCCATCCTCCAAGAAACTCAGCTCGAACTTAAGTACATCCAGGATGTCGCGGTCGTCTTGAGCCATAGGGCACCTCGATTTGCGGTCTAGATTGCCATCGAACGGCGGGAAACTCCGTGTATCGCGTCACGGAAATTGGTGATTGCAATCACACTTGAAGAGAGCACGAACCTACAAATTCCCCATGTTTCCTCGATTTTCGCGGGATTCCTTGCTCATTAGGAGTGATGACCATCACGGCGGCACGTGATTAAAATCACATTGAGCCGATTCCAGCGATACTCGTTGACTCTCTGAGGAGATTAATCACATCTTCAAGTGATCACAGTCACAATCCGGGTCGGGAATTGCAATCTCCCCAAAATCGAATCAAAGCGAATTTCGTTGCGTTCCGAAGGCTGGGGACAGCCGATGCTGATGTGGGAGTTCTGAACGGCCGCGTCTATGGCTCGTAGACACAACCGGGCTCCTGGGCGAACAAGTCACCGGTCATGGCGTAGGCGCGGGCGCGCGATCCGCCACACACATTGCGTGCGGGACAACGTCCGCATTTGCCTCTCAACTTCGAACTGTCGCGCAGTGAAACGAACAGAGGAGACTCGCAGTAAATCTCCGATAATGACTGTCCCGTGACGTTACCCGCCGAGATCGCGAGGTATCGGCTGGGATAGACCTCACCCGTCGAATTGATGAACACGAAGCTTTTGCCGTCATTCACGCCCTTCGGCGCGCAGGTAATGGCATCGGACTCAGTCATCCGGCCACGCGACTCCCGGGCCCGCTGTTGCAGCAGATAGCGCTGATAATGCTGCGCCTCCGTGGTTTTGATCTGGAAGTGCACTACTTTAGACGCTTGATACAGTTTGGCGAAGACTTGCTCGTGTTCCTCGGCACTCAGCATTTCGCTCGCCTGCGACCGGTCCGAGGGCACGAAGAAAATTACGTTCCACAGCGTCACGTCCAGTCGAGTCAGAAGTTCAATCATGGGTTCGACATCGTGGAAGTTCCGGCGCGCCATGATCGTGTTGACTTGGACCGGAAGTCCAGCTTCATGGCATGCACCGATTGCCTCCAGCGTGCGCTGGTGACATCCCGTGACATTCCAATAAGCATCATCCAGCGCGGCACTGGAACCATGCATCCAGAACGCAATCCGCATCAGCCCGCGTTCTTTCAATTCGGGAATGACATGCTTATCGAGCAATGGCGTAGGTAATACCGTCAGCGAGGTGCGCACAGAGCGCCGTGCCGCAAATTCGACAATCGGATACAGGTCCGGCCTTAACAGCGGATCGCCGCCCGTCAGCACCAACAGCGGCACATGCATCGCCGCCACTTCTTCGATCAAGTGAAATGCTTCCGCCGTCGAAAACTCCCGCGGTTCCCTCCTCGGTCGGGCTGCAGCGCGCGCACGGGGCGGCTTCCATTCACATGCCTGGGTCATCTCCCATGTGACTTGCAGAGGACGAAGCTGAAAGCCCGCGGTTTTGACTACCTGGCTGCTGCCGGCGGCAGACTGAGCGGCGGACCGTGGCCAGGTGTCCGCACGGGAAAATGGGCTGGACGGATTCGACATGGCGTCAGGGTAGGGCGTGGTTCCCGATCCGACAGTGCGGACTGGCACATCTAAACGTGATAAGTGTCACAATCTACACGACAAAGGCCTGTGACTTGCATCACAGGGCCGCGTGACTTCTAGCATAGGTCTGGCCTCACCCTCATGCGAACCTACCGCTGCAAGATTAAGTATTCCGGACATCGTTGTCGGAATCACCTCCGCACGACGTCCTGAGACTCAAAGGAGATGCCGTCCTTGGAAACGCGGCACTCTTGCTCTGTGATATCTTGCGTTGAAATTAATTCTTCAGGAGGATGATCGTGAAACAACTTTCCATCTCTAAGGTCCTGGTAACTTTGCTGGCTAGCGCTGCGATTTTCACCACCACTGCGTTGGCGCAAGACGCTGCCGCTACCTTCAAAGCAAAGTGCGCCATGTGCCACGGAGCAGACGGCAAGGGTGGCAAGATGGGGACCCGTGATTTCGGTTCCGCTGAAGTCAAAGCCGAGACCGATGCCCAACTGACCGACATCATCAACAAAGGCAAAGGCAAAATGCCGGCGTACAACGGCAAGCTGAAAGACTCCGAAATCAAGGATCTGGTCACCTACATCCGGAGCCTCAGTAAATAGGCGGTAGAAAGACGGCGGCCTCAATCCGGCCGCAACGATTCGTTCAATTCTGAAAGATTGGCGGGTGGAGAGTATGTCCACGCGAACAATACGGGGATTTTTTGCGTCTGGAGTGGCTCTCGCACTCTTGTTTACCAGCACTTCGCTCTTCGCCGCATCGGGAAAATCTGCGAAGAAGGCTCCGAAGCCGAGCGTGGACGACTGTCTGGCATGCCACAGCGACGCAAGTCTGACGCACGAGGTTAATGGCAAGCAAGTCAGCTTGCACGTTGATCCGCAAGCATTCAAAGATTCCATCCACGGCAGCATGTTCACCTGCGTGGATTGCCATACTGACGTCACCAGCGCCGGGCACGAAACGCCTCCGAAGAAAATCACTTGCGCTAGTTGCCATGCCGACGAACAGGCTGCCTATGATCGCAGCTTCCATGCCAAGGCGGTGGCGGGAGGCAATTCTCACGCCGCTACCTGCGTGGACTGCCACGGCAGCCCACATGAACTTCTACCCGCGGGCGATCCCAAGTCGCGCGTGCATCACACCAACATTCCCGCGACTTGCGGCTCATGCCACAGCCAGAAGCTCGTGATGGAAGATGGCGGTCAGAGCGCGCAAATGGTCGCGTCGTATGAGCAAAGCGTTCACGGACATGCCGTGGCCGCCGGCTCCGAAAAAGCCGCTGTGTGCACCGACTGCCATGGCACGCACGAAATTCTCGACGCCCGCGACGCCAAGTCGCCAATCGCCAAGTTCAACGTGCCCCAGACCTGTGGCAAATGCCACGATGGCATCGCCAAAGAATTTCAGCAGAGCATTCACGGTCAGGCCATCGAACACGGCAACTGGCAGGCTCCGGTCTGCACCGATTGCCATGGCATCCATTCGATAAAAGCTCACACCGATCCCAACTCGCCCGTTTCGGCAAAGAATGTTGCTCAAGTCACCTGCGCCCGTTGCCATGAGGGAGTGCGCCTCTCGCAGGAGTTCGGCGTGGAAGGACAACGCGCCTCGACTTATCTAGCCAGCTATCACGGCCTGGCGTCGCGCCTGGGATCGCAGGTTGTCGCCAACTGCGCGAGTTGCCACGGGACGCATAGCATCTTCCCGTCGAGCGACCCGCGCTCCACGATCAATGCCAAGAATCTCGCGCGCACCTGCGGACAGTGCCACCCTGGCGTGACGGAAAAATTTACCTCAGCCAAGGTTCACGTCGATGCGCCACTCTCAGCCGACATCGGCAGCAAGGCCGTGCGCTGGATTCGCCGCTTCTATCTCAGCATGATCTTCGCTGTGATTGGCGGCATGCTGGTGCACAACTTCATTATCTGGCGCTCGAAAGTTGTGGCACGGCGAAAGCTGCAAACCAACTTCATCACGCGCATGCCCATGCGTTTCCGCTGGCAACATGCCGCTTTGCTCACCAGTTTCATCACACTGGTAATCACCGGATTTGCGCTGAAGTTCCCCGACTCCTGGTACGCAACCGTGTTGGCGATGACCGAACACCAACGCAGCCTGATCCACCGCATCGCAGCCATCGCGCTGATCGGTGTGAGCATTTATCACGTCTTCGACGTCATCCTCACACGGGCTGGACGCACACTGGTCAAAGATCTCTTCCCCACATTGGACGATGCGCGCACCGCGTGGCAGAATATCGCATATTACCTCGGACTCACTTCCAGCAAACCTGAGTTCCCGCGCTTTAATTACGCGGAGAAAGCCGAGTACTGGGCGCTGGTTTGGGGCATGATCGTCATGGCGGTTACAGGCATCATGCTGTGGGCCAAGGTTTCCGTCGGCAATCACTTGGCGCGATGGTGGCTCGATGTTGCGACCGCGATCCATTTCTACGAAGCGATCCTTGCCACGCTGGCTATCGTGGTCTGGCACTTCTATCAAGTGTTCTTCGATCCGGATGTGTATCCGATGAACTGGGCGTGGTGGGATGGGAAAATGACCTTGCACCACTATCGTGAGGAACATGGTCTCGACAACGGCCCCATTGAGGAAGCCCTGAACAAGAACAGCGAACCGGCCGAACCCAAACAAGAATCCGAACCCGCTGAGGTTCATCATGGACAGTGACGAGAAGACTCCACCACCTGCCGTGGAGCCACGGCATCGCATGCGGATGCTGTTCCGCAACCCTATCAGTCTTGCCGGCATCGCACTGGCGGTCGTCAGCCTGGCGAACATCTTTTTATTTGTTGTGATCGATCAGATCGCGACCAAAGCCAGTCCCTACATTGGCATTCTGGCTTACATGGTGTCGCCGGCATTTCTGGTGTTCGGGCTGTTACTGATGGTGGTAGGGATCCTCTTTGAACGCCGCAAGAAAGTAGTCTCCACCGATTTCTATCCCCGAATCGATCTGAACGATCCAGCGCAGCGCAGCGCCGTCATCTCCTTTGCCACGTTCCTGGTAGTTTTTGCCGTCGTAAGCGCCGCGGGCAGTTACAAAGCGTATGAATTCACCGAGTCGGTCGCTTTCTGTGGACAGCTTTGTCACACCGTGATGAGCCCGGAGTACACCGCCTACCAACTTTCGCCGCATGCACGCGTAGCGTGCGCCGAATGCCACGTTGGCGCGGGTGCCACCTGGTTCGTCAAGTCCAAGTTGTCGGGCAGCCGCCAGGTCTTTGCGGCGGCATTCAATACCTTTCCTCGCCCCATTCCTACTCCGGTTCATAACCTGCGCCCGGCACAGGAAACCTGCGAACAATGCCACTGGCCGAAGAAGTTCTATGGCGGACAACTGAAGGTTTTCTCGCACTACAGTAGCGATGAGAAGAACACTCTGCGCCAGATCCGCATGATCATCAAGACCGGCGGCGGCGATCCGGCGACCGGTGCGCCTGAAGGCATTCACTGGCACATGAACATTTCCAATAAAATCGAGTACGTCGCGGCCGACGAAAAACGCCAGGTGATCCCTTACATTCACGTCGAGGATCAGCAAGGCCGCGTCACCGAGTACTACGCCAAAGACTCGACCCTGACCAAGGAGCAGATCGCGAAGGCCGAGCGCCACCACATGGATTGCGTCGATTGCCACAACCGGCCGACGCATATCTATGTGTCGCCGGATCTCTCTGTCGACCAATCCCTGCTCGCGCGCCGGATCGACTCATCCCTACCCTTCATCAAGCAGCAGGCAGTCACCGTTCTCACCGGCACCTATGCCACGACTGACGCGGCCATGCGGGGGATTGCCGGCGGCATTCAGGATTTTTACGAGAAGAAGTATCCTGACGTTGCAAAGACAAAGCAGTGGGAAATTCGCAACGCCATCACCGAGATTCAACAGATCTTCAAGCGCACGACCTTCCCTGAA
>Ga0335078_10012664_pt1 | contig 12494 bp, 14 predicted proteins | sample Lox_Sample_32_FD_206711 | JGI IMG/M metagenome (GOLD analysis project Ga0335078, IMG submission 206711) | Soil microbial communities from Loxahatchee National Wildlife Refuge, Florida, United States - Lox_Sample_3.2 | ecosystem: Environmental > Terrestrial > Soil > Wetlands | place: USA... | reverse complement strand
GGTAGAGCACTTGGCGCACGCCTCGTCTCCGGGACGTTGCTGTGTTGACGTTCTCCATTATCGCTAATTGGGAAGGCGGAAGAGATTCCGTCCGAAGGCGATTCCGGCGACCACCACCCTGAAGAGGATCTCGCGCCAGGTGGCGACTCGGGATCTGTTGCAAACGCGTCAAGTGATTATTCTGTGTTCCGGCAGCGATGCCGACTTTTGAGACGAAACCTATCGGTCACTGCCGCTCAATGTTCAGCCTCTTCATGCTGGAATACAGCGTGCTCGCCCGCGGGGCATCGGAACTCCTTCGGTGTAGCGAAAGTTTTGGCCGTTGAGCCGGCGGTGCGAAATACGATCGCAGCAACTCCGGTGAGCTTGGCCATTTTCTAAGCGGCGGGCTTCATGGGTACAGGAAAGCCTTTCGGTCTGGACGGAAACATGAGGCACCATTCTCGACTGGGCTCTCCTCGTCGCACAAATGGTGCCGGCGCATCAAGTGGCTCAATGGCCGCCGTTTCCAACCGCTCCAACGCACAACGAGCGGCGGCTCGGCGTACGTCGTCAACACGACAATCCGCGCATCGTTAAATTCGCCGCGGATTGCGATGATCGCCTCGATGCCGCTGATATTGGGCATCTGGAAATCCATACGGGTGATGTCCGGCCGGTGCTGAGCTGCAGACGGCGTCGCGTCCCGTCGAGGCCTGCGGCACCAGCTCCATATCCGGCTCCAAGGCGACCCAAGGACACAATGCCTTCGCCGACTCTATTTGTCACTGGGCGAGGCGCTGTAACGCTTGGGTCGCAAACTTCGCCGTGGTCGGATCTGATCCTGCCGCCGCCCTCCGCAGGTGCGCGATGGCGCCCGGAATGTCCCCTTGGCGAGAGAGCAACTCGCCTAATAGGGCATGAGCCGCTGGCATATCCGCGTCCGCGCGCAGGGCCGCTTCCACCGCTGCGCGTGCCTCATTCGCGCGCCCCGTGGCGGACAATTCGAGGGCGTAGTCGTAAAGGTGAGGAGCATAACCCGGCCGCAGTCGTATGGCGTTTTCGAAATCGAACAGCGATTCGGCCGTCTGCCCCTTGCCGGCTAGCACGCGGCCAATCAGATCGTACGCCGATGCGTCGTAAGGATCGATGCGCAACGCCGAGCGCAATTCACTCTCGGCGCGGTCGAAGTTCCCGGCTCTAAAGAGAATAGCGGCCAGCCCCGTGTGGGCGGCGGAGAAATCGGGATCGAGCGCAACGGCTTTCTCCATCTTTTCCATCGCCGCGGCGGTGTGCGCCCGATCGAAATCAACGGTGCCCGACTGAAACAACCGAGCGGCGCTGGCGGGAGCGGCGCGCCCGGCGCGCGCCAGCGTTTCCTTGGCGAGAGCCAATTCTCCCGAGGCCCTCTGGGCGCCGGCAAGGCCCAGCAGAGCGCGTGAGGAATTTGGCCTCATGCGCACAGCTTGCTCATAAGCGCGGATCGCTTCGGGCAGCTTGCCAACGCGCTTCCATGCCTGGCCGAGCACGATGTAGAACTCCGCTTCGCGCGGACGGACCCGTCTCAATTCACGAGCGAGATCTGCCGGCGCGCCCCTGGCAATAGCTTGGTAGAGCGCATTCTCAGCGGTCTGCGGCAGCGGCGAAGGATAGGGGACCACTTCGCCCGAGTACTCGGCGATTGCTCCGTGCCGCTCAGGCAATTCCGCCAGCGGGTTTCCACGAGGCAGCCGGCGCTGAATCCAGTGGTCCGTCATCACGACGTGCACCACATCCTCAGTTCGCCGCTTCTGTACATGACAGATTACGCAATCGCTGCCAGCGGGATGCCGCCCGGCCGCGATAGCGCCGTCGATAACTGACGCGTGGCATTGGCGGCAGACGGCGGAGTAGTTTTGGGGCTGATTCTGATGCGGGTCATGACAGGTCGTGCAGGTCAGTGCGCCGTTGCTCTTTTGAAAACAGGCAGACTTACGCAACCGGTACGCCGAACTGTTTACGATTTCAAACTTGTCGTCGTGTCCCGCGCCCGGGGCGTGATCGAACACCAGTTGGAAATCCGGCAGCGGTTCGCCGGGCACAAACGAGAACGGTCCGCGATTGAACCGGCGGATAATCGCCGGAATTGCGCCGCTGGTCGGCTGCAGGTGGCACTGCATGCACACGTCCATGCGAAGCGCGGGAGAGAGGCGCGCCGGATTCACAATACTAGCCCGGATGTCCTCCAGCATCGCGCCGGCTGTGTGCGCCAGGGTGGCATGCTTGTCGCCCGGCCCGTGGCAGCGCTGGCAACTTATACCTTCCGGCAGAGCGCCCGCAAATACAGGGTCGCTGCCAGGCGCCTCATCGTTCGGGGGAATCCTCGGATACGCATCATGACAGAAAATGCACTCGTAAGAGACGAACCGGCGTGTCTGCGGATGCTCCGTGTTGAACCCAGGACTCATGGCCCAGTAACCACCCTTCTCCGCATACCAGCCGAGAGGCAGTTCGATATATCCTCCCGAGGCAGTCCGGTGCAGATACGCTCGCGCGTGGCTTCCGGAACCAAGCACCGCGTCGATCGTCAATTCTTCGACGTTGGTTTCACGGCCATCGAAGCCGATCTGCCAGCGCCTCTGGAGGTAAGTGCCGTCGCGCACGATCATCGAGTAGTAAGTTCCGGAAGACGAATGCAGAAAGTCGTGCTGGTTGCGGTAGTCTTCGATCGTGTTCGCTGGCGACGGTTTGTAAAGTGAGCGGCCCATTCCGCTGCGCTGATAAGCCTCGACAATTCGGGCGTGACACGAGGCGCAGTCAGTTGCGGCATTCCCGGGACTCACAAAAGCGGAGGCCGCGAGTGAGAACGCGAGAATGAGAACGCGCGTCATGCCTTGGAAGCAGTCAGAACATAAACCGCAAACCGAATCGGAAGTATCTCGGGTCGATCAGACGGCCGAGCGGATTCACGCTGGTGATCTGGTCGTATCCATTGAGACTCTGCACTGTCCCCGTGGAAGTCAATTGCAGGTTCGATACATTTGACCCCGGGTTACTGAAATGAGGGGTATTGCTCAGGTTGAACGATTCCGCGCGAAGCTGGAACATCAACCGCTCCGTTAGCCGAAAATCGTGGAAGATGTTCAGATCGAGATTCGTGCTACCGGGTCCCCGCAGCGTGTCGAAACCAGCGTTGCCAAAGGAAGCGGTAGTGACTGGCGCAAACGCCAGTGGATTGAAGTAAGGCTGGCCACCGAGCCCGCTGCCCACAATCGCGACATTGGGTAGAACCTGGTTCGCCGTTTGCGTGTTGCCGGGACAATTGCACGAAGTGGCTGAGGAAGTAATACTGAAGGGCGTGCCCGAATAGTGAGTGAACATCCCGCCGAGTGTCCAACTGCCAGCTACCCGCGCCATCAGCCCGTGGGTAAGAAACCGCTTGTTTGTGCCGAAAGGCAGTTCATATGTCGCCCCCCAAACCAGCGCGTTGGTTCTATCCAAAGGCGACGTGTAGCGGTCATAATTGCGGTATTGGGGAATCAGTATCGACGTGTTCATCGAGATATCGTGTGAATACGTGTAGGCGACGCGCATGGTCAGTCCATGGCTGAATCGCTTCGCCAAGGTAGTCTGCAAGGACTCATATATGTCCGAACCCAGCGGATCGGCGATGGTCACCGGGCCTGTGATGCCGTATTTGTAAAGCGGCTCACTGGCATTGCCGCCTCCAACTTGACCGTAGTTCAGATTGTACTCAGTGAATTGGTGGACGACGTGCGTACCCACCCACCCGGTTTGTAGCGTCCATCCGCCCGGGAACTGTTTCTGGACAGTCACATTGAAGGATTCGGTGTAGCCGCGTTTGTAAACCGGCGGATCGGTGAACAGATTACCGGTGCCTGCCGGAACAAACGTCGCTCCGTTGGTGAGAGCCGGCGGCACGATCGCAGGAATGCCGTTGGTGATGTTGCCGAAAGCCGAATAGGAACTGGTCCCTGAATAGCTGACGTTGACTTCGTCGGGATACCCCAGCATAAAAAAACTTGCCATGTTGTCCTGCGCCGGCGAGAGCGAAAAGCCTCCACGCAGGACGAGGCTTTCCGTCGCGCGGTATGCCACGCCGAAACTCGGCGCGAAAAGCCGATTAGACACCTTGATTCCGCAATCGGAAGGGAAACCGCCTACGCTGCACTCCTGCACGATGTTCGTGGCAGGATTGTAGAAGTTGATACCCTTAGTGGCCTGTGTAGGAACTGGGTAGTGCTCCCAGCGGACACCGTAATTCACGGTAAGCTTGCGGCTCACCTGCCACTGGTCGCGCGCATACAGAGCGAATTCCCACGTTCGGAGCGTCAGGAACGGCTGCTGGATCTGCAGCGAGTTGGTGACCGACTGTGGAAGGCCCAGCAGAAAATCGGCGATCTGATTATATTGGTTCGGGCTTGGACCGCCGTTGAGGGACGTCACACCGCCGGTAAAGGTGAAACTAGTGGGAGTAACCTCGATGTGGTTCTGGTGTTGGCGGCTGATATCGAAACCGAAACGAATGGTGTGCGCGGACTTGACCTTGGTGGCGTTCGCCATGTATTCGTAGATGGGGTCTTTGTATTCGAGAGCGGTATAAGAAGCGCCCATCGTGACGTAGTTCGACATAGTGAATTCGGGTACGCCGCCGGCCCAAGGGAGATTCCCGGTGTTGGTCCCCGGAATCCCCAAAACATCCAAGCCGTATTTCACGTTCGACTCGGTGGGAAACAGATACTCGTGAACCTGAGTCACGCCGAAAGTCGCATCGATGACAAACGACGGGTTGAACACATAGGTCCCAGAACCCGAAATAGCATAGGTGGACCCATGCTGGTCATAGTTGCAAAAACCGCAAGCGCTAAACGGCGCCTTACCGCCCAGAATCGGACCATAGACCGGTGCAATGTATGACTTGTAGGGCTGGAATCCATAGCGGAACGAGAGGCGGAGTCTGTCGGCCGAGTAATCGAACTTGGTGTCTATCTTGTGCAGATTGTAAGTCGAAGGTATGTTCGCGTAAAGGTTATTCACGCTGCCGGGCAGGTTGGTAGGAGGAATCAGGGCCACGACCTTGGCAATGATCGGGTTGATCCTGTTCGCCGGTATGATGTTTCCCGGGAAGGGAGACCGCCCGGCGCCGTTCGCGTTGCCGGTCAAAGGGTCGTAAATCGGATTGGCCGAGCCGGATTCATTGCCGGAAAGCTGTGTGGGAGCGGGAATCGACAGAATGCCGGAATAGGCCTGGCGCAGAAAATCGCCTTCGTAACTCCCGAAATAAAAAAGCTTGTTCTTGATGATGTGACCACCGACAAAGCCGCCGTCGTTGTTCTCCACTAAGTGCGCGGGCTTAGAGACGCCACTAGCGTTTGCGAAAAAATCATTCGCTTGGAAGAAGCTGTCAATGTTGTACGCGTAAGCGGCGCCATGCAGCTCGTTTGACCCGCTCTTGAGCATGACATTTACCGAGGCGCCGCCGGCGAGTCCCTGTTCGGCGTCGGTCGCATTGGTTGCAACGTTGACATTCTGGATGGCCTCGATGGAGGGCACAAACGTGGTCTGCCATTGTAGCCAGGGATTCAGGGCGCTGACGCCTTCGATGCGCACCGCGGCGGCGTTTATCCCGGTGCCGTTGAAGGCGAACTGCATAGATTTCGAGGGATTGTTGGTTCCCCCGCCGAGCTGACCGGTCGGAGGAGTGGCGCCGGGAACCAGTTGTATGAGACCTTCGTATGTGCGCGTAGGTTGTGGGAGGTTCTCCAATGCCTGCGTTCCGACCTCGGCGTGTACATCGGCCCGGTCCGTCTGGAGCGAGTCGGCTTGGGAGGACACTTCCACAGTTTCATTGCGTGCTCCCAATTGGAGCTGCGCATCCACGCGGACCACGTTATTCTGATTAACCACAACGTTGGAAGCGATAAAGACCCGAAAGCCTGTCTTGGTAATTTCGATCCGATATGTGCCTGCGGTTACGGTAGTCAGGTTGTAGACACCGGCCTCGTTGGTCACGGCCGATCGGGATTCATTCGTGGAGATCTCGATGATTTTCACTACCGCGCCGGGAACAGGGGAGTTCGTTGCATCAACGACGTTTCCTACGATAGAGCCAAACAGAACCTGCCCTGACAACTGATGGGTAGAGGCCAGTAACAGTAATGCGATTGCGGGCACATTCGACAGTGCGCGTCGGGCCATCGATACACCTCTCTGAATCTCGGATGAGACGGATTGCAGTACCCGTGGCGAGCGCCTTGCTCGAGGACCTTACGGTCGATGCCGTTTCCGTCATTTCGAATCCGCTAATGGAAGAATTGACCGCGATAGGCGATTTCAGCCTCGATGCGGCTACCGCGCGCGTGGCTGAGGGCGTCAGGATTCGTGAGGTCAACCCCCGCGAATCTCGGTTCGACCGTGCCATGATCTGTTCCTTGGCAAAGGCGCGGGCCCTTGGCGAGGTGCATTATATCACCCAGCGCATTCAGGTCAGGATAAAACCGTAGCGCTACGGCTTTACCGTCGACAATTTTGGAGGCGCTGTTCCAGCGCCGGGATCGATCCTGGCTCCATCTGGTCGGTCATCGGAGAATTCCGGCCTGACTTTCATCGCAGATCCCAATCCCAATGGCCTTCGATTCTTTACCGGCAGGAGCGGCAACAATCTCAAACCGTAACAGACCGAATTCGGTTGCCAGCAGGAGATAACCGACGCGGTCCTGGCCGATTGCGTTGATTGCGCCGTTGAAAAATCCGTCGCGGACCGTCCATGCAGTGTGCGCGTATTGGTTGATCTCCAAAAACGGAGTAAGCGCAAAGACACGCGGGCAGAAGACCGCGAAGACGCCGAAGACCACTGCGGCTTGTCTTCTTCGAGACACGTTCGACACATTATCCCCCGTACGGGAAACGGCTTCCATCGTGGGGGTTGGAACCTTCATCCCGTGGCTTGGGTGGAGGCAAGTGGCAACCCTCGGCGCCCATCGGTTTCTGCCCGGTGGTCACGATTCCACCTTGCTCTTACGAAACAGCCACAATCCCTGCCAGCGATGCACTTTTCCGTAAGCAATTCGGGCCGGAACGGTGAGCTCCGCTTCCGTGCCCGCGCCAGGTTCGCCCCAGAGTTTCAACCGCGCCCCGATGCGTTTCGCGCGCTTCCAAGCCTTGTCCTTCTTCTCGACGTTCTTGTCCGACAACGCTTTGCCAGTAGGACACATTTGCTTCGGGATCGTGAAGAACCAGGACAACAGGCAGCGAATGCCGTCTCCAATAGGAAAGGTGGCGATTCTCTCCTCGGAACACGAACGCGGTGCTGGTCTTCTCAGACAGGTAGCTTGGCCCCGTCTTCTTTGCGACGGCTGGCTTCGGACCTTTCAGTGCACAACGTCCGAATCTGGTTCCGGGAGTGCCGCTGCGGATTTCAGACCCGAACGTCGCCGGCAGTTGGAAAATCAATCCGGCGGCCTTCAGCATACCGAAGGGGGTGGTGCAGGGCGAATTGGGAAGAAACGTCCTGAGCGGATTCGGCGCTGCGCAGGTCGATCTCACGCTCAGGAGGCAATTCAGGCTCAAGGAGCGGCTTTCCCTTCAGGCGCGAGCGGATTTCTTCAACATCTTTAATCACCCGAATTTCGCAAGCCCTATCAACTACCTCAGTTCACCGCAATTCGGACAGGCGACTCAGATGTTGGCATCGGTTCTGGGAAGCGGTGGTTCCGGCGGCAGCCTCAATCCACTGTACCAAATCGGCGGCCCGCGCTCGGCGCAACTCGCGCTGGTGGTGTTTTGATCCCCAAGCAGACACTCGGCCGTCGCCTCCACGAGCCGCGTCAGCCATCGAGTTGTTCTTCAAAGATCTCGCTGCAGTACTCTCTCATATACCCGCGCCCCTCTTCTTCGGTATCGTACTCCGGAAGCAAGTAGATCGTTGACTCTCGCCTCAGATCCTCCAGGCCTATAACCATTTCGTGTAGAACAATCGAATTTTTGGACACTACAGGATCGAGTCCTCAGCGCTTTGGATCGGTGGCGAGCCGGCCAGCCACACGAATCCTTCCTGCGGCACGCTGGAGAGAGACTCCCTATGCAGACTGCAGCGATGGAACGCTCGTCCGATTCACTTGTGCCGCTCTGGGTGATTTCAGCTCGGCCCATGGAACCTGGTACCGCCGCCCGCAAACACGGCAATCATAATGCCCGTAAATAGGCCATGTCGGCGAATCGTGCAGAAGCGAGCACCAGAGCGCGCCGATTTTCCCGGCGGGCTCAAACACAGGGGATGTTAAAGTAACCATGCTACACCTCAATTCTGACCTTTCCGGTTGTTGTTCTTCGCCAGTGTTACTCGCTGCGAGCCCACTGCCTCGCGCGTCTGGCTGAGCGTTGTCGTTAGAGAATTGATCGACAAATGATTCACAACGGGACTGACCAGCCAGCGGAGCGAGCCTGGAATATCGCGAGTCAAGGCGATGGCTTCAATCTCCAGATACACTCCTCCGTCACGTTCTACGTATCTCGAAATGCTGCGGATTCTCCAGATGAACCCGGCGCCGGCGTCAGCCGGTAGAAGATGTTCGGAGGGACGGCCGTAATCTTCGATTTCCTGGATGCGAGTCGCATCGACAACGCCGTATCCGCGTCGCGAGTCGATCGCGATTTCGTGGGCCCGGTACTGGGCTTGCATCGCGGCATTGACGAATAGGACGTGACGTTGCCAAGTCATCGAAAAGTCCTGATCGGCTGCATTGAATTCGAGAGATTTGGAGTCCGTTACGGCCGGCTTGTAAATGTCCTTGTATCTGTCGTAGTCGTGAAGGACAGCCAGCAGGCTCCCGACTGTGGCGTTGGGAATGAAAACGGCCCCGATCCAATGGTGAATCAACCCATCAGGCACACTTTGGGTGCCGTGGCGTACGAGCGGCGCCACTACGACTTCGCCACGGCGAACGCGCAGCTGCCGGTCAGCCGCTTCGTCCACCCACAAAAAGGGCTTTCCGCTATCCAACCGCACCTGCAAACGGACGTCGGCATCCCTCAAGTACTCCTGCCAGGCATCCACAGTCGCACTTTGCAGCTCCACCGCGCTTGCCCGGACGGCAAATACCGATAGAACCATTGCGAGTGAGAAAATGCTGTTGCTCTTCATCTTTGCGAGTCTCCAATCGAGAACTTGTACGGCTTTGCGTACTTTCGCAAGTCATAAGGGCATGTGGTATTCCACCCGCCTGTCGTCGTAATCCGCTGTGAATTCAGTGGGTTTCTCTTGGGCTGCTGCCGAGGAGAACGGCGGGATGTCGGCAAATGCCGATTCTCGGCAGTCGCGGATCTCCGTTCGGCTAAGCGAGTCTCCCGTTCGGTACGGGTCAACTGCGCCCATCAAGCAGGCGCGAAAAGGCCACAGCGAAAACCGCCATGAGCAGGCCCGCTGCGGCTACCAGGTAATGATTGGGCCGATTCCTTTTTTGCTACTCGAAATACTTCAGTGATGGCCAGAGCTCTGCGAGAGGAGCTTTCAGCTGCTGGCAGACATAGACAGGCAAATGATTTTCCGCAGTTACAGCATGTCGCTGACATATGATCGCCGCCTGCTCAACGACGGTGAATCTTGTCTTTGTAGACTCGGCGTGTTGACCAAAGAGGATCACAACCTCGTCGGTGTGGCTGCGTGTTCCCCAAAAATACTAGTTGTCATGGCCACTAATTGACCTTGGTAGACACCTGTCAACCCGACATCGCGGTCTGTCACCTGGTTCACGGGGTCGCCCGGCACCAGCGATGCCGTATGCCCATCCGGCCCCAACCCGAGATGCACCGCCAGCACGAACCGGCCGCGCTCGGCCACGGCGGCTCGCGCTGCCGCTGCGATGATCGCCGCTGCCGCCTCAGCGGCGGCTTGCTCGTCCGCAAACACGCGCGTTTCCATCCCTGCTCCTATGCCGCCCGAGCGCTCTTGGCCGGACCATCTCCGGTCAGCGGATTACGCCATCCTCCGGGCGGGGCCAGTTGCTCCACTGCCGGCGGACCCCATGTCTGCGGCTCATAGAAATGCAACGGCGTGCCCTTTCCGAGCAGTGGATCCACAATCCGCCATGCCTCTTCCACATAGTCCTCGCGTGCGAAAAGGGTGGCGTCGCCCGCCAATGCGTCACTCAGGACCTTCTCGTAGGCATCCATCTGCTCAGCGGTTGGTTGCGCGCTCGCCACCATCTCCACCGGCTCGGTGATGATTCTCGTCTCGCCTCCCACCATCACGGTCATACCCATGGCGATCGCTACATCCGGACTGATGCGCATCCTCAGATAATTCGAGGTTATACCTTCCGCCGCAAAGATGGCGGGCGGCTTGCGTAGACGGCAGACGATCTCGGTGCACGTCAGAGGCAGTTGCTTGCCGGCCCGGAAATAAAACGGCACGCCTTGCCAGCGCCAGGAATTCACCTCCAGTTTCAGGGCTGCGAACGTCTCGGTTTTCGAATCCGGCGCCACACCCCTTTCCTCTCGGTATCCGAGGAACTGGCCGCGAATTACGTCCTTCTCGTTGAGTTCCGGAATGGCTTTCAGCACTTTCACCTTCTCATCGCGAACCGATTCGCTGTCCGTGCGCACCGGAGGCTCCATCGCCAGGTTGCACAGCACCTGGAAGAGATGATTCTGAATCACGTCGCGGATGGCGCCGGTCTGGTCGTAGAACGCCCCACGGCCTTGCACTCCGAAGTCCTCAGCCATCGTAATCTGCACGCTCTCGACGTAATTGCGGTTCCAGAAGGCCTCCATAAAAGTGTTGGCAAAGCGGAAGACCACCAAGTTGTTCACCGGCCGCTTGCCCAAGTAATGGTCGATCCGGAAGACGTCCTTCTCGTCGAAATTGCGGAGCAGCACCTTGTTGAGATGTTGCGCCGAGGCGAGGTCTTGACCGAAGGGCTTTTCGACGATCATCCGCGCGTTCGCCATACAGCCGCAATGTTTCAGGTTTTCGACCACCGATTGGAACATGGCAGGTGGAATGGCCAGGTAATGCGCCGGCCGGCGCGAATCCTGGAGTTCTCTGCCGAGAGCTTCGAAGGTCGCCGGATCCTGGTAATCGCCGTCCACATACCGCAGCAGCGACGAGAGTTTCCGAAAAGCCTCTGGATCGGCGCCGCCGTGCTTTTCCAGGCTGTCCAGCGCGCGGGCCTTAAACTGATCGAGGTTCCAGCCGGCCTTCGCCACCCCGATTACCGGCACGTTCAGACTTCCTCGCTTCAACATCGCTTGCAGTGCGGGGAAAATCTTCTTGTAAGCCAAGTCGCCGGTAGCGCCGAAGAAAACGAATGCGTCCGAATGCATGTGGTTGTCCATCGCTTATGCCACCTTTTGTTTTCCGGTGGACTTCTCCAGATGTCCGCCGAATTCATACCGCATGGCCGAGAGCAGTTTGTCCGCAAAATCGGCCTCGCCGCGAGAAGAAAACCGCTCATAGAGCGCACTGGAAAGAACTGGCACTGGGACCGCTTCGTCAATGGCCGCTTTGATCGTCCAGCGCCCCTCGCCGGAATCGGAAATGCGGCCGGAGAATCGCGACATTTGGGGATCTTCCAGCAATGCGGCGGCCGTGAGGTCGAGCAGCCAGGACGCGATCACGCTCCCGCGCCGCCAGACTTCCGCGATATCGGCAAGTTTGAGGTCGTACTGATACTCCTCCGGATTGCGCAGCGGGGTGGTTTCGGCGTCGGGCGCTTCGCCGTTCTGCTTGCCGATGTTGGCGCTGCGAAGGATTCCCAGGCCTTCAGCGTACGCCGCCATCACGCCGTATTCGATGCCGTTGTGGATCATTTTCACGAAATGCCCGGCGCCGTTCGGGCCGCAGTGGAGATAGCCCTGTTCGGCCGTGCCGCCGATCTCCTCACGACCGGGCGTTTGCGGAATGCTGCCCTTGCCTGGAGCGAGCGCTGCGAAGACCGGATCGAGATGCTTCACAACCGCGGGCTCGCCGCCGATCATGAGGCAGTAGCCCCGTTCCAGTCCCCACACCCCTCCGCTCGTGCCTACGTCTACGTAATGGATCGAGTGCGACGCCAGCTCCTTCGCACGGCGGATGTCGTCCACATAATAAGAGTTCCCGCCGTCGATCAAAATGTCACCCGGTTCGAGAAGTGGGACGAGCTCAGCAATGGTGCGGTCCACTACCGCCGCCGGGACCATCAACCAGACTGCACGCGGTGGCGTGAGTTTCGCGACCAAACCGCCGAGCGACGCCGCCCCGACGGCATTCTCCTTTACCAACTCGCCGATGGCTTTTGGCGACATATCGAACACGACGCATTCGTGTCCTTTTCGGATGACGCGTCGCGCCATATTGGCGCCCATCCTTCCGAGACCGATAATTCCCAATTGCATCTCTGTTCCCCTGTCAAAAAAGTCAGCCGCGTAAAGCGGCGCTGCCACAACGAATCGCGGCTCTCAGCCGGTCCATCGCCGCGGTGATCCCCTCTTGGTGCCCGAACACCGATGACCCCGCCACGAACACGTCCGCGCCGGAC
>Ga0335078_10012662_pt1 | contig 12495 bp, 13 predicted proteins | sample Lox_Sample_32_FD_206711 | JGI IMG/M metagenome (GOLD analysis project Ga0335078, IMG submission 206711) | Soil microbial communities from Loxahatchee National Wildlife Refuge, Florida, United States - Lox_Sample_3.2 | ecosystem: Environmental > Terrestrial > Soil > Wetlands | place: USA... | reverse complement strand
AATCGCTTCCCGTTGGACGTCGTTCATGATCCGGTTCCCGACAAGTGCCGTCCGGGGAATTCCTGCTTCCCGGGCAAGTCTGATGATCGTGCCAGCAATGGCGAGCGACTGATGGTTGGCATCACTCACGACCAGCATGATGTCCACGTTCTCAGCCGTACCCCTCCCCAGGTGTTCGAGCCCGGCTTCCATATCGAGCACTATCATCTCGTCCCGGTCAACAAGGAGGTGCCTGAGGAGGGCACGCACTACGCTGCTCGCCGGGCAGGTGCACCCGGCTCCGGCCGACAACACAGTTCCCATTACCAGAAGGTTTACCCCGGAAGGAGTCAGAACTGCATGTTTCCGGACTACGTCATCTACAGTGAAGTTCAGGGCGTATACCCCGGGAAAACCGGTCCGGGTTTTTGCCGCGATCAGCTCGTCATTTTTCGAGATGGGGGTTATCGTTTCCGATTCACCCGAAGAAAGGCCAAGGAATGATCCGAGGTTTGGTGCAGAGTCCGCGTCTATTGCAAGGGTGGTGTGGCCGGCCCGGGCCAGGAGGAACGCAAGGCTTCCGGCGAGAAACGTCTTTCCCGTTCCCCCCTTCCCGGCTACTGCGATTTTCATGGACTCAACCTGGCTATTGGGGAGTATATTGGTGAACCCGGCATATAACCCGGCCGTTTGCTGATACCCACTATTAATGAGGCTGGACGGACAAGATACTGGGAACTACGGTGGCTGATGGCTGAGCTGAAGATCCTCGGGACTGCGCATGTTTCCCAGAAAAGCGTCGATGATGTAAAGTCCGCAATAGACGAGTTTCACCCGGATATCGTCGCCATCGAGCTCGACCCTGCACGGTTCTCGGCCCTCAAGAAACAAGCAAAAGACCCGACAGTAGAGGATGTCCTCGAAGTAAAGAACTTCAATTCTCTGCTCATCCAGTGGCTTCTTTCTTACCTCCAGCGCAAGATCGGGGTCGATGTTGGTGTCGAACCGGGCGCTGAAATGAAGGCCGCTATCGAAGAGGCAGAGAGCCGGAACATCCCTATTGCCCTAGTAGACCGGGATATCCGCCTGACGCTCCTCCGGTTTTGGAAATCGATGGGCATCTTTGAGAAGATCAAGATGTTTTTTGCTCTCCTCTACTCCATTGCCGAAGTAGACAAAGGTGAGGAATTTGATATTGAATCCCTCAAGGAACAGAATGTTATCGATGCAGTCATGGATGAGTTCCGGAAATTTTCCCCGAACGGTGCCCATGCCCTGATTGACGAACGGGATGCGTTCATCGCCCACCAGCTGGTCCTTTTAAAAGCACAGCGACCGGAGGGGCGTATCCTCGCTATTGTCGGAGCCGGACATTGTCAGGGTATATCGGATTATGTCGACCAACCCCAGACTCTTCCCGCCTTTGACACTCTCGTCCGGGAACCACGAACGTTTCCCTGGGCAAAAGTGTTCGGGTTTGCCGTCACTGCACTCTTTGCTTTTCTGATCGCAGCAATCGCATTCTCCGGGGTAGGACTGATGGTGCTCCTCTACGCCCTGCTTTTCTGGGTAATCATCCACGGTGTGCTCGCTGCAGTTTTCACGCTTATTGCGGGGGGACATCCTTACTCTGCGCTGACTTGTTTTGCAGTGGCCTGGATGACATCGCTCAACCCGCTGCTCCATGCCGGATGGTTTGCTGCCTACGTAGAGGCAAAAGTGAGAAAACCGCCGGTCTCGGATTTCCGGAAGATCTACGAGACTGAATCAATCCGGGATATGGCGAAGATCCCGCTCTTCAAGGTTGTACTGGTGGCAGCACTCGCAAACCTGGGAAGCCTGATCGGGACGGTCCTGTATTTCTTCTTGGTCTTCCCGCTGCTCCACATCGACCCAGTTACCGTGATCTCTGCCGGGGTCCACAACATGTACGTCGCTGTGATCGGACTTCTCTGAAAAATTACTCCAGTCTGTTTTCGGCTTTTTTTTCGGCAAGAGCCTTGATCTCCAGATCGATCCAGTCCTGAACGATCAGTTTCATCTGCTGCGGAGTGGTTGCGGCAGTGCACCGTACGCGGATCTCGACTTCAAGAAGGTCGAGAACAGGCTGGACTGTCCGGAAGTAGGCGTCCGCCCCGGTAAACCCGCCGGCATGCTCGATATGGATCATTACCAGTTCGTTGAGATGGGCGAATTCACCGGTAATATCGATGACCTGCTCAAGGGTCAACCCTGCAGGTTCGGGGGATGGCGCCGATGTTTCCGCATGCTCCGGTGTTTCCCGGCCAGATTCCCGGTCCTTGTTTCCGGCATATTCCCGATTCTTGTCTGAATCGCGTTCTTCCATACGGTATGTTCCCTGAAAACAGAATCCTTGTTTACTACAGGGCTCATCCCTGCGCAAATAAATAGGTTGGCATCCAGGCTTGTAACTCGCCAGGATAGGGGAAATTATTCCGGGGGTTTTCTGGCATGTGCTAGCACTCCCCGGGATGCAAGATAGCCGGTGGAAAATGCTGCCTGGAGGTTAAAGCCGCCGGTATCCCCATCGATATCAAGGACCTCCCCCGCAAAAAAGAGCCCCGGGACACGCGTGGATTCAAGCGTCCTGCTGTTGACTTCGGAAAGCTCGACCCCGCCCCGAGTCACCATCGCCCCTGAAAGATCCCCAAGCGCAGTCACAGTGAAGGGGAACTCCGTGAGAAGATCGACGAGACGATTCCGGTATGTTGCAGATAAATGGGCTCCGGTGCAGTCCTGGGCAATTCCTGCCCTGTCAAGGATTACTCGTGCCAATCGCTCGGGAATATTCATTTCAACAACAAGCGACCGTACGTTTTTTGCCGGGGATTGCGAAATGGAGGCACTGAAATCAGCATTAATTTTATCACGGCCACCAGAACCAACAAAAGCAAACCGGAGTTCATCCCCCGATCGGATATCGCGGGAACAGTCAAGGATACCGGGGCCGGAGAAACCGGTGTGGGTGATCACTACATCTCCCTGGTGCCGGGCAATTTTGCGGTTATCGCGCCACACAGAAAAGGGGAGATCGGGAAACGTCATCCCGGCAAGATGTGCAAGCGGGAATTTTTCGATGAGCACCGGTGTAAGTGCCGGGCCGGTTTCTGCTATTTTGTGACCAAAAGAGGCAGCGAACCGATAACCGTCACCGGTCGATCCGGTCGCAGGAAACGATGCGCCTCCGGTTGCGATTACCAGGATATCTGAAAAGAATACGGACTTTCTCGTATATACGGCAAAACCCGGATTTTTTGTCTCTATCTTTGCTACAGGGTCTCCACAATGCAGCCGTACTCCAATCCTCTCGCATTCATGGACGAGGATATCGCACACATCACTGGCATCCCGGCTCACCGGGAAGATTTTGCCCCCAGATGTCATCGTAAAGGACAGACCGCGATCTGAGAAGAACTGAGTGAGCTGTTTGTTGGTAAAAGAAAACAGCGCCGGCTTAAGGAACCGACCGTGGGATCCATATCGTGTGAGGAACGTCTGCATTTCCCCATCATGGGTAATATTGCATTGTCCGGTACCGGAGATCCTCAGTTTCTCCCCAGGCCGCGAATTTTTTTCGATGAGAACAACTGATAGGCCCGCACCGGCTGCATGAATCGCGCAGAAAAGACCAGCGGGACCGGCCCCGATAATAGCGACATCATAGCGATCCACAATTCACCCGAAAAAATATCTTATTTCCATTGCATGAATCCTTTAGTTCCGGACTTCCGGATAAAAAATAGAATACCCGTTCAATGCACTTTTTTTTTCCGGAACCATTCTGCGTAATGTTGCCTTAGTTCTTCAGACTCTTCAGGAGTGAAGTCCTTTTTTTTGTGCGCGTGGAGGTGCTTTTCCATCTGCCGGATAATGTGTTCGGCATCATGATAATCAACAACCTCAAGGTAAGCCGGTACCTTTGCAACTTCGTACGCATGACCACAGACCGGGCACAGCTTCCATTTCTGGAAACGGTCAACATAGGTGAACCCCCTGCACCCCGGACACCTGATTATGTGGTACATAAGTATGAGGTTTTTCGGCTCAAAACATATAAAAATGTATTGATAAATATTTCAGGACGATGCCATAAAATGCGGAAAGTGTGGAAATTTTCTCAGAACACTAAAAAGAATTCCGGTTTATTCGCCGCTTCCGCTCCGGGACCGGTACTGCCGAAGGGTGTCTGCGATCTTATAGGTCTGGCCGTTGTTCATGGACACCCAGACCTCGACCCGGTCTGATTCCCCGGCGTTCGAGCCCGTCCCCCGAGTCCCGGAAAGGGAGACAGTATCGCCTTTATTGGAACCAAGGGATTCGGTTTCGGTTGATCCGTCCACCCGGGTGAGTGTGACCCGGAGGGACTGGACATTTCCTTGTCCCGGGCCACCGTTAAAAGTAACAGGGATATTTCCCAGGTAATCCTTTTCACCGACTGTGACTGAGACGGCAATGTTTGCCGGCATTGCATCTGTTGGCTGTGGCGAAAGACTTGTTGAGGAAGAACTGCTGCCGGACTGGGTGCACCCGGCAAGAAAAACTGTGGCGAAACCGATCAAGACGATGAGAAGCAAACTGTATGGGCGCATAGTTTACTGTTGCGCGAACGCCGATATTAATCGTGAACATCAGTTTCATTTTTTGAAACTGCGAACCGATATTAAATACGGGGGAATAAAGGATGAAAATGCCAAACGAAATCCCTATATCGTGTGTTTGTTCCATAAGCAGTACTATGGAAAATATTGTTGTCACAGGAATCCAGGGCCTTCCCCTGATCAAAGCCGGTGATAATTTAGCGCAGATGATCAGTGACCGGGTCGCGATTGGGGAGGGGGATATTCTTTCGATCGCGTCTACGATCTATTCAAAAGCTCACGGGTATACCAAACCGCTCTCAGAGATTGCCCCGACGCCACGGGCGGAACGCCTCGGAAAACTCAATGGGGAGGACCCGCGCTTTGTCCAGGCGGTTCTCGATGCTTCGGATGATATTCTCATGGAGCACCCCTTTATCCTCTCCGAGCTTTCGTTTGGCCACATCGGGGTCCGGGCAGGAGTAGACCAGAGCAATATCGATGACGGGATGGTTATCTTTCTCCCTCCGGACCCTATGGGAGCAGCATCAGAATTCCGGGACGAGATCCGCACGATCACCGGCAAAAATGTCGGTGTTATTATAACCGATACTTGCGGGCGGTCGTTCCGCCGGGGACAGACCGGGCACGCGATCGGGTGGAGCGGGTTTACCGCGATACGAGATTTCCGGGGCGATACCGATCTTTTCGGTCACGAGCTCAAGATTACTGAAGAGGCAGTGGTTGACGAGATTGCCGGTTTTGCAAATTTTATTATGGGAGAAAGCAACAACGGGGTTCCCGCGGTTCTCTTCCGCAACTGCCCCACATGGACCGGGCACGACAATATCTACTTTACCCGGGAAGAGGACATCACCCGCCGGCTGCTCAAGGAAGCCTGCACAAGATAAAAGAGAAAAAACAGAATTTTTTTAGATTTATGAGTTTGTTGCATAAAGGAGATTAAAAACCATGACAATAATGCCGACTACCGCAGCGATTGCCATGACTGTTAAGGGACTGATATGGATTGCCCGGCGGTCCTCGCTCTCGTAATAGTTGACGAGACCTGCCGATGAGAGTAATCTTCCGCCTTGCTTCTTTGCCATACAAATATATTTCATTTTTCGATATATAAAAGAGAGACACGGTACTGATGGAATCCTCCCAGATCTTCTCCGGCCTTGCCTTCCTTGGTGAAGAACTCGAACCCCGGCCGGCGGATATCATTGTCGAAAACGGCTGCATCACAGCGATCGAGGAACGGAACCGAGCTCCGCCGCTCTGGATCTGCCCGGCGTTTTTTAATGCCCACACCCATCTTGCTGACACCATTGCCGCCGACTGCGGGTGTTCCGGGAATCTTGTCAGCCTGGTAACACCTCCGGATGGTCTCAAGCACCGCCTTCTGTCTGCAGCGACTTCCGGCGAACTGATTGCCGGGATGCAGGCTTCTCTCCGGGGAATGATCCGGTCCGGGACATTTGGTTGTGCAGATTTCCGGGAAGGTGGTAAAGAGGGGGTTGCCCAGTTACGAAAGGCAGTTGATGGTCTTTCCTTCCGGTCCGTCATATTCGGCCGGGAAGGCGGGGAGCATGTCGCAGACGGACTTGGGGTCAGTAGCACCCGTGACATTTCCGGGCTTGAGCAGATTGTCCGGACAGCACGGGATGCACAGAAGAAGATAGCGTTCCATGCAGGGGAGCAGGATTCCGCCGATGTTGATGAGGCCCTTTCTTATACACCCGACCTTCTCATTCATATGACTCACGCGACCCGGCACCAGCTTCGGGATTGCGCCGACCGAGGGATCCCAATTGCAGTCTGCCCCCGGTCAAACTGGACACTGGGAGTTACCGAATCCGCCAGATTCCCCCCGATCCAAGAAATGCTGGATCTTGGGTGTACCGTGTTCCTTGGCACGGACAACGCAATGTTTGTTGCCCCGGATATGTTTTCGGAAATGTCGTTTGCGGCCACTGTATACCGCCTCGACCCACATGAGATATACCATTCGGCCGTTTCCGGTTCTCAGCTATGTGGACAGTCGTTCTTTATCGAGAAAGGAGGCCGCGCTGCCTTTTTTACGGTTGATCCTGCCCATTCTGCGCTCGCATTCAGCCGCGATCCACTCACTTCGCTGGTTAAACGGGTTCAGAGCGATGTAATCAGGAATAACGTTTTTAATTTGGAAACTCAATAAAAATGGCATGTTTGTTTTGGGTGATGCCAGTGTTTACTGACATACTTGTCGCCATTGACGGTTCTAAAACGGGCGATCTTGCGATCGAGCGGGCTGTTGACGAGGCTAAAGTATGGAATGCGAAGCTTCATGCCGTATACGTCGTAGAAACCGGCCTCTTCTCATCCCTCCCGTCAGACAATACCGTCGAGATAATGTACCGCGTCCTCGAGAACGAGGGCAAGGCTGTTCTGGACAAGGCAAAGAAGGCCGCGGCAAAAAACGGTGTCACCCTGATAACCCATATCAAACAAGGCCACGCTGGCACGGAGATCATCGCTCTCGCCCAGAAAGAGAAAGTTGATCTCATTATTTCCGGTTCGCACGGCAAAAGCAAGACTGATTCGCTCCTTCTCGGGAGCGTGAGCACCTATATTACCACACACAGTACGGTTTCAACCATGGTGGTGAGATCATAACCGAAATGCTTGTCAAAGACTACATGACCTCGGATGTTGTGCATGTTGATATCCCGGGGAACCGGGACGACGTCCTCAAGATCCTCAAAAGAACCGGCATCTCCGGAGTTCCGGTCCTCAAGAATAAAAAGCTGGTTGGCATCATAACGAGGAAGGATCTCCTGAGAAAACCGGAGGAAACGCAGCTCGGGCTCCTGATGGCATCCAAGCCCATAACAATCGATCCCGACTGCACTATTCAGGATGCTGCAAAGCTGCTTGTTAACCACCGGATCCGGCGGCTCCCGGTCGTGGAAGACAATAAGCTGATCGGCCTTCTTTCCGTCGCCGATCTGATCCATGCAATCGCCCAGATGAAAATAAAAGAGGAGATCAAGGAAACCTATTCAAGCACGACCTTCGCGCTCTGGGAGGAAACACCCCTTCCCCTCGTAGGTCGGGTCATGGAAATCTCCGGCGTCGATGCAATCCCGATCCTTAACTCGGAAAGCATTTTGCAGGGAATCATATCAGAACGTGATCTTATCCGGAATTCGAGTATTGAAGATTCTGTCGGAGTCAGCGATTTCTCAAACGGTACCGACGATGATGAGTGGACCTGGGAAAGCATCCGGGACAACCATACCATCAGTTTCGGAATCTCACGGGTTCAGCTCCCCAACCGGCCCGTGAAACTTGCGATGGTCAAAAACGTAGTTTCAGTCCCGAAAAATTCCGAAGTCAGCGAATGTGCGCTCAAGATGCGCCGCTCACGAGTTGACCAGCTCCCGGTTGTTAATGGGGACAAACGTCTCGTCGCAATGCTGTACGACCGGGATCTTATCAAGGTTCTCTGCAAAGAAGACGCAGAATAACAACCTTTAAATTTTCCAGTGTCATCTTATACCATAAAACGCTTTTAAATGATTTTTGGCGTTCATTTGTTTTTGAGGTGTGATATGCCTGAACAATACCAGGAATCTATGACCGGGACAACGACGGTGGGTCTTGTTTTTGCCGGAGGAGTGATCCTTGCTACGGAAAAGCGTGCGACCATGGGCTACATGATCGCAAGCAAACGGGCAAAGAAAGTCTACCAGATCGCCGACCGGATCGGCATGACCATAGCTGGTGGCGTCGGTGACGCCCAGCAGCTTGCCCGGATTATCACCGTTGAGTGCAACCTTTACCAGATCCGCCGGTCCAGGTCAATCACGGTCGGTGCGGCGGCCACCCTGCTTTCCAATTACCTGAACCAGAACCGGTATTTCCCGTATTATGTCCAGCTTCTTGTTGGCGGGATTGACGAACACGGACCAAGTGTATATTCCGTTGATGCAATGGGTGGTGCGACGAAGGAAGAGGATATCGTGTCGACCGGTTCCGGTTCACCAATGGCATATGGTGTCCTCGAAGACCGGTACAAACCGGATTTGAAAGAAGAAGAAGCGACTGAACTTGCGGTCCGGGCACTCAGGTCCGCGATGAAACGCGATGCCGGTTCCGGTGAAGGGATCCATGTCGTGGTCATCACAAAGGAAGGCTACCGGGAACTTGGCGAGGACCAGCTCAAGAAATACCCCGCTAAAAATTCCGCATAATCTCTTTTTAGGACGTTTCGCATTATGTTGATTGAAGACCGGCTCAAAGAGCTTAAAGAGAAAATCAATGAACGGGTGCCTGCAGGCATCAAGGTAACCGAGGTCGAATTTGAAGGGCCGGAGCTCGTCATCTACACTGATGACCCGAAACGGTTTGCTGATGAGGCCGACCTCATCCGGATTCTCGCCCGAGATCTCCGGAAACGTATTGTAGTCCGGCCCACCATCCTCGAGGATCCGGAAAAAGCGGCAACCGAGATCCGATCAGTCGTGCCGGAATCCTCAGGCATTACCGATATCTTTTTTGACCCGGACACCGGCGAAGTGCTCATCGAAGCCGAAAAGCCCGGCGTCGTAATAGGAAAAAACGGGGTTACCCTCAGGGAAATTACCAAACATATCGGATGGACCCCAAAAGTGGTCCGGACTCCTCCCATCGAAAGCAGCACGGTCAAGCAAATCAGGCAATACCTCCGGTCCGTAAACGAGGATCGCAAGACGTTCCTGCGCACGATAGGCCGGCGAATCCACCGGGATATCCCTGGCCGGGACGAATCCAACAAGGACGCCCCACGGAAAGACCAGTGGGTCAGGGTCACCACGCTCGGGTGCTGCCGCGAGGTCGGCCGGGCTGCGTTTCTCCTCACGACCCCCGACAGCCGGGTCCTTGTAGATTGCGGTGAAAAACCGGACAACTCCAACGGTACTCCATACCTCTATGTCCCTGAAATCCACCCCCTTGCACAGCTCGACGCTGTGGTTCTCACTCATGCGCACCTGGATCACTGCGCACTCATTCCTCTCCTGTATAAGTACGGGTATGAAGGACCGGTTTATTCGACTCCGCCGACCCGTGATCTCTCGGCGATGCTCCAGCTGGACTATCTTGACGTAATTAACAAGGAAGACCGGAAAATTCCGTATAGCTCCAATGAGGTGAAGTCCTACATCAGGCACTCTATCACTCTCAATTATGGCAGCGTTACCGATATTGCACCGGATATCAAGCTGACATTCCATAACGCCGGCCACATTCTTGGATCGGCGATTGCCCATTTCCATATTGGTGACGGCCTCTATAACATCGCATTCACCGGGGACTTCAACTACAGTAAAAGCCGGCTGTTCAACCCCGCAATCAACCAGTTCCCCCGGCTCGAGGCACTTTTTATGGAGTCCACATACGGCGGCTCGAACGATTTCCAGCCCGCCCGTTCGGATGCGGAACTCAGGTTGTACGAGACCATCAACCGTGTCCTCTCCCGGGGTGGCAAGGTCATTATCCCGGCGTTCGCAGTGGGACGGTCGCAGGAAGTGATGCTCGCACTCGAGGAAGGTATGCGCCTTGGCAAGATCCCGCAAGTCAAGATTTACCTTGACGGCATGATCCGGGAGGCAACCGCAATCCATACCACGTACCCGGAATACCTCAACAACGATCTCCGGAACCTCATCTTCCGGGAGGGGATGAACCCCTTCCTCGCCGAATGCTTCCAGCAGGTAGATTCCTCCGATCTCCGTGAAAAAGTGGTCAATGGCGACCCCTGCGTCATCATCTCCACGAGCGGAATGCTTAACGGAGGGCCGGTCATGGAATACCTCCTTGCCCTCGCCGAAGACGAGAGAAACGCGCTTGTGTTCGTCGGATACCAGGCGGACGGTACGCAGGGACGACGGATCCAGAAAGGCTGGAGAGAAGTTCCTCTCGGGCGAAAAGGAACGATTACCATCAACCTTGAGATTGACACGATTGACGGGTTCTCGGGGCACTCGGACCGGCGTCAGCTCATTAATTACATCGGTCAGATCCAGCCCCGGCCCGAGAAGATTTTCTGCATCCATGGCGACGAGAACAACACGATTGACCTTGCCAGTTCCATCTACAAGCGGTTCCATATCCAGACCCATTCCCCGATGAACCTGGAGACGTACCGTATGGCTTAGGCTTGCCGTTCCATTCATGAAAGCATCCTTTTTTCTCGTTGGCTTCGGGGTTTTTGTGCTGATGGCCCTTTCAAATGCCATCGTCCCGGTACTCCCGGCATTTGCCCCCGGCCCGGCGTGGGAAGGAACCATTTACGCAGCATATTTTCTCGGTGCTTTTCTCTCGACCCTTCCGGGAGGTATCCTGTCGGACCGGTATGGCAGGCTTCCCGTTATCCGTGCCGGCCTCGTGCTGACTGTCGGAAGCGGCTTTTTGCTCTTTTCGGCGTCCGCTCCATTCGTTGTTGCCGCTCTCCGGTTGATCGAAGGGATCGGCGCCGGTTTCTTTATCGCTGCCGGAATGTCGTTTGTCAACTCACAGCCGGACCATACCAAACTGAGCGGTTACTACCTCGCCATGCTTAACCTCGGGCTGGTCATCGGACTAGCAGCCGCTGGCTGGCTTGCCGTTCGTTACGGACAACCAGCGCTCGGCATTGGCGTGTTTACGGTTCTGTCATTTGCAGCTCTGTGTGTAAGCATAGTTGCCAGAGATGATACTGGAGAGACGAGCATTCTCTGCCGTGTTCGTGAACCTTGCAGGGAAACACCGGAAGTCCGGAAACTGTTGTCACATATAACTTCGAACGCCCCTCTTTGGTACTCGGCGATCGTCCTTGTCGGGATTACCGGTGTTGTCACTGCATTGTACCCCGCTTTTTCCGGATATACGGCGGACATTCTTGGATTGTGGATCGCAGGAATGAGTATATCTACAATTGGGACGGTCCTGATCATCAGCAGGGTACCGTTACCGCCGATCCCGGCAATACGGTGGTCGGCAGTGCTCATGGCCGTTGGAGCAGGGATTGCCTATTTCTCCCCTCTTGGTTTTATCATCCTCGGTGCTCTCGCCGGCGTTGTTATGGTTGCTCAGATGAATGTTCTCGCCGGGGAAGAAGACCAGGGGTGTATCATGGGTCTTTTTTCGACCTCCAGCTATCTGGGAATGACCGTCCTTCCCTTCGCAGCCGGGCTTATTGCGGGTACCTGTGGGTTTCCGGCCGGTTTCCTTTTTGCAGCTCTTGCCGGAGGCTCGGTTGCTGTTATGCTCCGGGCGCCAGCAACGAGGTACGTGCCTGCTTGAATTAAGCGGACGGATGGAATATAAAGAGAACAATAGATTCATCTGTCTTTAAAGAGAATTTTCGGTATGCAGACGAGCGCAAAGATCGGCGTGCTGATCCTTATTGCCATTTTTCTTATCCCGGCCGTAACAGCCGAAGATGCCTTGGACTGGTACACCAAAGCCCAGAACGCGGCAAATGGCGGAGACTATACCGACGCCGTAACGTACTACAACAACGCAATATCGCTCAACCCAACTTACGACGCCGCATATGCTGGTGAGGCTGCTGCACTCAATGCCCTGGGACAATATTCCGCGGCGCTCACTGCGGCAAACCAGGCACTTGCTATCCGGCCGAGTCCGACCGCTCTCGAGGCACGGGCTGATGCCCTGTTTTACCAGAACCAGTATAGCGATGCAATCGGGGCGTATCTGAACTACACCGCAGTGGTTTTCAACCATTATTCGGCTTACTGTAACCTTGCTTATTCCTATTCCCAGGAAAATGAAACTTCCCAGGCGCTCACCGCATATTCACAGTGCACGAACCTGAACCCCAATGATCCTCTGGTTTGGAACCAGATTGGTCTCCTGGACATGGAAACCGGCCAGTATACCGAGGCGC
>Ga0335078_10012658_pt1 | contig 12498 bp, 9 predicted proteins | sample Lox_Sample_32_FD_206711 | JGI IMG/M metagenome (GOLD analysis project Ga0335078, IMG submission 206711) | Soil microbial communities from Loxahatchee National Wildlife Refuge, Florida, United States - Lox_Sample_3.2 | ecosystem: Environmental > Terrestrial > Soil > Wetlands | place: USA: Florida... | reverse complement strand
AGATCGCGGTATTCTTCGCTGGGCCGCTCGGCCCGGCGGCGGGCGATGAACGCCCGGTGGTGGGCGATCACGTCTTCGGGGTAGATCGCGGCGTAGCCCAAGGTGGTGTCGAGCAGGGCGTGCCCGCAGATTTTCGCGGCGATGTGCGGGGGCAGCCCGGACCGCAGGGCGTCGGTGACGAAGATTCTCCGGAAGTCATGGGGCCGCCATCCGAGCGCTTCCCCGGCGATGGCGATCTGTGTGGCCTGCGACGTCGCGACCATGCATTCACGGATGTAGCTGCGGCCGATCGGCCGGTCCTCGTTGCCGAAGCGCCGCTGGAACAGGAACGGCATGGGCGGGCTCCAGATCTGCTCGAACACGTCGTAGGCGCAGACGAGCGGCAGGGCTGCGTTCCCGGCGCGGACCCGGAAGATGATCGCGGTGAGGACCTCTGCGAGTTCCGGGGAGACCAGCAGCAGCCTCTCCGCGTCGGTCTTGGACGGGGCGACCTGGAGCATCGGCACGACCTCACCGGTGTCAGGCAGGGTGTCGAGCGCCGCTGGCGGATCTTCCGCGAACGAGTCGAGCAGATAACCGCGCCCGTTCACGCTGCCGGATCCAGACCAGGTGCCAGAGGGCCTGCTGGAAAGTGCCGTTCGGGCCTGTATCCCGCGCCTGGACCTGCCTACCGTCGGTAGTGAGGCGCAGTCATGCGCCCATCCCTCGCGATTGGAGGCTGTCATGGCCAGTCGCAAGAGCACCCGGCCAGCGCGATCTCGCTCGGCGCCCAGGGTGGTGTCCCCGCGGAACAAGGTGACTGTGGCGTTTCCCTTCTCCAGGCTCACCGTCCGGGACTCACGGAAAATGATGGCTGGAGACTGGATTAGCCTGGCTTCTCTCGTGATTTCGGTCATCGGGTTTGGTGTGGTCATTTCCCGTGCGGCGCAGGGTGCGAAGGCGCCTTCTTGAGCTTCTGCCCGGGCCAGGCACTTGATCTAGGACAACAACAAAACATCGAATGCCGGTGGATTGGCGGGAGGTGGACGTGATGGTTGCCACTCGGACGTATCCCGTCCGGGTGGACGCGTGGCTGGACACGCGGTTGTCGCGCTGGCCACGATTGTGGTCACCGACCGGTACCCGCCGTTCACCTTGGCCGACGATCCCTCCTACCCCGCCCGGCTGGACATCGCCTACCCACAGCGGCTGTCGCGGGGGCTGGCGCTGGTCAAGTGGTGGCTGCTGGCCATCCCGCACTACATCATCGTCGGCGTTTTCACCGGCGGCGGCCTGTGGGCTGCGGGGCAACTGGATCGCAGCAGCACCTGGCCGGGCCTGATCGGCATCCTGGCCATGATCGCCGCGGTCGCGCTGTTGTTCACCGGGCGGTACCCCCGGCAGTTGTTCGACTTGATCGTGGGCCTGGACCGGTGGGTGCTGCGGGTCGCGGCCTATGCCGGGCTGATGACCGATGCCTACCCGCCGTTCCGCCTCGACCAGGGCGGTCACGAACCGGGCACGCTAACCATGCCGCCAGGTCCCGGCGCCGAGCCTGGGCTTCCGGTCGAGCCTGCGCCGCCGCGCCAGCCGGGGTGGACCGGCGGGCGGGTTGCGTGCGCCATCGCCGGCGCGGTCCTCGTGGCGGTGTCGCTCGGGCTGCACGCCGACACGGCGGGCTGGCAAGCTGCCCGGGCCTTGTTCGGCACGGTCCGGCTCACCGCCAGCCCCGCCGCCGGGCAGCCAGTATTCCTCGGGATCGCCCCGACCGAGCGGGCAGCGGCCTACTTGGCGGGCAGCCCGTATGTGACCGTGCGCGACATCACCAGCGGCCACGTCCGCTACACCGCACACCAGGGCACCGTTGCCCCGGCGCCGCCAGGCCAGACGGGTATCTGGGCCGCCCGGAGCGCCGGGTCCGGACCTCAGGCGCTTACCTGGCAGCCGCGCAACGGCCGGTGGACGGTCGTCGCGATGAACGCCGACGGCTCACGCCCAGTCAGCGTCCGCGTCGCGATCGCGGCGACCTTGCCCGCGCTGCCCTGGGTGGCGGCCGGATTGCTGATCGCGGGGATCCTGATGCTGACCCTCGGGGTGACGCTGATCATCATCCCGGCCCGCCGCGCCACCGCGCTGGCCGCGGTGGGAGGACCACGATGAGCAGGATCGGAGGGAGGAGTCATGGGCTTTTCTATCAGGGACGGGGTGGCCACGGTCTTGGTGGCCGCCGCTACCGTCGTCTACGCGCTTTGGGCCACCGGAGCGGCACTGGGCGGCTGGTCGGCCCGTGAGACCGCCGCGGTCGTGTTCGCGCTGGGCTTCGTCACCTGCGTGACCGACCAGAAGCAGATGGCAGTCGTCTACCGGGCCGCGCCCGGGACACGGCGGCCGCCGGCCGCCTACGCCGTGCTCACGTCGCTGCTGGGCGCCGCCGCGCTGGCGGCCGGGATCACCGCGATGATCACCGCCAGCACGGCCATGCTCGCAGCGCTTACCGCCGCCATGGTCGGCCTGTGGGCCGTCGCGACCGCCCGGCACGCCCTGACCCCCGCAACCGGCCAGCCTGCCGAACGGCCCGCGAAAACCGCATAACGCGCCGTCGGCCTCCAGCCTGGTCCGCAGGCGTTGCAGGCTGCGGCGGATGTGGCTCTTCACCGTGCCGAGGGGCAGTTTGAGGGTCGCGGAGATCTGCTCGTGGGTGAGATCGGTGTAGAACGCGAGCATCATGATCAGGCGCTGCGGTTCCCCGAGGCGGATGATCTCGTCGGTCAGCACGATCCGGTCAATGAGCTGATCAGGCTGGCCCCGGTCATCCGCCTCAGGGCGCTCGCTGGCCGCCTTCAGCTGCGCGGCGAGCAGCCTGTTCGCCTCGCGCTGCCGCGCGCGGAGCGCGTCGATGACCTTTTTCCGGGTAATGCCCATGAGCCAGCTGGGCAGGGCGCCGCGGCCGGGGTCGAAGGTGCTCTGGCGGCGCCAGGCGGCCACGAACACCTGCTGGGCGACGTCCTCCGCGTCGCTGGGTGAGCCCAGCGAGCGCACGGCCATGGTGTAGATCAGCGGCGCGTAGCGCCGGTAGACCAGCGAAAGAGCGTCCGGGGCTCCGTTGTGGAAGGCAGCGGCGATCGCGCTGTCCGCGGCGCTGTTCACTCGGCCCCCACGGTTCCGTAGCCGGGCAGCTCAGCGGTCGCTGGCTTCTGGCGGCGTAGCGTCGCGGCGCGGCATGAGCTGGCGGCCGCGGCCCTGGAACGCGCCGCCCTGGACCGTGTGCTTGAGGTGTTCAGGCGGGCTGCCGCCGCGGGGATGGCTGCCCGCATAAAAGGCCAGGCCTATCCAGGTGCCGAAGCCGGCCACGGCGAGGACCGGGATGATGATGGCCAGGAGCAGGGCGGTTCCAGACACGGTAGTTCTCCTTTCAGTGGCGTCGGCGCTCAGGCGCGGGGTGCGGCTGTCTGGTTACCCGGGACAGGTAGTCGAGGGTGCGCTCGAGCAGGCCGCCGGCCCGGCGCAGATCGGCCGAGCTGGTGCCAGGTCGCTCGCCGAGCCGGGCATGAAGCCGGGCGGGGAGGTCGGGGATGGCCGCGGCAGCGTGCCGGGTGGCAATCCGCGCCGCGCTGCGGACCACCGCCGGGTCTACCGACCACAGTGCTTCGAAGACCCGGTCCCCGTCTCGGGCGCGCTGCTGACCGGGGTGTTCCCAGCCGGCGACGCAGGCCGGCTGGTCAGGGGCGTCGCAGACGAGAACCCACTCGCGCCGCATGGGAGATTGCTCGGGTATCTGGATCTCCGCCAGCGGGCCGGGACGGTGCCGGGTGGTGCTGAAATCGGCGAATACCAGCGTGTACTCCGCGCTGCGCGCCAGGTCGTCCCAGCGCTGCTGGGCGGCCCGGTAAAAGGCCTGACGCTGGAATGATCCGGCCAGGATCGGCCGCTGCGCGCGGGCACAGCACTCGTCCTCGATGGCCCGGGTCAGGGCGAGCAGGATCCGCTTCCGCATCACGTGGGCCTGCAACTCGGGGTGCTGCTCCCGGAGGCCAGCGAAGATCGAGCTTCCGCGGTTGCCCGCGGCCAGGGTGGCGCGCTCCATCGCGGCTGGCAGGGACAGCCCGCTAGCCCGGCCGCGCTGGACTTCGAGCAGCAGTGTGCAGTCCGACTCCCGGTACAGGCGCTGCCCGCTGGGTGAGCGTTCCGGCCGGGGCAGGCCGTATCGCTGTTCCCAGTTCCGCAGCCCGGCGGCCGGGATCCCGGTCCGTCGGGACACCTCGCGGATCGGCAGCACGGCTGGGTCGCTGACCGCCGGGTCAGCTGGGTCACCTGGGTTCAATTTATTCATCATCGTGATAATCCTTAGTTAATCAACTTGATGAGAGGGTAGCAACCCAGGTAGCGCGACTGGCCGCGGTGGCTGATGTTCGCGTTGCTGGCATGACATCTGGAGCTGACGATGACAACGCACACGTTCGCCTGCACGGTGGATTTCCCGCTGGACGAGGTGTTCGCCTGGCACGCCAGGCCGGGCGCCATCGTCAGGCTCACCCCGCCCTGGATACCCGCCCGGGTGGTGACGGAGGCGGCGTCGCTGCGCGACGGGCAGGCGGTGCTGGCCTTCCCGGCTGGGCTGCGCTGGGTGGCCAGGCACGATCCAGCCGCTTATGACCCGCCCCGCCGCTTCGCCGACGAACTGGCATCCCCGCCGCTGGGTGCCGTGCTGCCGTGGCGGCACACCCACGAGTTCACCGCCATCACGGCCGGCTCGACGACGATCACCGATCGCGTCGCCACGCCAGTCCCTGCCGGGCTGCTGAACCCGGTAATGGCCTACCGGCACCGCCAGCTGGCCGGTGATCTCGCGGCTCATCAGCGCATCCGGCAAATCCGCGGCGAGCCGATGACCGTCGCCGTGACGGGCAGCTCCGGGCTCATCGGCTCGGCGCTGACCGCGTTCCTGACCAGCGGCGGCCATCAGGTGATCCGCCTGGTCCGCCGCGCACCGGCCAACAACGGCGAACGGCGCTGGATCCCGGATGATCCCGATCCGGGCCTGCTGCGCGGCGTCGGCGCGCTGGTGCACCTGGCCGGAACCTCGATCGCCGGCCGGTTCACCGCTGACCACAAGCATGCCATCAGGGAAACCCGGATCACCCCCACCCGCAGGCTCGCCGAGCTGGCCGCCCGGACCCCCGGCGGCCCGGCCGTCATGGTTACCGCATCGGCCATCGGTTACTACGGGCCGCGCCGGGCCGATGAGCTGCTCACCGAGGACAGCCCACGCGGAGAAGGATTCCTGGCCGACGTGGTCGCTGACTGGGAAGCCGCGACGGCCCCAGCCGCTGAGGCCGGCGTCCGGGTGGTAGCGGTCCGCACCGGCATCGTGCAAAGCCCGCGTGGCGGCAGCCTGCGCTTGCTGTGGCCGCTGGCCGAGGCCGGGGCGGCCGGCCGGCTGGGCAGCGGGCACCAGTGGACATCGTGGATCGGCATCGATGACCTGGTGGACATCTACTACCGGGCCCTGGCCGACGACACGCTGGCCGGCCCGGTCAACGCCACCGCGCCCGGCGCGGTCCGCAACGCCGACTACGCCCGGGTGCTGGCCCGGGTGCTGCGCCGCCCGCTGCAGATACCCGTCCCCGCCCTGGGCCCCCGCCTGCTGCTCGGCGCGGAGGGCGCCAGCGAGATCGCCCAAGCCGACCAGCGGGTCGTCCCGCAGCGGCTACAGGCCAGCGGCCACCAGTTCCGCCACCGAGAGCTGGAACCAGCCCTGCGCCATCTGCTCGGCCGCACCGGGCCAGCTGACGCCGCGGCTTCGGAAGCGGCCGCCGCGGGTACGCGCGGAGCGAAGTGATGTGGACGCGCCCGCGAGCGGGCCGGACGATGACGGCGTGGCGGAGTTCAGGCTCGGTGCGGACCAGCGCGATGAGGTGCGGGCGGCGGCGCGCGGGGCCGCAGGCATGCCGCTGACCGAGGTGGCGCCGAGGTCGTTTCCGCTGCCGGCGGTGGGTGCCCTGCTCAGCCGGCTGGCCCGTGAGGTGACCGACGGCGCTGGGTTCGCGCTGCTACGCGGCGTGCCGGTCGATGACACTCCGGACCTCATCTGCGCCGGCGTGGGCAGCTACGTCGGCGGAATTGTGCCGCAAGGCGCGGAGCGCATGCCGGTCCAGCACGTCAGGGACCAGGGAGCGGACCCGGGGGTGCCGACGACCCGCAGCTACCAGCACAGCGCGGCGCTCGGTTATCACGCCGACCCCACCGACATTGTCGCGCTGTTGTGCCTCCGGCCGGCGAAGTCCGGCGGGATCAGCACTATAGTCCGGTCAGCAGCGGTGCACGATGAGCTGGCGCGGACCAGGCCGGACCTGATGCCGGTGCTGTACCAGCCGTGGTGGTGGGACCTGCGCACCGGCGACGGGCCGGGCAGCTTCGGCCAGAAGCCGGTGTACGCCCGCGACGACCGTGGGCGGCTGTCGGTGTCGTACGGGCCGGACTACATGCGCTCCGCGCAGCGCGGCGCGCACGTGCCGCCGCTCAGCCTGGCGCAGGTTGAGGCAATGGCGGTACTGGATCAGCTGAACCGCGATCCGCGTTTCCAGGTCACGATGGACCTGCGGCCAGGTGACATGCAGTTCCTGAACAACCACATCATCTTGCACAGCCGCACCGCGTACGAGGACTACCCCGAGCCGGAGCGCCGCCGCGACCTGATCCGCCTCTGGCTGGACGCCGGGCCCGGTCACGCCTGGGGTGGGCCTTGGCCCGGGTCCTGATCGGGGGCCTGGTCGGGCCAGACGCCGATGTGGTCGGGCTCCTCCTGCAGTTCGACCCGGTCGCGCATGCGCAGCCGCCTGACCATGTCGCGCGGGAGCTGGATCCGGCCCGCGCGGTCCAGCGTCGCGTACTCGCGCGCGTGCACGGCGGTCTGGCCGTGCTCGTCGGTGGCCGCCCGCCGGATGGTCTCGCTGCTGATCCGGCCGTCCCGGATGGCGATGGTCCGGCGGACCTGCGACGACACGGCCGGGTCGTGGGTAACAACGAGCACGGTGACGCCGAGTTCGGTGTTGGCCGTCTGCAGGGCGCCGAAGACCTCGTGGGCGGTGGATGAGTCCAGCTCGCCGGTGGGCTCGTCGGCCAGCAGCACCCGGGGCTCGTTGGCCAGCGCGGCGGCGATGGCGGCGCGCTGCTGTTCACCGCCGGACAAGCGGTCCGGGGTCCGGTCGGCGCAGTACGCGATGCCCAGCGTGTCGAGCAGGAAGCTGGCGCGGCGCTGCCGCTCCCGGCGGCCGAGCCGGGTGAACCGCATCGGCAGCACGACGTTCTGCCGGGCCGTCAGATAGGGCAGCAGGTTCCGGGACGTCTGCTGCCAGATGAAGCCGACGGTGCTCCGCCGGTAGGTCAGCCGCGCTTTGCCGGCCATCGCGCCCAGGTTGTGGTCGGCCACCCACACCCCGCCCGCCGTCGGCGTGTCCAGCCCGGCCAGGATGTTCATCAGCGTGGATTTGCCGCTGCCGGCCGCGCCGATCAGCGCGGTCAGCTCGCCCTCCGCGATCAGCAGGTCCAGCCCCTGCAGGGCCTGCACTTCGATGCCGTCCCCGGAGTAGATCCGGACCAGCCGGTCGCAGACGATCATTCCCTCGGCGCCGGTGAGAGCCTGGTCTTGCGGAAAGCGCTGTGGGGACCCGCCGTTCGCGGCGGTGCTGCCGGACTCAGTCATCGGCCAGGGCTCCTTCAGACATCGGCTTCAGTCATCGATCCGCAGCGCCCGGGTGCTGCCGCGGCGATAGGTGATGACGGCCTGGGCGGCCAGGATGAGCAGCGCGGCCAGCACCAGCCCGATGGCCGAGGCGGCCAGCGGTCCGGGCGCGGAAACCACCGCGACGCCGTGGCCGGCCTGGGTGAACGCGGTCAGGTTCACCGACGGCCCGACCAGCGGCACGAGCAGCCACGCGCACGCGATGCCGCCGATAGCGGCGGCTACCACCTGGGGGAGCGTCTCGGCCGCCAGTACCAGCTGAGCCTGCCAGCGGCGCATCCCCATCGTGGCCAGCCGGGCCAGCGTCATGTCACGGGTTCGCGCGCTGAGCACCAGCGACAGCAGCAGGACCAGCGCGCCGAACCCGGCCGCTGCGGCCATCCCCTGCGCCAGGGCCACCTGCGCCGCCCGTGGCACCGGCGCTCCGGTGATCGTGGCCAGGGCCGTGGAGCGCAGCATTATCGTCCCGCCCGGCAGCTCGCGGCGGACGTCCGCGCGCAGCTGCGCGGCATCCAGCCCGGATCCGTCAACCAGCATGAGGCTCGGCTCGGGCCGGGGTGGCGGCCCGAGCGCCGCCACTGGCAGCAGCGCGACGTTGGTCGCGCCGATGCCGGGGACGCCGCTGATCCGGCCGGTCACCTGGATTGTCATGGTCTGGCTGGCCAGGCTGAGCTGGGCCGGCTGCGTGCCGACGAGTTCGGCGGCCGGTGCGGTGGCCACCGCCGGCACGCCGCCAGACTGGGCGCTGCCGCGCCCGGTTCCGGACAGCGCGGCCAGCGGGAACCGGGCGCCCGGTGCCTGGTCGGTCACGGCCGCGTACTGGGCCGGGCTGACGAACACCGCCGTCACCTCGCCCCCACTGGCCGTCAGCGTCGCGCCGTACACCACTCCGGTGGCGGTGGCGGAAACCCCTGGCAGTGCGGCGATCTGGCGCTGCAGCCCGGGCGGGAACGTCTGCCCGTTGGGAGCTTCGATGACCGCGTCGGCGCCTACCTGGCGCCAGGATTCGGCCACCTGGCCACGAGTGACCGAAGCGCTGATCATGGCGGAGAACGCCACCATGCCGAGCACCAGCACCAGGGCGAACGCCGGCAAGCCCGCGCCAGGCGGGGTGCGGGTGGCCCGGGCCAGGCCGACGAACGCGGCCACCCCGCGCGACCGGCCCGCGATCTGGGCCAGCGCGCGGGCGACGGGCGGGTAGCAGCGCAGCACGATGACGGCCACCGGGACGGCCACGAGCACCGGCGCCGCGCTGGGGAACAGGGCCACGTTGCCGGTGGACAGGCCCTGGTTCCGCAGCACGATAAGGCCGCCGATCGACGCGGCGACCAGCGCCGCCTCGAGAACGAGCCGCCGGGTTGCCCGGGTCCGCCCGCTGGCCCGGCGCACTGGCCGGCCGGTGGCCGGCGCCGCCACCCGCTGCGGGATCACGCTGATCAGCACCGGTCCCACCAGCGTCACCGCGATCGTGGCGGCGGCCAGCCACCAGCCGAGGCGGTTGCCCTGGCCGGGGGTCAGGCTGATGGCGAGGGCCGCGGCGGCCGCCCCGGCGACCACGGCGATGACCGCGCTGGGCCGCAGGACCAGCCAGGCCAGCTGGCGCAGCGACGCGCCACGCGCTCGCATCAGGGTGAACTCGGCGGCGCGTCGCTGCGCCACCAGCCGGGCGCCGAGCAGCACCACCACCGCGCCCATCACAGCCAGGCTGACATACAGCAGCGCCAGCACGGGGGCGACGGCATTGTCCGCGGTGACGAACGAGCTCAGCGCCGCCGGGATCTCGGAGTTGACCGTCATGATGACCGGGGGAGCTGTGTTCGGGCAGACCGTCGGGCAGGTCTGATCGCCCCCGGGAATCTTGGTTCCGCCACTGATCACGAAGCCCGAGGAGACCAGGCTGCTGACCCCCGTGCTCACCGCGCTGGCCTGGTCCGCGGTGAGTCGGCCGAGCGCAGCCGGGATCTCCCAGATGAGCAGCATTTCGCTGGTGTTGAGGCTGGTCTCGACGGCCGCGAGCCCGCCGGCGCCGATGAGGATGGCCCCGGCCCAGTGCGCGGGCTGGGTCGTATCGCGCTGGATCAGCTCCGGCTGGATCGCGGCGGGGTCCTCGGTCCAGAACGCGGAACCCGGGTCTACCGGCCGGATAATCCCCGTTATTACCAGCTGCACCGGCCCCATGGTCAGGCGCGAACCGGTCCGCAAGCCGAACCGGGCCGCGGTGGCGGTGGTGACCACGCCGTCCACCTGTCCGGCACCCGTGGACGGCAAGTGCCCAGCCACCAGGTGGCTGTAGCGGGCCAGCGCCGAGCGGTAGGTCACCTCGAACTGCGGCTTCGCGCGCCCGGCGCCCGCCGCCGCGCCGGTGACCGGCGCGTAGCCCGAGGTCAGGGCGGACCAGCCCGGCGGGTCGCTGCTTATCGGCAGCCCGTACGCGGCCAGTTGCGTCCGCAGGCGCGCGCCGAGCGCGGCGATCTGGGGCGCCGTCTGCAAGCCGAAGGTTTCGGTCAGGCCAATCGCCCCGAGCACGAACTTGTCGCTGAGCGGTGCGGCGCCGACCGTCTGCCGCAGCGCCCCGGTGCGCAAGTCGGCGCTCTCCCGCGGAATCGCCAGGCTGGCCAGCACCGAGACGAACACGAGCAAGCCGAACGCGAGGCTGGCGGCGGCTCCGGTCCCGGTCAGTGTCATCCAGGCGGCATGCAGCCGCCGCCACAGCGCGCTCATCGGGCCTCCGCGCGCAACTGGGCGGCCGGGTCCGGCCTGCGGGCGATAGACAGGGCGGCGGCGGCGGCCGGCAGGGCGGCGGTGACCAGCGCCAGGGCCGCGGCCAGACCCAGGGGGAGGACCGGGAGGGCCGGCGGCCACGGGGCCGCCGCATCAGCGGTCAGCGTGATCGCGGGCACCATGAGACGGGCCAGGCCGATCCCGGCCAGCAGGCCCACGGCGGCGGCCGGGATACTGAGCGCGAGTTGTTCCAGGCAGAGCTGGCTGGCCTGAGCCCGCCGGCCCACCCCCATCGCCGCGAACACCGCCCGCTGGGTCCGCCGGGTACGCAGGCTGGCCGCGACGCTGACCGAGAAACCGAGCACGCCAAGCAGCACCGCGGCCAGCCCGATGGCCAGCAGGGCCTGCCTGGGCGTGGTCAGCAGCGCATTATGCAGCAGCACGGCCTCCTGCTGAGCGCGGACGGCGACCGGCAGTCCGGCCGGCAAGTGCGGAACCTGGCCACCCTGGGTGCGCAGCCACAACGTGGTCACCGGCATGGGCGGCGCCTGGCTGCCGGCCAACTCGTCGCCGACCGCCCCGAGGTCGGCGATGAGCGCCTTGTTCTGCCCGAAGACGGTAGGGAACCGGCTCACCGAGGCCACGATCTGGAGCGGGACCGTGAACCCGCCGACCTGCTCGGAGATGAACGATCCGATGTGCAGCCGGGTGGCGGTCAGGAAACCACTGGTGGCGATGACCGGGACGAAGTGGAACGACGGCTCGGCCGAGACCGAGACCTGTCCCATGATGCTGCCGGGCGCGATGAGCTCGTTGTTCATGATCGCTATCGAGGGATCGTGCCCAGCGTTGAACGTGAGTTGCCGGCTGCCCCCGGCGGCGCCATGCCAGCGCAGGATCGATGGCGGCGCGCCGTCCGCGGCCGGCGTCTCGAACTGGCCCGGTGGCCCGGTCGGCACGCTGGGTGAGGATCCCGCGCTTTCCCACGCCGCCAGGGCGGTGCCGTCACGGAACGGCCGGCCGAACGGGCCGTGGGCCGTGCCTGACAGGGCCAGGGACTCGATGCTGAGGCTGGCGTTCGGGCTTGACCGCCCCGGGGTGTACAGCGGCAGGACGAAGGTGAGGCTGAGGCTGAGCAGCCGCAGCGGGTAGCTCCCCTGCACCGCACCGGCCAGCGCACCTGACAGCGGCACGACCAGGGCATGCCGCTGGCCGTCGGGATGCAGCACCCCGGCGGGCAGCTGGGACGTGACGCCGTCGGCGCCCTGGACCGTGGCCGTGACCAGGGCTTCCCGGACTCCCTTCCGCAGCGCCGCCGCGCTGGTGTCGGGGCCCGTCCCGAGGCTGGCGAGGACTTCCAGCCGGTCCGGCCGGCCGGGCAGCACCAGTCCTGGCCGCCGCTTGGGCGTGATGCTCCGCCACAGCGAGCTCAGCGGAACCGGCGACAGGTCGGGCCGTAGCAGGATCGCGCTGCCCGCGGTGGCCGCGTCCAGGCCGATCAGCTGGGCCCCGTTGCCGGTGCTGGCGATGCTGGCGGGTGTGGCGGCGGTGACCCCGCGGGCCCTGCTGATCGTCCCGGTATTCAGCGGCTGGATGGCTGTAGCGCTGACCCGCACGTCTGCGCCGACCGTGAAGGCGGCCTGGTCGGCGGCGGACTGCCGCCAGCTCTGATAGCCGGCCAGGGCCAGCGTGGTGGTGGCCGTCGCGACCACCACGAGCAGGACCGGCCCGGCCTGGCGGACCGGCCGGCGGCCGATCTGCCAGCTGACCATGGCGCCGGCCAGCCGCCTCAGGTGATCGGTGGCCCGGTCGGCCGCCCGGGCCAGCAGTGGCAGGGCGCGCAGTGGGATGAGCGCCACCCCGGCCAGCGCCAGCGCGGGCGCGACGGCGACCGCGGGATCGACGCCCAGCGGCCCGGTGGCCGGATGGGCGACGGCCGAGTAGCCGCGCAACTGCCACACCGCGAGCACCGCCAGCACCACCACGGCCAGGTCACCGCCGGCCCAGGCGATCCCGGCCAGCCGGGCCTGCCGGCCCTGCCGGATCTGGGCCGCGCC
>Ga0335078_10012657_pt1 | contig 12498 bp, 11 predicted proteins | sample Lox_Sample_32_FD_206711 | JGI IMG/M metagenome (GOLD analysis project Ga0335078, IMG submission 206711) | Soil microbial communities from Loxahatchee National Wildlife Refuge, Florida, United States - Lox_Sample_3.2 | ecosystem: Environmental > Terrestrial > Soil > Wetlands | place: USA... | reverse complement strand
CCCTGCTGGTAGGTGCTGTTGAAAGTGGTTTCGCTGACCAAGCCAGCGATCGTCTGGTTGGCCATAAAGGCGCCCGAGGCCAGCGCTGCGATGGTCGTCAGGTCAAATCCGTCCGAGTTCCCATGATGCGTAATGAGAAAACCACCCTTGTCAATGATCAGCGAGACGGTGGCGTCGGCGCTGGTATTGAACTCTCGGAGGGTATCGTCCAGTTTTTGGATGTCCTCCTCGGTGATTTGAGGGAGGGTAGCCATGTCAGGCGTACTGAGGAACGCTTTGGTTGATGAATTTGTGCAACAACAGGCGCGTGATCATGTTCAACGTTTCGAACACACCCTCGCACCGGTGGGCCGTGGCGGTGAACGACGGTACTTGCACTTCACGGTTGTTCAGCAGAAATTCCATATACTCCATAGGTGCCACGTTGGGCAAATCGCGCTTGTTATATTGCAGCACGTAAGGGATTTCCTGGAGATTGAGCTTAAGCGACTGCAAATTATCCATGAGATTCTGAAAGCTCTCGACGTTTTCCGCCATTTTCTCAAATTGGGAATCCGCCACAAATACGATGCCGTCCACGCCGCGCAGGACGAGCTGGCGGGTGGTGTTATAAATCACCTGGCCGGGCACCGTGTAGAGCTGGAATTTGGTTTTGAACCCGCGGATGGTCATCGCCTCGATCGGCAGGAAGTCGAAAAAGAGGGTACGATCCGAACTGGTCGCCAGGGAGACCAGCTTGCCCTTGTTGCCGGCGGCGGTTTGGACGTGGTCATGGACTTGAACCAGGTTCGTGGTCTTGCCGCCCATTGCCGGGCCGTAATAGACGATTTTAACCTGCAGTTCGCGTGTGGCTTGGTTGATGATGGCCATAGGATTATTATTTTTTACGGTCGAGTTCACCGGCCAATTGGGCCAGTTGCGCGGTCGGCAGTTGTTCGCCGGCGCGACCGAACGCGGCGAAATAGACGCCATGGATGCGGAACACCTTCCAGGGCACGTTGCCAACGGTGAAATTCAAATTATTCAATTCGCCCATCCGCAATTCCCGGGTGCACTGGCTGACCCGGCCGTAAATCTGGGGCAAGAAAGCCGCGAGCGTGTCCGCGTTGAGATCGGACGGAATCTGGCTGGCGACCGTCAGGCCGTCCGGCAGCGCCACCAGCGCGCCGGCAACGCCCGGGAGTGCCATCGCGTGCGCCACCGCTTCCTTGGGGGTGGTGTGGCGGCTGCTGAAATCCGTCGGGGGCGTCGCGGTGACCGCCGCGCGTCTGAATTCGGTCGTGTCCAATTGCGTTGTGTCGTTGGTATCGCCCCAGGCGTAGTAATTGGAATTGGACTCTGACTGTCCCGTGTCCGCCGGCCTGGACGCAAAACTCGTTTCATTCGTCGCCGGCTCTTTGACGGATGGTTCGGGCATTTCCGGCGAAGCTTGCGGTTGCGGGAAACCAAAGAACAAATTCGGGATTTCCGCTGGAAGCGAAGTCGATTGCTGTGACTTGCTGATTTGAGCCGCCTGCCCCCGCCTCGCCAGAAAGAGCGGCGCGATCACTTTCAACGGCAGTTCCAACTCCACCCCATCATGAATCGAAACGCCAGTTACCGGGGGTCTGATCCAGGAACGCAAATTCCGCCAGGGGAACGTGACCCGCCCGCGTTTGAGGGCGGTTTCAACCAAATTCACCGGCAGGGCAACTTGCGCATTAGTCACGGACAGTTGCGCAATCTCCATTCGCAAAGTCTCAGGCCAGGTTTCCGCGAGGACGGCCAGCGGCGCCAGAATCACAGCCGACTCGGGTGCTGTCGGCGCGGGCTTGGGCGCAAACGGCGCGCCCGGCACACCGGGTTGCCGGGGAAGCGCGGGAATGATGGGTTGCACCGGCACGCCATAGTTGTTGCCATAGCCGTTGCCATTTCGTGCCGGCGATGGAGCCGGAGGAACCAAAGGGGCCATGGGAGCGGGGGGGATCAGAGGTACCGCAGGTGCCGGAGGTGCCGGAGGAGCCGCGGGCTCGGGTTTGATGGCACGTGACACAAACACGGGTGGCGGCGGTGCCACCGGTGGCGGCGTGGATTTGACCGGTTGGACGGTCGGTGCGGGCATTCGCAATGGCGGTGCAGAGGATGGCGTCGGTTTGGCTGGTGCGGAAATGGACACTCCCTCCCCGCGTCCGCTGAACGGCCCGATGATTTCCGCCGGTACGTCGATGTGTTTTTGAGCCGGGTTGCGGGTCAACGAATTGGAATTCAACCGCGCGAGAATTTCGCTTAGCGGCAACACCACGGGCAGAGAATCGTATTCCTCATTAATATTGAAGAGGGTGGGCGCGGCCTGGCGCAGTTCGCCGAAGGTGATTTTGACCACACCCAACGCCAGCTGCGGCGTGATCTTTCCAATCGCGATCGAGATGGTGGCGCGGCTCAAATCGGCGTCGGTCAGTGTCAATCGGGCGTGCAATTGCGGCGGCAGGTTGTCCAGGATGGTTTGCAGCGGTAATTCCAGTTCGTTGGGGTTTTCCGCGGGTACTGGTCGGGGCGTCACGGGCTGTACAACCGGTTTGGGCTGAAACGTGGCTGTTGGCTGCGCGGGAACCGGTGATGGCGACGGTACAGTGCGCGTTACCGGTCGCGGAGCTGGGGGCGCGTCCGTTCCCGTTTCGTTCTCATCAAAACGTCGCAGCAGTTCTCGCAGCAACCCGGCAAATCTTGTTTTTACTCCATTTGACATCGCACACAGCTTTTCCCGCGGACTTTTCATCCACAGGTTGTGCTCTTCTGAGCAGGAAGCGCGCCACGGAAGTCCCCGACCGGCCTTCCTTCCCTCACGCTGCGGTCGGGCGGCGGCCCGCACAAGGTTGTCCTAGCGTTGGACTGGCTGTCCACAAAGCAGCGGTGAATTATTGATGGGGAGCGCAGGATTCGGAACGACAACTGCTTCCTTTTGGGCGTTTGCGGCTGAAACGCGTTGTGGCTTGAATTCGCAGGCTGACGACCCTGGCCGCGCAGAGTGCACAGTGTGCAGTGTGTTAAGAGGAATGGAACCGCGCCACAAAATCCTGATTTTAGACGACGAAGCCGCCTGGTTGGAGGTGAATCGTGAGACATTGGCTCAACTTCCCAGCAAACCGGAAATCCGCACCGTCAACAACGGGACGCGGGCCATCGCCTTGCTGGACGCCGAGCCGTTCCGCCTGCTGGTTTGCGATTTGAAGATGCCCAAGATGGACGGGTTACAGGTGCTCGCCATTGTCCGCCGGCGGTTTCCGGAATTGCGCACGGTTGTGTTGACCGCGCTGGAGGATGAGGAGTTCCGGTCCCGCGCCTACGCTCTGGGTGTCGATTTGTTCTGGCTGAAGACCGACATCCAACAAAACCCGCAAATGTTCCTGGATTGCATCGAGTCACTGCTGGGGCGCGACATGGAAACAGGTTTCCGGGGCATCCAGAGCAAAAGCCTCATGGACATCATCCAGATGGAATGCCTGTCGCGCACTTCCACCGTATTGCGCATCACCCGCGGTCCACTCGTGGCCAAACTCTGGATTCAGGACGGGGAACTGATTGATGCCGAGGCCGAAGGCGCCCGCGGCGAGGCGGCGTTTCGGAGAATCCTGGCCTGGAAATCCGGCACTTTCGAAAACATGTCCGCCGAGCCAAAGCACGAACGCACCATCTTCAAATCGGTCAATGCCTTGCTGCTCGAATCCGCACAGAACATGGACGAAGCGGCCAATCCCACGGGGCCGGAATCGGTTGAGGAGGCGGACCACCGCAAAACCATCTGGAAACTCGCCCTGGTGGCGCGGGAAGGCGCGGAATTTGTGGTCGCCACTTCCTCCGAACACCAGAACGAAGTGGATGCCTGGGGAACGCAGGCCGCGGGACAACTGGCGGCCTGGACCCGGCGGGTCACCGAGGTGTCCAAACGGTTGAGCGACCGGCTGGAAGCCGGCCCATTGTTGTATGTCGTTGGCAACAGTGTGGAACGGCAAGTGCTGTTGTTGCCCCGCGACGAAAAATCTTATCTGGTCGCCTGGCCGCCGGATGCGCCGGCTGACCAGCTGTTCGAAAAAGCCAAAAAACTCGTTGCGTCATGGGATTCCTGACAAAATTTTTTAGGGGTCACGCGGCTGTTCAGCAACTGCCCGCGGGCAGCCTGACTGTGAACCGGGACGGCAAGGTGGTCACCTCCACCATTGTCTCCGGGTATCCGCAAGGTTTGTTGCGCGACATCGTGCGCGACGTGCTGCTCCTGTTTCGCCAGGCGCGCGAGGCGCAAATGCCGCTGGCGGAATTCAGCATCCATTTCGCCAGCCTGCGCATCACCGCCCGCGAAATGCGCGGCGGAGCCGTGATATTCCTTTCGCCGCATACTCTGCCGACTGCACCCAGTCAACCCGACGCCCTATGACCGCCAAAGAACTCACCCAGTTGGTCGCCCAGATCGAAACGCACATCGAATGCTGGAAGCAGTTCAACCATTTCGTGAACACCGCCCGCACCAAAAAATTTGGGGCGCCGGACGAGAATCATTTTCTCGAACTCAAGAGCGTCATTGTGCAGGAGCTGGAGATGATTTACGCGGCCCTGGAAATCACTTCGCCCTCGAAGGAGGAAATCCATGCCCTCGTCGGCAATGCCCCGTCGCTCCGTTACCTCAGCGAGATGAGCGAAGGCTCCCTGCGCGGCATCGAAAGCCAGTGGCACAAAATCTACATCGGCTGGCATTCCATTCTCGGCCAGCTCAAGGTCAAACAGCGTGCCGAAGAAGCCAAGGCGTTCTTCCGCTGGAAAAAGTAAGCCGCAGTCATTTCTTGCTTGCCCCGCACGTCCCTTTCGTGTCTAACCACGCGCCATGCCTGACTGGATAGCCGTGGTGGTCTTAATCCTCGTTGAGTGGGTTTCCAGACCATGCTGAATTATTTCCAAATCCTGATACTGTCGCTGGTCCAGGGCGCGTGCGAATTGCTGCCGGTCTCGAGTTCGGCGCATGTCATCATGGCCGAAAAGCTCATGGGGCTGGATCCGTCGAGTCCCGAAATGACGATGCTGCTGGTCATGCTGCATACCGGGACCATGTTTGCGGTAATCGTTTATTTCTGGCGCGGCTGGAAGCGCGATTATTTTGCCTCTGCCGGCCAGCTGCAATGGTTCGCCATCCAGGTCATTGTTGCCACCTTCGCCACCGGTGTGGTTGGGTATGGACTGAAAGTGATCATTGAGAAGGTTTTCATGCGCGGCACTCCGCACGCCGAGATCGAGGATTTGTTCTCGAACCTGCCCCTGATCGCCGTTGCGCTCGCCGCCGTGGGCGCGTTGATCATCTACGCCGGGCGACGCGCGGAAAAGACACCGCGCCATTCGGAGATCCAGCCGGTGCACGCGGTTTGGATCGGCATTGTTCAGGGTGTCTGCCTGCCCTTTCGCGGCTTCTCGCGTTCCGGCTCGACCATTTCCACCGGGCTGCTGCTTGGCCTGCCCCGGCAAAAACTGGAGGAATTCAGCTTTGCGCTGGCGGTGGTGTTGACGCCGCCGGTGGTGGCCAAGGAAGCCTGGCGTTTGCTCAAGGACCAAGCGTTGAGCGGCCCCGGTTCCGCCCTGCATCTTTTCCTGCCGGGCGTTGTGGGCATGGTCTTCAGCTTCATCGCCGGGCTGCTGGCGTTGAGATGGCTTTCCCGCTGGCTCGAAAGCGGGCGCTGGCAGTGGTTCGGCTATTATTGCCTGGTGGCGGCGGCGGGCGTGCTGACGATTCATCTCACGCTGCCGCATTAATCGCTTTTCGTCCTCGTCCTCGTCGTCGTACTCGTAATCGAAACCGTCCTTCGAGAACAGGGACGGGCACGAAGAACCGGGAGGATTGTTATTGCCCCGGTTCGGGAATGAAAATCTTCTGCCCCACCTTCATGTTCTTCGCGTCCAAGCCCGGGTTCGCCTTCAAAATCTGGTCCGTCGTCACCTTGATGCCCTGCGCGCGGTAGGCCTTGGCGATGGCCGATAGGGTGTCTCCGCTGTGGACGGTATAATTGTAACCGTTTTGCGGGCCGCTGGTGTCCGGGGCGGCGTGGCCTTTGATCGGCGTGGGCGTGATGTCCGGGGATATATCCGGCGTCGACCTGTGGCTGGGCGGCGAATTACCCAGCGATTTTTCGAGCCGCTCCAGTTCCTTCAAGACCCGGTCGTTGTCCTCCTGCCGTTTCCTGTCAATCTCCTGCACCTGCTCGGCGAGCTTCTTCAAATCATCCGGGCTCGCCGTGCTGCCCGCCGCGCTCGACTGGCCTTGCAGGTCGTTGATTTCCTTTTCCAGCGCCTCAATGTGTTTGGCCTGCGCCGCCTGGGCGTCCTGCAGGTCCTGAATCTGGCCGCTGAGCTTGTCGAGTTGCTGCTGCGTGGCGTCGTCCTGCGCCTGCACCACCACGGCCCAAAAAGTTAAAATCAAAAACCAGACTGAAATCCTTTTCATGCGCCGACGATAATCGGTGGCCCGCTCGCGTCAAGTGGAAGTGCAAGAGTCGCGCGAAGGGCGCGATGGGAATTTGCCGCTGATCTAAGTGTCAGATCACATGTCTAGTCATTTATTGATTTCAGAAATTCCATTTGTTCATTACTAACAACTTGCCAGTAGGGTCGCTCCTTGGCCTGAAGAAACTTGAGCGTTAGCAAGAGTCTCCGCTTGAATTCCGGTGTATCCAGCAAATCTCCTCCCTCAGGACACGTACCTTCCATCACAATCTTCGGAGAAAGCACCATCCAGCGTCGCGGCGAAAAAATTGTGTGTTCCGTGTCACCATGCCATGTGTAATGAGTTTGCGTCCCAAGGTACATCAGAACCAAATCTTTGGAATCGTCACAAGTCAATCCGGGGACATATTTATACCGCTGGATGTCATTGCTGAGAAACGGCTCTATCAACGCCAACGAATTGCTCCCGATACCATTCGCGTTGGGGAAGGTATTGGTGTGGCCAGCTTCGAGCATCCACTGCTGAAACGCGCCGTCAAGCGCGCGGTGACTCAAGGGGCGTGGACCAAAGTGAAGCACAACGCCCGTGCCAAGCATCAATAGCAGGGCCGCAACAACTCCTATACTCACTCGCCATTTTAGACTTAGGTTGTGCATAAACCTTTAAAACCAGCAGCTAATGAGCCATGCAATTTGCATCTTAGCGGCTTTAAAATTTGAACCTTAATTTCGGGGAATTACTTCGTCCAGCGTGGCCATGAGACAATTTCCTTCACTACTTCGCGTTCTTCGCGCGACAAACTCCTCACGCCAGTTTTCCGTATCTCCGGATTTCCGGCCAGATTAACGCCACCGCGACGACGGTTAAAATGGTTCCGACACCGCCGGATACGGCGGAAATCACCGCGCCGGCGACCACCGTGTTGCCGATGGCCGGCCCGAAGATTTGCGCGACAGTGCCGGACTCGAATTCGCCCAGTTCGTTCGACGTGCCGATGAACAGGTTGTTGACGGCGGAGACGCGCCCGCGTTTGTCGTCCGGCGTGAGCATCTGCACCAGCGTGTGCCGCACCACCACGCTGATGTTGTCCACCGCGCCGCAGACGAACAGCATGAGGAATGAAAGCCAGAACCACCGTGAAAACCCGAAGGCAATCGTGGCCAGTCCGAACACCGTCACGGCCCACAACAGCGTGCGTCCGGCCTTTTGCAGCGGCGGCCGATGGTTCAGGATGAACACGCAAAGGATGGAGCCCAAGGGCAGTGCCGCCGCCAAAAAGCCAAGGCCGGTTGGCCCGACGAACAAAATGTCCGCGGCATAAATGGGCAACAGCGCCGTCGCGCCGCCCAAAAATACCGCAAACATGTCGAGCGTGATAATGCCAAAAATAATTTTGCTAGCATAAACGAACTTAAACCCCGTCAGCAGTGCCTGCAGCGTCATGGATTCCCGGACCTTGACGGTGTGTTGTCGGCGGATCATACCGACCAGAATGCAAACGACCACCGAAGCCAGCGCGTTGATGACATAAACCGGCGCCGCCGCCGCCGGGTCGTTGAGGTTTTTGAAATAGTGCCAAGCCATCCAGGCAATAAAGCCGCCAGCGGCCGCCCGGCCGATGATGCAGGAGAGCTGGAACGCGCCGGCATTCCAGTTCACCGCCCGCGGAAAATCCTGCCGAGCCACCAACGCCGGCAAAAAGGCGGCGTTGGCCGCCCGCATGAAAGTGTTGGCCGCGCTGCCGAGGAACAGACAAAAATAAATCCAGATCACCGGCGCGTGACGCCAGGAGACGAAGGCCACGCCCAGGCTCGCCGCCGCTACGGCCGCGGTCGTCAGCACCACGATCCGTTTGCGGTTGTAATTGTCTGCGACGTGCCCCGCCGGCAGCGTGAACAAAAACATCGGGATCATTTGCACCAGCCCCACCAGGCCGAGGGCCAGGGCCGAATGGGTGAGCGCATAAATTTCCCAGAGAATGGCGATGGTGAACATCTGCTGGCCGGTGATGCCCACCAGGCGGCCAACGAGATAAAATGTGAAGTCCCGGTTCTGAAAAATGGCATAGGGCCCGGCGCCGGAAACGCCCGGCGGCGGACTCAATTCATCTGGTGATTCGATATGGTTCATGAACGAGAGACGGCGCAGAACTTAATCGAAAATTGCCGCAGGTCGAGTTTTCGCGTGATGGAATAGCTCCTTCAAAAGCTTCTGCAAAGCAAGTCGCTCCTGTTTTGCCGAACTCTCTTAATCTTAATCGTCATCGCCGGGAGAATGGATTAAGATTACGATTAAGATTAAGATGGATGAACCAAACGAAAAACCGCGTCGATATAAATGGCCGTGGTTTGTACTGGGTGCCTTTTTGCTGGGGCTGGCGTTGGCGATTTTGTGGATGATCTTCGATGTCCGCACCATTGAACAAGAGCGCAGCTTGAATCTACCATCGGCCACCCGCCCGGGGCCTTAAACCTTTTTCAAAAAATATGTAGCCGCCGACGTCAGTCGGCCTCCATCGAATAAAAAACAAAACATATGGCGCGAACTGGTCCCGCAAGGTGGGACGGCTACGACATCGCTTAAATTACTCCAGCCGGAATTCAATTTCATCCGGAAATTGTCCCTCATGGAATGCACCCTAATGCGCGAACTCCAAATGTACGCTCACTTTTTCAGAAGTTTATCAAATCTCGCGATCACGTCCGGATTTTTGTCCGCGACATTGTTCGTTTCACCCGGATCGGTTTTCAGATTGTAAAGTTCCCATTTCCCGGCGGCTTGCGCGCGAACGATCTTCCAATCGCCCATGCGGGCGGCTTGCGCAAGGTCGTGGTCCTGGAGTTGCCAGTAGAGAAATTCGTGGCGGTGGGTCTGGGTTCCTCCCAGTAATGTCGGCAACACGGAAAATCCATCGAGGTTTCTGGGCGGTTCCCGCAGCGCCAGCTGGAGGGCGGTCGGCAAAAAATCCCACGCGGCCCAGGTAAAATCGCTGACCTGTCCGCCGGGAATCCTGCCCGGCCAACAAACGATCATCGGCACGCGCAGGCCGCCTTCATAAAGCTGCCCCCGTTGGCCGCGGAACGGGCCGGCGCTCTGGAAAAATTTTGGGTCCACCCCCCCGCCGGTTTGCGGGCCGGTATCGCTGGAGAAGAAAATCACCGTGTTGCTTTCGTTGCCCAGCTCTTTCAATTGTTGGAGCAACTGGCCGATGGAATTGTCGAGCCGGGCGATCATGGCGGCCCGGTTTTTCTCCGGTTGCGGCCACGGTTCGGCGGAATAAGGCGCGTCCGTGGGCACCGGCATCGTGCCGCCCACGCCGGGTCGCGCCACGGTATAGTTCAACAGCAGGAAAAACGGACGATAACGATTGTTTTGGTTGGGTTGACGGGCCCGGACGAAATTCCCGGCCGCCTTGGCAAGCAGGTCTGGGATGTAAAGCCCCTGTTTGCCGTCGGCATTGTCATAAAGCGGTTCCCGGCCCTGGAAGGCGACCCGACTGCTGTCGGTCGTGGATGGCATATAGCGCCACATGTAATCGGCGTAGTAATCCACCATATCACCCGGATCCAGATAACCGGCGAACTCGTCAAAGCCCTTCAGCCAGGGCGCGCCGCTGGTCCCGTCACCGCCCAGAAACCATTCGCCGATCAAAGCGGTACGGTAACCGGCTTGTTGCAATAATTGCGCCACCGTGCGGTCGTCCGCTGCCAGCGGTACCAGGGCGTCGGCGCGCTGTTTCAAATGGACCGGACTCCGTCCGAGCATGAGGGCGGCCCGCGCCGGCGAACTCGCCGCATCGCCCGCATAATAGCTCGTGAACCGGATGCCGCCGGCGGCCAGCCGATCAAGGTTGGGTGTCTCAAATTTCGTCTGGCCGTAACAGCTCAGGTCGCCGTAACCCAGGCCATCGCATTGGATGAAGATGATGCACGGCCGGCGCGGCGCAGGCGGATGCGAGTCGGCGGTGGGAGCGGATTGGGCCGGCGCCGGCAAAAAAGCAAAGGTGGCCGCGGCGAGCAGGAGACGGCAAAAAAAGTGGCAGCGCATGTGTATCATTGCAAACTTGGATTCTGGAAAACTTGCGGCGTTCAATGCAATTCTTTTCGCAAGGATGGTCGGCCTTGCGCGGCGACCCGTTACAGCGCATTCTCTTTAACCTGCGAATGGCCCGCGGGGTTGACGATTTCAAACACCTCGTAGTCCTGGGGGGCGATATTTCCCACCGCGAAGGGCAGCACGCCGATGCAGGTTCCGTAAAATCCTGCGTCCGCGTTGGCATCCGCCGTGGAACAGTGCCTTCTGCCCACAACCTCACCGGTACCGATCAGGCGGAGTTGTTCGGAATGGGTGGCGTCGAAATTGGCTGCATCAAAATCCCGGACATCGGAGGCGATGATCAGGATGTCGCCTGCCGCACAGGCGGGGGATTTTTCTTCCACCGCCCGGGCGCCAAACAGTTCGATATAATATTGAAATCCCCAATGGTTGTTGAAACGGTACCAGGTGGTTTTGCCGGGAGACCGATACCGGGCGCCGAGTTGCAGGGCGGCGGTGCGCTGGCTGGCTGCCGTATCATAATCCGCTTTCACCAGCAGCAGGCTGATGGCTCCGCCGACCAACGCCGGCAGGACGAGCGGCAAAAAATGTTTTTGGGCCGGATCGGGAAGTTTTCTTTCCAACCGCCGCGCCGCCAGAATGCCAACCGCGGGAACGGCGGGCAACAAGCTGCGTCCGTTGATGGTCCAGTTCACGGCGACGGTGAAAACGAAGATTCCCAGCAACCACAACAGCAACAGCACGGATGCCGCGTCGCGTCGCTCCCGCCAATCCATTCCCGCCAGCAGAAGGACATAGAGGCCGGCAACGATAAGGATGGCGACGTAAAAGAACATGCCCCAGTCCAATTGCCCGTCCACCTTCCACATGAAAGGCGCGTACACGGCCATGCGCGGAATCACGAGCAGGCCGCCGGCCACGAGACAGGGCATCGCCAAAATGATTCGTCGGGTCCATAACCAGGGCGTGTAAAACAAGACCGGGATGAAACAGGCGCCGACGAAACTGACACCGACCAACATCTGTTCCCACGCAGCCACCCGGGCGTTTGCACGGAATTTCGAAGCTTCATGGGCCGCGCCCATAATCAGCCCGTGCCCGTACAATCGAAAGGTCAGCCACTGATAGCCGGCGGCGAACAACAGCGGAATCAGCGGCGCGACCAGCCACCAGCCGGGTCGCCGCTTCACCCAAAGACCATAGGCCAGCAGCAGGGGGACCAGGGACAAACCGGGATATTTGGTCAACAACGCCAGACCGGCCATCGTCCCGCTGATGACAAAGGCCGCGCGACTTTCCGTGCGCAGCCCCCTTTCAAACCAGACCAGGGTCCAGACCCAGAACGCCAGATACATAACATCACACATCACGGAGGTGGCCGAAATGAGAAATACCGGGGTCAGCAAGGCAATCAGGGCCGCCGTGAACGGGCGTGTGCAATAATGTTTTGCCAGCGCAAAGACACCCCACACCGCCGCGAGAGCCGGCAGAAGAAAAGCCACATGTAACGCCCGCTCGCTCCATCCCAGGAGCCATGCCATCAAGGCAATGTAATAAGATGTCAACGGCGGATTGTCAAAAGCCACGGTCATGGGCGTCGTATAGCCGTACCAATTCATGCTGAAGCCGTAGAAATCCAACGGGTGTTTCTGAATCTGCTGGGCGGCCCGGAGAAACAACGTGTCGTCGATGAAGAATGCCTTTCCCGCGAATGGCACCAGACAGGCCGCAGTCAGCAGCAACAACCAAACCAGCGGCGGAGCGGAGACGATGCGTTGTTTCAGGACCACGCTCATCTAATCTTTCTTTAAGGCGCTGCGGCGGTCCGGATCAACGCGGCATTCGGTTCGCGGCCATCGCTGACTGACGCAGTCCTTTGTTCTCCTGCCCGTTCTTATCATGTCGTCGAAAAAAGCAAATTACAGACCAAACGGATGTCATCAGTTCGTGTTTCTCTTTCCAAATTCCGCATCAAGCGGGAGTCG
>Ga0335078_10012656_pt1 | contig 12498 bp, 11 predicted proteins | sample Lox_Sample_32_FD_206711 | JGI IMG/M metagenome (GOLD analysis project Ga0335078, IMG submission 206711) | Soil microbial communities from Loxahatchee National Wildlife Refuge, Florida, United States - Lox_Sample_3.2 | ecosystem: Environmental > Terrestrial > Soil > Wetlands | place: USA... | reverse complement strand
CGGTCCAGCCGCTCCTGCTCATCAGCCAGCTCCGAGGTAACATCCGCCAGCAAGACCCCGGGGGAAGCAGCTGCGCGCTCAGCGGCCACCCGCAGCGCCAGCGGCAGCCAGGCACAGTACCTGGCCAACTGCACGGTCGCTTCAGGCTCGGCAGCCACCCGCTCGCCAATCAGCGCCCGGAGCAACCCCACCGCCTCGGCCGGCGGCAGCAGGCCCAGGCTCAGCCGGCAGGCACCATCCCTGGCCACCAGCCCGGCCAGCGCATCGCGGCTGGTCACCACGGCCACACACGACGGGCTACCGGGCAGCAGTGGCCGGACCTGCGCCGAATCCGCGGCGTTATCGAGAATGATCAGCATCCGCCGGCCTGCCAGCAGGCTCCGGTACCGCGCGGCACGCTCCCCGGTCCCGGCCGGGATATCCTGCCCGGCCACGCCCAGGCTGTGCAGGAACCCGGCCAGCACGTCAGCGGCCAGCCTGGGCGGGCCCGGGTCATAGCCACGCAGGTTCACATACAGCTGCCCGTCCGGGAACCGGTCCGCCACCTGATGCGCCCAGTGCATCGCCAGCGCCGTCTTTCCCACCCCCGCCGTCCCAGCGATCGCCGAGATCACCACGGTCCGCGGCCGCGGCAGGCTGGGCTGCTCCAGCATCCCGGTCAGGGTGGCCAGCTCGGCGGCCCGGCCCACGAACTGCGGCACCGGCGCCGGCAGCTCCTGCGGCACCGGGCCTGGCGTGGCGGCCGCTGGCCGGGCAGCACCGGCGCGCAGCGGCCCAGATCCCAGGCCAGCCAGGACCGGGCCAGTGGTGAGGATCTGCCGGTGCAGCTCGCGCAGTCCGGCTCCCGGCTCGACGCCCAGCTCCGCTACCAGCACCCGCCGCGCGTGCTGATAGGCGGCCAGCGCTTCGGCCTGGCGGCCGTCCTGGTACAGGGCGAGCATCAGCAGGGCATGCAGGTGCTCGCGCAACGGGTGAGCCGCGGCCATCCGCTCGAGCTCGGCGATGACCACGCCGTGACGGCCCAGGCGCAGCTCAGCGTCGATCCGCAACTCCGCCGCCTGCAGCCGCAGCTCGGCCAGCCGCGGGATTTCACTTAACACCAGTGCCTGCGACCCCATGTCGGCCAGCGGCTCTCCGCGCCACAGCGCCAGCGCCGCACCAGCCCGGTCAGCCGCGGTCGCCCAGGAACCGTCCCGCGCGGCCGTGCGCGCGCTGTCCAGCAGGGCCTCGAACCGGGCTACATCCAGTTCCCCGGGCTCAACCCGGATCACGTACCCGGGAGACCGGGTGACGATCCGGGCCCGGTCGGCATCCTCCAGCACACGGCGCAGCCGCTTCACGTAGTTCCGCACGGTCGCCGCGGCTGACGGCACCGGCGCGGGCCCCCACAGCGTCTCGGCGATCTCGCCGACTGACACGACCCGGCCGGCGTTCAGCAACAGCACCGCGAGCACCGCCCGCTGCCTGCCCCGCGGCACCGGCAAGGCCACCCCGCCGCGCCGCACGAGTACCGGCCCGAGCAGGCAGAACTCCAGCTTCGGCGTCATGCCACCTCCGCCCGCCTCCGGTGCGCTGGGCTAGCGCTATGTATTCGCTACAAGATTGCTATTACCACGCGGCAGGCTAACTAGCCATGACGCGCACCCTTGGCCTGGCGGCTGGCCGCCCACGCAGGACGCTGCACCGACTGTTGCTGACCGCAGGAGCCGCGGCGGCGCTGGCACTGGTGCCCGCCGCCGCGTCCGCGGCGGCCGCGCCCGGGCAGTACACGACGATCGACGTGCCCGGCGCGCCGTCCACCGCCGTAGTTGGGGTCAACGACGCAGGAGTGGTGTCCGGGTTCTACTTCGACAACAGCGGCAGCGAGCACGGGTTCGTCGACCGGGACGGCACGTTCACCACGGTCAATGTGCCCGGTGCGGCCGATACGCTGGCGACCGTTATCACCGACCGCGGGGTCGTGCCCGGCTACTACATCGACAGCAGCGGCGCCGCCCATGGGTTCATCGACCGCGGCGGCCGGTTCATTACGGTCAACGCCCCGGGCGCCGGGACGGCATCCGGGCAGGGCACGTTCGTCGCGAACATGAACAACTTCGGCGTGATCGCCGGGTTCTACATCGACCCCGGCGGCGTGCAGCACGGCTTCACCGACCGGGACGGCCGGTTCACCGCGATCAACGACCCGGAGGCTGGCACCGCATCCGGGCAGGGCACCAGCGTGGGGTATATCAACGACCTCGGGCAGGTCACCGGGAGCTACACGGAAAGCAACGGCAATACCGTCGCCTTTGCCGGGCCCATCGGCAGGTTCACCACGGTCAGCGACCCGGTCGCGCCCGCGTTCAGCACGTTCACCGCGGCCATTAACGACGCTGGGGTGGTCGTCGGTGAGTACCTGGACGCCAACGAGACGTTCCACGGGTTCACTGAGGTGCACGGGGTGTTCACCCCGGTCGAGGACCCGGCCGGGACCGAAGGCACGAATGTCACGGGAATCAGCAATCGCGGCCTGATCGTCGGCTTCTACATTGACAGCAGCGGCAATTTTCACGGGTTCGAACTGAGCCTGGCCCGCTAGACGTCCGCCCCGCGCACCGCCTCGCGCCACCTGCTGCGCGAAACGGCGGGGGCAGGCCCGCCCGGGTGCGGAAGGCGCCGGGCTGGCCTCAGCGCGACGGGGGTGAGGGCAGCCAGGGGCGGCGCCAGCTCGGGTGACCGGTGAGCAGCTTGTCGGCGCCAGCCGGTCCCCACGATCCCCGGGCGTAGGGCTGTAGCGGGGGCGGCGCGTCCAGCAGGGGCTGCACGACGCGCCACGTCTGCTCCTCGCTGTCCTCGCGGACGAAGAGCTTGGCGTCTCCGCTGAGCACGTCGCCGAGCAGCCGTTCGTACGGTTCGGGTGGGTCCGGGAGCTCGTCGGCGAAGATCAGTGAAAGATCGATGGTCCGGAGCGACTGCTCCGGCCCCGGCTCCTTCACCTGGACCAGCAGGCCGGCTCCCGGGGCGGGATCGATCCGCACGACGAGCTCGTCGGCGCGGGGTGTGCGCGGTGCGAACACCAGCCGGGGTGGGGGCTTGAAGACGATTCTCACCTCGGTGACCCGCACGGGCAGCTCCTTGCCGGCCCGGATGAAGAACGGCACGCCCGACCAGCGCCAGTTGTCGATCTGGAGCTGCAGCGCGGCGAACGTCTCGGTCTGCGAGCCAGGGCTCACCCCGGGCACCGACAGGTACCCGTCGTACTGCCCGCGGACGTAGCGGGTCGGGTCGGCCGGCGGCATGGCCCGGAACACTTCCAGCCGCTTGTCGCGCAGCGAATCGGCGTCGGCGGCGCTCGGCGGCTCGGCCGCGATCAGCCCGGTGACCTGCAGCAGGTGGTTCTGCACGACGTCACGGAGCGCTCCGACCGGGTCGTAGAAGGCCCCCCGGTCCGCCACCCCGAAGTCCTCCGCCAGGGTGACCTGAACGCTCTGGATGTGGTCGCGGTTCCACAGCGGCTCGAAAATGGAGTTGGTGAACCGGAGGTACAGGATGTCCAACGTCGGTTCTTTGCCGAGGAAATGGTCGATGCGGTAGATCTGCCTTTCCCTGAGGAACCGGTGCAGCTCGGCGTTCAGGGCCCGGGCCGACGCCAGGTCGTGGCCAAACGGCTTCTCGATCGCGACCCGGGCCGCCTTGGTGAGGCCGGCCCCGGCCAGGCCCTCCACCACCCGGGCGAACAGCGACGGCGGGATCTCGAGATAGAAGACGGGCCGGTGCCGCCCCTCGATGGCCTGGGCGACGCGGTCATAGGTCTTCGGGTCCTGGTAGTCGCCTGAGATCATCGACATGCGCTCGGAAAGCCGCTGGAATACGCGATCGCTGATTTTCTCCCCGGAGTCCTCGATGGCCTGGCGCGCGTGGTCCCGGAGGGTCGCGACCGACCAGTCGTCGCGGGCGACCCCGACGATCGGGCACTGCAGCTCAGCCCGGTGCTCCATCCGGTACAGGGCGCGGAAGGTCTGCTTTTCCGCCAGATCCCCGGTGATGCCGAAGATCACCAGAACGTCTGCGTCCGTGGTTGCCGGTGTGGTCATGTCATCCCCTTGTCGTAGCCCCTCGGCGAGGGACGCGCACCTTTCATGGCAGCACGAACCGCTCCACCGCATTGGCGAAGCCCTCGTCCTCATTGGATGCCGTGACCCGGCGCGCGGCCCGCTGGACCTCGGGGCTCGCGTTGCCCATCGCGATACTGAGCCCGGAGTGGGCGAACATGAGCACGTCGTTGGCGGCGTCACCGATCGTGGCGATCTCCGCGGTGCGGATCCGGTAAGTCTGCGAGAAGTAGCGGGCCACGCAGCCCTTGTTGGCGTCCGGATGGGTCACGTCACCGTAGTAAGGCTGGGATTTCGCCGCCGATACGTGATTGCCGAACCGCTCCCGGATCGCGTCCACCGCCCGCTGGACCGCGTCGTAGTCGTCGCTGACCCCCACGACCTTGGCCACGTGGTCCGAAACCGGGGCGAAGCTGGCAATCGGTGTCGGGCCGAACTTGACTGTCCACGACTCGCGGGCCACATGCGGACCATTCGGGTCCTGGACGAACCAGTCCGCGCCCCGGTAGACCCAGACGTCCATGCCGTGGCTGCCGAGCACCTCGATGACCAGAGGCGTCACGTCGTCGGGGATGACCCGCTGCTCGATCACGGACATGTCGGGCCGGACGAACAGCCCGCCATTGAACGCCGCGACCGGCGTGGTGATCCCCAGCGGCTCGATGAGCATCGACATGCCACGCGGCGGGCGGCCGCTGGTGACCGCGAAGAGTATCCCCGCCTGCTTGAGCTTCCCGACCGCGGCGATGGCCCGGTCGGTGAGCACCTTGTCCTGGGTCACCAGCGTGCCGTCCACGTCGGCGAGAAGCAATCGGATAGCCACGCTGCCTCCAGGGTTGGTCCGGCGGTCCAAGGGCTAGCCGGCGGATCCTTGGCCGGTGCCGGGATAACGATCGGCGGTCGGCCGCGGCTCCACGCCGCGCCCGGTCAGGCCGCCGACCGGGCCGCGAAGGTGTTCCATACAGTTGTGAGCATCGAGCGGGAGAAGCAGCTTGCCGCGGCGGCGGCAGCGGATCTGGTCGAGGACCACATGACGGTCGGGCTGGGCACTGGCTCGACCGTGGCGTTCCTGCTCCCGGCGCTGGCGCGCCGGTCGCTCGACATTCTCTGCGCCGCCACGTCGCCGCGCACCGAGCACTCCGCACGCGAGCTGGGCCTGCGGATGGAGGACGTGGCCAGCATCGACCGTTTCGACATCACGATCGACGGCGCGGATCAGATCACCCCGGACGGCTGGCTGGTGAAGGGCGGCGGCGGGGCTCACACCCGCGAGAAGATCCTCGCCGCGGCCGCGGACCGCTTCGTCGTCATCGCTGACTCGTCCAAGCCGGTCGGGGCCCTGCACGGGCCGGTCCCGCTCGAGCTGCTCGCCTTCGGGCTGCGCGCCACGTTGCGCCTGGTCGCCCCGGCATCGCTGCGTAACGTCCCGCTGAGCCCCGATGGCGGGGTGATCGCCGACTACGAGGGACCGGTGGGCAGCCCGGCCGCGCTGGCCGCACGGTTCGCCGCCACGCCCGGCGTGGTCGAGCACGGGCTGTTCCCGCCGGACATGGTGACGACGATTCTCGTCGGCCGGGATGAGTCGGTCGTCCGGACCGACCTCCACCCCGCGGTGTCCTGACCGGCCGGCCTCCGGCGTGCGGCGCCTGCTCGGGCCAGGCGGGTCCTCAGGTCGCCGCACGGTCGGCCATCACCAGTGACGCCGCGGCCTCGACGCGACCCGCCGGGATCGTTGTTTCACCGGCCAGGAGCTTGGCCAGGGGATCCTTCTTGTCACCGCCGGTGACCAGCCAGAGGATCTGATCAGCGCGCGCCAGCGCCGGGTAGGTCAGCGTCATCCGCACCCGGCCCTGGTAGGGCTGGGTGAGGGCGACGAGGCGATCGGTGATAGCCAGGACCGGATCACCCGGTACCAGCGACGCGGTGTGCCCGTCGGGGCCAAGGCCCAGATGGACGAGATCGAAGTGCTCGGGCAGCCGGGCCGCGTAGCCCGCCGCCGCGGCCGCGAGATCGCTGTCGTTGACCGGCATGGCCTGCACCTGAGCAGGAGCCTGGCCCAGCGCCTGGCGGAGATGGGCCAGGTTCCGGTCGGGGTCACCGGCTGGCGCCACCCGCTCGTCCACCTGGTAGATGACCACCGCCTCCCAGGGGACCACCTGCGAAGCCAGCTCGGCGAACATCGCCCAGGGGGTATGGCCGCCGCTGACCGCGAAGTGGAAGCGGCCGCTGGCGGCCACCGCCGCCCGGGCCCGCTCGGCCACGAACGTGGCACCGGCCGCGGCTACCGCGGCCGGGTCGGCCAGCGTCTCGAGTTCGTGGTGCATGCCTCTCCTTCGCGCTGCAGCGTCCGCTAACGCCAGATCGGCGTGGTCGGCCGGCGAGCCGCGCTGAGCGCAACCTCGACAGTAATCTCACCACGGGCGATCCCACGGCCAGCACCCTGCCCAGCACATCCCCGGCCAGCGGCTAGCGTAAGCCAGGTGCGGGTAGCGAGCTGGAACGTGAACTCGATTAAGCAGCGGGCTCCGCGGTTCCTGCCCTGGCTGGATCAGCGGCAGCCCGATGTCGTATGCCTGCAGGAAACCAAGCTTATTAACGACGCGTTCACCCGGCTGCTTGGCGACGAGCTCGTGACTCGCGGCTACGCGCTCGGCCTGAACGGCGAGCCGCGGTGGAACGGTGTGGCCATCCTGTCCAGGGTGGGGCTGGACGATGTAGTGGCCGGGCTGGCCGGCGCGCCTGGCTTCCCCGCTCCGGAGGCCCGGGCCGTGTCCGCAACCTGCGGTGGACTGCGCGTGCACTCGGTCTACGTGCCGAACGGGCGGGTGCCTGGGTCCGAGCACTACCACTACAAGCTCGCCTGGCTGGCCGCGCTGCGGGAGGTGATCGCCGCCGGCCCGGCGGCCACCATGGTGTGCGGGGACATGAACATCGCACCCACCGACGCCGACGTGTTCGATCCGGCCGCGTACGCCGGCCAGACCCACGTCACCCCGCCGGAGCGGGCGGCGCTGGCCGGGCTGGAGCGGGCCGGCCTGCATGACGTGGTGCGCGAGCACTGGCCAGCCGAGCGGATCTTCACCTACTGGGACTACCGGGCCGGGATGTTCCAGCGGAATCTGGGTATGCGGATCGATCTGCTGCTGGCCACCGCGCCAGTGGCCGGCCGGGTGCGGGCGGCGTGGGTAGACCGCTCTGCCCGCAAGGGCCCCGGGCCAAGCGATCATGCCCCGGTAATCGTCGACCTGGACCAGGCGCCAGACGGGGACATCGGCCCGGTCGTGCCGCCGTCCACGGCCAAGCCCGGCACGGGCAAACTGCCGCAGTCGCGCTGACACCTACTCGTCAGGTCCCGGGCTCAGCAGGCCGGGTCACAGGATTTCCGGCCACCGGGCGGCCGGCCAGGAAGGCCCCGACGTCGGCGGCGAACTCGTCGTGATACTGGAACAGGAACCCGTGGGCCGAGTCGGGGTAGATCTTCACCACCGCGTGCGGGATCAGGCCTGCGAGCAGGTATGAGTAATGGGGCAGGATCATCGGGTCGCTGTCGCCGCCGGCGACGAACACTGGCATGGCGATCCCGCTGACTCGCTGCAGCCGCCCATGATCGGGAATCCCCCACGAGCACACCGCGTCGTATTGCGCCTCACGGGTCGCCCACGTGGTGGCCGCATCGCGGTCCCGGGTGCGGGCGTACATGCGCTTGAGGGCGGCCTGGCCCGCCTGCAGGCTGGCCGCTGACGGGGTGAAGAACACCCCCAGGTAGGCTTCCGGGCTGGTGTTCGGCGTGCCGATCGCGCCGATGACCTCCGGCGCCCAGCCGTGCATGCCCGCCGCGCCCTGCGGCGCCGAGGCGGCCAGCACCAGCCTGCGGACGATGGCCGGCCGGGCCAGCGCGATCTGCTGCGCCACGAAGCTGCCGATGGAGAAGCCGAGCAGGTCCACCTGGCTGAACCCCATCGCGGCCAGGAACGCGATCGCATCGTGGGCCATCTGACCGACGGTGTCCGGGGTGGTTCCGGTCGACCCGCCGACTCCGGCATTGTCGAACGCCACCACCCGCCGGGTGGCGGCCAGCGCATTGACCAGCGCCGGGTCCCAGTTGTCCAGGTTCCCGCGGAAATGCTGCAGCAGCACCAGCGGCACCCCGTCCCCGCCGGTGTCACGGTACGCGTACCCGACGCCATTGGCCGCGCTGACCGCCCCGTTGGCAAGCTCCGAATATCCCTTGACCATGGCTGCTCACCATTCCCTGGGCGGGCGGTGACGGCCCGGCGCGAGCAGCCGGGCCTGGCTGGCGAGCTCGGCGCGGCCGGTAGCCGGGCAGCTCGCCCGCAGCGTGGCGGTGTTCCGGGCGGGTTTGGCTGTTCCCATGGTGAAACCTCCTCGGGGCGCCGGCGATCCGGGATGGACGGCGCGGGTCAGAACCAGGAGCTGAGGATGATCTGGCTGACGTCATCTCCGGGGTGCTCACGGACGCCGTACAGCGCGCGGGCGCTCACCCACAGGACTAGCTGGCCGAGGTAGCCGGGGTACCGGTCGATCTTGGCGGTGAAGAAGCCGACCGCGGTGCGCTGCGTTTCCAGCAGCTCGTCGGCGTCGTCGAGGTACTGCCGGGTCTGCGCGATCGTCCGCCTGGCGTCGTCGTCGAGCTGCTTATTCTGGTGGCCGCAGACGATATGCCGGGGCTGCAGGGCCTCAACGATGGCGATCGCCTCCCGCCAGGCGCCGAAACCGCTGACCGCGCTTTGGCCCAGGTACATGTGCACGCCGTTGTAGATCACGTCCCCGGCCACGACCAGCCCAAGATCGGGAACGTGCAGCACGGTGGTGTCGTCGGAATCGGTGTGGCCCGCCTCGACGATGACCAGGTCATGCCCTTCGAGGGTGAACCGGTTGCCCGGGACGGTCACCGCGGTGACCGGCGACGGCGGGATCCCGGTGTACACCATGTCCCACAGCACCGGCCGGGCGGCGGCGCTGCCGTGCATCTGCGCGATCGTGCCCGCCGAGGCCACCACACGGGCCCCGAACCGTTCGGCCAGCAGCCCAGCGGCGAACCAGTGGTCGCCGTGGCCGTGAGTGATGAAGATGTCGGTCAAGTTCCGGCCCTTGGCGACCACCCAGTCGCCGAGCACGCGCGCCTGATCCTCTGTCATCCCGGGATCGGTGAGCACTGCGTCGTGGTCCCCGCAGATCAGCGTGCTGGCTGTGGGAGAGAACCGCCTCGGCTCCCCGTTCGGAAGCAGCCCGTCCTGCGGCGGCGGGTCGTTGACGAACACGTCGTAGGCGAGGTTGGTGCTAGTCATTACGCCCTCCGTGGGTTCTTGAGCCGGCCGACCGCGAGGATCTGGCCGGCGCCCCAAGCGGGAGATGGAACATGGCCATGACGGGGGTCCTCAATCGGGGTATGCGCTCGGTTCCACCGTCCCGATCCCGGCGGGCCTTCGCACCCGTGGGACACGCTGGTCCTGGCCCGGGTCAGCACCGGGGCACCCTGGCCGGGCGGGAAGGTGCCATGCCCGGCCGGGATTCGGCGGGCTGCGGCGGGGCATGGGCCCAGGGACGGCCTGGTTGCCGCGGGGGGCGGCATCCACCGGGCAGGCCCCGCTGCTTGGGGAGGTTGGTTGCCCATGGGATGCACGGTGCATGTCGCCTGGGACGAGCGGCTGGCTGACTATCACTTCGGGCCCGGGCATCCGCTCGCGCCAGTGCGCATCCAGCTCACCATGCGGCTGGCCCATCAATTCGGGTTGTGGGCACGGCCTGGCGTCATCCTGGCCGTCCCGGCCCCGGCCACCGACGCGGACCTGGAGCTGGTGCATGACCCCGGCTACATCGCTGCCGTGCGGGCGGTAAGCGGCTGGCACGGGGACGCCGCGGCCGGCCGCGGCCCGGAGGCGCCACCCCGGGCGGCGCTGGCCTTCGGGCTGGGCACTGGGGACAACCCGGTGTTCCCCCGCATGCATGAGGCGTCGGCGCTGATATGCGGGGCGACGCTGGCCGCGGCCCGCGCCGTGTGGTCGGGCTCAGCCCAGCACGGCGCGGCCATCGCCGGCGGCATGCATCATGCCAGGGCCGCCAAGGCCAGCGGATTTGGCGTATACAACGACATCGCCATCGCGATCGCCTGGCTGCTGGCCCACGGCGCCGAGCGCATCGCCTACGTGGACATTGATGCACACCACGGCGACGGGGTGCAGGCCGCGTTCTACGACGATCCGCGGGTACTGACGATCAGCCTGCACGAACACCCGGCCACCCTGTTCCCCTTCACCGGCCTGCCCACCGAGTCTGGCGGCCGGGGCGCGCCGGGATCAGCGGTCAATGTCGCGCTGCCCGCCCGGATTGGGGATGCCAGCTGGCTGCGCGCCTTCCACGCCATCGTCCCGCCGCTGCTGCGCCAGTTCCAGCCGCAGATTCTGGTCAGCCAGCACGGCTGCGACACGCACCGGCTGGATCCACTGGCTCACCTGGAGCTGAGCATCGACGCGCAGCGCGCCGCGCATAGCGCGATGCATGCCCTCGCCCACGACCTGGCCCGCGGACGGTGGCTGCTCACCGGTGGCGGGGGATACGAGCTGGTGCATGTGGTACCGCGGGCCTGGACGCATCTGCTCGCCGAGGCGGCCAGCCAGCCGATCGACCCCGCGGCGCAGACCCCCGCCGCCTGGCGGGACTATGTCGAACGGCGGACCGGGCTGGCCGCACCCACGGACATGACCGAGGGGGCGCCTGCCACATTCGTGCCGTTCGAGTCCGGCTATGACCCATACGACGCGGCGGACCAGGCGATCATGGCTACCCGCAACGCGGTCTTCCCCCTGCATGGGCTGATGCCCATCTGACCGGCCGCCGCCGGAGCGTCCCCAGCGCAGCACTGCTAGCCAACGGCCCGGTATTCATCCAGCAGCCGGCGGCCCACGATCATCTTCTGGATCTCCGCGGTACCTTCCCCGATCAGCAGCATCGGGGCCTCCCGGTACAGCCGCTCGATCTCGTACTCCTTGGAAAAGCCGTAGCCGCCGTGGATGCGGAACGAGTCTTCCACGACCTCCTTGCCATATTCGGACGCGAGGTACTTGGCCATGCCGGCCTCCAGATCGTTGCGGTGACCGGAGTCTTTCCGCCGGGCCGCCATCACCATGATCTGATGGGCGGCCTCGACCTTGGTGGCCATCTCGGCCAGCTTGAACTGGATCGCCTGGTGCTCGGCGATCGGCTTGCCGAAAGCATGCCGCTGCTGTGCGTAGGCGATGGCTAGTTCGAAGGCCCGCAGGGCGATTCCGCAGCCGCGCGCGGCGACATTGACCCGGCCGACCTCCACGCCGTCCATCATCTGGTAGAAGCCATGGCCGGTGCTGCCGCCGAGGACCGACTCGGCTGGAACCCGGACGTCCTCGAGGATCAGCTCGGTCGTGTCCACCCCCTTGTAACCCATCTTCTCGATCTTTCCGGGCACGGTCAGGCCGGGCACCGCGGGATTGGCGCCGAACCCGGGTTCCTTCTCGATCAGGAAGGTGGTCATGTTCCGGTGCGGCGCCTCGTGGCCCTCGTCCGTCCGGCAGAGCACGGCGACCAGGTTGGCGGTGCCCCCGTTGGTCAGCCACATCTTCTGGCCATTGATCACGTAAGCACTGCCGTCGCGTACAGCACTGGTCCGGATCGCCGACACGTCCGAGCCCAGCCCGGGCTCTGACATGGAGAAAGCGCCGCGCACCTCGCCGGTGGCCATCCGGGGCAGGAAGTAGTTGCGCTGTTCCTCGGTGCCATGACGGGCGATCATGTGAGACACGATGAAGTGCGTGTTGATGATGCCCGATACCGACATCCAGCCGCGGGCGATCTCTTCCACCGCCAGCGCATAGGTGAGCAGCGATTCCCCCAGGCCGCCGTACTCCTCGGGGATCGTCAGCCCGAACAGGCCGAGCTGTTTCAGCCCTTCCACGATCTGGGTGGGGTATTCGTCTTTGTGCTCCAGCTCGGTCGCGACCGGCATGATCTCTTTGCCAACGAAGTCCCGCACCGTGGCGAGGATCTCCTGCTGAAACTCGGTCAGGCCGTCGGTCTGTGCGAGGCGCCCCATGGCATGGCTCCATATCTGCGATCTGGCATCAGGCGGACGGCTCAGGCCGGCCGGGCTGCTCGCCGCCGCGCTCCTTGATGTATGTCTCGGTAGGCACCATTACCTTGCGGCGGAACACGCACACCAGGGTGCCGTCCTGTTTATAGCCGCGCGTTTCCACCTGGACGATGCCCCGGTCATTCCTGGATTTTGACGGCCACTTGCCGAGCACCGTCGTCTCGCCGTAGATGGTGTCCCCGTGGAAAGTCGGCGCCACGTGCCGGAGAGATTCGATCTCCAGGTTCGCTATGGCCTTGCCGGAGACGTCCGGCACCGACA
>Ga0335078_10012654_pt1 | contig 12499 bp, 8 predicted proteins | sample Lox_Sample_32_FD_206711 | JGI IMG/M metagenome (GOLD analysis project Ga0335078, IMG submission 206711) | Soil microbial communities from Loxahatchee National Wildlife Refuge, Florida, United States - Lox_Sample_3.2 | ecosystem: Environmental > Terrestrial > Soil > Wetlands | place: USA: Florida... | reverse complement strand
CGCCCGGCGGGACGCACTTTTGTCTTGCGCCGTCCGTACAGCGTTTGCGACAGGTCGCGGCCAACCATGGCGCGCACGATGCGGGCGCGATCGAAATTCTGCTTCCAATCGGTAATGACGTGTTTGCCGTCCCGCAGGATGGTGATGCGATCGGCGATCTGCAGGGCCTCTTCGAGCGCGTGCGAGATAAAGACGATGGACACCCCGCGCTTTTTGAGTTCAAGCATCAAGTCGAAGAAATATTTCTTCTCCTCGGGCGTCAGCGACGCGGTCGGCTCATCGAAGATGATGATTTTGACGTTGTGCAGAACGGCGCGTGCAATTTCCACCATCTGCTTCTTGGCGGCGCCCAGCAGGCTGACGGTGGCGGTCGGCGCGACATCGAAGTTAAGCGACTGCAGGAACTGCTGCGCGGCAATGTAGATGCCGCGCAAACGGTTGAAAAACTGCTCTTGGCCAAGAAAAAGATTCTGCGCCACCGTCATGGTCGGCACCAAGCTGTTTTCCTGGAAGACCATTGCGACTCCAAGATGCCGGGCCTCGGTTGGCGTGCGTGGATTGACCTCCTTGCCTTCTATCAGCATCTGGCCAGAGGTGAGCGTTACGACCCCCGCCATCACTTTGGTCAGCGTCGATTTCCCTGCCCCATTCTCGCCGACCAGCGCGTGGATTTCTCCCGGCATGAGGGTGAAATCGACCGAGTCGATTGCCGGAACGCCGGCATATTTCTTTGTTGCTTGACGCAGCTCGAGGACTGGATTGGTCATGGCAGCAGGCTGCGTTCGATGTCGGCGATCGGAAGCCGCAACAATCGCCGGCTGCCCTTGGCGAGCACGAATAGCGACCCGCCGCATTCGACCGCGGCGACGACGCCGTGATTCTTTCCGTCGACCCGGCTGTGAAGCGAGTAGCGCGGCAACCCTTCAGACGAGAGCCGAATAACCAGCCCGTATGAACGCGGTGGCGCCCACGGCTTGAGGATGCCCATGGTTTTAATGTGCGCACCCTGCATCGGTTCTAGGAAGGTCCGTCCGGAACTCAACGTCGGCGCGATCCAGTATTGCGGCTCGACCTCGGCCATCATGCGCTTGCGATAGGCCGTCTCCCGCAGCACGAACTCGACGAGTTGCGTTCGCGCGGCAAAGACGCTCAACCAAAAGCCACCGTCGGCAGCAGGCGCAATCCGGGACGGATATCCCGGCAGCCGATCGAGTACCGAACCGCTGCCGCTGCCGCCATATCGGACGAGCCGATGGCGCCAGCTCTCGCACACCCAGATTTCGTCACCGGCGCTGCAAGCCCCAAAAGCATAGCCAAGCCCATCCGCAATGACGCTTCTTGCTCCACTCACCGGATCAATTTCGAGAAGCCGTCCGGTGCAGCCGAGACTCATAAGATCGTGGCTCCATTCGTTGTATGAATGCCTCGCGGAGCCGTCGGTGGCGATCAATTTTCCGTTTGGAGTGACAGCAAGTGCGTTGATGGCGCAAAATGGCTGTCCAGCCGCCTCCTGCCAACGCTTGCCGTCATCTTTGCCGCCGCGAATACGAACTTCCTTGCCTTCGAGCGCGATCGCAAATCCGCCGTCCGACCGACAAGCAAGTGCAGTTATGATGCGATCGAGACGCTCTGCTTCATGCAGCTGCGATCCATCCAACCGTAACAGCCGTGAACCATCGGAAACAAACAACGAGCGGCCGTCGGTGGCAAGATCCTCGGGCGCGTCCAACTCGGCCACGACGGCCGCTTCTTCGAGGAGCTGATTCGGCTTCAGCGCACCATCGAACGGTGGGACCGTAATCGCCGCTTCACCACGCCCGAGGGCACGGTCGGTAAACTCTCGCAGGGCTGCAATCACCGCTGCCGTCCCCAACGCACGTCGTACTGGACGAAATTTGGATCAGCCTTCGGAAGCTTATAGCGGCCAATCCGATTGTTCATGATGCCGCCGAGGTAAAGGTACCCCTTATGCTCGCGCATCGACGTGATCATCGGATGATGCATCCCGCCCAGGTCCCACAGCGATTCAAGCACTTCGCCTTTCTCGTTGAACTTGATGACACATCCGGTGTTGATGTTCGGAAACAGCCATTCATCGATCGGTACACGTTTCGCCATGCGCCGTCGGAAACCCGGCATTCGCCAGGCCAGATCGAACGCAGGAGAACGCATGCCAACCAATGCAAGCCAATAATTTCCGTCGGAAGCGAGATTGATGTTGTCGGGATAACCGGGCAGATTATCGAGCACCATTTCGATCTGTCCGGTTTTAGGACCGTCAAACCAGTACCGTTTGACGGTGCAGCCCCAGGTTTCCGCGAACAAGATCGATTGATTGTCGCTGGCGATGCAGATGCCGTTCGGAAACTTCAGATTGCGGATAACGGTCCGCGTTGTGTTGGTGTTCGGATCGTAGCAGATAATGCGGCCATTGCCGCGCGCTTCGAGACCGTCGACCGCCCATTCATGCATCTCATAGCGAATGGTGGCTTCAGAAAAGAATATGCGTCCGTCTGGCGCGATGTCGAGATCGTCGGCGAGGCGCAAACGGCTGTCGTCGATCACCGATAACCAGCTGCGATTGGTCTCATCGGTGGCCTTCTCGACGTGGCGGTTGAGATTGATCCGGTAAAGGCCCATGCCGCCGATGCAAACATAAAGATTGTCGTTCTTGTCGAAGGCCATTCCCAAAGGTTGGCCGCCAATATGGGCGTAGACCTCCCAGCGCTGATAATCCGGCGGAAAAAACCGGATGATGTCGCCATGACGCGAGCCGGCGTAAAGATTGTCGTGCCGATCAAGAATTACGTCTTCAGGCGCCTCGATCTCTCCCAGCCCGATGGCGCTGACGTCGCGCAGCTTGTCGTTGAGGGCAAATGCAGTGCCGCTTCCGGCCGCCGTGGCCGGCGCGGGCGGCAAGCGATGATAGGTCGGACTGACGTAGACTTTGTTGATGATGCGGTAGCGGTTCTTGAGCCAGCGGACATCGATCACCGCGGCCAAAACAAGGATCGACGCCAGCACCATGCGATTGACGCCGCCGGGTGCCTGCATTGTGGTCAGGCCGTTGGTGATGAGGAGAACGATGAGCGTACCGACAAACGCCTTGGCGACAGAGCCCTTGCCGCCGCCGAGACTGATGCCGCCAAGCACCGCCGCGGTGAGCACCGTAATCTCAAGCCCGACGCCGATGTCGCCGCCGGCAGTTGCCAAGCGCGCCGCAAAGAAAATGCCGCCGACCGCGGTCAGGCCGCCGCAGGCGACGTAGCAGGCCGCAACCGTACGCCGCACCGCGATCCCGGAGTTGTAGGCGGACCGGCGCGAGCCGCCAATCGCGGTGATATGCCAACCGGGCCGCAACCGCGTCATGAAGATGTGGCCGAAGATTGCGATTGCGGCATAAACGAACGCAATCGGCGGAACCCCGAACACGTCGCCGGTCCCCAAAAAGTCCCATACCGCTGAGTCCGGAAACCCGCCGGCGATCTGCACCGAATATTGGAGGGTTACGATGTCGTAGATCGCGCGATAGATGATCAGCGTGATGAGTGTCGTGATGAAGGCGCGCAGGCGGAAATAGCCGATCAAGATGCCGTTGACCGCGCCGAGGAGGCAGCCAAATAAGATCGTCACTGGAATCGCAGCCGCCACTGGCCACTTCCAGACATGCATCAGCAAGAGCGCGCACAGGTTGGTCAGTGCGAACATCGATCCTACCGACAGGTCGATGCCGCCGACGATCATCACCAGCGCCATGCCGAGGACGACGAAGCCGATCTCGCCGGCTTGGCGCGCGCTGTCGGCGAGACTCGCCGGCGAAAGAAAGTCCTTGATGTTGCTACTAAGCACCAGTGCAACAACGATAAGCACCAGCACCGGGATCGCGGTTTCGGTCCAGCGCTTTGACAGGATCTCTCCGAGGAGATGATCCGGCCACCAGCGTGAACGGAATCTAACTAAAGTCTCGTTCATCGATGCAACATGGCATGACGATTGTCAGTCTGGGCGAACGGTCTTGGCGACCAATCTTGGAGAACAGTCTTGGCGACCAGTCTTGGCAACACAGCATCGCGGTGAGTTATTTGCTCACCGCGATGTAACAATCGATCCCGAGAAGGCCTGCAGAGATCAGCCTATCCGATCAGGATTGGCCGAGTTTCCAGCACGCCCCTTCCTTACTGGCGGTGTCCTTCGTCAGCGGAATGAGCGTTGTATAGATTGAGGCCTTGTCCGCGCCGGGCTTGAGACCCGACACCAGCAGCCATTTGATCATGGCCGCCATGTTGCTCGCCTGCGTCGGCACGTCATAGCTCAGATCGAGATCGAACGTGCCGTTCTTCACCTGGTCGCAGGCGCCCTTTTGCTCGCCGCCGCCTGAGGTCGCGAGAAATACTTTCCCGGTCAGGCCGGCTTCCTTGATCGCCGCGCCGGTGCCGATGTCCATGCCGTCCCAGAATCCGATATAACCGCAAAGATCGGGATGCTGCTTCAGCACGGTTTGAGCAATGCCCTTGGCCTTGGAAGCATCCCAGTCGGCGGCCTGACTTGACACCACCGTGATTTCCGGATGCTTGGCGAGCGTGTTTTCGACGCCCTTGAGCGTGTATGCGCTGGCAGCCGCCGACAGCGCGCCCTGCATGATCGCAATCTTGTTCGACTTGCCCTTGCAGGCGTTGATCACCGCTTCGGTATCCTTTTCTCCGACTTCTACCCAATCGGCGCCGACAAATGCGGTCGTCTCGTAGCTCGATCGCATATTGATCTGGACGATATAGATGCCGGAATTCTCGGCTTTTTGCAGCAGCTTGGCATATGTCTGCACATCCGGATTGTGAACGATGATGACGTCGGGCTTCTCGTTGATCAGCGTCGACACCGCTTGCGCGCCGGCGTTCGTGCTCCAGTTCGGATCGCGGATTTCGACCTTGACGCCGAGCGGATCGAGTTCTTTTTTGACGCCGGCGATCCAGCCTTGCGCGAGATCGAAGCTCATGGCCACAGGCACATAAGCGACCGTCTTGCCTTCGAGTTTCTTATAATAGCCGGCCCGAAACGGCTCATCGAGGCCCTTGCCTTGCGCGAACGCCTGCTGGCTGAGACCAAACAGCCCGCCAATCAACGCTGCGCCAACGAATAGCAGATGCTTATTGCCGTCCATTCTTTCCTCCCTGTGTATGGAACCATGTCACACTTCCAGCCTTGCCGGCGCTCAGATGTCCCCCTGTTGCGCCGTCTCCTCATTCCGCGGATTTATGAAAGAATCGGTCAGAATCGCGACCAGCAAAATGACGCCCTTGACGAGGTTCTGGCCGGAATAGGACACGTCCATGATCGTCATGCCATTGAGCAGCGTGCCGATCAGCAACGTGCCGATCAGAACATTGATCACCCCGCCGCGTCCGCCAGAAAGCCCGATGCCGCCGAGCACGACCACGAGGATGACGTCGTAGATCATCGTCGAATTGAAGATCCGCGTCGGCATGCTGTTGAGAGAAGCCGCCATCACCATCCCGGCGAAGGCGCCGATCAGCGCCGACAGCACGTATTGCAGAACGATGATCGGCCGCGTGGGAATGCCGGTGACCCGCGCGCCAAACGGATTGTCGCCGATCGCATAGATGTATGCGCCGACGCGCGTGTAACGCAAAAACAATCCAGCCACGATGGTAGCCAGTCCAAACATGATCACCGGCATCGGTATGCCGTAAAAGGCTCCGCGCCCCAGCCAAGCCAGTCCGTCAAGTTTGGCGGGCCACTGCACGACGTCGAGCTGGAAGAATGCCACCTGACCGAGCCCGGCAAGAAAAAGCCCCGACGCCAGCGTGGTGAAAAGCGATGGAACCTCGGCGTAGGCAATCAGCCAGCCGTTGACCAGGCCAAACACCAACGCAAGTGCGACCGAGGCCACCAAAGCTTCGGATACCGGATGGCCGTTCTGCACCATCTGCAAGACCAGACCGGCCGGTACCGCCAACGCAGCGACCATCGAAATATCGATACCGCGGCCGATGACGACGATCGCCATGCCCAATCCAAGAATACCCAGGAACGCGACATTCTGAACCAAGGCCAGAAGATTGCCGGCCGTGAAGAAGCCCGGCAACAGCAACGCGAACGCCGCAAACAAAATCACAAATATAGCGAAAACAATGACCTGTTGAGAGATGACTTGCAGAGAGAAGCGCTTGGCCTTCATGCTACGCGGCTCCAGCGCCATCGCAGCCAGCGCCAAACATGCAGCGGAAGCTTAAACGCGAACGGCTCGTATCAGGGCAATAGCTCAATAGACGCGGAATCGAGGAAAACCGCATGCTCACCTCCCGCGGAGCTGCTCTTTTTTGTTATGTGCTCCTTGCGGGTATCCTATTCGACTGGCGAGTAATAGGTCAATTGCTACAATGTCTGCCGTCGGCGGGATTGAGGGAACGGCGCGTGCTGAAGACAAGGGCTGGATTGGAGACATCGCTCTGGAAGAAGCGGGAAGGCCGAGCGCAGGAGCGCAAGGCGAAGCGCGCGGCCGTGTTGCGCGCGGCAGCCCAGGTGTTCAACGAGAAAGGTTTTCATGCGACATCGCTGGACGACGTCGCGGCGCGGCTCAATATTACCAAGCCGACACTTTATTATTATGTCGCCAGCAAGGACGAAATTCTCTTCGAATGCGTGCGCATCGGCCTCGAGATGATGGAAGACTCGGCCGATGAGGTGGCCGCGCGCGGCGGTTCGGGTTTGGAACAACTCGTTGCGGTGATGCGAAAATATGCCGAGATCGTCACCATGGATTTTGGCAGGTGCCTTATCCGCGTCGGCGAGGAACCGCTGCCCCCGGCAAGCCGCAAGAAATTGCGCGGGCTGAAGGCTCGGATTGATCGGCGCTTTCGAACGCTAATCGCGCAATGCATCGACGAGGGTTCATTCGCACCGCGCGATGCAAAGATCGCCGGGTTCACAGTCGCGGGTGCACTGAGCTGGATCGCCCGCTGGTATCGCGCCGACGGGCTCCTCTCACCGTCGGAAATTGCCGACCAATGCATCGACATTCTCGTCCAGGGGCTTTCAAGCCGGACGCCGGCAAAAATACCAGTGCGGAATGCGGCTAATCGGCGCGTTGCAGCCTCGCCCAGACAGTCTCGATCGGTAGCGCTTCTCAAACGTCCTTTATGAATTGCCATTGACCGGGGGTTCGCGCTGGTGGCCGGAGCGCTCGAACGTTGGGGAAGTGAGGCATCGCGCGGCGCCGGCCTTCGGGCTCGGCTCAGCCGTTTGGTCGAGAACGAATTTGGCGCGAACACGCAGGTCGTCAATCTAAGCCCGATGGAAGACGGCCATGCCGGGCTGACCTTCGGCTTCGATGTGGGTACTGCCGCCGGCGAGCCGATTGACTCCTTCGTACTGAAACTCGCACCCGTTGGAGTGACGCGCCGCGGCAATACTGACGTCTATCGACAGGCTCCCCTGCTCCGCGGGTTGAAGACAGCCGGCATGCCGGTGCCGGCTGTTCCGTGGGCTTCGCCCGATGACGATATGCTGGGTACGCCCTTCATCGTGATGGAGCGAAAGCCGGGCCGGATATTCCTGGTCTGGGCGCCTCACTGCTCGTTTTCGCGCGATCCGGCGCGACTGCGCGAGCTATGGCTTCAGGCCGCCCGCTTGCTGGCGCGGCTGCATAACGTCGATTGGCAGACCGCATTACCCGACTGGGAGAAGCCGCGGCCGCTGAGACAGGAACTGGAAAACTGGAAAGCGCTCCTTCGCCACGCCCACGATCCGCAATGGCTCGCCGCGGCGACGAAGCTCTACGATCTGCTTGCAGAGCATCTTCCGGACGAGGCACCGATTGGCGTCGTCCATGGCGATTTCCAGCCGGGCAATATTCTGTATGTCGATGACCGGGCCGAGACTTTGATCGATTGGGAATTGGCGTCAATCGGCTCCCAGGGATTGGACGTCGGATGGCTGCTTATGATGTCGGACGGTCAATCATGGGAACAAAATTGGCGACCGGTCGCGCCGGTGTCGCGGGATGATCTTATTAAAGCGTATGGCGAGGCGGGTGGTCCGGCGCTGTCCCGGATCAACTGGTACCAGGGACTTGCTCATTTTCGCATCGTCGCGATTGCCTTTCTGAACGTAAAACTGCATCGCAGTGGCAAGCGAACCGACGAACTATGGGAACGCTTTGTCCCTTCGATCCCGACTTTGTTGACGCGCGGCATCGATCTGGCGGCCCGCGGGAATTGACGGACCGTGGGGAGGAAGACGTGATCGACTTCGAAATTCCGCAGGAACTTGCGAAGCTACGCGACCGCGTTGACAGCTTCATTGATGAAAAAATCATCCCCTTCGAGAACGATAAACGCCAGACGGCACACGGCGCTTCGGAAGAGTTGCGCCGCGAGCTTGTCGCGCTAGGACGCGAAGCGGGCCTATTGTCGCCGCACGGACCGAAGGAATATGGCGGTTTGGGACTTGATCACTGCGGCATGGCCATCGTGTTTGAAGCCGCCGGCTGGTCGACGCTTGGCCCGCTGGCACTCAATATCCAGGCTCCGGACGAAGGCAACGTCAATCTGCTCCACCAGATCGCCACGCCGGAGCAGCAAGCACGCTGGCTCGGTCCGCTGGTGCGCGGGGAAATTCGCTCCGTCTTCTCCATGACCGAGACTGTGACCGACGGTGCCGGCTCGGATCCGTCACTACTGCAGACCACCGCCCAACAAGTTGCCGATGGATTTCTGATCAATGGCCGCAAGTGGATGATCACCGGCGTACCCGAGGCAACCATTAACATCGTCATGGCGCGAACGCTCGATGCGCGAGGTGTCGATCTGGGCGCGACGATGTTCCTGGTTGATATGGATGCGCAAGGTTTTCGTGTCGACCGCCTGTTGGAAACCATCGACACCAATTCGCCCGGCGGGCATGCCGAGGTCTCGTTCGACGACGTGCATATTACGCCTGATCGCGTACTGGGGCAGATTGGACAAGGTTTTCGCAACGCCCAGGTCCGGCTGGGACCGGCCCGCCTGACCCATTGCATGCGCTGGCTTGGCGCAGCACGGCGATGCCACGCCATCGCCGCCGAACACGCCAGGCGGCGTCACTCCTTCGGCCGCACCATCGGCGAGCATCAGGGCGTCGGCTTCATGCTTGCCGACAACGAGATCGATTTGCACCTCTCGCGCCTGACCATATGGCAGGCGGCTTGGCTACTGGATCGTCACGAGCATGCGCGCAACGAAACCGGCATATCCAAAGTGTTCTGTTCCGAGGCCCTCGGCCGCGTGGTCGATCGCAGCCTGCAAATACTCGGATCGATCGGCATCACCCGCGACACAGTCGTTGAACGCATCTATCGCGACATCCGCCCGTTTCGAATCTATGACGGCCCATCCGAAGTCCACCGGCACGCGCTGGCCCGGCGGATCATGTCACGCAACAGTCCGCAGCGGCACTAACAGCGACGATCGCCGTCATGGAAAGATTCAAGACCTACGAGCAACTTTACGCGTCGTTTCGCTGGAACATTCCGGCGCGTTACAACATCGCAGCCGACGTGTGTGATCGCCACGCGGCAGACCCGGACAAAATCGCGCTCCTTGGCGAAGGCGCCGATGGCAAAGTCTGGCGCATGACGTTTCTCGAAGTCCAGCGCAAGGCCAATCAACTGGCGAACCTTCTGGTTTCGCTCGGGCTGGTCGCCGGCGACCGGGTCATGCTGCTGCTCGGCCAGAACCCCTGGACGGCCATTGCGCATGTCGCTTGCTGGAAAGCCGGATTGGTATCGGTACCGGTATCACCTCTGTTCGGCTCGGACGCGATCGCCTACCGCCTTAATCACGTCGGCATCCGCGTCGTCATCACCGATCTGGAAAACCTCCCCAAGGTTGCGCAGGCTCGAACGTTGGCGCCGGAAACTGAGCACTGCTACGTCATCGACGGGCAAGCGCCAGAAGCCGAGTCTCTCATCGAGTCGATCGAGGCGGGTCGCGACACATTCGCCAATGTCGACACGCTGGCTGACGACCCGGCCTTCTTAAACTTCACTTCGGGCACGACCGGCAATCCGAAAGGCGCGCTGCAGGCGCACCGGTCCATGCTTGGACATCTGCCGGGCGCCGAGTTTGGCTACGATTTCTTCCCGCAGCCGCGCGACCTGATGTGGTCGCCCGCCGATTGGGCGTGGCTCGCAGGCCTGATGGATGTGCTGATGCCGGCCTGGTATCACGGCGTTCCGGTCTTGACGTTCCGGGCGCAACGCTTCGATCCAGAGCAGGCGTTCGCGCTGATTGGCCGCTATCAGGTTCGCACCGGCCTGTTCACGCCGACAATGCTCCGAATGATGCGCCAGGTATCCGATCCTGTCGGCCGCCATGGCGTGAAGTTGCGTGCAATCATCTCAGGAGGCGAATCCGTCGGTAAGGAACTGCTTGAGTGGGGCGCAGAAGTACTCAAGGTTCCGGTCAACGAAGCGTTCGGTCAGACCGAATGCAATCTTTGCCTCGGCTCGAATGCGAGCGTCATGCCGGTCAAGCCCGGCTCGATCGGTCGCGCGGTGCCCGGCCACACCGCGGCCGTGGTCGACGATGCCGGCCAGGAATTGCCGCGCGGCACAACGGGGAATCTGGCGATCCGAAGTCCCGACCCCGTGATGATGCTTGAATACTGGAGAAATCCGGAGGCAACGCGCGACAAATACGCCAACGGTTGGCTCATCACCGGCGACCTCGCAGCCTGCGACACTGACGGCTATTTCTGGTTTCAGGGCCGTGCCGACGATATCATCACCAGCGGCGGCTATCGCATCGGCCCCGCGGAGATCGAGGATGCTTTGAGCCGCCATCCTGCGATCGTCATGGCCGCAGTCATTGGCGTGCCCGATCCGGTGCGCACGGAGTCGATCAAGGCTTTCGTGGTGTTGAAGGATGGCTATTCCGAAGGCCAGCAACTGGCGGCGGAGATCCGCAATTTCGTTCGAGAGCGCCTGGCGCGGCATGAAGTACCGCGCGACATCGAGTTCGTCACGGCGTTGCCGATGACCACAACCGGAAAAATCCTCCGCCGCGAGTTGCGTGACGCCGAACGCGCGAAGCTCGGAGCCCCGATTCGATAGGTATCGGTGCATTGAGTGACGTCGGCAAAGAGCTGAGAGGGTATCGCTATGCCGGTTAGTGCGCCAAGGACGACCAAATTCTCCAGAACCGTTACGACGATCGCCGACATCGTAGCGCTGGAACAATCGCCCTACGATGAGCTGGTACCCGCTCGCAATCTCTATCAGCTGTTTGAGGCGACCGCGCAGCTTCATCCGGAGCGAGCCGCGCTGACAGTGATGCCGACCGGCGAGCCCAAAGAGAGCGCCGTTACGCTGTCGCACAAGGCGTTGCTCGATGAGATAACACGATCGGCCAATCTGTTTCGGTCGCTCGGCATATCGCCGGCCGGCGGTGTTGTCGCGTTCCTTTGTCCCGCGCTTCCCCGGATGCCACCGGCTCTCCTTGGAGCTCAAGTCGCCGGTGTCGCCAGCACAATAAACTTTCTGCTCAGCGCCGAAGCAATCGCTGATCTCCTGATTGCCGAACAGGCGACCGTGCTTGTCATTCCGTCCGAAGCCGATGACGCCGCACTCTGGCAGAAGGCCAACGCAGTCATCGACCGCGTGCCGTCGCTTCAGCGGATTCTGGTCCTCGGCGGCAACAGCGATCCCGGTCGCAAGATCGCCGGCTTCGATGAAAGCCAGTCGGCGCAGCGCGACATTCTGGACTTTCAGCTTACGGCAGACCGCGACACCGTATGCGCGCTGTTCCATACCGGCGGGACGACCGGACGCCCGAAACTGGTCCGTCTGACACACGGCAACCAAATCCATGCCGCCTGGAGCTTTGCCCAGGTTCATGGGCTGGACGAGTTGGATGCGGTAATCAACGGCTTTCCGCTCTTCCACGTCGGAGGCACGCTGACGGCGGGACTATCGATTTTGGCAGCAGGCGGGCACGTCATCATCCCATCGCCCTACGGCCTACGGCTTCCGCGAGTCATTCAAAACTACTGGAGCCTTGTCGAGCGATTTCAGGCAACGATCGTCAGCGGCGTTCCAACGTCCATTGCGACGCTCGCCGAGGTGCCGATCGGAAACAGCGCGGTCGCCTCCGTCCGGATGGCACTGACGGGCGGCGCCGTTTTGCCTAAAGCTGTCGGCGAGCGGTTCGAGAAGCGCTCCGGCATACGGCTTTTTGAAACCTACGGAATGACCGAGACGGCGGCGGCTATCGCCTTTAATCCCGGCCGAGGCGAGCCGCTTGCCGGCAGCGTCGGTTTCCGGGCACCTTACGCGAAGACTTTGATTGCCGCATTCGGCAGCGAGGACAAGACCCCCGAGCAATGCGCCCCGCTCACGAGCGGCTTGGTGCTGGTTCGAGGTCCGCAGGTGTTTCCAGGCTACGTCGATCCGGCGCACAATTTCGGCGTGCTGACGGACACAGGTTGGCTTGTCACCGGCGAT
>Ga0335078_10012653_pt1 | contig 12499 bp, 10 predicted proteins | sample Lox_Sample_32_FD_206711 | JGI IMG/M metagenome (GOLD analysis project Ga0335078, IMG submission 206711) | Soil microbial communities from Loxahatchee National Wildlife Refuge, Florida, United States - Lox_Sample_3.2 | ecosystem: Environmental > Terrestrial > Soil > Wetlands | place: USA... | reverse complement strand
TCGACAGGTGCGCGCTTCTGGAGCAGAAGGAGCGCTTCCAACATAGTGGCCGAATCCTTGCCCCCGGAAATTGCCACGGCCACGCGGTCGCCGGCGCGAATCATTTTGAATCGCGCGACGGCTTCCCCCACCTTGCGCAACAGTGTCTTTTCCAATTCCATCGCTTTTTCGATTATAGTCAATGCAGATGAACGACCTTCGCGGCGCGCTCCGCACCCTGTCTCACAGTCCCGGATTCACGCTGATCGCGGCGTTCCTGCTGGCCGTGGGAATCGGCGCCAACACCCTCATTTTCGGCGCACTCGACGCCATTCTGCTGCGCCCCCTGCCGGCGCGGCATCCCGAACAACTCGTACACGTGGTGCTGGACCTACCGCGCGTGGGCCATCGCAGTCCGTTCTCGTACGGGTTCTACCAGGATGTGCTGCAGCACGCCACCACGATTTCCGTGGCGTTCGGCGAAGAGGACCTGCAGGCGGATCTCGAGCGGCCCGCGCCCGCCGAACAGATCCGTGTGGTTCCCGTAACGCGCGAATTCTTCGACGCGCTCAACGCCTCGGCGCTGATCGGCCGCACGCTGACGGCGGCGGACGCCCGGGAGTCGGCCGGCGACCTTCCCGCGGTGCTCAGCTACGGATTTTGGCGGCGGCGCTTCGGGGGCGATCGCGGCGCCGTCGGCGGCGCCATTCGGCTTCACGGCCACGATTACACCATCGTGGGTGTGATGCCGCCCGAATTCCACGGCATCTCCATAGACACCGCACCCGACGTGCTGCTGCCGCTGCGCGCCGCGCCCCTCCTGCAGGGCTCCGTCCATACCAACCCTCTGGCGAATTATTGGGTGGATCTTTCCGCCCGTTTGAAGCCCGGCGTGACGATCGCGCGCGCGCAGCAGGAGATCCGCGCCATGTGGCTGGCCACTCCCGCAGGCAAGGAGACGCCGGCCACGCAGCCGCTGATCCTCGATCCCCTGGAGCACGGCACGTCGATTCTGCGCCAGCGATTCGGGGGCGCGCTGCGGCTGCTCATCGCATCGGTGGCGCTGCTGCAATTGATGGTGTGCGCCAACCTGGCGGGCCTGCTGGTGGCTCGCGGCGCGCGCCGCTCGGGCGAAATCGCGATTCGTCTGGCGATTGGCGCCACACCCTCGCGGCTGGTGCGGCAGATGCTGGCGGAAAGCGCCATTCTAACGATATTGGGCGCGGCCGGCGGCGTCGCGTTGGCGTACGGCGCCGCGCCCGTGCTGGTCCGCGCGCTGCCTCCGGTTCGCGATGTCGGCACCACGCGCCTCGCGCTGGCCGTGGATTTCGCTCCCAATGCGCGCGTTCTGCTGTACTCGGTCGCCGTCTCGGCGTTCACGGCGCTGCTGTTCGGCATGGCGCCCGCGCTCGCCGCCGCGCGGGTCAGCCTCGACAGCGTATTGCGCGGGGCGCGCGCGGCGGGCGGATGGAGAGGCCGCCAACTGCTCCTGGTTTTGCAGATCGCGCTGTGCACGCTCCTGCTCGCGGGCGCGGGCCTGCTGGCGCGAAGCTTCCGCCAATTGCGCGGCCTGAATCCCGGCTTCGCCAGCGCGCAAGTGGTGAGTTTTACCGCCCATCCGTCGCTCTCCGGAGTGAAGGACGATAATAGCCGCGCCCTGTTACGGGCCCTGATGGAGCGGGCGCGGGAACTCCCCGGGGAGGATGCCGCAGGCGCCGCGGCAATGCCGCTCATGCGCGGCAGCGGCCAGAAAACCTCGGTAGTCCACGCCGGCCAAACCCAGACCCCGGGCGATTTCATGAATTCCAGTTTCAACCAGGTCACGCCGGATTATTTCGACGCCGTGGGGATGCGGATAGTTGCCGGCCGCACCTTCGAAGATGCCGATGCCGCTCGCAAGCCCGAGCCCGTGATCGTGAACCAGGCATTCGTACGGGCTTTTTTCCCGGATGAGAATCCCGTAGGCCGGCTTTTCGGTTCCAGACGCGACCGCCAGATCGTCGGGGTCGTCACTGACGCCCACTACCGCTCGCTGCGCGAGCCCGTGCCGCCGACTTTCTTCGCCCCGCTGAAGTCGGGCGATGATTTCACGCTCTACCTGCGCACGCGCCGCTCGCCCCAATCGCTCATTCAGCCGGTGCGAAAAGCGTTCGCCGATCTCGCCCCGAATCTGGCGTTCACGGAAATCCATACGCTGGCCGAAGAAATGGACGATAGCGCCGCGCCGGAAAGGCTGACGGCGATTCTGGCGTCGATCTTCGGACTGTTCGCCGCCCTGCTGGCGGCGGTCGGGCTCTACGGGCTGCTGGCCTACGCGGTGGCGCAGCGGCAGCGCGAAATCGGCATCCGCATGGCGCTCGGCGCGCGCCCGCAAGCCATCGCCCGGCTGGTGGGCGGGCAGGCCCTCGTGCTGGTGGCAGTCGGGGTGGCGCTGGGATTGGGTGGGGCGCTGTTCCTGGCGCCGATGGCGAGCGCGCTGCTCTTCGCAGTGGGTCCCGCGGACCCCGCTTCGCTGGCTGCGGCCGCCTTGCTGGTCGCCATGGTCGCCGCGCTCGCCGCGTTCATTCCGGCAGGGCGCGCCGCGCGGGTCGATCCGGCGGAGGCGCTACGAGAGTAATACGGAAATGGGTCTGCCACGGCGATGGTAAAGGATGCCCTCTCCGCGCGCGCAGGCACCGCGACCTCCTCATCAGCCACATGTCAAGTCCCTTGGCCGACGACCGTGTGAACGGCGCGATCGTGCGGATATTGGACGCCGCCTCGTGATCATGCCCGCCCCCGCCCGCACGCTCGCGTTCGATATTCTTCACCGCGTCGAAACCGGAGCCTGGGCCTCCGAACTCCTGCTGGCGCATTCCGCCGGTCTCGATCCGCGCGATGCCGGGCTCGCCTCCGAAATCGTTTTCGGCGTCCTCCGCTATCGCGCGCAGCTCGATTTTCTGATCGAGCATTACTCCGGCCGCCGCCGCCAACTCGATAGCGAAGTCCGCATCGCTCTGCGCATGGGAATCTACCAGGTTCGCTATCTCGCGCGCATTCCGCCGCATGCCGCGGTGAGCGATGCGGTCGACCTGGTGAAGCGTGCGCACAAGCGTTCGGCGGCGGGATTCGTGAATGCCGTCCTGCGGCAGGTGGATCGCGATCCGGTGGAGTGGCCGAATCGCGAGATCGCGCTCTCCTGTCCCGAATGGCTCCTCGCCCGCTGGGAAACGCAATTCGGCGCGGAGGCGGCGGAAGCCATCGCCCGCGCGGCGCTGGCAGAACCCGAAAAATACCTGTGCGGCGGGCGCACGCAGGATATCGGCGCGCAATCCATCGTGCCGCTTCTCCGGCTCGAATCCGGCCAGACTTTCCTCGATCTCTGCGCCGCTCCCGGCAACAAGACTGCACAAGCGCTGGAAGCGGGCGTTCGCGCCGTCGCTTGCGATCGCCATTTGCACCGCCTGGCGCAGATGAAGAATCTGGATGCCTTCCTCGTGGTTCTCGACGGCACGCGTCCGCTGCCATTCGCGCGCCGGTTCGACCGCATCCTGGTGGACGCGCCGTGCTCCGGCACCGGCACGCTGGGCCGCAACCCGGAAGCCAAGTGGCGGTTCCACTCCTCCCATCTGCCCGGCCTGCAGGCCCGACAGATCGCATTGCTCCGGCAGGCCCACGCGGCGCTTGCGCCCGGCGGCCTCCTGGTCTATTCCACCTGTTCGCTCGAAGCCGAAGAGAACCTGGAAGTGGTCGCCAAAGCGGTTCCCGGATACGCCGTGACGGACACCCTCCAGAGGCTTCCGGGACGCGACTTGGGGGATGGTTTCTTCGCCGCTGTGATAGAATCGGACTGATCTCTAAATGGTTGAAATTGTTCCCTCCATCCTGTCGGCGAATTTTGCCCGGCTGGCCGAAGAGATTGCCCGCGTCGAACGCGGTGGCGCTACCATGCTCCATCTGGATGTAATGGATGGCCACTTCGTCCCCAACCTCACCATCGGACCGCCGGTGGTGGAGTCGATTCGCCAATCGACGCGGCTGCATCTCGACGTTCATCTCATGATCGAGAACCCCGAGCGGTATGTCACCGAATTTGTGAAGGCGGGCGCCAATTCGGTGTTGGTGCATTATGAGGCCGCCCGCAATCTGGATGGCGTTCTGCAAATGATCCGCGAAGCGGGCGCCATGGCGGGCATCGTGTTGAATCCCGCTACTCCCATAGAAGTGCTGGAAGATGTGATCGGAGTGGCGGACTACGTGCTTCTCATGAGCGTGAATCCCGGATTTGGCGGGCAGAAACTGATTCCCTACGTGCTCGACAAAGTGCGCCGCCTGGTGGACATGCGGCGCGCAAAGAGGTTAACATTCCGCATCGAGATCGATGGCGGGGTTCACCGGGATAATCTGGCGGAGGTAGTTCGCGCCGGGTGTGATTGGATTGTCACAGGGTCGGGGATTTTTCACACTCCCGATCCTGAGGCTACCGTGCGGGAATTTCGCGAAATCGCGGCGCAGGCAACCGCAGTCCGCGTGTAAGTGTTACGGGGAGAAAATCGCTAATGACTGGCAATCGCATTCCTCAACTGCTGTGCGGGGTGGTCCCCGTTCTGCTGCTCGCTTCCGGGTGTACCCACAAGTACGAGAATCCCATCACCAAGGATACGCAGCAGCCCGACAAGGTGCTCTTCGATACCTCGATTGACGATATCGAGCACGGGCGCTACGAGCGCGCCCGCCTCACGCTGCAAACCATGATGAACACCTACGACACCAGCGAATATCTGGCCAAGGCGAAACTCGCGGTGGCCGATAGCTGGAAGCGCGAAGGCGGCGCGCATGGCATGGCGGAGGCTGAAGCGCAATATAAGGACTTCATCCTCTTCTATCCCAACATGGAGGAATCGGCCGAAGCGCAGTACAAGATCTGCGAAATGCAGTTCCAGCAGATGGACAAACCGGATCGCGACAACGTGCACGCGCGCATGGCCGATGCCGAGTGCAAGGACGTGCTTCAAAAATGGCCGAACAGCCAGTACGCCACGCAGGCGGCGGAACTGCTGCGCAAAGCTCAGGAAGTGATCGCCGGCGGGGAAAAGGCCGCGGCCGATTTCTACCACAAAAAGGGCGGCAGCGGTTTCTACTCAGCCGCGAATCGGTACGACAACCTGGTGCGTCAATATCCGCTTTACAGCCAGGCCGACGAGGCGCTGTGGATGGCGGCCGACTCGTATAACCAGATGGGGGACAAGTTCGACAACCAGCAGGCGGATGACTACGCCCGCATCGTGCGGGATTATCCGCTGAGTCTTCACGTGGAGGATGCCAAGAAGCAACTGCGCGCCATGGGCCGTGCCGTTCCGGATGCCGACCCCGTGGCCGAGGCGCGCATGAAGTTCGAGCTGGAAAATCGCAAGCGTCCGGGCTTCCTCAGCCGCAGCATTATCTCGCCGTTCAGCGACCGGCCGTCCACTTGGGCCGCCGCCAAATCGGGCAACGCGCAAGTGGATGCCTTCAAGCCTGGAATGCCGATGGATGTGCCGGAAGCGGCGCGCGGCACCGCGGCGGCGGGAACCGAGAGCACCGTCACCATCAGCACGCCGAGCCGGGACATCCTCAACAACGCTCCCGACGCTCGCACCAACACCGGCAGCCCGAGCAAGCCCGACTCGGGCAACCCGGCCGCCAATAAAACCGAAGACAAACCAGGCTCCCCGAACAGCACCACGACCCCGGCTACCGCAACTCCGGCAACTCCCGAAGGCGCGCCCGAATCGATCATCGCCGTGACCGCGGCCAACGCCAACGCGAAGATGGCTGCCGCCAAGAAAGCCAAGCAGCAAAAGGCCCTCACGCCGAAACGGCGTCCCAAGCCATCCGACCGGAAAAGCACCGCGCCCGCTCCTGCGAGTACGTCATCCACGCCGCCGGCCGGGAAGCCTGGCGGCAACGGCGGTGGCGGCGTACCGCAACTATGAGCCGGATTCTGCTGGTGGACGACAGTCCGCATGCCCAGCGCATGGGTGAGCGCATCCTCAGCGATGAGGGATTCGAAGTGGTCACCGTCAGCAATGCAGATTCCGCGCTAATCCGGCTGGACGACGTCGACCCGGATGTAGTTCTCGCCGACACCGTAATGCCCGGCCGGACTGGCTACGACATCTGCCAGTATCTCAAGATGAGCCCCCGGCACCGCTACGTGCGCGTCATTCTGACCGCGGGAGTGCTGGAAGCGTTCGACGAGGAACGGGCTCGCCAGGTATCGGCCGATGGCACGCTCAAAAAGCCGTTCGAAGCCAGCGCTCTGGTGGCGGCGGTCAGGCCCCTGGCGGAAGCCGCGGTCAAAGATCGCGATTCCGCGGCCCGCGTGGCCGCCGGGGCAGCCACTCCAGCGTCGGCGAAATCCGAGATCCCCTTCGTCGCGGTGGTGGATTCCGAGCATGTCCGCGCCGCGGTGACGGTGGCGCTGGACGCGGCATTCGAAACCATGGTGGACGAGATTACGCGCCGCGTGCTGGCGGCCATGCGCTCGGGCAACGCGGAACCGCGCGCTGCCGAACCCCTGGCGCCCCGCGCCACCGGGCAGAGATTCGCCGAGCCCCGGCCGCCGCAGCCGCGCATCGCCGAACCGGCGCCGCCCGAGCCGGTGCTGGCGCCGCCGCAGGCGGAAGCGCCGAAAGTGACCGCTCCGGCCCCGCCCCCGCAGGCCGAGCCGGTGCGCCGCGTCACCCCGCTCCGCATCCGTTCGGGGTCCATTCTGGGCCTCGATATCGGCCGCTCCGAACCGCCCGGGCAAGATCCGAACAGCGAAACAAGAAGCCAGGAGCCGGAAGCCAGAAACCAGAAATGAAGACCGGTCCGTTCCCGATTGGCCGGCGGGGTGCGTTGTTGGATTCCGATATCATTGAACTGATATATGCCCGACAACAGCTTTGACGTCGTTTCCAAGATCGAAATTCCGGAAGTGTCCAACGCCGTGCAGCAGGCGCTCAAGGAAATCCATCAGCGCTTCGACCTGAAGGATTCTCACTCCAATATCGAGCTCAACGAGAAGGACAACAAGATCGTCCTCGCCAGCAAGGACGAGTACAAGCTGAAAGCCGTGATCGACATTCTGGAATCCAAGCTGGTCAAGCGCAAGGTTCCGCTGAAGGGGCTGCAATACGGCGAGGTGATCGCCGCGGCGGGCCAGACCGTGCGCCAGGAGATCACCCTCCAGCAAGGCATCGCCACCGAGAAGGCCCGCGAGATCGTCAAGAAGATCAAGGACAGCAAGTTGAAGGTGCAGGCGTCCATCCAGGGCGATTTCGTGCGCGTCGCCGGCCGGGACCGCGATACCTTGCAGACGGCCATCAAGATTTTGCGCGATACCGATTTCGGCATCGACATGCAGTTCACCAACTACCGCACGAATTAACCGTGCCCCGCCGCATCGAATCGCACTTCGTCCCCGGACCCTCCGGCCGCCTCGAAGCCCTGCTCGAAGAGCCCGAGCACGGGGCTGCGCGCCTGGCCGTAGTCCTCTGCCACCCGCACCCCCAATACGGGGGCACGATGCATAACAAGGTGGTTTACCGCCTGGCTCGCGGATTGCGCGCGGCGGGCGCGGTGGTGCTGCGCTTCAATTTCCGCGGCGTGGGCGCGAGCCAGGGCGAATACGGCGCCATGGCGGGCGAAATCGAAGACGCGCGCGCGGCGCTCGGCTGGTTGCGCGCGCGCTATCCCGCCCTCCCCTTCGCGCTCGCCGGCTTCTCCTTCGGCGGCCGCGCGGTGAGCGAGCTCGCCTGCGCCATCGCAGGCGCACAGTTCCTGATGGCGGCGGGATTTTCCACCCGGCTCGGCGGCACGGCGTACCTCGAAACCTGCCCCGTCCCCAAGTTTTTCATCCAGAGCACGCACGACGAGTTCTCGCCGCGCCCGGAATTCGAGCGCGTTTACGACAGATTTGCGGAACCGAAGCGCGTGGTGTGGATCGAAGCGGCGGACCATTTCTTCGCCGGTGCGCTGCCAGGGGTGGAAAGCGCGGCGGCCGCACTCGCCTCAGCGGAGGACCGCTGAAAGTCCGTGGCGCCGGCCCTCCAACGATCCCCTGAGCCTGAGGCAACTCCCAATGGCGGGATTGTACTGCGCCCGCCGCGCCGTCTCAATAACCACTTCCCGCGCGGCGCCGATAGCCACTTTCGCTTTCCACCAGCTTCCGCAAATGGCGCACCGCCTGGGGCATTTGTTCCACCCGCGTGCTCCCGAATCCCAGGATGAATCCCTGGCGGCGTTTCGGCCCGGCATAGGACGTCGAAAGCGGCCAAAGCCAGAGTTTCTCGCCGGCCGCGCGCGTGGCGATGCGGACGTCCGGCAGCCAGTGCGGCAGCGTCGTCACCACATGCATGCCGGCTTCCGCGCCCAGGATCTCCACCTCCCGGCCGAATTCCTGGCGCAGCGCGGCTACCAGCGCGCCGCGGCGCTCGGCGTACAATTGCCGCGTCTTGCGGACGTGGCGCGCGAAATGGCCCTCGTTGAGGAAATCCGCCAGCGCGGCCTGGTATAGCGTGGGCTCTCCGAGGTCGCTCGCATGGCGCACCGCCAGAAAGGCGTCGAGCAACGCGGGAGGAACCACGGCGTATCCCACGCGCAGGGCGGGGAAGAGCGTCTTGCTGAACGTTCCGATATAGATCACCCGCCGCCCGCCATCGAGCCCCTGGAGCGACGCCACGGGCATGCTTTCGTAGCGGTATTCGCTATCATAATCGTCCTCCACGATCCATGCGCCGGCGCGGTGCGCCCACTCGAGCAATTGCAGCCGGCGCGCGGCGCTCATGGTGACCCCGAGCGGAAACTGGTGCGACGGCGTCACGAACGCCGCGCGCGCCCTCCTCGAGAGTCGCATTCCCGCGGCGACATCCAGCCCTTCGCCGTCCACGGGTACAGGCACCATGCGGCACCCGGTCAAGCTGAGGGCGTGGCGCAGGAACGGATATCCCGGTTCCTCCACCCACGCCGGCGCGCCGTTATCCAGCAGCACGCGCGCCGCCAGGGCGAGAGCCTGCTGCGATCCGCTGACGATGACGATCTGCGAGGCATCGCAGTGCACCGCGCGAGATGCCCGGAGATAGCGCGCCACCGCCTCGCGCAGTTCGGCGAGGCCGGCCCGCTCCGGATAGTTCAGCGATTTCGCGCTCACGCGCCGCGCGTGGCGCGTCACTACCCGCGACCACGCGTGGAACGGAAAATGGTCGTACGCCAGTTGGCCCACGCTGAACGGCCCTGGTTCGCGCAGCCACGGGACCGGTCCGGCCGGCAGGCGCCGCGCTCCGCTCCACACGGCCGCGGGCGCCGCGTCCGCCTGCCGTGCCGACAGTGGCCGCGGGCCTCGCAGCTCCGGCTCGAGCGACGTGGCGACGAAGGTGCCCGCCCCGGTGCGGCTCTCGAGATATCCCTCGGCCAGAAGCTGCGCATACGCTCCGAGCACGGGAATGCGCGATAGGCCGAGCTCGGCCGCCAGCGCGCGGCTGGCGGGAATCTGCTCGCCCGGCCGGAGCCGGCCTTCGAGGATCATGGCGCGGAACGAATCGTAGATCTGGCGGTGCAGTGGTTTGGGAGCCCGGCGATCGATGGCGATCATGGCCAGCGCGGAACTCATTTCTCTATCATAGTGGTTATATCGAAACACTATCAATTGGTCATTGCGTATGACCACTATTCGCGGCAAACTCGTTATAACGACCGCTCCCGAAACGGCGCGACGGACCCCTACTGCGCCGCGTCCGCCAAGGAGCGGTTTACTCAGAGAACTATGCGATTGACCGTAATCCTGCTGCTCGCTTCCGCGCTTCCCGCCTGGTGCGGGAATTGGAATGCGCGTCTCGCCGCCGACTACCTGGACGCGCGCGAGAAAGCCTGGTTCGCCTGGCCCACCGCCAAAAGCGCCGGCGGCACGTGCGTATCGTGCCACACCCAGATGACGTACCTGATGGCGCGCCCCGCGCTGCGGAAATTGCTGGGCGAAGCGCGGCCCACCGAATATGAGACCGCGATTCTCGACGGCATGAAGGAGCGCACGGACCGGAACCTTCACATGTTCGGCGCCGCGCGCTTCGCCCGGGAGCCGCTGGCATCGCAGGCGGAAGGCGTACAATCGGTGCTGGCCGCGCTACTGCTCGCCCGCAGCGACCCGTTCGCCGGACCCACCACCTTGCGTGCGTTCGACCGCATGTGGGCCGCGCAGATTCGCGCGGGCGAATCCAAAGGTGGGTGGGCGTGGTTCGACCTCAATGACGATCCATTCGAAACGCGCGACTCGGCCTATTACGGCGCCACTCTGGCCGCGCTCGCCGCCGGCGCGGCTCCCGCTTCATACCGTGAAAAGTCAGACGTGAAAGCGCGCATCGACGATCTGGCGGCCTACCTCCGCGCCGGTGAAGCGGGCCAACCGCTGCACAATCGCCTGATGCTTCTCTGGGTATCGGCGGCGCTGCCCGAAGCGTGGCCGAAATCGGCCTGCGCCAAACTCGTAACGGAGATTCTCGCCAGGCAGCAGCCGGACGGAGGGTGGACGATGGAATCGCTGGGTCCGTGGAAGGACCATCCTGAGGCAGCGATTTCCTCCGGCAGCAACAACTACGCCACGGCCGTGGTCGCGCTGGCACTGGAACAATCCGGGATGAAGGCGTCGCACACGGCGCTGGCGAAGGCGCTGCGCTGGCTGCGCCGTCAGCAGGATCCCGCAGGCTACTGGGAGGCAATTTCGATGAACAAGCACTACGCCGCGGGATCGATGCAGGATCTCTTCATGCGCGATGCCGCCACGGCGTTGGCCTCGTTGGCGCTGGCGAACGCAGAAGGTAGATAGTGGCCCGCGCCCTTGCGGCAGCGGGATCCCGGCCGGGATCCCCACAACTATCTGGATACCGCAATGGCGATTCCGGTTCCCGCCCTTACTCGCTGGCTTGACTGGTGCGTCCGCCGTTTTCCAGCACCTCGCGGACTTTGGCGATGAGTTCCGCGGGAGTAAAAGGTTTCGGCAGGAACGCCACTTCCTTGCGCCGCACGCCGCGCTTCGAAATGGCGCGCTCGGTGTGGCCCGACATATACAGCACCTTCAGCCCGGGACAAATCTGTAGAAGCTCTTTGGCGAGTTGCGGGCCGCTGGCCTTCGGCATGATCACGTCGGTAATCAGCAGGTGGATGGCGTTGCGGTAGCTGCCGGCCACCACGTGCGCCTCCAGCGGATCGCTGGCTTCCAACACATGATAGCCGTTGCTTTCCATCGTCTCGCGCACCAGCGCCCGCACCATCTCGTCGTCTTCCACCAGCAGGATGGTCTCCTGGCCGCCGGCGGCCATCGCTCTCGGCGCCGCGGCCGTCACCACCGCCGGTGCCTGATCGACCCGCGGCAGATAAACCCGGAAAGTCGTGCCGCGCCCCGGCTGGCTCTTGAGTTCGACGGCGCCGCCGCTCTGTTTGACGATGCCCGCGACGGTATAGAGTCCCAGGCCGGTTCCGGCGCCGGCGCGCTTGGTGGTGAAAAACGGTTCGAAGGCGTGGGCCTGCGTGGCGGAATCCATCCCCGTCCCGGTGTCTTTCACGGTGAGCGCGACGTAAGAGCCCGGCTTCGCGGGGCCGCCTTTTTCCACCCTGACGTTGGCAGTCTCGATGGTGAGCGCGCCGCCGTGCGGCATGGCGTCGCGGCTGTTCACCGCCAGATTCAGCAGCACCTGTTCGATGCGCCCGGCATCGGCGTTGACGCTCCCCAGATCGGAGGCCAGGTTGAAATTCAGCTCGATCTCTTCGCCCAAAAGCCGCCGCATCATGGTGCCCAGGCTGTTCACCACCTGGTTAAGGTCGATCACTTTGGCTTGCGGAACCCGCCGGCGGCTGAACAGCAGCAGCCGGCTGGTAAGCTCTCCCGCCCGTTCGGCGGCTTTCACGATCTGCTCCGCGAAGTGGCGATTGGGGTCGCCCTGGGGCAGCTTCCCGAGGATGATCTGGCTGTATCCCGTGATGATGGTGAGCAGATTGTTGAAGTCGTGCGCCACGCCTCCGGTGAGCAGGCCCAAGGCTTCCATCTTTTGCGACTGGCGGAGTTGATCTTCGAGCTGGCGCCGGCCGGTGACGTCCATGAGGACCGCCAGTTCCGCGTTCTCGCCGCCGAACGCGATCCGATGCAACGCGATTTCGACATCGATCCAGCGGCCGTCTTTGGTGTGGTGGCGCCACTCGCTGGCGGCCGGCCGCGCGGGATTCTGTAGTTCGCCAAGGAAGCGGCGCGTGTCTTCGGGACTTTGCAGATCGCCCACGCTCAGTTGCGCGAACTCCTCGGGTGAATAACCGTACAAAGCGCAGGCGGCGGCATTGGCCTCCAGGCGCTGCCCGTTCGCATCGAGAATCCACATGGGCTGCGGATGCCCGCGAAAAAGAAAATAGAATCTTTTGTCCCTGCTACGAAGGAGACGCTTTGCTGGCATGGTCTCGGCTTATAGTGTACTGGGGAAATGACGCGTTCCGACAGGCCTATGTTATTTTCGCCAACGAACTTTTTGCGATTCCT
>Ga0335078_10012651_pt1 | contig 12499 bp, 13 predicted proteins | sample Lox_Sample_32_FD_206711 | JGI IMG/M metagenome (GOLD analysis project Ga0335078, IMG submission 206711) | Soil microbial communities from Loxahatchee National Wildlife Refuge, Florida, United States - Lox_Sample_3.2 | ecosystem: Environmental > Terrestrial > Soil > Wetlands | place: USA... | reverse complement strand
GTCGGCCAAGGAGGCATGGTCCGGCCCGCTCGATTCCACGAAAGCAATCAATCGCGCCTGATGTTGCATTGCGGCGGCAAGCTTTACCGTGGGGTGCCGCATGAGAGTCTGTTCGATCTCCCCCAGTGAGACGGACTGTCCGGAAACCTTGACCAGGTCATCGACGCGGCCCAGGGTTTCCAGATCTCCATCCGCGTTCCACCGTCCCAGGTCATGGGTGCGATAAGCCCGCCCGTAAGGGGTTTCGACGAAGCGGTCAGCGGTCTGGTCGGGCTGATTGAGATAGCCGCGAGCCACGCCTACGCCCACCACATAGATTTCCCCCACCTCTCCAGGTGGAACTTCCTTGCCATCGCCGTCTAGCAGATAGACGGCCGTGTTCGGGAAGGGCCTCCCGCTGGACAACTGGCCGTCGCTGTTCGGGTCCACGCGCGACATGCAGATAGTTCCGCAGGCCTCGGTGGCCCCTTGCATGTTCCAATAGTCCAGCTTCCGCGCGTAGGCCCGCGCCTCATCGGCATTGGGACGCTCGCCGGTGGTGAGGACGCAACGCAGCCCGGCAGGCACAGCTCCCTGGAAGAGGCGCAAGTAGGACGGCGTGAACATGGCAACGGTGACGCGATGTCGTGACATGGAGGCGAGGAGTTGGGCGGGATCGTCCAGCAGTTCGCGCGAGACCGGCACGAAGGCGGCGCCCGCCAAGAGCGGAAGGCACAACTCGCGGAAAGCCAGGATGAAGCCGGGCGCCGCGGCCAGCAGCAGGCGGTCGTCAGGGCCTATTTCTTGGGTGCTGATATGGCCGTGAGCCAGATTGACGCAGGAATCGTGCTGAAGCAGGATGCCCTTGGGCTGTCCCGCAGGCCCTGAGGCGAAGAGAATGGCGGCGAGATCGGTGGGCTTGCCGGGTGTGGTGGGCCGGTGGGCGTCAGAGCCCAACTCTTCCGGTCTGAGAATGGTGGGCAAGCTAAAGCATGCCCCACCGGTGGGGCATGCTTTAGCTTGCCCAGCCAAGGCGGCCATCAATTCGGCAGGCGGTTCCAAGCCATCCAAGGCGACCAAGCACCGCATGCCCGATTGAGTGGCCATATTGGCCAGGCGCTGGGGGGGCAGATCGGCGACCATCGGTACATATGCCCCACCGGCTTTGAGGATCGCCAAAAAGGCCTGCGGCAACGACCCGGACCGCTCGGTGAGCACACCCACGGCCTCTTCCCTGATTACACCTTGCGCGAGCAGAGCATGCGCCAGGGCATTGGCCTTTTGGTCCAGACCGGCATAAGTAATGACGCCGCTGTCGGAAATGATGGCGGGGGACGCCGGCTGCCGGTCGGAGAGAATCTCAAAACATTCATGAACGCGCAGCGCGGGCCAGACTCGAATCGGGCCGAGAGCGTTCATCTGAGCCGCAGACGCGAGGAAACTCCTCACTGCCAGCCCCCGCCGAGGGCGCGATACAGCGTGACAACGTTGGTCAACTCCTGGCGACGGGTCTGCACGAGCTGGAGTTCAGCGTCGAGCAACTGGCGTTCGGAATCGAGGTACTCCAGGTAGCTGACAAGACCTCCACGGTATGCGAGATCGGCGAGATCCGCCCCGTCGCGCAAGCTATCGACGAGCGACTTCTGCTGGGTCCACAGCTCGGCCAGCTTTCGCGAGCCAGCCAGTGAGTCGGCCACTTCGCGGAAGGCCCTTTGCACGGTTTGCTGGTAGGCGAGCAGGTCCTCCTGGCGGCGCGCCTCGGCGATACGCACGCCGGCCCGGATGGCTCCGGCGTGGAAAATCGGCAAACTTCCAGCCGGACCGAACAACCAAGTGCCATTGGTGGCGCTGAAAAGGTTGAGCAGAGCGGAGCTCGCATACCCGCTCGATGCCGTCAGCGAAATAGTAGGAAAGAACGCGGCTTTGGCCACGGCCACCAGGGCGTGGTCACCGATCAGTTGCTGCTCCGCCTGGCGGATATCGGGCCGGCGGTCGAGTAGCGTCGATGGCAGGCCGGGCGGAAGCTTCACGGTCAGTCCCTGTTCGTCGAGCGCACGGCCGCGCACAATGGGTCCAGGATTCCGGCCGAGCAAAATGCTGAGCTGGTTTTCGCCCTGCTCATTCTGCAACTCCAGGCTGGTAAGCGCTGCGCGGGCGCTCTTCACTAGCACTTCGGCTTGGCGAAGATCGATTTCGGAGGAATACCCGTTATCCACGCGAAGCTGAACCAGATCGAGGGAATCCTCGCGCAGCTTCAGATCGTGCTCGGTAATTTCGCGTTCCAGATCCAGGTCGCGCAATAGGAAGTAGGCGCTGGCAACATCGCTCACCAGCGTTTGCATCACCACCCGGCGCGCTTCCTCGCTGGCAAGCAGGCTGGCTCGCGCGGCCGCACTGGCGTTCCGAATTCGTCCCCAGAGGTCGAGTTCCCAGCCCAGACTGACGGAGAGGTTTGTGTCGCTACTATCGATTGCGAGGCTTCGGAGATTGCTGTAGCCGGCCTGTGCGTCGAGCGCCGGGAGACGGGCCGATCGCGAAACGGTCAGTTGAGCCCGGGCTTCCAACACGCGCGCGGCTGCAATCTGTGCGTCGAAATTGTGAGCCAGCGCCTCCCGGATCAGGTTCGACAGCTCCTCGTCGCGGACCAGGTCCTGCCACTTGAGTTCGGCCAGACTGCCGGTTTCGCCGGGAACGGCGGGTGCCAAGGCGTCTCCCCGGTAGCTCGACGGGACAGCAACGTCCGGCCGCTGGTATCGAGTGGTGGCACAACCGCCTAATAGCAGCACGGCGAAAAGTACGCCTGTGGTCAAACGATTCACCGCGCTGCCCCCTGCGCGGCCACTAGTTGTCCGGGCCGGAGCTTCGCGATTCCCTCGACGATTACGGTTTCGCCGCCGTCGAGCCCTTTGTCGATGATGCTCTTGCCCTGGTAACTCCCCTCGATCACGACGCTACGCAGGGCGACCTTGTTTTCAGGCGTCACTATATACACGGCCTTCGATCCCTGTGCATCAAACAGAGCGCGTTCGGAAACGAGCACTGCGTTTTGCCGTTTATCCACAGCCAGGTGCACGCGCCCCGACATACCCGGCAGAAGAATGCCCTTGGGGTTAGGGAATTCCGCCGTGAGCAAAAGGGTGCCAGTCTTCTCGTCGGCGGTGCGCGCGATGTGCGTAAAACGGCCCTGAAAGGGGTACACGCTGTCGTCGGAAAGAATCAGTTCAATGTGCTCCAGCGCCTCGCGCTCGACCGTGCTTCGAGTGCGCAAGTAGAGCGTTTCAGAAATGCTGAAGTCGACGTTGATTGGATCTACCTGGGAGATGTGTGCAAGCAGAGTGGTCTCTCCCCGTCCCACATAGTTGCCCACCGAAACGTACTGGTGGCCGATGAGACCGGCGATGGGAGCGCGGATGGTAGTCTGTTCACGGTCCAACGCCGCTTTTTCGAGCGACGCCCGGGCCGCCGTCAAATTGGCCTGCGCCTGCCGCAGACCAATGCGGTCGCCGACCGAGGTGGTTCGCACCGTGGCACGCGCGTCCTCTACCGCTGCCGCGGCCGAAGACTGCGCCGCGATGGCCGCGTCCAAGTCCCGTGCGGGCACCGCCTTGCGCGCAGCCAGCGGTTTCAGCCGTTCTACATCCTGATTGGCTTTCAACAAACCCGCTTCGGCCTGGCGCAGGGCGGACTGGGCGTTGACCAGATGCTGCTGCTCCTTCGCCATTTCGAGCTCCGCTTCCGCCCTTTCGACTGAGGCACCCACCAGTTGCACTGCGGCATCGTACTGGCGCGGATCGATGCGGAACAGAATTTGCCCCTTTTTGACCATGAGCCCTTCCTTAAAGGACATCTCGGTCAACCGGCCCTCGACGGTGGCACGGACTTCTACGGTGGCGACTGCCTCGAACCGGGCCGCCAGTTCCGCTACAATCGGCACGTTTTGGCGGTGCTCGGCGGTCTCGACGACTACCGTAGCCGGAGACGGCGAAGGGGCGGCGGCTTGGGTGCCTGGCTTGCCGCATCCGGCGTGAAGAAGGACAAATAACGTCGTAACCAGGATTTCTGCAGCTCCAGACTCAGGGCAGCTTTTGGTTTTCGTCTTCTGCGCCCAATGGTCCAACGCGTGGCTAGTGCCGCGGCCTGTCGATTCGTCGCAAAAAATCGCTGAGAGCTTCTCTGGCGGGTGCTTTGTGCGGTTTCGTACGTGGAGTTTGGAGATTTCGACTTCAGGAACCTGTACGGCAGGCCGTAGGCCTGCTTGGGCAGCGCATGGCGCTGCCCCCCGGGACAGCGCCATGCGCTGTCCAGCGCAGGATCATGCCCGGCGAAAGAATCGTGACCGCGTGGCCCCGGCCGCCACTTCTCGGCCACTCAATGGAATCCAATCACGTCATTTTCGAATGGAATTTCATGGCGCCGGATGGCCAGGGGACCGGCGCCGGGCTTCCATGCTACGGGTTGGTCGCCCAGTGCCACCGTGGCTACCAGGTCCGTATGCCCCAGGAGAGCGAACGCGTCAAACTCAAACGGCAATCCTTCGCCGATATCGAGTTTGGGCGCGCGGCTGACGTGAAAGTGTAAATGCGGCACGTCGGAACTGCCGGAATTCCCGAGCAGGCCCAGCACCTGTCCGAGCCGTACGCGATCGCCGGCCTTCACGCGTAAGCTTCCGGGCTGGAGATGTGCGTAGTAGGCGTAGCGGCCCTGGCCAACATCGAGGCCCGATCACGCGAGTATCGGTGCCTCCGGTGTTAAAGCCGGGATGGTCCAAAGCATCGGTGAGCTCCTGGCCGGCGAAGTCGCCAAAACGTTCGCCTGCTCGCGTCGAGATCTCGACCCGCTCCAGCAGGCAGGTAAGGGGGATGAAGTTCGTCAGATGGATTTCGTAGAGCAGGTGTTTCCGGCCATCGGCATGCATCGGCGCAGGCGCCCAAGGGATCACGGCCTCGATCTGGGCGAACGCCGGCGTCACAATCGCCAACCACACTGCGAAGGCGTAAGTGCTGCGCAGATTCATGCCGGGATACGGTACCACACGCTAATCTGTTCGCGTACGTTTACCAGAGCCGCCCGGAGCCGAGTTTCGTCTTCGGAACCGGGCGACATGGGTTGCACTGCCATACCGGCGACAAGGTCCGGAATGGACGTGCGCGTCGCCAGCGCTACGTAACGCCGGCGGTCTTTGCCGCCGGTCGGACCGATCCTGAGTCCAAATGACCAGACTGACGTGAAGGGAAGATCTCCGGCACGCGGAGTGAAGGTACAGCGACGCTTGAAGCCGTCAGTCGACGCGGCGGCTGCGATGTTCCAGTACCGACACAAATGCGGTTAGCAGGGCTTTACCTGCATACAAAGTTCCTGCAAAACTGAGTGCCAGTGCCGGCCCGATCAGCAAAGCGTCCATGCTGTCCAGCATTTACCAGAGCCTCGGGGAAATCAACGTTATCTTTGATTAACTATCTTTGGTCCAGCCCGTTCTGCGCCAGAAATTCCCGGATCGCGACGTAGATCCTGGTCCGCTCTTCGGGGGTAAAGCCGCCGTGCTTTCCTCCCGGGATGGTCAGCAGCCGGTTGGAGACCCCGGCTTTGGAAAGCGCTTCGTGCAGCCGCAGCGCATGCTGGTAGGGCACCGTCGGATCGGCATCGCCGTGAATCGTCAAAACGGGCGGCAGGCCCGCGCGGACATAGGTGATGGGCGAGACGCGTTTGGCGATTTCATCCCGATCGGGCAAACTGCCCAGCCATTGGGCCGCCGCATTCCTGCGGTTCGGGCCATCGATCACGTCCCCCACATCCGCAATTCCGAACCAGTTGATGATCGCGGCCACCTTGGGCAGCGGCGCGCCCGCGCACTCCCGGTCCAGCCCGGCACTCTCCGGGATCATGCCGGTGGTCAGCGCCAGGTGTCCGCCCGCCGATTCGCCGGTTACCACCAGGCGATTGGTGTCGATGTTGTATGTCTTGGCCTGCGCGTTCAAATAGCGGAGAGCGCACAAGCAGTCTTCGACTGCGGCTGGCGCCAGGGCCACGCGCCCCAGCCGGTACTCCACATTCACCACGTTCCAACCCATTTCCAGCCACGGCATGAGCGACATCAGGGCGCCTTCCTTGTTGCCCGCCACCCAAAAGCCGCCGTGCATATAGATCACGGTGGGCTGCGGAGTGGTCACGCCGCGGCGCGCGTAGATATCCAGCTTGGCTTCGTAGTTGGAGGCCACCAGGTAAGTCAGGTTCGGGAATACCTGGTAGTCGTTGGCGGCGTGGGCCGCCCAGATGGCTGACGGCGACAACTGGGCGAACACCGGGGCTGTCGCCAAGAACATGCCGCAGATCCATTTCGTGGTCATCATTCCATCCTCTCCTCTGTGCCCTCATGAACGCGGTGATGGTTCGAACGTCGGAAATCTCTTCTAGTTTACGCACGCTCTCAACCAGGGCACTGGCTTTAGCGGTGGGCCTGTGCGCAAAGCGCGCAGTCCTGGAACTTGGCGGCTACTTCGTCGAAGCTCATCGGATCGGACGGGCTGCCTTCGGCGAAATCGGCCCGGCCTGAGATCGTACGCCCGTCTTTCAGGTGAAGGTCGAGGATGCTGGTCATCTTGTCGTAGCCCGCCTTCTCCGCGTCGGGATGCACGCCAGAGCGCACCCGCTGGATCATCGCCTGGACTTCGGGACGCCCGACCACTTCATCGGTGAATTCATTTAGTCCCGCACGGCCGTAGACTAAGAACTTGGCCATGCAGTTATTCCATGCTGAACTTGGCCTGCAGCGAATCGGTCGGTCCCGACATCCAGCCGCTCGATCTGGCGTGCGCGGATCAAGCGAAGCAATGCCGACATCGCGGGGTGTGAGTTCGAACCGGAGGGAAAGGGCTTGATGGAAATGCCGAGGGCCGGCCCAGGCGGATGGCGGCGGCAATCGAAACCGCCGCCGGCTGCATGAAAGAAGCCGGTGGGGGATTCCAGGATGCGATCGCTGGCTGTCCAGCCCATGAGGACCAGGTCGGCCGCGACCAGCCCCGACTCGGCCGCGCGGCCCGCGTGAAACGGTTTTGGTCATGGTGCTGAAATTCTCGCGCAGGCCAGCCTACTGGTTGGCGGCCAGACCGAGCACACGGGCGCACGCCGGCGCGTCGGCTGCCGCCGCGAAGGTGCCGCAAGCTCCGTTTGAGTGGAAGCCGTCCTGGTAATGCCGGGGCGCGATGGCTTCAGCGATTTTCGATTCCACTTCCACGCCGATGTGATAGGCCAGCAGGAGGTCGCGTCCGGACATGGCGTGGGCTTCCGCCACTGTCAGGGCGGCCGAAAGGCAGGGGGCCGTGGGCAGTCCGTAGACGCGGTCCGGCGATGCCGACAACGGGGTGTCGTCCTGGTCGTCGGCGTGCATGCCGACTCCGTTGGCAAATGCAGCCAACCGCGGCGGCGATTTCAAGGCCGAGCCAACCACGGTCGCATCCCCATGGGCCGTGCCCAGCGATTCCAGATATGCGCGTGTGATGTGGCCGGACTTGGCCACCGAGCCCACCAGCCCCTAGCCCGAGGCCGTCCAGGATCGGCTTCTTGCCAGAGTCGATGATCTCCCGCGGCAGGTCTCGATAGCCGGTCTGGACTATGAAGTCCGCCAAGCGCCGGGTCAAGCCGTTGGCGCCGGCAGAGCCGGTGGTTTCGGAAGCTCGCTGGGCCGACGCCGCCAGAACGGTAGTGGCGCCCGCCAGCGCGAAATGAGCCGGCATCCTGCGGGTGAACGGATCGCTGCCAGACTGCATCCTGGCAGTGTACATGGCGGCTGGCAGCGGGATGGCCGCCGGCCTACACACCAGGAAAAATCAGGCCGCCCGCAGGCCAGGCGGCCTCTTCTGTGCCACGGAAGAAAGCCTTCGGGCCCGCCGGCCGGTCAGGCCGTCGCCTGTACCTCCGGCGTCCCGCAGTTTCACTCGGCCTACGTGACATTCGACGCGATGATATTGCCGATCTTGCTGAACACGTTATTCACCGTGGTGGTGAGGCCGGGCATGGCCGCAACGGCTGCTACCGCCACCATCCCCGCCGCCAGCGCGTATTCCACCAAGTCTTGCCCGCGACAATCCTTCCATAGATTGCGCATCCAACTGCGATTGAGCCTCTTCATGTTTTTTCCATCCCTTTCTTGGCGCACCATGAAAAAGCCAGCGCGCCTCTACCAGTCCGCGGGGTGACGATACGGCCTCTTCACCCGCGACGGACACGCCGGGACGGCCCCCGGACTGATTGGCTACTGCGTGTTCATGAGCCTGTGGCTGCAGCGACGAACGAGCCGATTTTTAGGAACACATTATTCACGGTCGTGCTGAATCCCGGAAGGACCGCTACCGTCGCCACGGCCACCATGCCCGCGGCCAGAGCATACTCCACCAGGTCCTGCGCCCCCGTGTCTTGCCAGAATCTCCGCATGTATTGGTGTATTTCTGTCATCCTGCAAACACCGGAGGAGCAAGCTCCCGTACTAGAACTTATCAAGAAAGGCGGGCCAGATATATTCGCGCAAACCCTTATTTACAGGGGTTTTTATCCTGAATTACAGGCGCACGGGGAGCAGTCCGAACAGCGGGCGTTTCTTGCCGGCCTTCTCCTTGCCCATCAGACGTTCGGCGAGAGCGTTGATACTGCGGCCAAACTGCGATCCAGGAGCGGCCGGCTTGCCTTCCAGAATGGCGTCTTGCACGGCCGTGTAATCGTTGCCCAGCAGGGCGTAGGGCGAGAGCTTCAGGGCCGTCTCGACGTCGTCTCTTTTGAGCCCGGTGGAGGGCGTGTAGCGGGTCACCAGCAGTTTCAGACGGCCGCGCGCGACGCCGCTCTGCTCCAGGTTCTCGATGGATCGCTTGGTTCCGTGCAGGGCCGCCAGTTCGTTGGTGGTGACCAGCAGGATTTCATCCGAAAGCGAGGCCAGATCGCAGCCCGCGCCATGGGCCCCCGCCACGTCGATGATCACCGCATCGTAATGTTCCCGCCAGAAGCAGATCAGTTCCACCGCCGCGGGCCGGTCGATGTTGACGCGCGTGCCCGGGCTTTCCGGCGCCGTCAAGACATCCACGCTGTGACACTTGGTCACCAGACGGCCCCACAGGTCGCCATCCAGGCGCAGGCAGTCTCGCACCGCATCCCCGAGGTGGAACAGGGACTTCAGCTTCAGGAGAAAAGACACACTGGCCATCAGGCAGTCGGCATCCACCAGCAGCACGCGGCCGCCTCCGATCCGCCTCATCTCGATCGCCAGGTGGGTAGCCAGTGTGCTGGCGCCGCACCCGCCTTTTCCCGGCACCACGCAGTAGACCGTAGCCGGCTTGGTCTGCTCCATGGGCATGCGCAAGAGACCCAAGCGTTCGAGCACACCGGTCAACTGATCGGGGCTGGCGTCGGATAGAAACTCGCATGCTCCACGCCGCAGACAGCGCAAGATGAGGTCGGCATCGTTCTGCGGGTTCAAGGCCACCACCGGGACCACCGGCGCCGCTTCCGCGATCAGCTGTAAGGCTTGTTCCTGATTGGAAGCCACATCCAAAAAACAGATGTTGCACTCTTGCTGGGCCACCTGGCCGGCGAACATTCCGGGGCGCGGATATTCGGACAGTAAACATACCTCCAGCCCCAGTTCGCCGGCGGCTGTTCGAATCTGTCGTGACATTGCCGGATGGGGACAGACGATCAGCAGTTTCCACTGGTTCCTCATAGCGTGTGCGCTCATCGAATCAGGACATCCACTTACCAGATCGGCCAGGCTCGCGGAAAACCTTAGAGTCCCGGATGTCTGCGCCATCGCCGCCACGACTGGCACTACCTGGCTAAAGAGTTTCTCCGTCCAGCCGATCTGTTCCACAGGCACACCATGCCATATTCCTCCGCACAGCCGCCGTCCGGTTCGGGCGCATGGGTTCGCCGGTTTGCCCTGCCTGGCTTCCCGGAACTCTTCTTCGCGGTGCTGTTGCTGGCGTTGTTTGGACGCGCCGAAGCGTGGCAGGCCCTGTTGTTCGACGGGGATGCGGGCTGGCATATCCGGACGGGCGAGTTGATTCTGCGGTCGGGCACGGTGCCGCGGCACGATCCGTTCTCTTTTTCCCGGCCGGATCAGACTTGGTTCGCCTGGGAGTGGCTGTCCGACGTGATCTTTGCCCGGCTTCACGCGTGGGGAGGCCTGGAAGCCGTAGCCGCGTTCACCGCCGTGGCGCTGTGTGCTTCCGGCGTCGTGTTGTTGTGCTGGCTCCTGCGCCGGGGCGTGGGAATGTGGCTCGCCTTGGGTGTGACGCTGGCGGCGATCAGCGCCTCCACCATCCACTATTTGGCGCGGCCTCACCTGTTTTCGCTGCTCTTTTTCCCGCTGGCGCTCTGGATCTTGGACGAAGATCGCCGGCGCCGCTCGCCCTTGGTCTGGATACTGGCGCCGCTTTCCGCGCTATGGGCCAACCTGCACGGTGGTTTCGCGGCCTGGCTGGCGACCCTGGCCATCCTCCCGTTGGTTTCGGCGGTGGAGCGCAACTGGCCCGCCGTGCGCCGCTATGCGTCTCTCACCGCGGCATGCGCGTTGGCCACCCTGGCCAACCCTTATGGCTGGCATCTGCATCAGCACATCGCCACGTATTTGAGATCGTCCTGGATTCTGGACAACGTGCAGGAATTCCAGTCTCCGCGTATACGCGACGAAAACATGCTGGTGTTTGCCGCCCTGCTGCTAGCCGGGGTGGCGCTGTCGTCGCGGGTCTTGGCACGCCGCGAGTGGTTCGAAGGAATGCTGGTGCTGGTTTGGGCCTTGGCGGCCCTGCGCTCCGCGCGCCATGTACCTCTATACGCCGTGGTGGCGGCGCCCGTGATCGCCTCCGAATGTGCCTCGTGGTGGGCGTCTCGGGCCCAGGGTTCGCCGCCCGGCGGCGTGGCGCGCGTCTTATGGGACTCGGGCCAGGAAATCGGCCGCTCCCGCCGCTTCGGTTTGTGGGGCGTTGCGCTGGGCGGGTTGGCCCTGTGGCTGGTGATGCCCCAGCCGCATATCGCCGATTTTCCGGCATCCCGTTTTCCCGCCGCGGCGGTATCGCGCAACCTGGCGCGCCTCACCACCCCCGCACGCGTGCTCACCTCCGACCAGTGGGCCGACTACTTGATCTTCCTTCTTTACCCTCGCCAGCGCGTGTTCTTCGATGGCCGGAGCGACTTCTACGGGCCCGCCCTGGGAGCGGACTACCAGGTGCTGTTGACGGCCGCGCCGCAGTGGCCCAAGATTCTGTCCCGCTACGGCTTCGACACGGCGCTGCTGCCGCTCGATTGGCCTTTGGCGAGCGTGCTCGAGCACGACTCGCAGTGGACGCTGGTGTATCGCGACTCCGTGGCGCAAATGTTTGTCCGCGCCTCCGGGCTAAAGGAAGCGCGCGGTACTGCCGAATGTCATGTGGTAGGCGAATGAACATGATCCTGGCAATCGCCATCGTGCTCGGATGTGCAGCGGCCTTCGACGATCTTCGCCGGAACGCCGTCTCCAATTGGATCACCGTGGTTGCCTTGCTGGCCGGATTGCTCTACCAGGGGATACGCCACGGATGGGCCGGGCTCGGTCTGGCGCTAGCGGGAGCCCTCCTGGGGTTTGCGGTGTTTCTGGTCTTTTATTGGCTGGGAGCCATGGGCGGTGGAGACGTGAAGCTGATGGCTGCTTTTGGGGCCCTCCTGGGGCCCTCCGGAATTCTTCTGGCGGCCTTGCTGGCCGCGCCCATCGGCGCCCTGTTTGCCGTCGCCTGCCTGGTGTGGAACCGGCGCCGCCGTTCCATCCCATATGCCCCGGCCATCGTGTTGGGGGCCTGGCTGGCGTTGTTAGGACGAGGATGACAGATGCGCATAGACCGTAGGTTCGCCATCGTGGTGGGGCTCAGCCTGATCTGGGCATTTTTGGTTTCGGCGGCCTTCTACCGGGTGGCGGGCAGCGGTGGCCGCCAGCCGCGGGGTCCGCAGCCGCAAAAGCCCATCGTGGTGGCAGTCGAACCGATGCCCGTCGGCTCGGTCATCAAGCCGACTTCGGTGAAGCTATCGGGAGTGCCCGAAGGCTTCTTCCCCACCGGCGCTTTCTCGCGGATCGAGGATGTGCTGGAACGCTCGGTCATCAGCCCCATACAGCCGGCGGAGCCCATTGTGGAGGCGCGCATTGCCGCACGGGGGAGCGGCGGCGGATTGGCGCCTTTGATTCCGCCCGGTATGCGCGCCATCTCGGTTCGGGTCAACGACGTGGTGGGTGTGGCCGGTTTCGTCCTGCCGGGTATGCGCGTAGATGTTCTGGTGACCGGCAGTCCGCCGGGGCACGAGGGAATGATGACGGCCACGGTTCTGCAGAACATCACGGTGCTATCGGCGGGCCAGACCATACAGGTGGACGCCAAGAGCCAGTCCATCAATACCCCGGTGGTGACCCTGCTGGTCACTCCGGAACAAGCCGAGGCTCTCACGCTGGCCAACAATGAAGGCAAGATCCAGTTGATCTTGCGCAACTCGAGCGACCAGCAGGTGGCCCTCACGA
>Ga0335078_10012650_pt1 | contig 12500 bp, 11 predicted proteins | sample Lox_Sample_32_FD_206711 | JGI IMG/M metagenome (GOLD analysis project Ga0335078, IMG submission 206711) | Soil microbial communities from Loxahatchee National Wildlife Refuge, Florida, United States - Lox_Sample_3.2 | ecosystem: Environmental > Terrestrial > Soil > Wetlands | place: USA... | reverse complement strand
AGTTAGTTGAGAGGAGAAGTATCATGTCCAAGATTATCGGGATCGACCTCGGCACCACCAATTCCTGCGTCGCCGTCATGGAAGGTGGCGAGCCCAAGGTCATTGCCAATGAAGAAGGAGGGCGCACCACGCCCTCAGTAGTTGGATTCACCAAGACCGGCGAACGCCTCGTCGGCCAGGTCGCCAAACGCCAGGCGATCACCAACCCTGAAAACACGGTCTACTCGATCAAGCGTTTCATGGGACGCCGCTACAACGAAGTTGGCGAAGAAATGAAGATGGTCCCCTACAAGGTCATCCAGACGGGAGACCATGTCGGTGTCATGGCTCAGGGCAAGGAATACACGCCGCCGCAAGTCTCGGCGATGATCCTGCAAAAGCTGAAGAAGGCAGCAGAAGACTACCTCGGCGAGAAGGTCACCGAGGCCGTCATCACCGTGCCCGCCTACTTCAACGATGCGCAGCGGCAGGCCACCAAAGACGCCGGACAGATTGCCGGCCTCGAGGTAAAGCGCATCATCAATGAGCCCACGGCAGCCGCGCTCGCCTACGGCCTCGACAAGGGCAAGGACGAGACGATCGCCGTCTATGACTTCGGCGGCGGTACGTTCGATATCTCGATCCTCGAGGTCGGCGAAGGCGTCATCGAAGTCAAAGCCACCAACGGTGATACGCACCTCGGCGGCGACAACATCGATCAGCGGCTGGTCGATTGGCTCATCGACGAATTCAAGAAAGACGAAGGCCTCGATCTCCGCGGTAAAGGCAACGAGATGGCGCTGCAGCGTCTGCGTGATGCGGCGGAACGAGCGAAGATCGAGCTCTCGACCACTATGGAGACCGAGATCAATCTGCCGTTCATCACCGCGGATGCCAACGGCCCCAAACACATGGTGAAGAAGCTGACGCGGGCGAAGTTTGAGTCGATGGTGGAAGACATCATTCAGCGCTCGGCAGGGCCCTGCAAGCAGTGCATGAAGGACGCGGGCGTCGATACGTCGAAGATCAACGAAGTCGTGCTGGTCGGCGGACAAACCCGCATGCCCCGCATTCAGGCGCTCGTAAAAGAGCTGTTCGGCAAGGAAGGCAACAAGAGCGTCAACCCGGATGAAGTCGTTGCCGTCGGAGCGGCGATCCAGGGCGGCGTCCTCAAGGGCGAAGTGAAAGATCTGCTCCTGCTCGACGTAACGCCGCTGTCCTTGAAGATCGAGACGGCAGGCGCCGTGGCCCACACCATGATTCCGCGCAATACGACGATCCCGACCAAGAAGTCGGAGATGTTTTCAACCTTTGCGGACAATCAGTCGTCGGTCGAAATCCACGTGATGCAGGGCGAGCGTGAAATGGCCGAGGGGAACCGGACCCTGGGTAAATTCCACCTGACCGGAATCCCACTGGCTCCGCGCGGAGTGCCACAGATCGAAGTTACGTTCGACATTGATGCGAACGGAATCCTCAATGTGACGGCGAAGGATGTAGGCACGGGTAAGGATCAGAAGATCACGATCACGTCCTCGTCTGGTCTGTCGAAAGACGAAGTCGAGCGCATGGCGAAGGACGCCGAAGCACACTCGGCGGAAGATAAAGCAAAACGAGATACGGTGGACGCCAAGAATCAACTCGATGGCATGGTCTACCAGATCGAAAAGACGCTGAAGGAATCCGGCGATAAAATCTCCGGCTCCGAACGCGGCGACGTTGAAAACGCCGTGGCCGATGCCAAGAAAGCGATCGAGTCCAACGACAAGGGCCAGATGGAAAAGGCCCGCGAAAAGCTGACCCAAGCTTCCCACAAATTGGCCGAGCAAATGTACAAAGCCGCCCAGCCGCAAGGCGGAGCTCAAGGCGGACCGGGCGCAGGCCCGACGCCGGGAGCCGGTCCGCAGTCCGGTGGCGACGGCCAGGCTAAGAAAGACGAAGGCGTCATCGACGCCGAGTACGTCGACGTCGAAGACAAGAAATAAGAGCGGCAGCTATCTGAGGAGGGAAGTGTGGCAACGCGTTACGGTGTCAAGGGACGGAAGCCTGGCGAACAATCCCTGCGATTGCTCCTCAAACCGCAACCGCATATGCAACTGGCCATAACTGCGAAAGAGAGCTTCGAGCGCCGAGGTTTCATTGACGTCGTCGTGTGTCCCACGGTCAGCGGGAGAGGTCGCCGGTAAAAAGCTCCAACAGGACTGTCATCCTGAGCGGAGTGAATGCCGCGCGATGAGCGCGGCATTCACGCAGTCGAAGGATCCCTACCCCCGGCAAAGCAGTGGAAGGGTAGAGATCCTTCGACTCCGTTGCCGCCCGCTTCGCGGCCGGCAACTTCGCTCAGGATGACAATGCAATAAGAGGAACCAGGGGGAACGAATTTGGATTTCCAGGTTAACAACGAAACTTACTTTCTCGACCTCGCCGAGGACGCGAGACAATGGCTCGTTCTCGTCGAGACTCCGACTGGGACCCGTGAGATCCCCGTCTACGTCGACGCAACGACGTCTGACGAATTGCCGGTGCTCGTCGAAGACAAACACCGTCGCAAGATCGTGAATTAACTTGATGAACTAACTTAGGGTGCCCCACGTCTCGCCGATTTTGCGAGACGTGGGAATTCCGAAACGCTGAATGGCCACCACCACCAAAAAGGACTTCTACGAAACTCTCGGGGTGAAGAAGTCTGCCTCCGCTGAGGACATTCGCAAAGCCTTCCGCAAACTCGCGCGCAAGTACCATCCTGACGTCAATCCCGGAGACAAGTCCGCCGAAGAGAAATTCAAAGCCATCTCCGAGGCCAACGAGGTTCTCAGCGATCCAAAGAAGCGCAAGATCTACGATCAGGTCGGTTTCTACTCCGACAACATCGATCCGGCGACAGCCGAGGCCTACGCGCGCGCTGGCCAGTCCGGCGGCGGTTTTCCGGGAGGCTTTCCTGGAGCCGGACAGCCTGGAGGTCAGGGCGGCGTCCACTTCGATTTCGGCGGATTCGATTTTTCCGACCTTGTGGACAATGCTGCCCGTGGTCAGAAGAGTTCTGGTGGGGGCGGCAGCTTCCGCGATATCTTCGGCTCAATCTTCGGCGGTGGCCGCGGCGCCGCTCCCGAACACGAAGGCCCCGAACCCGGTACCGACCTCGAATACCAGGTCAACGTCCCTTTCTGGACGGCAATTCGTGGCGGCGTCATGCGCCTCAACATCACGCGCAACGAGGTTTGTTCGACCTGCCACGGTCAGGGATCGATTGAGTCCCCCGGCAAATGTTCAGAGTGCAACGGCACCGGACAGATCACCCAAACTGGCGGACGCATGAAGTTTAACGTCCAGTGCCCGCGTTGTCATGGCACCGGCAAGAATCTCTCGACGTGTCCCACATGTCACGGCGAAGGCACCGTCACGAAAACCGAACCGCTCGAGGTCCGCATCAAGGCCGGCACACGCGATGGACAGCGGATCCGCGTGCCGGGGAAGGGAAATGCCGGTGCCCACGGCGGAGCCCCCGGCGACCTCTACGCCATCATCCGCATGGGCGATCATCCCATTTTCCGCCGTGACGGCGATGACATTTATTTGACCGTCCCCGTAAATGCGACCGAGGCGGCTCTGGGAGCAAAGATCGAAGTCCCGACCATCGACGGCCGAGCGTTGCTGAAGATCCCGCCGGGCACACAGTCCGGGCAAAAGCTTCGGCTGCGTGAAAAGGGCGTTCCCTCCGCCACAAGGGAAGGTGTCCGTGGCGACGAAATCGTCGAAATCACCGTTCACGTCCCTATGCCCCGCGATGAACGCACCAAGGAGCTCCTGCGTGAGCTGGCCAAGCTGAATCCCGAAGACCCGCGGGCAGAATTGTGGAGCAAGGTTTAGTGGTCTCTATTTCATGCCCACCGCCAGCCTCAAGCCAACATTCCTGAGACACAAGAAATGAAAGATCGCGCCCTTGTCCTTGGTGGAGGTGGAGTCGCTGGCATAGCCTGGATGACCGGACTCCTGTTCGGCCTAAGCGAGCACAACGTCGACCTGCGCGCGGCAGAATTAACCGTAGCCACCTCAGCCGGTGCCACCCTCGCGGCGCAACTCGGCAGCCAGGTATCGCTCAAGGATTTGTTTCGCCAGATGGTCGACCCATCAGCGCAGCGGCGGGAGATGACACCGGATCCACGCCTGCTCGAGTCGTTCCAGAAGGCGCGGTCTACCCTTGCCACAATCCCGGGCAGAGCGGAGAGAATCCGCCAAACAGGGAAGTGGGCTCTCGAAACTCCCACCGTTGCGGAGTCGGAGCGACGCGCAGTGGTAGCGGGACGTCTGCCGAGTCATGTCTGGCCGGATGGAAAACTGCAGATCGTCGCGGTCGATACACTGTCGGGCGAGATGGCGGTCTTCGACCGGAAATCGGGAGTCGATCTGGTCGACGCCGTAGCCGCCAGCTGCGCCGTGCCCGGGATTTGGCCTCCAGTAACGATCCACGGCAGGCGTTATATGGACGGCGGTGTTCGCTCCGCCGAGAATGCCGATCTCGCCAAAGGCCACGCGCGAACGGTGATTCTCTCGCCCATGGGAACCACGCTTCCCCGAATTGGTGGAGGATGTCTGAATGAGCAGATTGACGCGCTTCATCAGGAAGGCGGCAAAACGTATTTGGTAAGCCCCGACGCAAAATCACGAAGAGCCATCGGCCTGAATCCGCTGTCGCCAGAAACCCGACGCCCAGCAGCCCAAGCCGGACGCAAGCAAGGTCAGCACATCGCTGCCGAGCTCGCGGTCTTCTGGGACGGCGCCCGGTAATCCCTGTGCGACCCTGTGTCCCCTGTGGTGATCGACATTTCCCGTTACGGATCGAAAACGAAGTTTTCACCACAGAGGTCACAGAGGAACACAGGGGTTTCATGCTATGCAGTAAGCATGGCCGCTCCAGTCCGTTCTCAGTCACTTCACGTAAATGCGATAACAGGCGCTATAGTGAACTCCGCAATGAAGGTCCATTCCGTACTTGGCCCCGGGTTGCTGGAGAGTGCGTATCAAGCTTGCCTGGGCACGAACTGGGAACTCGTGGCATCGAGGTGGCAACCCAAGTGGCCCTGCCAGTCGTCTACGAAGGCCAAAAGCTCGAGGTCGGATATCGAATCGATTTGGTGGTCGAAAACCGAGTCGTAGTCGAAGTGAAATCCGTGGAGGCGGTCCACCCAATCCATGAAGCTCAGCTCCTCTCCTACATGCGCTTGAGCGGAATCCCAGTCGGGCTGCTAATCAACTTCAACGTACTGCGCCTCCGGGACGGATTGAAGCGAATGGTGGACGGCGAAGACTGGAAAAGCTAAGCCCTGTGGTCCCCTGTGACCTCCGTGGTGAAAACTCTTCCCGCATTACCCTCGTACCAGTCCGTTCGCGTTACAAAAATTTGCAAAAAATTCCAAAAAAATCTTGCATCTGTGGAAAATTGCCGTAATCTCACTACTGCGAACTAACTTCGCCGAAATGCCCGGGAAATCGCTGAAAAACCCGGGAGCCGCGAACAAAATGTTTTCTCGTCCTACATTGGACACGGAAGACTCAAGGGAGACGCGGTGGTGAGAGTGAGTCGCTTGTGAGGACCACATAGAAATTGGCAACAGCTAGCCGACAGCAACTCGACAATTCCCAATCCCTCGCCGCCGTACCCAACCGGAAGAAGTTCGTCCGCCTCACGCTTTGGCCCCTGGTCGCCGCCACCTTCTTTATGGTGTCAGGCGGAACCTATGGCACCGAAGACATCGTGCATGGCGCCGGATACGGTCGCGCGATCCTGATCCTGCTCATCACGCCTCTGCTCTGGAGTCTTCCGACCGCCTTCATGATCGGCGAACTCTCGAGCGCGCTCCCCTTCGAGGGCGGATACTACGCCTGGGTGCGCCGCGCCATGGGCAACTTCTGGGGATTCCAGGAAGCCTGGCTCTCGCTCGTTGCTTCTATCTTCGACATGGCGATTTACCCCACGCTGTTCGTCCTTTATCTCGATCGCCTGTTTCCATGGTTCCAGCAAGGACATCGCGGCCTCTACGTCGGTCTCGCCGTCGTCGCTTCCTGCGCAATTCTCAACATCGCCGGAGTGAAGGTCGTCTCCAACACATCACTTTGGCTGTTTTTCGCCCTGTCGGCGCCGTTCATCGCGATCGTGTGCATCGCTCCGTTCAAGATGGGAGCGCTGGCAATCGCCACGAATCCCTCCAAGTCAGATGTGGGCATCCTCACCGGCCTGCTCATCTGCATGTGGAACTACATGGGATGGGATAACGCCTCGACGATCGCCACCGAAGTCGAAAAGCCGCAGCGGACTTACCCGCGTGCCATGCTGGTCGCGGTAGTAATCGTTGCCATCAGTTACATCGTCCCAGTGGGCGCCATGTGGATGACCGGTCTCCCCGCCAGTTCCTGGGACACCGGCTTCTGGGCCGACATCGCCGGATTCCTCGGCGGCCCGCTGCTTCGCTTCGGACTAGCTCTCGGTGGAATGATCAGCGGCTTCGGCATGTTCAACGCGCTGGTGATGAGTTACTCGCGCCTGCCGTTGGCGATGGCCCAAGACGGAATGCTCCCGAAAGCATTTGGCAAGCTGCATCCGAAATCGAAGGCCCCATGGGTCGCGATCGTGGTTCTCGCGTGCTTCTGGATGCCTTGTCTTCTGCTCGGTTTCGAGCGCCTCGTGACGCTTGACATTCTTCTCTACGGCGGCAGCCTCCTGCTCGAGTTCATCGCCCTGGCTGTGCTTCGCTTCACCGAGCCCAATCTGAAGCGTCCGTTCCGCGTTCCCGGAGGTCTGTTCGGCGCCATCGCCATCGGCATCCCGCCCATGCTCCTGCTCGGATTCTCCATATTCCGCAGCGAGCACGAGTCGATTCTGGGCCTGAGTTCCTTCGCCTTCGGCATGATCCTGATCGCGGCTGGCTTCGTGGCGTATTTCATCAATCACGCCCTGAAGCCCGCCGGCTGGTCGGTTCCCCCAGCAAAAAAGCAACCCCAGCCCGCCGCATAAACAAAAAACACCACGGATTTCACCGATCGAGGCGGATAAACCGAGCAGGTTTATCCGTGCGAATCCGCGGCCAATGTTCTTCCGGACTAGAACTTGTACCCAAACCCGACCGACATAATCGGATACACCTTGAAGAACGACATGCTGTTATTGATCTTGTTCTGCTCCGACAGAACGTTGGCCTGAACGTTGGGGTCGGTGGCCGCGTTCACACAGCCTCCTTCGGTGGTGCAGACGTTCCCACTCAGTCCCAGCGTCGCCTTCGGCGATCCCTGGAACGCAACCCCGAACTCCACCGGCACGCTGAAGCGCTTGCTCTTCCGCCGCGGTACCAGGTTTCCAAAGCCGAAGGTGACGACCGGCGCAACCTGGTTGAAGTCGATCTTCCCGCTGGCATTCGTCGGAGCGCTCGAGTCGCTGGAGTAAGTGACGCCGCCCAAAGTAAAGGTCTGTCCTCCGGGCACGACGGCGTGTGCTTTGATCGGGTCGCCAATGTAGGCGATGACGCCCGGCCCGACATGAAAATTCCCCGCCCACGGGAAAATGTCGAAATGCCCCTCGACCGTCCGAAACGCCAGATGACCGTTATAGGAGATTCCGTCCTTGTCGAAAGTCCGGGAATACCCAAGTACGTTGAAACCAGCGCGCAGGTTCGCACGCCACAAGACGCGCGCCGCAACCTCGGCACCCACTCCGAGCGTAGATACCTTCACCCCGGCACCAAAATACCGGTTGTCAACTGGATCTACCTTGATGGGGACGGGTGCATTCGGAGGAGCCTGGGCATTCGGCTGTGCGGTGCTACTCTGCTGATTCGTCGATGTGGACTGCCCATAACCGGGAAGACAAAATGCGAGCAAAATGCAAACGATGACGATAATGAGCGCAACGCCCCTCATACTGATTCTCCTTAGATTGTTCGGGCCTAACAGGGTGAACGCGCCACCATACCACGCGCGGGGCAATGAGCAATGGCACGGGGGTGGCTTCCAGTACGAGCGTACCTCCCCTCCTGCGTTTGCGGAAAGTATTTCTTCTAGTCCGCAAAGCCAGAGTTTCCCGAAACGAAAAAAGAGGACCGCGGCTGCGGTCCTCATGAGAGTTGAAGTTGGACGCTGCGCTACGCTGCCTTCGCTTGATCGCGCAGCATCCTGACATGATCATGGGCTCGCTGCACGCTCTCTGCCTGCCGGCGCACGATCTCGAGCAGGGATGCCGGCAACGTTCCAGCCAATGCCTTCTTATAAGTACTCTTTACGTTGTCTTCGCCGGCTTCGACGGATTCCAGAATCATTTTGTCACCGCCTCCGAGACTGGCCTTGGTATCAAGCCATGCTCGACGCATCGCCGCGCCAACCGAGCCTGAAACCTTCTTTTCCGGTTTGCCCAGCTTTGCCAACTCGGTCTCCAATTCCCGAGCGAACCGCCCACGTTCCGCGCTCTGCTCGTTGAAATAGCCCTTCAAGTCAGCTCGCTTTACGTGCTCCGCGGCGTCCTGATAGCCTTTTTGTCCGTCTTTAGAAACTTCAATTAGATTTTCCACTGCGCTGATGGCATTATTTTCGTCCATGGATATCCTCCGCAATTACGATGCGGTCGCTCATCCAGAGTTTGGCGCGATTCTCAGCAGGAGATCACGCACGACTGGAAAAGGATTCCACTGCAGTTCTAAAATCAGACGAACACCTTATGACCAAGCGCAAATCCAAGGGCGCCTATATGTTGAGCCGATTAGCAGGCCCGTTCGACGCCCTCGCCTGTAGCTCGGTTGCTCAGGGCAAGCTGAGAACGAACGGAGCGGGAGCCTGCTGGCGAAATCCTGAGCGAAGCGAAGGAACCCGTGACTAAGAGGAAATCCAAAGGCGCCTACATGATCTCTTCAGTTGCGGAGATGTACGGCATCCATCCACAAACCCTGCGCCTCTATGAGCGCGAAGGCCTGCTCAAGCCCTCCCGCACCGAAGGAAACACACGCCTTTATACCGACGAAGATCTCCAACGCCTTGAATTCATCCTGTCGCTCGCCCGCGATCTTGGCGTCAACATCGCCGGCATGGCGATCATTCTGCAAATGCGCGAACGCATGGAAGAAATGCAGCGCCAGATTCAGGAATTCGTGCAGTACATCCAGCAGGAAGTGCTCACTCGCGCTACGGCCGCCGCTGATCCGGCGAAGGGCGCCATCGTTCCGGTACGAAGGCCAATAGTCGCGCCCACGGTGATTCCCAAGAAGCGCTAAACTGCGGACCAACGGAAATTTAGCCCCGGACGCCCCGTCCGGGGAGGCAGCGCCACGCACTCCGCGGGGCCTTACGCTATACATATCAACTATCGATGGAGTTCGTGAGCCGGCTCTCGCTGCACGCTTCCGACTTGAACTTCCCAGCTACGACACCGCAGCGTCTGTTGTCGTACGGTCCTTCGCGCCGGGTTCGCCGCCGCTCAGGATGATATCCGTAGGAAGTCGAGAATCTCGGATGGCTCCGGCCGGCCGGTGTAGTCTTCGTTGGCTGAGGCGTAGAGGATTGTGCTGTCGCGGTCGAGGATGCAGGTTGCGGGAATCGGGAGTTCCCAGCTGTCGTCGCCGTTGGTAAACGGCAGGTTGACAAAGGCGTGGCGGTAGACAGCTTCCTGGGCAGGCGGGACGCGGTAGGTCAGGCCGAACTGGCGAGCGAGGTTGTTGTGCGCGTCCGAGAGCAGCGGAAACTTCAGCTTGTGCTGATCGTGCATGAAGTAAGACTGCTTGACGGTTTGTGGGGAGATGGCGACGAAGGCGGCTCCGGATTGCTCGATCTGTGGGACGATCAGGTTCATGGCTTCCATCTGGCCGACGCAGAACGGACACCAGCGTCCACGGATAAAGCAGAGGACGAGTCGGCCTTTTGCTAGCAGGTCAGCGGAGCGGATGAGTTGGCCGTTGTGGTCCGGCAGTTCGAAGTGCAGGGCTTTTGCGCCGACCTGGAGGATGTTCGCGGCGAGGTTCTTTTGCTTAAGTTCTGCGATGGCTTCGGCGTGGATGCGCTGCGTTGCGGTAGGGACGTATTTGGCGATCAGTTCCTTGCGCTCGGCATAGATTTCGCGCAGTGGGCGGAGATCAGTGGCAGGAGACGATTCTTCGAGAGAGCGCCATTTCATAGTGTAAGTTCATGCACGTAGTAGCGCACTCCCTGCGGAAATGCACCGGGATGATTGTGGAATCCGATTCGCACAACTGTGCTGAGGTGATTGTGCTGGCCAGCCTGAATGATCTGCGGTCCGTCGCGGTCGAGTTCTTCGAGGGACTTCTCCGATGGACGCACGATCGCAACATGACCCGGCTCGTGTTTGTCGGGATTCGCGTACGCGACCAAAACCAGATTCCCCCGATTGGCTTCAGCCTGCGCCTCGTGTGCCCCGACTAACCTTCTCCAACCCTGATCCTTCGCCTCGGTTCCGCGGAGCCACTCGGCCTGGGCATTCGCGAGTAAGACTTGGCCGTGCTCCGGTGGTCGGAGCAAATAGACACCGAGGTTTTTCGCCATCGCCGCGGCAAAGGCGCTGCAATGCGTGTGTTTGCCTAGGCCTTCATAGTTCGCGCCGCGGTCCGGCTCCCCAGTCTCCCAGTTGACGTGCTCGCTTGCCAGCCAGAGTGATTCCACACGCGAATTGTCGAGCTTATATGCGAGTTTGATGCCGGCGGCTGTGATCTGTCCGCAACACCGGTGTTCCCCGGCCGATACGAATGGAAGCGGCGAGAGAAATGCGCTCGACAGCAAAAGGGCAATACAGCAACAGAGTCGGACGGCAGTGATTCGCATGTCTCCTGAAATTCTGTCGGGGTGAGAATATATCAAGGTTTACATCCCTGGCAGCTTCATCCCCGCCAGCCTTCTTGCGAAGCTCTTTTTGCCCATGTCTTTGAACATCTTCCTCATCTGAGCGTATTGGCGGAGGAGATTGTTCACTTCCTGCACGCTAGTGCCCGAACCGCGGGCGATGCGCTTTCTCCGGCTGCCGTTGATGACTTCATGGTGATTGCGCTCGTGCGTGGTCATGGAGTTGATGATGGCCTCGACGCGGTTGATCTGCTTTTCGTCGACGTTGTCTGCTGCCTTCTGCAGCTGCGAGAATGCACCGATCGACGGGAGCATGCCCATCAGGCTCTTCATCGATCCCATCTTTTTGACTTGGCGGAGTTGGTCGCGGAAATCTTCGAGCGAAAAGCCGTCGCCGGTGAGGGCTTTCGACGCCATTTCCGCGGCTTTCTTTTTGTCGATCTGCTGCTCGGCGCGCTCGATCAGGCTGAGGATGTCGCCCATGCCGAGGATGCGCGAGACAATGCGGTCGGGGTGAAAGGGTTCGAGCGCGTCGTATTTTTCGCCGACGCCGATGAACTTGATGGGCTGGCCGGTAACCTGGCGGATGGAAAGAGCAGCGCCGCCGCGGGCGTCACCGTCCATCTTGGTGAGGACGACGCCGGTGAGCGTGAGCTTTTTGTGGAATTCGTCGGCGGAGTTGACGGCGTCTTGTCCAGTCATGGCGTCGGCGACGAAGAGGATCTCGGACGGATTCAGCAGTTTCTTGAGCGACTGCATCTCGTCCATGAGCTGATTGTCGATGTGAAGGCGGCCGGCGGTATCGACGACTAGGACGTCGCATCCGCTGACGACAGCTTCGCGGCGGGCTTCTTTGACAAGGCGTTCGACGGTTGCGGTGTTGGCTTCGCCCACTTCGCCTTCGTAGATGTGGCTCTTGACTGCTTGCGCAACGATCTTTAACTGCTCGCGCGCGGCGGGGCGGTAGACGTCGACGGAGACGAGCAGCGGGCGGTGTCCGCCTTGCTTGAGCCAGTGGGCAAGCTTGCCGGACGTGGTGGTCTTGCCGGAACCTTGCAGGCCAGCCATCAGGATGACGGTGGGTGGCTGCGAGGCGAACTTCACGCGCGCGGTGTCCTTGCCAAGGATCTCGATCAGCTCGTCGCGGAGGATCTTGATGACCTGCTCTCCGGGCGAGAGTGCCGTCATCACTTCCTGACCGATGGCTTTGGCTTTAATCTGGTCGATAAGCTGCTTGACGACTTTGAAGTTGACGTCGGCTTCAAGCAGCGCCATGCGGATTTCGCGCAGGGCTTCGTCGATGTTCTCCTCGGTCAGCTTGGCCTGGCCGCGGAGAGTTTTGAAGGCGCGTTGGAGTTTTTCCTGGAGATTCTCGAACATAGGCGTAATTCTCTATTTTAGCAGCGGGCCACGATCTTTCTCGTGGCGCTCGGCTTCTCCTCGCTTGGACGGCCGAAGGCGGCCGTCGCCACATGAGCTGTGGGCCTCGTCGGTCAGAGGGAACCAGTGCCGAAGGCACGGAATGGGAAAGCCCGGCACGGCAGTGCCGGGTGAAGGAGAACAAATAAACGAGTCCCGATTAGGGACGGCACCCTCTGCCCTGTGACGCGCGGCACAGACATGCGTTCCCATGAGCTCGATAAGGGATTCCATGGCGCATCGGTATCCGAACATTCTGATTCATTGCGTGTTCAGCA
>Ga0335078_10012648_pt1 | contig 12501 bp, 7 predicted proteins | sample Lox_Sample_32_FD_206711 | JGI IMG/M metagenome (GOLD analysis project Ga0335078, IMG submission 206711) | Soil microbial communities from Loxahatchee National Wildlife Refuge, Florida, United States - Lox_Sample_3.2 | ecosystem: Environmental > Terrestrial > Soil > Wetlands | place: USA: Florida... | reverse complement strand
GCTGATCGACAACGAAGGCAAGAAGATCGGCCTGGTGCTGGGGCTGTCGCTGATCACGCTGGCGTTGTTTGCCCTACCCAAATCCAGCGGTTTTGGCACCATCAGGCTGTACATTTTCCTGCTGGGGCTGGGCGGCGGCATCATCGTCACCGCCGCCAACGCGCTGGTCAGCGACATCAGCCAGGATCGCCGCGCCACCACGCTGAATCTGCTGAATCTGTTCTTCGGCCTGGGCGGGTTGGCGACGCCCTTCATCTCCGCCAACCTCCTGCGCCGCAATTCCATCAAGCTGTGCTATACCGTCGCCGCCCTTACGGCGGTTACGCTGGTGGTCCACATTCTCACGCGCATGCCGCCGCCCAGCGGCGCGCGCAGCTTCGACTTTGCCGATGTGGGCCCCGTGCTGGGCAAACCGGTGCTCTTTCTGCTGGCGCTGTTTCTGTTCCTGTACGTCGCCTGCGAAGTGGGTGTCTGGAACTGGCTGGCGCAACACCTGATCGCGCAGGGCATCCCCGAAGCGCGCGCGCTGAATATTCTCTCGCTCGGTTTTGCGCTCGGCCTGCTGATTGGCCGCGTGCTGGTCTCGCCCATCCTGATCACCGTGCCGGCGCCCCTGGTGACCATGGCGGCCGCTATCATGATGACCGTCACGACGTTCCTGATGCTCAAAACCAGTAGCGCCAGCGTGGCGGGAATTTTGGTGTTTCTGGCGGGCATCTCCATGGCCCCGGTCTTCCCCACCACGCTGGCCATGGTGGGCGACGCCTTCCCGCGTATGACAGGCACCGCCATGGGTGTGGTGATCACCCTGGGCTGGTGCGGCCTGGCGGTGAGTTCGCGCATCATCGGCGCCATCGGCGGCGGCGATCCCAAGCGTCTGAAGAAAGCGCTGCTGTTGATCCCAGCGGCTTCGGCGATCATGGTCATCGTGGCCGCGGCGATTCGGCCCATGCTGGCCGCGCACTAGATGCGCCTAACCTGGCTCTTCCTCCTGCTGACGCCGCTCAGCGCTCAACAATACGACCTCGTCATCCGTAACGGCCGCGTCATCGATCCGGAGAGCGGCCTCGACGCCGTTCGCCAGGTCGGCATCTCTGCCGGCAAGATCCAAGCTATTTCCGCCGCGCCTCTCGATGGCCGCGCCGCGATCGACGCTGCCGGCCTGGTGGTGGCGCCTGGCTTCATCGATCTCCATTCCCACGGCCAGGACGCCGAGAACTACCGCTATAAAGCTATGGACGGCGTCACCACCGCGCTCGAACTGGAAGTGGGCGTCGCCGATGTGGATGCCTGGTACGATAAGCGCCAGTCCCAAAGCCTCATCAACTATGGCGCGGCCGTCGGCCATATCCCAGTGCGCATGCGCGTCATGGGCGACCCCGGCGCCTTCCTGCCCACCGGCGATGCGGCCCACCGCGCCGCCACCGATGCCGAGGTCGGCGAATGCCGCCGCCAGATCGAGCAGGGTCTGGCCCGCGGCGCCATAGGCGTAGGCATGGGCCCGCAATACACGCCTGCCGCGTCGCGCTGGGAAATCCTGGAGATGTTCCGCGCCGCCGCGCACGCCGGCGCGGCGTGCTTCGTACACCTGCGCTACGCGGGGGACGAAAGTGTGGATGCGCTCGAAGAAGTGATCGCCGCCTCTGCCCTGACTGGTGCTCCCGTGCACGTCGCCCACATCACCAGCAACGGACTGGCGTCCACGCCGCGCCTGCTGCGCACGATCGCCGAAGCCCGCGCCCGCAACCTCGATATCTCGACCGAGCTTTACCCCTACACCGCCGCCATGACCGCCATCGAGTCCGCCCTGTTCGATCCCGGCTGGCAAAGCGTTTTGGGCATCGGCTACCACGATCTGCAATGGGCCGAGACCGGCGAACGCCTTACCGCCGAATCCTTCGCGCGCTATCGCCGCACCGGCGGCGGCGTGATCGTGCACATGATTCCGCCCAGCGCGCTGGATGCCGCCATCGCGAGCCCCTTCGTCATGATCGCGAGCGACGGCGGGCTGCGGAACGGCAAGGGCCACCCGCGCAGCTCCGGCACATTCGCGCGCGTCCTGGGCCGCTATGTGCGCGAAACCGGCGCGCTGCCCCTGGTGGAAGCCATCCGCAAGATGAGCCTCATGCCCGCCGAACGCCTTCAGGCGCGCGTCCCCGCCATGCGCAATAAAGGACGCATCCGCGAAGGCGCGGACGCCGACCTCACGCTCTTCGATCCCGCCACCGTGGCGGATGCCTCCACCTACGAAAACCCTGCCCGCTATTCGACTGGCATCCGCTACGTGCTGGTCAATGGCACCCCGGTTGTGCGCGACGGCAAGCTGCTGGAAAAGACCCCCGGCGGTCCCGTCCGCGCCGCCGTCGAGTGACCCGCTTCCGGACACTGTCCGAATCTGAACAGCACCGCGTGACAAAACTGCTACTGCTGCGTCAGACTAATCGAAGGGATGATTGGAAGCTACAGCAGAGCCGGAACTTATGGCGCAGGACGCCCCTGGCGCCGTGGGTGCCAGGTTGAGCCCCAAACTTGATGAAGCCAGCCTGATCCGGGCTGTCCAGCGCGGCGATCAGGACGCTTTCGAGCAGCTCGTGCGCGCTTACGATCAAAGTGTGCTCCGGCTCGCTCTAAACCTGCTGCGTTCCCAGGAAGACGCACGTGACGTCTTTCAGGAGGCCTTCTTGCGCGTCTTCCGCAGCATCGATTCGTTCCGGTTCGATTGCAGCTTCCATACCTGGCTCTACCGGATCGTGACGAATATCTGCCTGGATTACCTGCGCAAGCGGAAGGTGCGCAAGGAAGAGCCGGCGGTGGTGGATACGCCCGAGGGTCCGCTCGACCGCATGAACGATTTTGAGGAAGAAGCCGCGCACGCCGATCCCGAGCGCAGCCTTTGGAACGTGCAGCTTGGGCAGCGTATCGAGGGCGCGCTGGGCGGGCTCACGCCCCGCGAGCGCATGGTTTTCGAGCTGCGGCATTATCAGGGCCTGCGCCTCCGCAACATCGGCGAGATCCTGGGCACCAGCGAGGAAGCCGCCAAGAATTGTCTGTTCCGCGCCACCCAAAAGATGCGCACGGTGCTGGGAGATTTACAATGAACTGCGAATCCGTAACCAAACTCATTCCGCTGTATTTCTACGGCGAATTGCCGCCCGAGGAGGAAGACAGCCTCGAACAGCATTTGGATACCTGCGCGGCCTGCGCGCGCCAGGCGGAGTCGCAGCGGGCCTTGTCCGCCGCGCTCGACCGGCGCGAAGTGCAGCCATCCGCCGCGCTGCTGGCCGAATGCCGGCACGACCTGATGCGGACCGTCTACCGTCACGAAGCGATGGTGGGGCAGGCTGGCAGCCTGCGGCCGATTGGCAATCGGCCTTTTCTCGTCTCCTGGCTCCCCGCGCTGGGCGCGTGGCGCATGCCGCTGGGCGCGAGCGCCCTGCTGGCCCTCGGTTTTATCACGGCGCGGCTGACTGCGCCCGGCGCCGCCGGCCCGTTCAGTTTCGCATCGCTCACCCCCGAGAACGTGATCTCCTCGGTGCGTTCCGTGCAGCCGGCCCAGGATGCTTCCCGCCCCGGCGAAGTGCAGATCGTGCTCGATGAGACCCGCCGGCGGGTGATCTCCGGACAGTTGAACGACGGCAATATTCAGCGCTTGATCCTGGCCGCCGCGCACGATGAGAACAACCCCGGCGTGCGTTGGGAATCGGTGGATCTGCTGAAGAGTCATTCGGATTCCTCGCCGGTCCGCGAGTTGCTGCTCAATCGTGTGGCCGAAGACCCGAATCCCGGCGTGCGCTTGAAGGCGCTGGATGGACTGAAGGCGTATACCGGCGATCCGGAAGTGCGCAAGGTGCTGGCCCAGGTGCTGGTGCACGATGACAACCCGGGGGTGCGCATTGCAGCCGTGGACGCGCTCACGGCGCATGCCGGCGAGGACATGGTGGGCTTTCTGCAGGGCGTCGTCGAGAAGGAAGACAACACCTACGTGCGCCGCCGCTGCGTAAAGGCGCTCGAGGATATGAATGCCTCGGTCGGAACGTTCTAAGCATGTTTAGAGCCATGACCATCCACCGTACGCTCCGGCCGCTTCTTCTGGTTTCCACTTTTCTGGGCATGGCGCTCGCCGGTGAGTCCGCGCTCACGCGGGAAGGCAAGTATTGGGTCGAGGTGCGCTCGGGTGCGGAAGCGATGGCGCCCTCGGCCCGCTTGCGCATCGCCTCGCGCGGCGCAGTCACGCTCCATGGCACACCCGGCGGGGAACTGTCGTATGCGCTGAAAATACGCGTGAAAGCTTCGAGTGAAGCCGAGGCGCGGCTGCTGGCCAGGCGCTTCAACGTGCGCCTCGCCAGGCAAGGCGGCAACTCCCTGGTCCTGGTTGTGCAGCGCGGCGATGGCATGGCGGATCTGCAGGTGAAGCTGCCGCGCACATCGCCGGAAACCACAATCGCCACCACCGAGGGCGCGGTGGCATTCTACGACCTGGATGGCGCGGTCGAAGCGCAGACCGGCGGCGGAGCCGTTTCGGCGGACCGCATCAAAGGCAACATTGTAGTGCGGACGGCGGGCGGCGATATCACGCTCGGCGCGGTGGAGGGTAATGCCAGATGCACTACGGCGGGAGGCAAAATCACCGCCGGCCTGGTGCGCGGCGAAGCCACATTTGAAACCGGCGGGGGCGATATCTCGGCGCAGGAAGTGTACGGGCTGGTGCGCGCTACCACCATGGCGGGAAGCATTCGGATTCGCAACGCCGGCTCGGCGGTGATGGCCTCGACGGGCGGCGGCCCCATCGACGTGGGCCAGGCGCATGGCGTGGTCACTGCCCGAAACTCGGGCGGACCGGTGAAGGTCGGCTCGGCTGAAGGCGTGCGCTGCGAAAACGCCGGCGGCGGCGTGAATCTCGACAACATCTCGGGAAGCGTGCGCGTCTCCACCGCCATTGGCAGCATCATTGCCAGCCTGCTGGCGGGCAAGCCCATGTCGGACTCCTTCCTGTCTACCGGCGGCGGTGACATTACGGTGGTCATCCCGTCTAATTTGGGAGTGACGGTTCGGGCGCAGAACGAATTGGCCGGCAATATCCGCAGAATCGTATCCGATTTTCCGGGAATCTCGGTGCGGGTTCAAGGCGGCCAAGTAATCGCCGAAGGGCCGGTCAACGGCGGCGGCCCAATCCTGCGGATCTCCGGCACCGGCGGCACCATATTCATTAAACGGCAACACTAGAGAGGACCTATGAATCACGCTTTTCGCACATCGCTTTGCTTCACTATTTTGGGCCTGGCGGCGGCGTCTTGCTCGCTGGCGCAGGATGTCGCGCCGCGCGCGCGCGCGGCCAACCGGGCGATCGTTATCCGGAAGGCGGGAAGCAGTTATCTGGGCATCGGCGTGGCTGAGATCGACTCCGAGCGCGCCAAGGCGCTCAACCTCAAAGAGGTGCGCGGCGTGGAGGTGAAGAGCGTGGACCACGACAGCCCCGCCGCCAAAGCCGGCCTGAAAGAATCCGACGTGGTGCTGGAGTACAACGGCCAGCGCATCGAGGGCACCGAGCAGTTTATCCGCCTGGTGCACGAGACGCCCGTCGACCGCCAGGTGAACCTGCTGGTCTGGCGCAACGGCGGCACGCAAACGCTGAGCGCCACCATCGGCCACCGGGCGGAACGCTACTCGTTCCGGACGGGCGACGACGACAATGTCTTTTTCAGCATGGAAGCCCCGCCCATGCCTGAGATGCCACCCATGCCGGCCATGCCCCCCATGCCCGAAATGCCGCTGGTGCCTGAAATGCCGCGCGCCTTCGGTTCCGCGCGCAGCGGAATGCTGGGCATCGAGTGCGAGTCTGTCGGTTCGCAACTGGCGGCATTTTTCGGCGTGAAGGAAGGCGTGCTGGTGCGCTCCGTAAATGAGGATTCCGCCGCCGAAAAAGCGGGCATGCGCGCGGGAGACGTGATCGTGAAAGTGGATGGCGAAGCGGTGACGAGCGTCCACGAAATCACCAGCCTGGTGCGCGCCGCGCGCGATAAGCGGACCTTCCCGGTGGTGGTGGTGCGCGACAAGAAGGAAGTAACGCTGAGCGTGACCATTGAGCCGGCCAACCGCGGCATGCGGCCGGTGGCGCTCGCCGACCACAGTTGCTGACGCTGGCAGCGGCGGTTGCCAACCGCCGCGCAGGCTGTCAGCCTGCCCCACCGATTGCGCTAGAATGGGAGCAACCCTCCCCAATGCGCGATGAAACTGGCGTCCGTACTCTCGCCCCACTTCGATTCTGACATCCGCGCGCGGGGCGCCAGCTACTATAGGTTGGGCGCGGTGCGCATCAAGCGGGGCAACGCCACGGGAGTCGAAGCCGGCGTGCGCGGCTCGCGCGTCTACGACGTGGAGATCACCTGGGATGGCCGCGCGCTGGCCCTCTTCTGCGACTGCCCCTATTACGAAGACGTAGGCGCATGCAAGCACCTCTGGGCCACCATTCTGGCGGCCGACGCGCAGAATTATTTCACGGCTATCACCCGGCTCAATCCCAGGGACATCTCTTTCGACGAGGCGCACGATGACCTTGACGAGGAGGAAGGGTCCAACTACTACGAGCCGCCTCCGCGGCCTGCCCCGGTTTTCACGCCAGCGCCCCCGGCATGGCAGCAGCGCCTGAATGAAATCGTGCCGGCGGGCTCGCTCGAGCGTACGGCCTGGCCGGCGCAGCGTGAGCTGCTTTATATCTTGGACGCGGCATCCAGTGTGGCGCGCGGAGCCCTGGTCCTGGAACTGAAGACGCGCGAGCCCAAGCTCAAAGGCGGATGGAAGAAGCCCGGCGTCCCGCAGATCAGCCGGGCGGTGTTGTCCCTGCTGCCGAACCCCGCGGATCGCCACATCCTGGGGCTGCTCTCGGGAAGCGCCATGAACTCGGACTGGATGTCTTACAGCTCGTACGAGTCCATCGGCGCGGGCTTCCGCCTGCGGCATCCGTTCGCCGCCACGGTGATGCCGGACATTGTGCGCACAGGCCGCTGCCTGCTGCAGGCGAGCGCGACCGATCCGGAATGGCTGCCGCTCAGTTGGGACGATGGCGAGCCCTGGCGGTTGGTGCTCCGGCTGCTCCGCCAGCAAGGGCGCAAGTGGGCGCTGGCCGGCTGGCTGCGGCGCGGCGGCGAAGAGATGGATCTGCTGGCGCCGCTGCTGATCTCCGAGGGGCTGGTGTTTACCCAGGAGCGGGTGGCGCGGCTGGAGGACGGCACGCCGTTCGAATGGATCGCGTCCTTGCGCAGATTGCGCCACATCGACGCGCCGGAAGGCGACGTCGGCCAGATGCTGGCGGCGCTGCTCGAACATCCGCTGGCGGCGCGCATCGAGGTTCCCGAGGAGCTGCGGTATGAGGAAGTGCGGCCCGTGCCCAAGCCGTGCCTGACGTTCCGCTCCACCCGGCATTACGAGTGGGAGCAGGAACGCCTGCACGCCGAGATTTCGTTCGATTACGACGGACGGCGCGTGCCCGACGCGCTCAAGAGCGGCGGCATATACGACCCCGCAAAAAGACGGTTCGTAGTGCGCGACCGGGAAGCCGAGGCGGCCGCCAAGGCGTTTGTGCACCAACTTGGCCTGGAGGAGCTGCAGCCGGATTACCGGGGCGGACCGGCCTCGCTGCGCCTGGCGCCCAAGAAGCTGCCGGCCGTGGCGCACGCTTGTCTTGCGGCAGGCTGGCACGTGGAGGCGGAGGGCAAGATTTTCCGGCGTCCCGGCGCCATGCAAGTGGCGGTCTCGTCGGGAATCGACTGGTTCGAGCTGCATGGCGAAGTGGACTACGGCGGGACGAGCGCGAAGCTGCCCGCGCTGCTGGCGGCGCTGCGCCGCGGCGAGAACATGGTGCGGCTGGACGACGGCACCTACGGGCTGCTGCCGGAAGAGTGGCTGACACGCTTCGGTCCGATTGCGGGCCTGGGCACGGCCGAAGCCGATCACCTCCGCTTCCGCAAGAACCAGGCGGGGTTCCTGGACGCGCTGCTGGCCATGCAGCCGGAAGTCACTTGCGACGCCACCTTCACGCGCGTGCGCGACGAATTGCGCACCTTTGCGGGCATCCGCGCCGGCGAGCAGCCCGAGGGCTTCGTGGGACATTTGCGCGACTATCAGCGGGACGGCGTGGGCTGGATGGACTTTCTGCGCCGCTTCCGTTTCGGCGGCTGCCTGGCCGACGACATGGGGGTGGGCAAGACCGCGCAGGTGCTGGCGCTGCTGGAAGCCCGGCGGGCGGCGAGCGACGCGCCCGGTCCATCGCTGGTGGTGGTCCCCAAATCGCTGGTGTTCAACTGGAAGCAGGAGGCGGCCCGCTTCACTCCGCGGCTGCGCGTGCTCGACCATACCGGCCTGGCGCGCGACGTAAATGGCTTCTCCAATTACGATGTGGTGCTGACCACTTACGGCACGCTGCGCCGCGACGCGGCGGAGTTCAAGGACATTGAGTTCGACTACGTGGTGCTCGACGAAGCGCAGGCCATCAAGAACCCCGGCACCGAATCGGCCAAGGCGGCGCGACTGCTGCGCGGACGCAACCGGCTGGCGCTGAGCGGCACTCCCGTGGAGAATCATCTGGGCGAACTCTGGAGCATCTTCGAATTCCTCAATCCCGGCATGCTGGGCGCGGCCAGCGTATTCAAGCTGGCGGGAGGGGCGGCGCGCAATCCCAGCCAGGAAACGCGCAGCCTGCTGGCGCACGCACTGCGCCCGTTCATTCTGCGGCGCACCAAGGAGCAGGTGGCGCGCGAGCTTCCGCCCAAATGCGAACAGACCCTGTTCTGTGAGATGGAGACCGCGCAGCGCAAGCTCTACAACGAACTGCGCCTCCACTACCGCGACTCGCTGCTGCAGACGTTGGCCGCGCAGGGGCTGGCGAAATCCAAGATCCAGGTGCTGGAGGCGCTGTTGCGATTGCGCCAGGCGGCCTGCCATCCGGCCCTGATCGATCCCAAGCGGCGCCACGACTCCAGCGCCAAGCTGGATGTGCTGATCGACCACCTGGAAGAAGTGGTAGCGGAGGGCCACAAGGCGCTGGTGTTCTCGCAATTCACCAGCCTGCTCGCGCTGGTGAAGGAGCGGCTGGACGAATCGGCCATGGTCTACGAATACCTGGACGGCCAGACGCGCGACCGGCAACAACGCGTGGAGCGCTTCCAGAACGACCCGGATTGCAGCCTATTCCTGATCAGCCTGAAGGCGGGAGGCCTGGGTTTGAACCTGACCGCCGCCGAATATGTTTTCCTGCTCGACCCGTGGTGGAATCCCGCGGTGGAAGCGCAAGCCGTGGACCGCGCGCACCGCATCGGCCAGACGCGGCAGGTGTTCGCGTACCGGCTGATCGCGCGGGACACCGTGGAAGAGAAGATCCTGCAACTGCAAAGCAGTAAGCGGGACCTGGCGGCGGCGATTATCAGCGAAGACAACAGCCTGATCCGCGACTTACGGCGGGAGGATTTGGAGTTACTGCTGTCTTAAGAAGACAGAAGACAGAAGTCAGAAGGAAAACAGCCTGCCCGCATTCGGGCTTCTGACTTCTTACTTCTGACTTCTTACTTCCTTATTTCGATTCGATGCGCATGCCGTAGAAGCTGCGATAGACGAAGGTCACCGAGACCAGGAAGAAGAGCACTCCCAGCACGGTCGAGAGCGTGTTGCCCTGCTGGTTGTTGAGCGATACGGCCAGTTCGACGGCCAGAAGGCCGAACAGCGTGGTGAACTTGATGATGGGATTCAGGGCCACCGAGCTGGTGTCTTTGAGCGGATCGCCCACCGTGTCGCCCACCACCGTGGCGGCGTGCAATTCGGTGCCCTTCATGTTCAACTCCGTCTCGACGATCTTCTTGGCGTTGTCCATGGCGCCGCCGGCGTCGGCCATGAAGATGGCCTGGAACAGGCCGAAAATGGCGATCGAGATCAGGTATCCGATGAAGAAGAAAGGCTCAAAGAAGGCGAAGGCCAGCGTGGCGCAGAACACGGCGATAAAGATGTTAAGCATGCCCTTCTGCGCGTACCGCGTGCAGATTTCCACCACCTTCTTGGAATCGGATATGGAGGCCTTTTCGGAGCTCTCCAGCTTGATGTGCTCCTTGATGAATTTCACCGCCCGATATGCGCCGGTGGTGACCGCCTGCATGGATGCGCCGGTGAACCAATAAATCACCGCGCCACCCGCAATCAAACCCAACAGGAAGGGCGGGTAGAGGATGGAGAGCTTGCCGATGCGGTCGGGCGCCAGACCGTTGGTGAGCGCCACAATGATGGAGAAAATCATGGTGGTGGCGCCCACCACGGCGGTGCCGATCAGCACCGGCTTGGAGGTTGCCTTGAAGGTGTTGCCGGCGCCGTCGTTCTCTTCCAGGTTCTCCTTGCCCTTCTCGAAGTTGGGCTTAAATCCGAAATCGCGCTGGATCTCGGCCTCGATGCCGGGGAGCGTCTCGATGGTGGAAAGCTCGAACACGGACTGGGCGTTGTCGGTGACCGGACCGTAGCTATCGACGGCGATGGTGACCGGACCCATACCGAGGAAGCCGAAGGCCACCAGTCCGAAGGCAAACACGGCCGGCGCCACCATCAGGCTGGCGAGGCCCATGGTGCTGACTCCATAGGCGATGCTCATCAGGCCGAGGATGGAGAAGCCCAGCCAGTAGGCGCTGAAATCGCCGGCCACAAGACCGGACAAAATGCACAATGACGCGCCACCTTCCCGCGCGGAAGTGACGATCTCGCGCACGTGGCGCGATTGAGTGGAGGTAAATACCTTGACGCCCTCGGGGATGATGGCGCCGGCCAGGGTGCCGCAGGTGATGACGGTGGAGAGCTTCCACCACAAGCTGGTATCGCCGTTCAAGTCCGGAACGATGAAGTAGCTGACTACGTAAGTCAGACCCACCGAGATGAGCGAAGTTAGCCAAACGAGCGAGGTCAGCGGCGATTCAAAGTTGAACTTCTCGGCATCGCCGTATTTGGCCTTGGCGACGATGCCGTTGATGAAGTAACTGAGCGCCGAGGAAACAATCATCATGACGCGCATGACGAAGATCCAAACCAGCAACCGCACCTGCATCTCGGGCTGCTTGACGGCCAGCAGGATAAAGGTGATGAGAGCCACGCCGGTGACGCCGTACGTCTCGAAACCGTCGGCCGATGGTCCCACCGAGTCGCCCGCGTTGTCACCGGTGCAATCGGCAATCACGCCCGGGTTGCGCACGTCGTCTTCCTTGATCTTGAAAACGATCTTCATGAGGTCGGCGCCGATATCCGCGATCTTGGTGAAGATGCCGCCCGCCACGCGCAAAGCCGCGGCGCCCAGCGACTCGCCGATGGCGAAGCCGATGAAACAGGGACCGGCCAGATCGCCCGGAATGAACAGCAGGATGATCAGCATCATGATCAGTTCGACCGAGATCAGCAGCATGCCGATGCTCATGCCGGCCTGCAAGGGAATGTCGTAACAGGGGTAGGCCTTGCCACGCAGGCTGGCGAAGGCCGAGCGGGAGTTGGCGAAGGTGTTCACGCGCATGCCGAAAGCCGCCACCGAGTAACTGCCGCCGATACCGATGATGCTGAACAACAGAATGACGGCTACCTTATAGGCGGCAAAGCCCTGCAGGAAGCCGAAGTAAAAAACGATGATGACGCCGATGAAGCACTCCAGCAGGATCAGGAATTTGCCTTGGGTGGCGAGGTAAGTTTTGCAGGTCTCATAAATGAGCTCGGAGACCTCCAGCATGGACTTATGCACCTCCATGTTCTTCAGCCGCATATAAATGATGAGGCCGAAGATCATACCGAGCGCACAGAATATGAGGCCGAACATAAGCAGATTCCGGCCGCCGATGCCGCCCAGAAAAGCGGCGCTATTGAGATCGGGCAGGTGCAGGCTGGCTTCGCCGCCCTCCTGCGCCATCAGGGGAAAGGCCAGAAGGGCCATCCACAATAAGGGGAGTAACGCGCGGATTGCGCGGAACTTGGTCGAAGACAGTATTCGCATGAAAAACCTCCTGGAATGGGGCGAGAATCCCCAGAGGATGGGCCTACCCCAAAAAGGATATCAGGGTTGGTTTACCTCAGCCGTGCTAGTGAAAGCACAAGGTAGCGCACGGCGGGTGGGAATTCAAGGTGGCGCGGCACCGATTCGGGGCGCGACAAGCGAAAGGCGAGGGCCATTTCAGGCGCTGCCATTTGGCTTGGGCGCCGGGGGGTGCGCCGTTGGTTCGTCGGAGGGCGCGGGGTCGGGGAAGTCGCCGAGCACCTCGCGGGGGATTTCGCGCCAGACACCGTCCAGGCCGAGGACCTCCGGGAGCACCGCATAATGGGATTCCCCTTCGGGGTCGTGCCAGACCAGGCCGATCCGGATCTTCTGTTTGTCCTCCGCCTTGACGTCCTCCTGGCGTTGGATGCGTTGTTTACGGTAGCGCTCCAGATCGGCGATGGTGGAGGAAACGGAGCGTTCCAGGCGCACCTGGGTGAGGTAGACGCGGTGGATGGCCAGGGCCC
>Ga0335078_10012645_pt1 | contig 12502 bp, 8 predicted proteins | sample Lox_Sample_32_FD_206711 | JGI IMG/M metagenome (GOLD analysis project Ga0335078, IMG submission 206711) | Soil microbial communities from Loxahatchee National Wildlife Refuge, Florida, United States - Lox_Sample_3.2 | ecosystem: Environmental > Terrestrial > Soil > Wetlands | place: USA: Florida... | reverse complement strand
CGTGTATACGCCAAGGAGTTTCATCCGCGGCTGGCGCTTTATGTGTCGCCGGTCAACATCGATCCGCGCGCGCCGGAGCTACCGATCTCTGCGCCAGCGTCATTCAGCCGCGCGGTGGCGGGCGCGATTGGTCCGTTCTACACACTGGGCATCGCGGAAGACACGTCGGCGTACCGCGCGGGGGTGCTGACGTTGGGCGAGTTTCTGCGGCAGATCAGGCTGGTGCGGGACGATGAAATGAGGCTGCTGGGCTATTCGCTCGACCACTTTCGGGAGGGATTGCTGTTTTTCTATTTCTCGTCCATCGACCAGGGATCGCACATGCTGTGGGGGAAGCACGATGCGGAACTGCTGGAGATCTATCGCGCGGTGGACGGCGCCATTGGCAAGGTGGCGCAGCGGTTTCCGCGGGCGGACATGATCGTGATGTCCGACCACGGGTTCAACTCCTTCGACCGCAGCGTGAATCTGAACACGTGGCTGTGGGAGAAAGGCTTTCTGGCGCTCAACGGGCCGCCGCGGGGCGGCGATGAGGGCTTCGCGGACGTGGATTGGTCTGAGACGCAGGCGTACGCGCTGGGGCTGAACGGTCTGTATCTGAATATCAAGGGGCGGGAGAAGAATGGCATTCTGCGGCCGGGCGCTGAGGCGGAGGCAACCATGCGGCGGCTGGCGCGGGAACTCGTGGAGTTTCGCGATCCTGTGAACGGGCGGCAGGTTGTGGAGACGGCTCCGGCAACGGGGGCGGCGACGGGTCCCGACATGATCGTGGGTTATGCGCGCGGGTATCGCGGCTCGTGGGAGACGGCGCTCGGTGCGGCGCCGCGAGCGATTCTCGAAGACAATGCGGACGTGTGGATCGGCGACCATTGCATCAACGCAGAGGATGTGCCGGGGGTGCTGTTGAGCAATCGCACGCTGCGCACGGAGCGGCCTTCGTTGCGAGATGTGACGGTCACGATATTGGAGATGCTAGGGGTGCGGGCGGGCGAGGGGATGAAGGGGAAGAGTGTTTTTTAGGTACCCTAAGAGAAGGATCGCCTCGACGGTCCTCGCAAGATTAACAGCTCACAAGTGATCGGTTCTCTGTCATAACCTGGCTTTACAGGCGGTGATCTGCGTCCACGCAAAAACGGTTCGGAATGTCCGTAAAATCAGCCATGGCGCACACCCATCGTGTCCCGATCGAGAGTCGCTCTTGGACCTTGGTTGCCTCTGGCTGATCGTAGGGAGGGCGGCCCCGATGCCGGTCCCCACGTTTTCTGATTGGCGTTGCTTCATGTCCTCCAACGGCAGGTCGCACGCATACCTGTACGTTTCGCCTAAGCCCCCTCCTGGACGGCGCCGCCGCGGCAATTGCGCAACGGCGCCGTCCGTGTTCTGGTGAGCCGTGCCGCTTATGCGCCGACTTTCATCCTCCGCGCGTCACTGGTCACTGGTCACCGCTGCCGAAGCGTGCAGGGTAGAACACCAGTTGGAGGATACAGCGAGCATGGTGCCGGTCAAAGGAAGCCGCTTCTAGCCGCCCCGACATTTTTTGCGGGATGTCTAACGCTCATTTGGCCACCAGAACACCCGTCTGGCAATGGCAAGCTCCTGGTCTTCGCGCTTGGTTCCGCCGGTTCTTGAATACAAATCTGCTGGCAGTGAACACTTGAAAAGGTCTGAACCATGAGGCATCTTCTGTTTCTAGTACATCGTCCAGATAGTTCTTTATAATATGTAGAACTTCCGGTCCATGGCGGCTTTGCTCTGATCGGCGAGGATCTGTTTTGGTGGCTTGGTCCTCACACTATTCCAGAATGCCCTGTTCGGCCAGCGCGTGTCTCAGGTCGCAGGCCTGGCGTTCTGCGTTTTCTTGACAAAGCCGTGGGGCCGCACCATGCGAGCCCCAGGGCCCATTCCCGTGCCGGCCGGTTGCCGATGGCGTACGGCTTACCGATCGGCATCGCGATGCTAGAATATGGCCGCAACCATGACTTCTAATACGAGCGGCAGCGGTGGTCTGTGCGCAGACAGCGCTGCCGATCATGTACCGGTCTTCAGCCCGCACCTGGCAGCGGTGTGCTGGGCGACTGCCGCGAACCTGCTGCTCTTCTTCTGCTTCGCACACCTCGGCGTGATCGTCTGCTTCGCTGCCGGCCGGCAGGTTCCGTTTTACCTGGCGCCGGTTGCCCTGCTCTGCGCACTGGCCGCCGGCGACTGGCTGGGACGCCGGGAGGGCGCAGGCGGCCGCTGGAGGATCGTGCCACCATCGGTGGCGTTGGCGATTCTGGGCGCGTCTCTGATATTAGCCGGCGCCTTCTTCGACATGTCGTGGGACGGTCTCTGGTACCACCAGACCGCCATTTACGAGATGGCGCACGGCTGGAATCCGCTCCGGGACCCGCTGCACAGCTTCACCCCTTCGCTGCAGGATTACGTGCGCTATTACGCCAAAGGTCCCTGGTATATTTCGTTAGCCTTCTTTCAGTTTTCCCCGCATATCGAATGGGCCAAACCGGCGCCCTGGATGGCGATGGCGGCCATGTTCGTGGCGGTGCTGGCGGCCGCGCTCGATTTTGGAGTGTGGCGCCGGATTGCGATGGCGATCGCCATCCTTGTGGCGCTTAACCCGGTGGTGGTGTTTGAACTTGCCACGTACCTGGTGGATGGCTTGTTGATCTCGTACCTGGCCTGCTATGTAGTTGCGGTGGCCCGATACATCCGGCGGCCCAGCCCCCTGGTGCTCACAGTTGCCGTGGCATCGACGATTCTCTGCGCCAATACGAAGTTCTCCGGCTTTGTGTATCTCTGTTTCTTCTGCGCGGCCGGAGGTGTTTACCTGCTCATGCGGCAGCGCCGGCTGTTGCCGCGCTATTTGGCCATCCAAGTTGCCGCCCTCCTGTTGGCAACGGTTGCCTTCGGTTTCAATCCGTACGTGACCAATACGGTCCAACGTGGGCATCCGTTTTACCCGTGGTTTGGGACTGCGGCATACCCCAGCTACGCGCAACGTCACCGGGACCCGAATGAGATGTACGAAACGCCGAAGAATCTAGTGGGCCGCAATCGCCTGGTCCGCTTTTACTACGGCCTGTTTGGCCGCCCGGGCGCACAGCCCTTCTACGAAGGAACCGATGCTCACCTCATGTGGCCCTTCGACGTCCGTTGGCGGGATTTCCAGATCTTCTACTTTCACGATGTGCGCATAGGAGGCTTCGGGCCACTGTTCAGCGGTGCGTTTCTGATCGCACTGCTCCTACTGGGAGCGGCGCTGGTGCGTCCCGGGCTGCCGCGTGAGATTGTGGTCCTCTTTATAGTAACGGTGCTCGGATCGCTGCTGGTGGGACTGCACATGTGGTGGGCGCGATACGGGCCGCAACTATGGTGGCTGCCGATTATGGCGGTCGGGGCCGCCCTCGCCGTTCCGCGGTGGCGCGCGGTCCACTGGAGCGCCTGGGGCCTGGCGATACTCCTACTGGTGAATGCCGTGTTGGTGGAGGCGAGACATTTTGCCTGGGAGCGTCAAGCCACCCGCATCACATACGAACAGATGGCGTTGCTACGCCAGAAGGGCGAAGTCGAGATCGACTTTCAATACTTCCGTGAGCCGTACGGGGAGCGGCTTCGTGCGGCGGGAGTTGCCTTCCGAGCGTCCCGAGCCCTCCACTGCGCGAAGCCTGTGGAATTGATGAGCGTCCCGCACGGTTATCCGGGCGCGGTGCGGGCCTGTATCCCGGAGCAATAGCCGGAATGATCTACACTCGGTAACGGTTCACCAGGACGCGCAGTCAATCCACCAAGGCTTCGTAGGCCATCCTCTTGAACTGGCCAGCGGCCACGATGTCGTTACTGGGCAGGACATTGACCAAGAAGACGCCGATCATGTGTTCCTTGGGATCAATCCAGAAACTGGTTCCCGCAGCGCCTCCCCAATTGTATTCGCCCTCCGAGCCGACGTTCGCTGACTTGCCAGGGCCTAAATTCACGGCAAACGTCAAGCCGAAACCGTAGCCTTCCGCCGGCATGCCGCCGGTGCGTGCGAGGGTGCCGAGGTGATCGCTCCGCATCAGTTCGACCGACTTGCGGCCGAGAATGCGCACGCCCTCAAGCTCGCCGTCGTTCAGCAACATGGTAACGAGTCGCGCATAGTCGTCGAGAGTCGATACCGAACCCGCTCCGCCTAATAGCAGCGTCGGCTTCCTCCGGTAGTTCTCTTGCGCGGGGTCGGTGGAGGGTTCGATGCCGCCGCCTTTCTTAGGCGTGTACAGCACCGCCAGACGATTCCATTTTTCTTCCGGTACGAAGAAAGCCGTATCCTTCATATCGAGCGGACGGAAAATCCGCTCTTCGAAAAACTGGTCGAGCGGCTTGCCGGAGAGGACCTCCACCAGACGGCCCAGCACGTCGATCGATAAGCCGTAGTGAAACGTCGTGCCAGGCTGGTGGTTTAAAGGGGCGGTGGCCAGACGCCGTACCGCTTCCGCCAAATCGAAAGAGACCCACCCGTCTCCGCCGGTAAACCCCAGCCTCTTGTAAGCCGGCTCGCCGTTTTCATCCTTCGGTCCCGCGTAGTCGAGGCCACTGGTGTGCCGGAACAGGTCGCGGACCGTGATGGGACGATTAGCGGGAACGGTGTAGTATGTCCGCTGGCCGGCGGCGTCAAACGATTCTTGAGCCACCCTCATCTTGGTAAACTCCGGAAGGTACTTCGATACCGGATCGGTGAGCGAAAACTTGCCCTCTTCGTAGAGAATCATGGCGGCGACGCCTGTGATGGCCTTGGTCATCGAGTACATACGCACGATGGTGTCGGGCTTATACGAGCCCCAAGTCTCCCGGAAGACGACCTTACCGTTGCGCGCGATGAGGCCAGAAGCCCCATTCAGCCGGCCAGTGGCGATGTGTTCCTTCATAACGGTGTTAATCCGGTTCAGGCGATCACTGGAGAAACCAGCCTGCTCCGGAGCCGCGGTCGGCAAACTCGCGCCAGCCACCAACGATGCGACCAGACAGAAGACGAAGAGAATCCGCATGAGCGCAAATCTATCACAAAGGCAGGCAGCGCGTACGCGCCCGGTTACGAAGCAGCAGGCTGCGGAACATCTAACGCAATTGTGCAGCGTCGGGCCGACCTCTTTTTCCGGAACCCTGAAAGCCTAATTCACACGCTTCAGGCCCATTTAACCGATTGACTTTCTCGCCTGAAGCCCTAATATAGAGGCGTAGGCAGTCTCGAGCCAATTAAGCGGGGTCGCTTATTACGCGTCCGCGAAGGCTGAATCGATCCGAGTCCGAAACGTCACGAGCAGGACCGATGATCAAGCGGGAACCACACGGGCCAAAGCTCCTCTTTGGCATCGATTTGGGTGCGGCGGAAGTAAAAACCGTACTCTGCGACGTCGATGGCACACTCCTGTGCTGGGCACGAGCCCCAACTCGCGGACGCCCGCTGGCCGGACTTCTCGAAGCCATCGCCAAATTACCGAATCAGTGGTGCGCCGGCCCCATCCGCGCGGCTGTCACCGGCAGCGGCCAGTACTTGCTTGAGGACGTCGCGCAATGCACGCGCGTAAACGAAGTGCTGGCCGTCGCCCTGGCCGTCCGCAGGAGCTTCCCTGGCGCGCGCACGGTGATCGATCTGGGAGGCCTGTCATCCAAGTGGATCCTGCTGGGCCGCGAGGGGCAGGAAGCCGTCGCCGATTTCTGCTGCAACGGGCTGTGTGCCGCCGGGGCCGGCGCATTCCTGGAACAACAGGCCGGCCGCCTGGAATTGACCGTCGATCGCCTCGGGCAAATGGCCGGAGCGGCCCCCAGAGGCGCCACCATCGCCGGCCGCTGTAGCGTATTCGCCAAGTCCGACATGATCCACTTGCAGCAAAAGGGAACACCGCTGGAGGAGATCGCTCTCGGACTCTGCCAGGCGCTGGCGCGCACCTTCCTGGCCACGGTCACGCAGGGGCGGCCGGTGGAGGCCCCGGTGGTCCTGGTGGGCGGCGGAGCCGCCAATCCCGGTTTGGTGCGCGCCTTCGGCGAACAACTCGGACTGAGTGATGGCCAATTGATGACGCCCCATCCGAGTTCGCCCGACGCCGCCGTGCTCTTCGCCGCCTCGGGCGCAGCCCGCATGGCGCTGGACGCTCCGGTCACCGGGTTCCCGGAGTTGATAGCCGCGGTTCGCGAGCGGGCCGAGGCAGCCACCTCGGCCCATCTGACGGCATCCCTGCCGCCGTTAAGAAGGCATACGGAGGACTTGTGCGCGGAGGCGCCCGAAAGGCCGCCGCTGACTTCCGGCCGAGTGGATGCCTACCTCGGCCTCGATGTGGGCTCCGTGAGCACGAACCTGGTGCTGCTGATGCCGGACTTTCAGGTAGTGGATGGAGTTTACCTGCCGACCCGCGGGCGGCCCGTGGAGGCGCTCGATGCGGGACTCCGCCGGATTCGCGAGCGATTGGGCGATCGAGTCCGGATCCTGGGGGCCGGCGCCACCGGTAGCGGCCGGCATCTCGCCGCCAAAGCCGCCGGCGCCGATGTCACCCACAACGAAATCACAGCTCAGATGGTCTCATCTCTGCTCTTCTTCCCGGAGGTTGATACCATTTTCGAAATTGGCGGGCAAGACTCCAAGTACATATCGGTGCGCGACGGCCGCCTGGCGGACTTCGAGATGAACAAGATCTGCGCCGGCGGCACGGGCTCGTTTCTGGAGGAACAAGCGGAACGGTTGGGAATCCGCATTGTGGATGAGTTCTCCGATCTGGCGCTCGGCGGCGCCAATCCCTCGGATCTGGGTGCTCGGTGCACCGTCTTCATGGATACGGAACTGGTCCGGGCTCAGGAGCGGGGAGTGCCGCTGGCGGATATTTGCGCCGGACTGGCCTATTCGGTGGCCCGCAACTACCTGGAAAAAGTAGTGGCCGGCCGCCCCATCGGACGCACCGTTCTGTTTCAAGGAGGTACAGCTTCCAACCGGGCCGTGGTTGCGGCCTTTCGGCAGTTGCTGGGCCGGCCGGTTCAAGTCCATCCTTACAACCGGATTTCAGGCGCGATTGGCGCAGCTTTGCTGGCCGCAAGGGCCAAGCCGCAGCAGAGCCGCTTTCGCGGTTTCAACTCTTGTGCCGCTTCCAACCTGCGCAGCTTTGAGTGCCCCCGCTGCGAGAACCGCTGCCAGGTGAACCGCATTCAACTCGGGGCCCGGCGGGTGCAATTCGGTGATGTGTGCGAACGTTATTCGGCGCGCGACGGCGAACTGCGGGAAGTCCCCCGTCCTTTTCCGACTTTTCGCGGAGCGCGAGCGGCTGCTCCTGGAGGAGTCCTTCGCCGGGGCCGCGCCGTCAAGGAACGAAGGGCCGCTACCGAAGGTCGGTCTCCTGCGCGCCTCGCTCAACCTGGAGTTTCTCCCCCTGTGGTCGGCATTCCTGCGCGAACTGGGCTATGAGCCGGCGATCTCACCGGCCACCACCGCGGCGCTGCTCTACCAGAACATGCCCAACCTGCCGGCGGAGGTTTGCCTCCCCATCAAAGCCGCGGCCGCGCAGGCCAAGGCCTTGCTGGCCGCGGGTATCGAAAAACTCTTCGTTCCGGCGCTGCTGGAATGCCCCGCCCGGGAAGAAGACGAGGCCCACACCTGTTTTTACGCCCAACAACTGCCGACATGCTGCGCATTGCGTTTCCAGGCCGCATCATCCCTGCCCTTTTCGCGCTGCGCGAGGGCATGTTGGGCTCGGTGGGTCCGATGTTCGCCCTGGCGCGGGCACTGGACCGGTCTCTGGAGGCCGTGGCCCGTGCGCTGGTCCGCGCCCGAGTGGCGCAAGCGCGTTTCGTGGAGGCCCGCAAGCGGCTGGGACGGGAAGCCCTGGCCACCCCCTTTAGCCGAGCCGTCGTGGTCCTGGGGCGTCCTTACAACACCCACGACCCGTTCCTGAATCTCGGACTGGCGCGTCATCTAGAGCGATTGGGCGTGCCGGCGATTCCGTGGGACCTGCTCCCTTTGGACGAAGTGCAGCTCGACGCTCGCTGGCAGACGGTGCCTTGGCATTACAACAGGGAACACCCGCGCGCCCTCGAACTGATCCGCGCGGACCGGCGTCTGTTCCCCATCCTGATTTCCAGTTACGGATGCGGTCCGGATGGATTCACAGTCAAGCACTTGGAGGAATTGCTCGCCGGCACGCCGCGGCTGCTGCTCGAATTCGACGAACACCGGGGGGAAGCCGGCCTGGTGACACGTTTGGAAGCTTTCGCCGACGAGATCGAGGAACATCTGCGCGCGCACCATCCGGCGCCGAAATCGCCCGTCCTGACACCCGGCCCGCGCTCGCTGCCAGGGGGGGCGACATTTTTACATCCCACACTTCTCCGAGCACGCCGGAATCTATGCCGCGGTGCTCCGCTCCTCGGGATTTCAGGCGGATGTCCTCCCGCCGCCCGACGAGGAGACTATCAGGCTCGGGGAGCAATACGCCTCCGGCCGCGAATGCCATCCCTACGCCATCCTGGCGGGCGAGTTGGTCCGGCTGCTGCGCAGCTCTTCGCCCGGAGCCGAGGATGTCTTCCTGCTTCCCACTTGCACTTCGCCCTGCCTCCTGCGGCAGTACGGCGACGCTCTGCGCATCCTGTTGCTGCGCGAAGGGCTGCCCAAGATGGAGGTTTGGGATGCGGCGTCGCCGCAAATCGGTCTCCTGGTCGGGACCGCGGGACTGTTACGGCTTTACACGGGCCTGTTGGCCACCGACATTCTCTATACGCTGGCGGCCCGCCTGGCGCCGTATCAGCACCGCAGAAACTTGTTTGAGGGACTGCGGGCTGCCGCGTTGGACAGCCTGGCCAGCGCAGTTGCCAGCAAGCGGGACATTGGCCAGCCCTTGGCTTCAGCAGTGGAATCTCTGTGGGCTTCTCCGCGCACGGGCGGGCCGGGAATGCGCCCGGTGGTCGGTGTTACCGGTGATCTCTACACACGCATCAATCCTGCCGGGAATGCCGGGCTGTTTCGCCGATTGGAACAAATGGGCTGCGAAGTCTGGCCCAGTCCCTTTTTTGCCAACAGCGCCCTCGGAGCCTTCCTGGAGACCCGCAGGAAAGTCGAACAAGGCCGCCTGGTGGATGCCGCGTCGGAACAATTGGCAGCCTTCCTCACCACGACTGCGGGGGAGCGCCTGACGGCCCGCCTTCGTCCGGAACTGCGGGCACTGGCGGTGGAACCCTCGCCTGAGGAACTGAGCCGGCTCGCGCGGCCTTACGTCGGACCGCGGACCCACTTCCTGATTGTTCTAACCGTGGCCAAGATAGCGGACTTCCTGCGGCGCGGCGCGGCAGGAGTGATCAGCGCCGCCGGAATCAACTGTGTCGTGGGGACGCTGACTGCCTCGGTGATCCCAGCTCTGCGGGCCGATTTCGACGGCGCCCCAGTCCTGGGACTGATGTATGGCGGCTCGGAGGGGCCGGGCCAGCGCATCCGCCTGGAGACCTTCGTGCATCAGGTCCAGGAGCGGTGGCGGCGGCGGCCGGCAGCGTGAATGGCGATAACGGGAAGGTGTAACGCAGCAGGCCTCCACGGCGTCTGCCGGCGGCGCGTCCGTCGTCGCTTGGTCCGCTGCCGTTGTCGGACCGGAGATGGAGCCAAGATTGTTCAATTAACTGTCGCGTTGGCGAGACGATCTGTTTAGTCCTCTGCCAGCGCTACGCGAAGCCCGGCAGACCATAAAGGGCGATGGTCTGCACCACCAAAGTGAGCAGCGCAACCTGATACGATTGCGGATCAAATGGATGCCGTCCAAGTCTCAAATGTTACAAAAACCTTCGGCCCTGTAACCGCCGTCGACGACTTATCGCTCACCGTCCCGGATGGGTCGGTGTATGGCTTTATCGGGCCGAACGGCTCCGGCAAAACCACCACGATGCGCATGATCGCCAGCATCTTCTATCCCGACCGCGGCGATGTCCGCGTGTTCGGCAAGCGGATGTTGGGCGCGCGCTCGGAGCTGATCGGTTACCTGCCCGAAGAGCGCGGGCTGTATAAGAAGATGGCCGTGCAGCCGCTGCTGGAGTTCTACGGCGAATTGCGGAGCGGCCGCAAGGTCGCCGCCGAAGTGGAGAGCTGGCTCAGGAAGCTCGATCTGGCTAAGTGGGCGTCGCAGAAAGTGCAGACGCTCAGCAAAGGCATGAGCCAGAAGGTGCAGTTCATCGCGGCGGTGGTTCCAGCGCCCAAGCTGCTGATCCTCGATGAGCCCTTCAGCGGCCTGGACCCGGTGAGCACGGACACCATCCAGTCCGCCATTCTCGATCTGCGCCGCGCGGGCGTCACCGTAATCCTCAGCACGCACGACATGCACGTGGCGGAGACCATGTGCGACTACATTTGCATGATCTTCCGCGGCAAGAAAGTCCTGGACGGCACGCTCGCATCCATCCAGGACCAGTATGGAAACGATACGATCCGCGTGGCTGCCGAGGGCGGCATGCGGTTTCTCGATGGCCTGCCGGATGTGGAAAGGATTCGCGATCTGGGACAGGTGCAGGAGCTGCGCATGGCGCGCGGCTGCGATCCGCAGCAGGTCCTGCGCACCCTCATCGAACGCACGCGGCTGACCAGTTTCTCGGTGGTGAAACCGTCGCTGCACGATATCTTCGTGCGCATCGCCGGCCCAGAGGCGGGCGAGGAGCAGGTTGCATAAGATGCCGCATAACAGACTGCACCGGATTCTGCTGATCGCCAAGCGCGACTACCTAGCCACCATCCGCACCAAAGCGTTCATCATCGGACTGGTGGTGGCGCCGCTTCTGTTTGGCGGCGGCTTTCTGGGCATCGCGCTCATGCAAAGCAGGCCGGATATCAAGGAACGGCGCATCGCCATAGTGGACGCAACGGGCGTGGTTGCACCCGCCGTAATCCAAACCGCGCAGCAGGAGAACGTCAAGAACCTGTTCGATAAGACCACCCACCGCCAGGTGCAGCCCCGCTACGTCTTCGAGACCTTGCCGCCCGCGGCCGACCCCAAGCTGCAGCGGCTGGCACTGTCAGAGCGGGTGCGGCACGAGCAGCTCTTTGCGTTTGTTGAAATCGGGCCCACGGCCCTGGATGCCGCCCCGCAAGCCGCGGACGACGGCAAGGCAGCGGGTCCCGTCGCGATCTACAGCAACGCCGGCGGTTTCGATGAAGCCAGCCACTGGCTATCAGGTTCGGTGAACGAAGGCATCCGGCGCGTGCGCCTGGCGCGGCTGGGCGTGGACCAGAGCCGCCTCGGCGGCGTTCTGGCCGGCGTTAAAGTGGATCGGTTCGGCCTGCTTTCGCGCGACCCGAAGACTGGCGAGATTCGCGAGGCCAGCAAGAAGAACGAAGTCGCCGAATTTGCCGTGCCGTTCGGCATCATGCTGCTGTTGGGCATGATTGTGATGGTCGGATCCAGCCCCATGCTGTCGGCCGTGACCGAGGACAAAGCCCAGCGCGTGGTGGAGATGTTGCTGGGGATGGCAACACCTTTCGAGCTGATGATGGGCAAGGTCCTGGGTGCGCTGGGCACATCGCTGACCAGCTCCGCGTTCTACATCATCGGCGGCACGCTGGCGCTGGAAGGCATGGGGCTGTCCGGCATGGTGCCGTTCGCGGTGTTCCCTTGGTTCTACATCTACCTGATCGCCGATGTGGTCTTCCTTTGCTCCTTCGCCGCGGCGCTGGGGGCAGGCTGCGGCAGCCCGCAGGACGCGCAGCAACTCGCCATTGTGCTGCTGGCGCCGGTCATGATCCCGTATTTCCTGATCACCTTCATCATGCAGCAGCCGAACGGCGCCATATCCACGGCCTTGTCGTTGTTCCCGCCCTTCACACCGATGCTGATGCTATTGCGGCAGGCCATGCCGGGCGGGGGCGTACCGGCCTGGCAGCCTTGGGTGGGTGTAGCGGGAGTGCTGGCCTTTACGCTGGTGATGGTGGTGGCGGCGGCCCGCATCTTCCGGGTAGCCATCCTGATGCAAGGCAAGACGCCGAGAATGGCCGAGTTGGTGCGCTGGGCCGTGCGCGGGTGATGCTGCACCCGCTTGGTTCATCCGCGTTTAGTCGCGGTAGGGACGTCCGTTACCGAACGACCGCCGCACAGATCCGTAGGCGCGCACTTGAGCGCCTACGGCTCGTACCTCGGGTGCCTGGCGTGAAATCGCACTCCAGGTTCCGGATGCAGAATCCGCGGCAGGGGGAGATAGCGATCCAAAATCGAGCAGAAGCGCTCCCACGGAAGGCGATGCCGCTGACTGCGGCGCCAGGGCGCCGCCAGCCACGCCCGCGCCACCTCCCGCCGAAACGTGCGCCGCGCAGGTCCCCGGTACTGCCTGGTAGTTGAAGTGGCCCTGCACCACCGACCGCAGCCAATTCCCGGTCTCGGCAAGCCGCGCATGCCAGCGCTGGCGTAACTCGTGCCGCACGGCTGGCAGTTTGCTCCGCAACCGCTTTTTGACCGTCTGCCGCCTGACCGCGAATCAGCCACCTCTCCGCGTCTTCCCACCGGAATGCGTGAAGCCCAGAAAATCG
>Ga0335078_10012644_pt1 | contig 12503 bp, 7 predicted proteins | sample Lox_Sample_32_FD_206711 | JGI IMG/M metagenome (GOLD analysis project Ga0335078, IMG submission 206711) | Soil microbial communities from Loxahatchee National Wildlife Refuge, Florida, United States - Lox_Sample_3.2 | ecosystem: Environmental > Terrestrial > Soil > Wetlands | place: USA: Florida... | reverse complement strand
CCGAGCAGGCTGTTGGCGGCTGGATTGATCTGCCCGCTGCCGTTGCTGGCGATCACGAACCGGTTCACCTCGATGGCCGACAGCCGGTTCTCGGTGTCGGTCATCTGGCCGTTGATCTCGTAGCGCAGGCCGTAATTCAACGTGAGCTTGCGGCTGATGCGCCACTCGTCCTGGGCGTAGAAGTGCGTCCACAGACTGCGGCCGTACTCCGTTCCTCCCGGCCCGATGCCGGCCTGGGCGGACGATGGATACCCAAAGAAGAAATCCGCGAAGGCATTTCCGTCGCCCAGCCCGGCGGCCGAGGACGTGTAGCGCGGCGTGAAGGTGAACGATCCGCGCGCGTTCGGCGACTCGCTGGGGTTGAACTGGAGACGGAAAATGTAGCCGCCGAATTTCATGCTGTGCCGGCCGCGAATCCAGGACAGATTCTCCATGGAATCGAAGCTATTGTCGCGGCGCGTGAACAGATTCGCCGGGTCGCCCGCGGTGGTGTACGCTCCGGAAAAGCTGACCGAAGGATAGCCGGTTTGATCCGGATTCGGCGCGATGCCCCCAATCCCGTTCTGCGCCGCAAAATTGATGCCTTGATTCTCGCTCTGCTGCCCTCCCGATACGCGCAGAAACCCGAATCGCGCCTCGCTGATCAGGGTTGGCGTGAAGACGTGAGTCTCGCCGGTCGCGATGCTCTTGGTGCGGGTCGTGAGAAAGTACCCAAACCCGGGAACCAGGCTCTCATTCAGCAGGCTGCTGCCAAACGGCTGAAACGTGTCAAAATCGGCGATGTACGCACGGCCGAAGAGATTGTCTTTTGTAGTCAGGTACTGATCGAGCCGGAACACCCCCTGGTCGTTGTTGTTGGTGAGCTTCGGGGTCGCCAGGTAATTCTGCGCTTGCCCCGGACGGTTCGGCGCCGGCAGTTTGTTAAGGAATGCCAGAGCAACCGGATCGAGCCGCGTAGTGGGAATGCGATTATCCGCAAGCGGTGTTCGCTTACCCGACGCGTCGGCGCTCTCCGGATCGTAAATCACAGGGAGGCCGGAAAAATCTCCGCTTCGCACCGCTGCCGTTGGCACGGAGAAGGTCTGGGTCAAGGCCTGCCTGGTGCGCAGCCCTTCGTAGTTCAGAAAATAGAACGTCCTGTCTTTCTTGACCGGCCCGCCGAGGCTCGCCCCGAATTGATTCTGACGATAGGGCGGGTTGTCGCGGGGGTCGAAGAAATTGCGCGCGTCCAGCACGTCATTTCGGAGAAACTCATAGACGGAGCCGTGGAGCGCGTTTCCACCGGAGCGAGTCACCGCGCTGATGGTCGCCGATGCCTTGCCGCCGTATTCCGCCGGGTAAATGGACTTCTGAATATTGAACTCGTCGATCGCGTCGATAGATGGCGAGGCCACCAGGTGGTTGAAATACTGATCCGTGACCGAGACGCCGTCCAAATAATACATGTTGTGCCCGGTCCGCTGACCCGCGACGAGGACGCCGGCCCCGGTCTGCGCGAGCGCCGAGCCCCGCGTGCCGCGAGGCGATTTGAATACGTTGTCACTCAGCAGGGTCAGATCGACAAATTGCCTTCCATTGAGCGGCAAGTCCATAATCCGCTCATTGGAGATCACCTCGCTGACTTCCGCATCGCCGGTCCGCAGCAGCGGCGCTCCCTCCACCACCGTGACGGTCTCCGTTCGTTCGCCGACATGGAGCGTGAAATCCACTCGCTCCTGCCGGCCTACTTGAAGGATGACGCCTTCCCGCACCTGACTCCCAAAATCAGCGCGTTCCGCCTTGATCGTGTACTCGCCAATGGGGAGCGATGGCACGGTGTAGTTTCCACCGGCTGCCGTGGTGACTTCCCGCGATACCAGGCTGCTTTGCTGCGTCAACGTGACCGTCACATTCGGCAGCACAGCGCCGGAGGCATCCCGCACCGTGCCGACGACTTCTCCGGTACCGGCTTGCCCCCAGCAGATGGCCGCCCCGCAGGCGAGGATGGCTGCAATCGAGGTCACCCTGGTTCGAACCCTGAAACCTCTCAACTCGTGGAACTCCGTCTGGTAAATGGTTTTGGAATCTTTCCTCTACGCTACAGGAGCCTAAGACCAAGAGATGTAACGATGTTGTAATTCCAGCAGGCGATTGTGCGCCGGGCCCCTGGCCTTTACAGCACTGTTACATCGGCCGGAATCGCGTTCTGAAAGGATTCGCCAGCGGACCACCTATTTATGCCGGCAGGCCGTGCTGCACGAGAGGCACAAGGGTGCTCAGTAGGAGCACGAAGCAACCGTCAACCGCGCAAGTTGCGCGGCGTGGCGGCCAATTCTTTGATTCTTATCAACAACATCCGCTTTTCCGACCGCGCAGATTGAGCGGTGGAGGCTGCCTCGCGCTATTCCTTGCCGGGCAGCGCATTGAGCGTGCTGAAGGACTGGAGCGCGAGATAACTCAGGCCGAAGCACTTGATGTGATCGAGTTGTTTCTCGAACTGGTCGAAATGCGATTCCTCATCGGCGACCAGACGTTCGAAAAGCTGCTGAGTTCCCGCATCGGCCAGGGCCGCGCACTCTTTTGCGGCGTGATTGTAATCCCGTACGCTGGCCTGTTCCATTTCGGCCGCTCTGGCTAGCATGGCCGCCGGATCGGTAATCTTGGCCACGGGTCCGGCCGCGGTCATCTCGACTTCACCTTTCAAAAACAGGATGCGCTCGGCCAGCGCCTCGACATGGCCCATCTCCATGATGGCGGTCCGCTTGAAGAGACTGGAGAGCGGGCCCAGACCCTGGTCGCCGAGCTGGAAGTGAAAATACATGTATTGATGCACGGCCTGCAACTCGTCGGCGACGGACCGATTCAATAAATCGAGACTGGACTTGGCGGTTGCTGCGCGATCGGGAGTGCTGATCATAATATAAACACCTCTGCTTCTCTGAATCACCCTGATGGTAGCACCTAGCCGGGTTTGCATCAGGGAAGCGGAGACAACCCTTAAACCCGCGTCTGTCCAACAGCGCCAGCCTGGGCGCTCCTTGCCCCGGTAGTTGCCCTCTTGCAATTGACCTTCAATAGGCGTGACTGAAAGAACTGCGGCCACCCGAACGAATACCACATTGTTGGATCGGAACAGAGGATGCGGTAAACACGGGCTGGATTGATTGCCGCGAGGCCGCGCCGGGACCGCCGGAACTGAGTCCGGGCGGAATGTTCCGCCAGTAGCAATTGCAACTGGTTTGCATTTTCGCTCTTGACTTGAAACGCTTGATTCCCTACCATGAACCAAAGAGGTTCGACGTGAATCGTCAATGCGGGGCCGGAACCATGGATTCACCGAGGAGCAGGACGGAATGAAGTTCAAGATCAAGGCGGCACGCAGAAACGACGCGAAGAGGAACAAGCAGAACAGTTGGCCGGTCACGTATCGCTGGGTGACGATGGGAGCTGTCGTCGCCTATTCCGCGGTGGGCAGTAAGACGATGAACGTCGCTCGTGCCCAAGGAATAACGCAGCCGGGCGGCGCCATCTCTCGGATGCAGGGGCGGAGCTTTGAAATCGCGCCTGGGCCGCTTTCCGAGGTGCTTCCGCGGTTCGCGCGTGCCGCCGGCATCACATTTACGCTGTCCATTGACTCGATCGGCACCATCCAATCGCCTGGTGTTTCCGGCACGTTCACGATTCAAGAGGCGCTCCAGCATCTGCTCGAAGGGACCAGCGTAACGTCCCGCTTCACCGCGCCCACCGTTGTGACCTTCGCACTTCGACCCCAAACTGAATCCGTGCTTGTGTCTGGGCGTGCCCCCGGGGCAGACCCCTACGCAGACCCGGAAGCGCCGTATAAGGCGGATCGCCTGTCCTCGGCCAAGTTCACCGAGCCGGTCCTGAACACGGCGAAGACAGAGACGGTTCTTACCCAGGAGGCGCTCGAGGACAAGAACGCCACGACTCTCCGTGACGTGTTGCGATCGACGGCCGGTATCACCTTGGGATCGGGCGAAGGCGGCAACGCCTTCGGGGACCGCTTTTTCATCCGCGGCTTTGATGCGCGCAACGACGTCTTCATTGATGGCGTGCGGGACGCCGGCGTCAGCATCCGCGAGACCTTCGACGACGAGCAGGTCGAGATCCTGCGCGGCCCCGCCTCCTCTTTCGCCGGCCGGGGCACGACGGGCGGGGCGATGAACATCGTTACCAAGGAAGCCCAGAACACCGACTTCTATCACCTCGGTGTGGAAGGCGGCATCGGCGACTCCACGAAGCGAGGCACCGTCGACATGAATCAGAAGATCAGCCGGGTGCTGGATGTGCGTGTCAACGGCATGGTCCAGTACGCCGATGTCGCGGGACGCGACTTCACGACCGATAACCGTTGGGGCCTCGCCGGCGCCCTGGCCTATCATCCGACTGACAACTTGAAGGTGACCGCCAACTATTCGCACGCGTACTTGTGGGGACTGCCGGACTTTGGCGTGCCGACCAACCAGGTCACGCGCGAGCCGGTCACGGAAAGCGGCGTGTCCCGCGACACCTACTATGGCGCGGTCAATCGAGACTTCACCAAATCGACGCAGGACATCGGAACCATCGACGCCGAATGGCGACTCAACGATCACGTGACGCTCGATAACAAGCTTCGGGCGAGCCATTCCCTGCTGAACTACATCGGGACGATTCCAGAGAATCCGAGCGCCACCGGCGCAACTGCGCCCTATTCTTCGAACCTGAACTTCTACTCAGGCTACGTCCAGTTGAACGCGCAAAGCCGGTACGAGCCGGTGGACGTCATGAATGACCAGCCCGAGGCCCGGTTCACATTCAACACCGGCGCAATCCGCCACTCGGCGGTTGTGGGAGGCGAGTTCTCGAACGAGCGGCTGAGCATCCAGGGTTACAGCGGCCTCACTTCCGAACTGACGACGGGGCCTGTGGCCTTCATCTCGAGCGGGGCGCCGATCGTCAGCGTCGTCGATCCGCCCCATTACTTTTACGGCGCCGGGACGATTCAACTGGCCGGCAATCCCTTAGTGTACAAGGTGAACACCAAAGCAGCCTACCTGATGGACACCGCGAACTACAAGGATTTCCTCATCCTCAGCGCCGGCATCCGTTATGACGACTACCACATCAATTCGGCCAACAACATAAGCTCCAGCTCGGCAGACGACGGCATCCCCAGCTACAACGCAAGCTTGCTGGTGAAGCCGGTGAAGATCGGCAGCATCTACTTCGCCTACGCGACCGCAGCCGACCCGGTCGGTTCTGAACTCGACGCCACCTCCAGCACCTATGGCGGCCTGGCAGCGACGCAGATCACGACGCAGATCTTCGGTCCGCAGAAGAGCCGGTCTTACGAAATCGGCACCAAGTGGGAGCTGATCGACCGGCACCTGCTTGTCACCGTCGCTCCGTTTCAGACCGATGTGACCAATGCCCGGGAGACTGCGCCAAACGGCTTGCCTGGCTATACCAGCGGCCAGATTGTCCCGAACGCAGCCTACCGCGTGCGGGGTCTGGATTTGGAGCTTGCCGGCAAGCTCACCAACAAATGGAGCGTGATGGGCGGCTTTGTGACCATGGACCCCAAGGTAACTAGGTCGATCGTGCCGACGAACGTGGGCCTGCAACTGGCCAACATTGCCCCTCAATCGTTCAATTTTCTGACTAAATACCAACTGACCAGAAGGCTGGAACTGGGCGGGCAGAGCGTCTACGCTTCGAAGATCAAGGGTGGTTCGCTGCTCGCCGCCAATGGCGGTATTGCTTTCCCAGGCACCCCGAACCCGACCTTCCTCCCCTCCTATTGGCGGTTCGACGTCTTCGCGGAACACAGGATCAGCTCTCTGGTGAGCCTGAAACTCTATGGGATGAACCTAACGAACAAGACCTACTACGACTCCCTGTACCAGAGCGCGCAGCCGTTCGTGAAAGTCGCGCCCGGCCGGGCGGTCTATCTGACACTGGGCTTTAACCTGAATAAGTCGTAGGTGCCTACGCGTGCTGATCTGCATTCCCAACGTCCTGAGCAAAGAGGAGGTGGCGGATTTCCGGCGCATTATGGACGCCGAACCTTGGGAAGACGGCCGCTCGACCGCGGGAGCACAATCGGCGGAAGTGAAAAAGAACGATCAGCTTCCGCCCGACGGCAAAACATCGCGGCAACTCGGCGAGCGCATTCTCCGTGCGCTCGCTTCCAACACCTTGTTCATTTCGGCAGCGGTGCCGCTCCACATTTTCCCGCCGCTGTTCAACCGATATGTCCCGGGGCAGTTTTTCGGCGAGCACGTCGATAACTGCATTCGCGGCGACCGCCTGACCGGCCTGCGGATCCGCACGGATCTTTCAGTGACCCTGTTCCTGTCGGAGCCTGAGGAATACGATGGCGGCGAACTGGTGATCGACGACTACTATGGCTCCCACCAGGTCAAATTGCCGGCGGGCCATCTCGTCCTCTACCCGTCGACCAGCCTGCACCTGGTGACTCCGGTCACGAGAGGCGCACGCATCTGCTCCTTTTTCTGGCTGCAGAGCATGATCAAGGACCCGCTGGCGCGGCGGATGACATTCGACATGGACAACGCAATCCAGGGACTGGTCCACCGCCTCGGCCGCAACGACCCGGAGGTCCGAACCCTCTCGAACATCTACCACAACCTCATCCGGCACTGGGCGGAGCTGTGAGTTCATCCGTCAGAATTCTGGACCATCGGGAGATCGAAGACACCGACGCACGGGCGTCTTCATTCATGAAGGAAGGCATCCGTCTGATGCAGTCGGGCGACGATGCCGACGCGGTTCTCTATTTTGATCGCGCGCTCGAACTGCGGCGCAGCCTGCCCACGGAAGCGCCGGTGTACGCCTACGGTTTGGCCGCCTGTTGGCTCAATCGCGGGGAAGCGCTGGCGCGTCTTGGCTCAGAACACCATGAGCTGGCCCTTCGCGCCTACGACGAAGCGCTGGTACTCCTCCGTCCGCTACCGCTCGGCGACGATGCGCGTTTCGCCAAACGTTTAGCCATTGCCCATCAGAACCGGGCATTGGTCCTTGCCGCGCAGAACCCGCCGGCGACCGCGGACGCCATTGCCGCCTTAGCCGATGCCATCGCGGTCCTCGATCACGCCGAGGCAATGGATGCGCGTGAGCGCGAATATCTGTTGGCCGTCGTGTCGATGAACCTCGCCAACATTGAGGCGTCGAAGGGCACGAGCGTGTCGGACCTGGCAGCGCGGGAGGCGGCGCGGCGCGCGCTTCGGTTCGTGAAAGCGCGCGAACTCACGGATGCTGCGGCGGCGGAGGCCGGCCTCAAAGCGCGCCACGTGCTCTGCCACATCGCGGCACGCCGGTTATCGCTTCAGGCCGCAAGAGAAACCGTCATGGCTGAGGTCCATGACGCTACAGATCTAGCCGACGACGGATTGGAGCTCGTGCGTGAGTGGGAGCGCCGCGGCGTCGAGCGCTTCCGGGACCTGGCATCCGATTTGTTTCGGTTCGGCGCGCGGGTCTACGCGTTCTACCAGCCGCACTTCCTGCACGAATTCCTCAGCGAACAGTTGGATCCCCGGCAGTCCACGGATTCTTACGTGCAAAGCCAAGAGATGCAGGACGCCGCACGAGAGATCGCGTTGCTGCTCCCGACATCGTCATCACACCACGAATGACGAGCTACGTTGGGTCCCAGTAGGCGATCATTCTCCCCATGGTCAACATGGTCGTCCACAACACCAATGAGAGAATCGCGGCGATCTTCGCTTTGGTTGGGATGACCGGGGATCGATCCAGTTCCTCGGTTTTCGTGTAAACGAGCGGCCGAAAGATCAGGCCGTGCACGCCGATCAAGCCGAGAACCACCATCTTGGTCCAGAAGTAGGGATTGGGCGCGTACTTGGTGGCCTCGCAGGTGGCTAACAGCAGGCCTGTACCCATCATGACGACGATCCCGCCGCGTTTCCACGGGCGAAGGCTGGTCACCACCTGCGTGATGGTCAGGCTTCGGAAGCTGAGCCCCAGGAGGCGCAGGTTGGTGAAGACGATCATGCCGCCAAACAAGGCGATGCACGTCAGGTGAGTCGACAGGACAATCGGGTAGGCCAGAACCGATTCGCTGAAGTCGGACAGAAACTGAATGCTCTCAAGAGATTGAGCGATACTCATCGTAGTCTGGCTCTATTCCAGGAAACCTGTAAAGATTCCGCCGAATACGATCAACACCCACAGCAGCAGGGAAACAATCGCCACCGACTTGCTCGCGAGCGGTGACGGGTCCTTCATGGCCGCGACTTTCCGGTGAACCGTGAAATTGAAAATAAGCGCGGCTGCCAACAGGTACATCTTAATTGGAAAGACCTGATTGATCAGGTAGATGTGGACTTGCGAGATAAACAGCGTGAAGCCGGAGAAAATAACGAACAGCATCGCGATCAGCGTCCACGGCTCGGTGTACCGCAAAATCCGCTCGGAAGTCTCATCGCGCAGGCCCAGATTCAAGAGACGAAAGTCGAGCAGCGCGATCGATCCGACGGCAATCGCGAACCCCCCGATATGAACACACTCCGCCAGCGGAAACGCCCATTCGGTGTTATTGAGCGCGTCGACAATGGCATTCTGAAGAAGCATGATCGCGTTACGCCGGATGCGCCGGTTCCATTCCTAGCGCGCCATTCGCTCAACGTGCCCCATTTTCCGCCACATCAACTTGCACCTGGGGATTCTGCTGCGCCGACGAACTTCCGCAAGCATCATTCGGATACCGGTCAGAGCTGGGAGTGGTGACGCCCGGAGCAAGCCACCAGATGCATCAAAGAGGCTATCACGGCGAGCGGAAACCAGTGGTTGGAAAGCGGTCACATTGCGGATAGTGACCGTTCGTGACCCATTTATTACAAGGCCAGCGAACGAGTTAGGGTGGAGCTGGGACGCCACATCGGCAAGCACGCTTGAGGGGCATACGAGTTTTTCGGTCGCAATACAAGGATTATCGTACAGAGTCCACGGAAGCCGCCCGTCCGGAGCAAAGCCAAATGATCGGTCAGTGACCGCCAGCTGACCGTCTTGCCGAGGCCTGCCAGAGCGATTGGTGATAGGCTAAGCCTGCAATGAGGTGGCGCACGGGTCCCCGTCTGCCATTCGGGCTGAGCCAATTCGGCGCGTGGGCGGGTTTTCTGGTTTTGAGTGTGGCCGCCACCGCGCACCACGCTGTTTCGGTTGAGTTCGACCCGGGGCGGCGGCTGACTTTCAAGGGAGTGGTTACCAGAGTCGACTGGTCGAATCCGCATGTCTACTTTTATGCGGACGTTCAGGACCGGGACGGAAAATCAGCCAATTGGGCCTTTGAGGCTGCCGGACCAAACCAACTGACCAGAGAGGGGTGGACCCGAAACTCGCTCAAAACAGGTGATCGAGTCATTGTGGTGGGTTTTCCCGCCCGTGACGGCGCTCATGTGGCGTCGGCGCGATTGATTGTCGCGCCCGATGGCCGCAAGATGTTCGCTGGTTCGCCGTTCGATGGCGGTCCAAAACCATAGCGACCTGGCGGAATTGAGTGGATCTGGGATTGTGACCGCTAGTGACCGGTCACAAACTGACAACTGACCAGGTCCCAGAACCAGTTTTCGAGTTTTGATGCTAGGCTTCTCGTAGTTCTAGAGGAGGCCTTGGCAGGCACAAGGGGACAATTCGCTCTTTCCCGTGTAGATGCCGGATGTGTGACCGAATGCACTTTAACCTGACAAAAAAAGTTTCCATGCCGACGTTGATCGCCGCCTTACTGGCGGGCGCGAGCGGGCCGGCCTGGGCGGCCGTGACTGGGAGCATTACGGGGACGATTAAGGATCCGACCGGCTCGGTCATCGCCGGTGCGATGGTTACGGCGAAAAACCAAGCTCAAGGTGTTCAAACCAAGGCGACAACGGACAGCAACGGAGTGTACACGTTGCCGAGTCTGTCAGTGGGCCGCTACGATCTTCGTTTCGAAGCGTCGGGTTTTAAACCCCAGGACAAACCGGGGATCGCGGTTGATATCGACAGCGCCCTGACGGAGGATGCCACCCTGGAGCTTGCGGAACGATCCGAAGTGGTCAATGTGAACGACAATGTGGTGCAAGTGGAAACGGAGAGCACTCAAGTCGGCGAGGTTGTCACGTCGCGGTCGATGACAGCAGTCGCGCTCAATGGTCGGAGCTATACCGATTTGCTGGCTCTCCAGCCGGGGATTGTACCGATGTCGACGCAACAGCCGGATTCGGTAGTCATGGCCGGCGCAACTGTAGCGATCAATCCTTCCGGAACGCTGAACCCTGGCAATCAGTCCATTTCCGGGCAACGGGAGGACGCCAACGGTTTCATGGTCAATGGCGCTGACGTGAAGGAACTGATGAACGGCGGCACGCTGATTGTACCGAACCTGGACTCATTATCGGAGTTCCGCGTTCTGACGAACAATTTCGATGCCGAATATGGCGATTACAGCGGCGGCATTGTGAATGCCGTGACGAAATCCGGGGCCAATGAAGTTCACGGCTCAGGATTTGAGTTTTTGCGGAACACCGACCTGGACGCGCGGAATTTCTTCTCACCCGAGCGTGGATTTTTCCGGCAGAACCAGTTCGGTGGCACGATCGGCGGGCCGATCAAGAAAAACAAGCTCTTCTTTTTCGGGGACTATCAAGGGACACGAACGACTCAGGGAATTGACTCCGGCTTGATCGCTGTGCCCTCGTTGGCAGACCGTACGGGCAATCTTTCGGATTTGGGCCCAATGACCGGAGATGTCAGCGGCCCCTATTTGGCGAATCTGCTTTCGCAGAAACTCGGTTACACAGTAACCTCGGGCGAGCCTTATTCCAGCGTTTTTCCGGGCGGCCTCATTCCCCAGCGGGTTTGGTCCGCACCGGCGCAGCACCTGCTCCAGTACATTCCGCTGCCAAACGACGGACCCGCCACATTTACGACCGGCGGGCAAGCGCAGATCGTTCGTGACGACAAGACCAGCTTCCGCGTAGACCAAAACAGCGATCGATGGGGATTGTTTTCCGCATATTATTTTCTCGATGACTATACACTGAACAATCCCTACCCTACGGGACAGGGTGGCGCCAGCGTACCGGGGTTTAGCGCCTTGAACTTCGGGCGCGCCCAGCTCATTACCCTGGCCCACACCAAGACCTTCGGTGCCAATGCCGTTAACGATTTGCGGCTGAGCTTCATGCGCAGCAACAATACCGTGGGACAGCCGCAGGGCGGAGTCGGCCCAAGCCTCGCGTCGCAAGGATTCGACACCGGGATCGGGACTCCCGGTATCGTGCCCCTATCGCCCCAAATCGAGGGCGTCGAAAACGTCATCTTCAACTCGTTTGTGATGGGAGTGCCGATCACGAACCTGCAGCAGGCCAACAATACTTTCGGCATCAATGAGACGTTTTCAAAGGTCTCGGGAAACCACACCTTCAAGACCGGCTTTCAGGGCACCATGGAGCAAGTCAACGTAAACTCCAACCCCACATACAACGGTTCTTTTCTGTTCGCGGGCACCGAGACTGGGCTCGATTTCGCTGACTTCCTGATCGGTGTGGCCAGCAACTACAACCAGGCGGACTCACAAACGTTCTATTTGCGGCATACGTATCCTTCCGGCTTCGCTCAGGATAGCTGGCGGGTGAAGCCGAATGTCACGATCAACTACGGCGTTCGCTGGGAATACATGGAGTATTGGTCCGAGAAATTTCACCAGGAACCAACGTTTGCCTTGGGCCAGCAATCGCAGGTTTTTCCGAGCGCGCCCGCGGGGCTGGTTTATCCGGGTGATCAAGGCATACCAGGAACGCTGGTGCCGTCGCAGAACAAATTCTCACCGCGGATCGGCATTGCCTGGTCGCCCGGCAGTTCGAGCGGCCTTCTGGGAAAGATTTTCGGCGGCCCTGGCAAAACCAGTGTTCGCGCGGGGTACGGCATGTTTTACTCAGTCATCCAGGGCCAGGTGCTCGGTTTCGATCTTCCGCAGCCGCCCTACGGTCTGAGTTATACCAGTCCCGGATCGCCGCTATTCGCGGATCCTTTTATGACTGCCGCGAATGGTTCGTTCACGGGAAATCCATTTCCTCTGAACTTCCCGCCTCTGAATACGAGCGTCAAGAATCCCGATTCCAACGTCGATTTCTCCGTGTTTGAACCGATCGCCGGCGCAACCGGACCGAATCCGCATAACACTTTCCCCTACAACGAGAACTATTTCCTCTCGATCGAGCGGCAACTGAGTCAAAATACAGTCTTCAGCGCGGCATATGTAGGTTCCCAGGCGCACCATCTGTTGCTTACCTATTCGGTCAATCCCGGGAATCCGGCATTGTGTCTGGCTCTCAGCAATCCTGCCGCTGTCTCCTCCGGGTCCGCCACGTGCGGCCCTTTCGGCGAGGACACGCAATATATCAGCGCGTCGGGACAGATCTTTAATGGCACGCGCGGGCCGTTCGGCTCCTTCCTCAGTAATGACGATTTCGAAGGAAGCTACGGAAATTCCACTTACAACTCGC
>Ga0335078_10012643_pt1 | contig 12503 bp, 11 predicted proteins | sample Lox_Sample_32_FD_206711 | JGI IMG/M metagenome (GOLD analysis project Ga0335078, IMG submission 206711) | Soil microbial communities from Loxahatchee National Wildlife Refuge, Florida, United States - Lox_Sample_3.2 | ecosystem: Environmental > Terrestrial > Soil > Wetlands | place: USA... | reverse complement strand
GTAAGTACTACATACCATCGCAGACATCTCGCAAAACAGCGAAGCATCTCTGTAGACGTTTTGGCATTCCAACGCAATGGTTGGATGATCCTTTATCCATACCAGGCGATGAAACTCAAAGGCCGCCATCTTAGCGTTTTCCGCGGCCCTGCCTCAGCGGTTTACGTCATTCTTACCAGTTAGTTGATTCCAGGTCAGCCTACGGCCTGCTACGTTTCCGCATAGTTCAGCGAACCGATCAGCATCAGTGACGTGCCTCTTGTTATACCGAAAGGCTTGTTCGTCGAGATACCGGAACAGATGGAATGGTTCCACGCTTATATAAGTCCCGTGCAAACCCCGCTTCAGCAGGCTCCAGAAGCTCTCCATCGTGTTTGTATGGACATTGCCGTTCACGTACTCTATCGCGTGGTTGATGACCGAGTGTTGAAAGTCGCTCTCCAGGGTTTCATACGACTTCAGTTCATCGAATCGCTGGGTGAGTCAAGTAATGTTTTGCCAAAGCGAAAGCCGAAGTCCGCGGTTAACGATACCCACTCCTGGGTTGGACGTCCGCCGTCCCGGGAAAAGCGTAGCGCCGGGCCGATCCAGAAATGGCGGCGCTCGTCGATGGCGATGCGCGCGCCGCCATTGACCTGTCCGATCCAATGCGGGGAGTTGTAAAAGAACAACTCACTGTTGGAACTGAAGACACGAACGGCGGCGGCTCCGGCAAACAACTCGATGCGGCCCCGTTCAAAAGGAGCGATGCCGCGGCCGCCGAATGAAAGCAGAGTCACCCTGTAGCGGGCCGGACTGGGTCGGCCGTAGCTGGCGGAGAATGCGGTGCTATTGGGCAGAGCGTAAAGGTTTCGACGCCTCGGTGGGAAACCCGCCTCCGGCGCCCGCCGAGATCGTGTTTCGGCCTGAATCCTGAACAACGAGCGCCGGCAGACAATAGAGGGCCATCAGCAATAACCGTGGCTTCAGCATGATTTGGACCCTGCAAGAGCACGAGCCATGCCGTTTTCGCCGGCTGATGTCCTGGCACGAATAACAAGAGGCTCGTATGTCTTCGTGTCGTAATGCCCCGAAGGCGTGTCCCGATGCCAGCTATTGTACGGCCATGGTTACCTGGTTTGTAGCGGGCACACCGTTGACGCTCAGCGCCACCTGCACGGCGTCTCCCACCGGAGCATTCGCAGGCACCTCTACGTCCACCTGATAGAGACCGACCCAGCCCGGCGCGAGGCCGGCGAAGCTGACCGTTGCGGGCACGTTGCCGATCGCGACCGTGACGGTGTTGGTGGTCCACGCCAACGCGGCAGACGGGGCGGGCGCGCCCGTGGCAGGCGGATTCGTCACCGGTCCCAGGCCCGTGGCGAAGATTTCGATGTAGTCCACGCCGCGGCGGGCAGGCTGCCCATTATACTGCGAATTGGCCGGGGCGGCCAGCGTGGTGGTGCCGTTGATGAGAATCGCGCCCTGGCCGGCGCCGGTGCCGGTCGCCGTATAAAGACCGGGCGAGAACTGCGCGAGCGGCACGCTGGTCGTGTTGCCGTTCAGATCGTCAGTGACGATGGCGAGTTGCGCCTGGCTTTGTCCCGCCAGTTCCCAAGGGACCTGCGCGTCCACCTGCAGGGGAAAGGCGTGGATGAGCGGCACGGGTATGCCGCCCAGCGTCAGCGACGTGGCGCCCAGCGTGACAGGCAGGGGCACGCCGGAGGCCGCTTGATTGGTGTCCGAGAGGCCGGTGCCGAAAATCGACACCAGGCTGCCCGGCGCGACCGGAGCATTGGGGGCGAAGCTGGCATTGTTGATGGTGCCGCCGGTGTTCAGGCTGGGCGGCGCGAAGGTGAGGCGGCGCTGCGCCATGGCGAGGTTGGTGATGCGCACCTGGTTCACCAGGTCGTACTTGGGGCGGTCGGCGACATCCACCATCCCGAAGGCATAATCCTCGCCCTCCACCAAGTCCAGATCGGTTTCGCCCAGGAAGCCGCGGCCGGACACCGGCTCATCGCGGTATTCGAACCACGCCACGCCCACGCACCAGGGGTTGTGGGCGGCCGCTTCGACATTGGTCTGATATTGCGCGCCGGCGTTGGCGTCGTCGGTGGCGCTCGCCGCGGCGTAGGCCTCGTAGCCGCGCAACAGATTGTAAGTTGGGGGAAACGAGAATTCGCCCAGGAAGATGGGCTTGGCGGTGGACTTCGCCAAGCTCTGCAACAGGCTGTCCTCGAACACCGGCGAGTAGCGGTCATAGCCGATCACATCCACGTGCGCGGCCTCCAGTTGCCAGTCGGCCGCATTCACCCACCAGCCGGGGACGATCCAGAAGCCGAAAAACAGGTGATTCGGGTCGATGCCCTTGATGGTTCGATACAGGAATCCGTAATACTGGTCGGCGTAATACTCGCGCAACGTCTCGATGTCCGCGGCGGGTGGCGCGGGCGACGAGTTGCAGAGATCGGCGACGGTGGCGGCGGTTACGCCCCACGCGGCGGCCATGGCGGCGACGTCATCGTCATAAATGGCGCTCAGCGCCTGGTTCACCAGCGCTTGTTTGGAAGGCACTGTACCGGCCATGCCGAGGATGCTGGCAATTTCGGCGGGCGTTACGATTTCGTCATACTCGTTGCCGAACGACCAGCCCAGGATCGACGAATTGCTTACACTCGGCTCGATCTGCTGTTGCAGAGAGGCCTGGAACAGCGCCTGCACGTTCGGATCGAAGATGTCCGGATGGTTCACCAGGATCGGAACATTGTAGGGCTCCAGCACCGGCAAGATCGGCAGGTTGGCGGTGGGGTTGGACCATTTGCCGAAGCCCGAGAATCCCCAAGCCTGCATCCGCTGCACGGTCAGGTTCGTGGCCGTGGTCTGCCAGGCATCGCCGCCGTATTTGCGGATCATGTTCCAGGTGTCGAACGAGACGCTGGTGATGCCGTTGTTGCCCCAGTCGTCGTAACCCCAGGCGACGTCGTACGGCACCGTCTGCGGAGGCAGCGCGGCGAATTCCCATTCGCGGCCGGTAGTGGGAGTGTTGTTGCCGGTGGTGAGCGGACCGGTATCCAGACCGATGTAAAAGCATGGATTGCCGGCCGGCGAGATCAGCCACCAGACGCTATTCCGCTGGATAACATGGAAGAAGCCCGTCGCCGTGTCCTGCCAGCCCGCGTTGGGGACGCCGCCCCAGGCGTCGTAGCCGGTCGGTAATCCCCATCCGGCCAGCGCCGTCTGTTCCTGGGCCGCGGCCGACTGCAGGTCGGCATCCGCCTGAATCTTGCCGCTGAAGCTCGAATAGACGCTCTGGCCATATGTGTCCACGTAAGGCGCGTAGGTTTGCGGATTGGCCGATATGGCGGTGAGGCTGAATACGGCGGTGACGGTCAGCGAGTCACCGCTGGCGTACTGGAACGGCACGCTCTGAGAGAGGGCCGCCGGCGCGAGCAACATTAGCGGTACTGGCCGCGTGTCCACCGCGAAGGTCTCCGAAACAGCGGCTCCGCCGGTCGATACCGCATTGAGAGAGCTTTGCGCGACCACATAATTGCCGATGCCCGCCGCCCACGCGGGGATGGAGTTCGCCAGCAGGTCCTGGTTCGGCAGGCCCGCGAATCCGGTGGCGATGTGACCCAGGAGTTGTCCGTCCAGGTACAGTTCGAAGTACGTGGGGGCGATGACGGCCTGGGCGGTGTAGTTGTGGTTGAGGGTCCAGGTGGGATTAGCCACGATGAACTGCCACTGTGCGCCGCTGGCGACTCCCACCGCGACGATCATGCTCTGCAACTGGCAGAACGTCGACGACCCCGCGGGCGTATTCTCGAGGTCCATGTAGAACCCCGTATTGGCGGAATAGTTGGACTGGTCCGCCAGGGTGAAACGGCAGTCGGTGGCGAGCGCCGCGAGGGGGGACAGGAGCGCGACGGTCAGGGCAATCGCCGCGCGGTGGGCCATGCTTTCAGCGTAATACCATGCAAGCGGGTCCTGGAGGACCCGCGCAGACCTGGAGGTCTGCCCCACAGCCCAGCTACTTGATTTCGAGGATTTCCTTTTCCTTGGTGCGGGCAGCCTGGTCGATCTTATCCATGTAGGTGTTGGTCAGCTTCTGGATCTCGTCGTGGGCCCGCTTGTCGTCGTCCTCGGTGATCTTCTTGTCCTTCAGGAGCACCTTGACGGCCTCGTTGCCGTCGCGGCGGATGTTGCGCACCGATACGCGATGGTGCTCGGCGACGCCGTGCAGGCGTTTGACGAATTCCTTGCGGCGCTCCTCAGTGAGGGGCGGGATGGGGAGCCGGATCATCTTACCGTCGTTGGCGGGATTCAGGCCCAGATCGGAGACGCGGATGGCCTTCTCAATCGGGCCGATCTGCGAGACGTCCCAGGGCGTAATGGTGATCATGCTGGGCTCGGGAATGTGCAGGGTCGCCACCTGGTTGAGCGGCGAGGGCGTCCCGTAGTAGTCCACGCGGATGTGATCGAGGAGGCTCAAGGTGGCGCGGCCCGTGCGAATGGTGGCCGCTTCGTGCTGCAGGTCGCCGATGGCCTTCTCCATGCGCGCTCTGACGTTGTTCTCGACTTCCTTAATCGACTGGAAAGCCGGCCCGGCGGGGGCGGCGGTGTGTTCGGTTTTCATAAGTGCCCTAATGAATGAGCGTACCGACGGGTTCTCCCATCGACATACGCATTATATTGCCGCTGGTGTTCAAATTGAAAACAAGAATCGGAAGTTGGTTGTCCCGGCACATGGCGATGGAAGTGGCGTCCATGACGGCCAGCGACTTGGACAGGACTTCCAGGTACGAAATCTCACGGTACATCACGGCGTCGGGGAACCGCAAGGGGTCCTTATCGTAGACGCCATCCACGCGGGTGGCTTTGGCGATCACCTCGGCGCGGATTTCCAGCGCGCGCAGGGTGGCGGCGGTGTCGGTGGAGAAGTAGGGATTCGACGTGCCGCCGGCGAACACGCAGACGCGCCCTTTTTCGAGATGGCGCAGGGCGCGGCGGCGGATATAGGGCTCGGCCACCTCGTGCATTTCGATGGCGCTCATCACCCGGGTGTGCACGCCGATCTGCTCCAGGGCGTCCTGCAGCGCGAGGGAATTGATGACGGTGGCGAGCATGCCCATGTGGTCGGCGGTGACGCGGTCCATTCTTTGTGCGGCTGCCTTGACGCCGCGGAAAATATTGCCGCCGCCCACCACCAGGCCGATCTGAACGCCTGTGGCAGCTACCTCGGCCACTTCCGCGGCCAGTTCCTTAACCCGGGCAGCGTCGATGCCGAAGGCGGCGCCGCCGGCCAGCGCCTCGCCGGAGAGTTTTAGCAGGATTCGCTTATACGGCGACACTGGCTTCAGGCGGGCCCTTCGGCGCCGGATTCGACTGCGGCGATATCGCCCACCTTGTACCGGATGAAGCGCGACACGCCGATGTTCTCGCCCAGCTTGGCGATCTTGGTCTTGATCAACTGGCCGACGGTGAGGCTGGCTTCCTTGACGAAGGGCTGTTCGAGCAGGCAGACCTCCTCGTAGAACTTCGCCAAGCGCCCTTCCACGATACGGTCGATCACGCTGGCGGGTTTGCCTTCGAAGGCGGCCCGCCCGCGCTGGATGTCGCGCTCCTTGTCGAGCGCCTCGCCGGGGACATCCTCCCTACGGATATACTTGGGATCGGCGGCGGCGATGTGCATGGCGATATCATGCACCAGTTCCTGGAAATCGGTGGTGCGCGCCACGAAATCGGACTCACAGTTGACTTCCACCAGGACGCCAAGCTGGCCGCCGGAATGGATATAGCTGCCGATCAGGCCCTGCTTGGTGACCCGCGCGGACTTCTTGTGAGCGGAGGCGATGCCACGCTTCCGCAGAATGACTTCCGCGTTGCCGATGTCGCCGTTGGCCTCAACCAAAGCGCTTTTGCATTCCATCATGCCGGCGCCGGTGCGGTCACGGAGTTGCTTTACGAGTTGCGCGGTGATTTCCGCCATAATTGCTTCCTTGAGGAGCGTTCTGGGTTCTGGGTGCTGGGCGCTAGGTTCTGGCGTACTCAAACGCAAACGGTTGAAGCGTTTGCCAGCACCCAGCACCCGTTTCTAATGGCCGCCTTCGGTGACCACGACTTCTGCCGGTTCGGCGGTTTCCGAGGCGGGACCTTTACGCGGCGAGACGGGCAGCGGTTCGTCTTCCATCAGAGACTCCGCCATGATCTTCTCGGCGTATTTCGGATCCACGTATTCGGTGTATTCGGGCACCTCTTCGACCGGCGTTTCATCGGTCACGAGCTTCTCGGAAGTGAATTCCTGCTCGCTGGCGAGCGCGCGCCCTTCCACCACCGAGTCCGCGATCTTGCTGGCGAACAGGCGAATGGCGCGCAACGCATCGTCGTTGCCCGGTATCACGTAGTCGACTTCGTCGGGATCGCAGTTGGTGTCCACGATGGCCACCACCGGAATACCCAGACGGCGCGCTTCCTTGACCGCGATGGCCTCTTTATTCGAGTCGATCACAAACAGAAGATCGGGCAAGCCGGGCATATCCTTGATGCCCTGCAAGTTCGAATCGAGATGCTTGCGCTCCCGCTCCAGGCGGATGATTTCCTTTTTGGGCCGGCCGGTGTAACCGCCTTCCACGCTGGCCATGGCCTCGAGTTCCTTAAGCCGCTTGATGGACTTCTGGACGGTGGCCATGTTGGTGAGCAGTCCGCCCAACCAACGCTGATTTACGAAAAACATCTGGCAGCGGCGGGCTTCCTCGGCGATGGCTTCCTGGGCCTGCCGCTTGGTACCCACGAAGAGCACGTTCTTGCCCTGGGAGGCCATTTCGCCCACGAACCGGGCGGCGTCCTTGAACATCTTCAAGGTTTTTTGCAGGTCGATAATGTAAATTCCGTTGCGTTCGCCGAAGATGTATTCTTTCATCTTCGGATTCCAGCGCTTGGTCTGGTGCCCGAAGTGAACACCGGCTTCGAGCAATTCCTTCATCGATATTGCGGGCGTAGACTACCTCCTAAATGATCCGTGTCAAAGCCCCGCGCGCGGTCCAAAGCGAGATTTGCGCGCGGGACCCTGGCACACCAACTGCAATCCACAGACACTACCGTTTGGAGAACTGGAACCGCTTGCGCGCGCCCTTTTGGCCATACTTCTTGCGCTCGTGCTGGCGCGGGTCGCGGGTCAGAAAGCCGAGCTTCTTGAGCCGGGAGCGCAGCTCCACGTTGAACTCGCACAGCGCGCGGGCGATTCCATGACGGGCGGCGCCGGCTTGGCCGGAAATACCTCCGCCGTCGATGCGCATCAGGATATCGAACTTGTCGGCCGTCTCGGTCGCCAGCAGCGGCTGGCGCACGGAGGCGCGGGCGGCTTCGGTAGGGAAGTAACTCTCAAACGGCCTTCCATTAATGGTGAAATCTCCCTTGCCAGGCCGAAGAATCACGCGCGCCACCGATTCCTTACGGCGGCCGGTACCAATATATTGAACGATGCTTGCTGCCACTAATTAAACCTTTCGCTATTTAAGAGCCAGGGCAGTGGGTTTCTGCGCCGCGTGCGGATGCTTTTCACCCGCGTAGACCTTCAGCTTGCGGTACATCTGCTTGCCGAGCTTGGTCTTGGGGAGCATGCCCTGGATGGCTTCCTCCACCATGCGGACGGGCCGCGTGGCACGCACGCGCCGCGCGCTGGTTTCCACCAGCCCGCCGGGGTATCCCGTGAAATGCCGGTAGACTTTGTTATCGTCCTTCCGGCCGGTCAGCCGCACTTTGGCGGCGTTGACGACCACTACATGGTCGCCTGTGTCCAGAAACGGGGTGAACGTCGCTTTATGCTTGCCCATCAAGAGCATGGCGGCTTTGCTGGCGAGCTTGCCGAGAACTACGTCTTCAGCATCCAGCACATGCCACTGGCGAACAATCCCGTTCTTGGAGGGGAACTCGGTACTCATTGACACACGTCTCCACTTCGTCGGTTCAAACTATTTAGATTACCGGGCCGGGAGGGGGAATGTCAAATGGGACAATCTTCCCGATCTTCCCGATCTTTCCGGATCTTCCCGGAGCTGGGGGTTGGGGCTGGGGTTTTGATTCCGGCGCCGGGCTTCGCTTCTCCCCCCAAATTGGGGACGGTCTTATCTTTGGCCACGCTGAGTTCGATGTCGGCCGGATTGAACAAGCCGGCATAAATGCGCGGGGTGCCGTGAAAGTGCTGAATTGGGAACGGAGCGCCCACGGGATATTTGGTTTTCGGATCGAGCCGGAACGTCCACATTCAGATAAAGCCGTTCCGGCTCGAGGTGAAATACAAAGTGTTGCCGTCGGGCGAACGCTGCGCCTTGTCGTCCTGGTATTCGCCTCCGGTGAGTTCGTTCCACCGGTCAGGCCCGGCCGGAGCGAAGTTCCCCACCGGCGCGATGTACACGGGCGGTTATCCGCAGCGGATGATCATTTTCTAGATGCTGGTGAAAACGGTCGAAGCCAAACTCAAACGACAGGCGCAACAACTCGGCGGCAGGATGGTCCGGATCCGCAGAAAAGCCTGCCGCGTAGCCAACTGAATCGAAAGTCTTAGGGTGGAAGCTCCTCAAAAGGTTAGCGATTTTGGGGAAATCAGGCACAACACTTGCGGGAGCACTTCGGCCTCGATGGGCGAAGTTCCTACCGGTTCGCCATCGAGTTCCAGAGGCGCTGCGGTGTGCGCTTCCACGCGCACGCGCTTGGCCTGCCAGTGCCGCACCTTGGGATAGGCGTAGATCTCGCCGGAATAGAGGATGGGCAGGTTCCGGAGTACTTCACCCAGGCTTACCTGCTCCACCAGCGTGATGTGGATCAGCCCGTCGTCGAGAGCCGCGACCGGCGCAATCAGGATGCCGCCTCCCTGGTATCGGCCGTTGGCCAGCGACACGATGGTCACGTCGAACGTGCCGGTTTCCACTGCATCAAGGAATAGTTGAACTGTAAATACGCAGCCTGCTGCAAGCTTGGGGATACAGGCGGCCAGATAACGGAGACTGCCGGGCAGAAAGCGCCAGCCTTCCTGCACGGCCAGCGTTACCAGACCACCCAGTCCGATGCTGGCAACGTTGACAAAATGACGCTCGGTGATGCCATTCGGGCCCTGGAATCGAGCGCGAATGGCGTCCACCTTGCGACATTGCCCGGCGGCCAGCGTTTCCACCGCGCGGCGCACGCTGCCGAGCCCCAGGGTGCGGGCGAAATCACCGCCGCTGGCGATCGGCAACACGCCAACGCGGACGTCGCAGTGGTTAGAGAGCAGCCCGTTCACGACCTCATTCACCGTGCCGTCGCCACCCGCCGCGATCACCGGATCGAAGCCGTCGGACGCCAATTCGTGCGCCAACACCGATGCGTCGCCCGCTTTTCGGGTGAATCGAACTTCCACCTGTCCCAGACGCCGGGTCAACATTTTGGCGACTCTGGGCCACCGGAGGCGCGCTATGCCGGACTCGGCGTGCGTATTCACGATCACCGCCGCTTTCATGTAGCCGATAGTAGTATGGGTAACGGCAAAATGGAACCAAAGGTGGACACCCATGCGAACAGATGCAACAATGTCGTCATGAAAGCGATAGTTCTAGTAGTACTCAGCCTCTTCGTTTCGGCCAGCGCCTTTGGCCAGGCCGGCACCTGTGCCGGGATGAGCCTGGGTCCGCTGGCTTCGCTGAACGGGTTCGTTCCGTTCCCGTCCAGTAACCTATGGAACACGGATATCTCGAGCGCGCCGGTGGACCCCAACTCCGCGAACTTCATTAGCTACATCGGCGCCAACGTCACCCTACACCCCGATTTCGGATCCGGCCTTTACGACGGACAGAGCATGGGCATTCCCTACCAGATCGAGGCCGGCACGCAGGCCAAGGTGCCGGTGAAGATCACCGATTATCCCAGCGAGAGCGACCCGGGCCCTATGCCTGTCCCGGCGAATGCGCTGATCGAGGGATATCCGCACCCGGGCAATGGCGACCGCCACGTGTTGGTTCTGGACCAGGGTGGTTGCTGGCTTTACGAGTTGTACTATGCAGGCATCAAGAACGGCGTCTGGTATGCCGGTTCGACGGCCGTCTGGGACATGACCATCAACGCGCAACGCCCCTACACATGGACGTCGGCGGATGCGGCCGGCTTGCCCATCTTCGCCGGGCTGGTGCGCTACGACGAAGTGGCCGCCGGCGTCATCAAGCATGCCATGCGGTTTACGGTGCCCACTACACAGGAGGCCTTTACGCCGCCCGCGTCGCATTGGGCGTCCAGCGTGACCGATCCGAACGCGCCGCCCATGGGCATGCGGATGCGGCTGAAGGCAGGCTTCGATATGTCGGGCTTTTCAGCGGCCAATCAGGTGATCCTGAAGGCGCTGCAGAGGTACGGCATGATACTGGCCGACAACGGCAGCGCCATCTACATCACCGGCATGCCGGACGCGAATTGGAACAACGACGACCTCGGTGCGCTGAAGAGCATCACGGCGTCGAGCTTTGACGTGGTGCTGATGAACGCGATTTATACGCCGTCGAACGTGCCCACAGGGAGATCGCCCGCGATTGCCAGCTTCACGGCCAATCCGACTACGGTAAGCGCGGGCCAACCGGTGACGTTGAGTTGGAGCGTGACGGGAGCCATTTACAACATGGTCAGCCCGCAGGCCGGGCCGGTGCGCGGGACCAGCGTGGTGGTGAATCCGAGCGCGACTACCACGTATGGTCTGTATTCGACCAACCAGTATGGCAGGAGGATCGCGAAGGTGACGGTCACCGTGCAATAGGGCAGGCCGGGTCACACCCTACAGGGCGGGGTTTACCGCGGAATCACCGGCAGCACCAGAGCGGAAGGATGCTGCGCGTCGTGGTAGATCCGCTGGCTGGCCTTCACCAGGTGGGTCGATCCCGCGATCGGCTCGCCGGTATTCAGATTGCGGTTGAAGCGCGGAAAGTTGCTGCTCGATACATAGAGCCGGATGCGGTGGCCGGCCTTGAACAGGTTGCTGGTGGCCCACAGATCGATCGAGTACTGATAGATCTTGCCCGGCTCAATCGGCTCCGCCCGCTCAGTTGAATTGCGGTACCGCGCGCGGACGATGCCATCGGTGAGGAAGCGCGCGTAGCCCGAGGGTTCCACATCCGCGAGCAAGGCGGTGAAATCCGTATCGACCGCCGAACTCGACGCGTAGAGGGTGGCCTTCACCCAACCGGTCGCCTCTACGTCGGTGGCTAACGGCGGCGTGGAGAAGACCAACACGTCTGGCCGGCCTTCGTTGGGGCGCTGATCGGCCGGGCCGGGCGGAAGCTGATTGTTGGCGCAGCAGAGCCGCCCGCCGATGGTGGGGACAGGGTTCGCCGGGTCGTATTCGTACGCCGCGGGTTCTTCGGCGCCCGGCGCATCGGTTGAGAGTGCGCCATTGCGCAGATAGTATTTCGTGTAGCGGGTGCGCGCCAGCGGGAACTCCTGCTCGTCACGCCAGGCGTTTTCGCCCATGATGAAGAGGCGTACGGGCGCGCCGGTGGCGTACTCGTTGCGCACTCCTTTCAGGGCGTAATCGGACCAGCGCAGGATGGTAGCGTCGGAATCCAGCACCGCGCTCTTGCCGAAGGTGACGTCGCCGACCTTGCCTTCGTCCGAAGTGGCGGCGTGCGCCCAGGGACCCAACAGCAGCCGCTGATCGGCGCGCGCGGGCGAAGCGCTGCGCATTCCCACGTAGTTCTGAATGGTGCCCTTCAGGAAGATGTCATGCCACCCGCCGGCGTGCAGCGCCTTGATGTTCATCTGCGCATAGTGGTCGGAGATCTTCCAGGGCCGCCAGTAGTCGTCATCGCGCTCGTGCGCCACCCAATCGCGGAAGTAAGGCGCCAGCGTGGAAACCGGCGGCAGTTCCAGCATGCGATAGGTATCCACGGGCAGTTGCGTCACCCAAGACTTGGGGTCCTCCAGGCCGGGGGCTTTGCGCCGCAAAGTATCGACCGCAAGACCGCTCGACCACGAACTGGCGAACCATTGCATCAGGGCGCCGTTCTGATAGGTCCAGCCATCGTAATACTCCGACGCCGTCACATAGGGCTGAATGGCCACCAGGTGGGGCGGGGAAGAGATGGCCGCGAGCATCTGCGTCGCGCCCACATAAGAGCCGCCGAACATGCCGACCTTGCCATTGGCATAAGGCAGGCTGGCGGCCCACTCGACGGTGTCGTAGCCATCCTGGCTTTCGTAGCGGAAAGGATAGAACTCGCCTTGCGAATCGAAGCGTCCGCGGGTGTCCTGAATGATGACTACGTAGCCGTGCGCGGCCATGGCCGCGGCGGAGCCCGCGCCGCCCGCGCGATTGTATGGCGTGCGTTCGAGCAGCACGGGGAATTTGCCGTCGCCCTCGGGCTGATAAATGTCGGCGGTGAGGGCGACGCCGTCCCGCATGGCGACGGCTACGCCCGAGTGAAGGGCCACCCGGTAGGGCTGGCCGAAGGCGGACAGAGAAAAGACGAGAGAGATTATGGAGCCGGTCGAAAGGCGCATCGGTATTCATC
>Ga0335078_10012642_pt1 | contig 12503 bp, 14 predicted proteins | sample Lox_Sample_32_FD_206711 | JGI IMG/M metagenome (GOLD analysis project Ga0335078, IMG submission 206711) | Soil microbial communities from Loxahatchee National Wildlife Refuge, Florida, United States - Lox_Sample_3.2 | ecosystem: Environmental > Terrestrial > Soil > Wetlands | place: USA... | reverse complement strand
TGAGCTTGTGCAAAGTGATGGAGTCCACGAGGTAATGCATGGTCAGGCCGTTAGGAACGGGCTGGCTTTCCACGTCTACGGAAACCGGAGTGATCCCGTATTTGTTTTTGCGGCTTGCGACGATACCGATGAGATCGGCGAGGTTTTCTTTGTCGACGCCGCTAAAGCGAAGTTTTTCCAGTAGATAGTAGTCGAGCGAATACTCGCGGACAGGATAGTGGCCATGTAGAGTTCCTCCGAGCCAAGTCTGAGTAGGGCTCCGGCGTGGGGCCGGCGGAAGGTTCTTGCAAGCATGGAATCGGCAGGAGGCGGGGTCAACTTTAGAGGTTTTTCTGCGCGCGAAAGAGGAAACCGGCAAAGTTTGCCTGCCGCGTGATTACGCAACGGAAGGAGCTTGTCGTGGAATCATACTTGAGCGTGTCAGACGTTTGTGTCAGAATGTCTGACACGAGCAGAGAACGATTATGGCATCGCAACGCATTTCGGTCCGTGTTCCCAATGAGGTCGCGCGGCGCCTGAAGGAGCGGTCGCGGACGACGGGCGTTCGAGAGTCTACGGTGGTGCGCGAGGCATTGGAGACATACCTGTCGGCGAACGGAATGGAAAAATCCGCGTACGAGTTGGCTAAAGAGGCTGGATTGATCGGCTGCGTAAAGGGAGCGCCGAGGGATTTGAGCACGAATAAGAAGTACTTGAAGGGATTCGGGAGATCGAAATAAGTGCGTGTTCTGGTGGACACTGGTCCTCTGGTCGCCATCGTCTCCCCCGACGACCAATACCACGAGGCTTGCGTGAGAGCCATGGAGGAGTTGACACCTCCAATGCTCACGTGTTGGCCGGTCATCAGCGAGGCGGCTTGGCTCCTTCGAGACTATCCCGGAGGCTTCGACCGGCTGCTACGCAGTGGCGACGCCGTAGTGTGGGACATTTTGCAGGTAGCAAGAGATGAATCCGTCCAAATCGCCGATGTAATGAAACGATACCGCAGCCTGCGCCCGCAATTTGCGGACGCGGCCCTTGTCCACCTCGCGAATCGAGAGGATATTGGCACGATTTTCACACTCGACCGTCGCGACTTTTCCGTCTACCGGAATTCCCGCAAGCAAGCTTTCCGCATCCTGCCGTAACCAGCGGGCACCGCACCTCCGGCCGGTCCGAATTCACAGCGGGATGTTGCCGTGTTTTTTGCGGGGGTTTATGTCGCGCTTGTTCTCGAGGGCGCGCAGGGCGGTGATAACGCGGGGACGAGTCTCGGAGGGCTGGATGACGGCGTCGATATAGCCTTTCTCGGCGGCGACAAAGGGATTGGCAAAACGATCGCGAAATTCCGCGATTTTCTCCTGGCGCAAGTGCTCGCGGTCAGCTTCGGAAGCTTTGTCGAGATCGCGCTTATAGACGATGTTCACGGCGCCTTCCGGGCCCATGACGGCGATCTCGGCAGAAGGCCAGGCGAAGTTGGCGTCGGTGCGGATGTGTTTGCTGGCCATGACGCAGTAAGCGCCGCCATAGGCTTTGCGGGTGATGATAGTGATTTTCGGAACGGTGGCTTCCGCAAACGCGAAAAGCAATTTCGCGCCATGCTTGATGATGCCGCCGAACTCCTGCTGTGTGCCGGGCAAGAAGCCGGGGACGTCCTCGAAGGTAATCAACGGAATATTGAAAGCGTCGCAGAAGCGCACGAAACGCGCGCCCTTGATGGAGGCGTTGATGTCCAGCACGCCGGCGAGGAACGCTGGTTGATTGGCAACGATGCCGACCGGCCGGCCATCCAGACGAGCAAAGCCGACCACGATGTTGCGGGCAAAGTGCTCGTGGACCTCAAAAAAGTAGCCATCGTCCACAATGGCGTGGATCGCGTCCTTGATGTCGTACGGTTTCTGCGCATCCTCGGGAACAAGCGTGTTCAGCGATGCTTCGCGGCGATCCGCAGGATCCGCGCAGGCGCGGCGCGGCGGATCTTCGACGTTATTGGAGGGAATGAAACTCAAAAGTTCGCGAATCATGGCCAGGCAATCGGCGTCGTCTGCGGAAACAAAATGAGCGACGCCGCTCTTTTCGTTGTGGGTCATGGCGCCGCCCAGCTCGTGCTTGGTGACTTCCTCGTGGGTGACCGTCTTGATGACGTCGGGGCCGGTGACAAACATGTAGGAGGTTTCGCGCGTCATCAGGATGAAATCGGTGATCGCCGGCGAGTAGACGGCGCCGCCGGCGCATGGGCCCATGATGGCGCTGATCTGCGGGATGACGCCGCTGGCCAGCGTGTTGCGGAGGAAAATATCCGCGTACCCGGCAAGCGAGGCGACGCCTTCCTGAATGCGGGCGCCGCCGGAATCGTTAAGGCCGATGACGGGCGCACCGGCGCGCATGGCCAGGTCCATGATTTTGCAGATTTTTCGTGCGTTGGCTTCGGAGAGCGAACCGCCAAAAACCGTGAAGTCCTGGGCAAAAACGTAAACCGTGCGCCCATGGATGCGGCCAAAGCCGGTGACAAAGCCGTCGCCCACGGGGCGCTGCTCCTGCATGCCAAAGTCGGTGCAATTGTGGCGCACGAATTTATCTAATTCTTCGAAGGAGCCTTCGTCGAGGAGCAGATGGATGCGTTCGCGAGCCGAAAGCTTGCCGGCCTTGTGCTCGCGTTCGCGGCGCTCCGGGCCGCCGCCTGCTTCAGCTTCGGCGGAAAGGCGGCGAAGTTCTTCGGCACGGTCCAACTGTTTTTCTTTGGCACTCGCAGCGGCGTTTTTTTCAGACAAACTTTCCTCCAGGATTCGTTGGTACCTCTTTGCCGAAGATGCGAACGGCGAGATGGGTGGCCACCCAAACCGTGCCGAGCAGCAGGATGACGCCTAACACCAGCTCCGCACAGATGGCAGCAGCGCGCTGCAGCGGGTATTGAAAAGAGGTGACGTAGTCCGTGGCCCGGACAAGAATGAACATGGCGCCCAGGGTCATGCCAACAATCAGCACGGTGGTCAGGACGGAAGCGAGGACCATTTTCATGGGATGGCAGCACCCGACGGCGCAGCAGAAGGATAGCGCAAGTGCGGGGAAATCAGAACGTCACCGCGATGCCGCCGCGGAAGTCGCGGCGCTCAGCGCAAGCCCGACCAATCGTCGGCGACAAGAATCGAATCACTAGGATTGGAGGGATCATACTTCACGCTGGCCGGCTGTCCAGCCACCAGGCGCTCGAAGCGAATCTGCCCTTCCAAGCCGGTGATGTCCTGCGCGGTGTGATAGGTAACCCCGGAAATCGCGTAACTGTAGGTCACCAGTTGACGCGGCCTGGCATCGGCGAGCGGACGAGCGTGCGACCCGAAGAGCCGCTTCGGGGCCTCGCGTCGCTCAGGAGGATGCTCGGCCAATTCCACAACCTGGCCCTCCGCAATACGGCCAATCTGATTCAAATGCAGACGGCGCTTCCGCTCGGCTTCTTCCGGCACTTCCGCAGGACGAATGAAGGCGTAGACGATCATGGCCAGCGCAGCGAGCGCGGCACCGCCCATGGCGAGAACCAATTTCCAATCAGCGAACAGATGAGTCAACCTGCTGTCTCCAGCCGCGAAAAAACTGCGGAGCAACGCGGGCACAAATCACGACATCCTTGGCTTGTGAATCTGAGGCCATCCTGCGGGCATCGCCCCACGAACCAGTATTTTACCGAATCAAAGCCGGGGCTGCGAACTCACGTGTGCAAAGCGTGCACCGGATTGCGCAACACGCCAACACCGCTGACGCTTATCTCGACGGCGTCTTCCGCGACAAGCGGGCCGACGCCGGCGGGCGTGCCGGTGGCAATCAGGTCGCCCGGCAAGAGAGTCATTACGTTGGAGATCCAGCGCACGAGAAACGCGACGGGATAGATCATGAGCGAGGTGCGGCCGGATTGGCGTCGCGCACCGTTGACGTGGGTCTCCACCAGAACGTCCGCGGGGTCCAGCTGCGTCTCGATATGCGGGCCCACCGGGCAGAACGTGTCGAAGCCTTTCGCGCGCGTGAATTGCACGTCGGCCTTCTGCAAGTCGCGGGCGGTAACGTCATTCACGCAGGTATAGCCGAGCAAGTAGCTCAGCGCATCGTCGCTATCCTTCAAGTGAGAACAGCGGCGTCCCACAACCAGACCGAGTTCGCCCTCATGCTCTACTTTCTGCGATTGTGCGGGCAGAACGATGGCTTCCCCGGGGCCGATAACGGAGGAAGGCGGCTTGAGAAAAATCAGCGGTTCCTTCGGCACTTCATTGCCAAGTTCGGCGGCGTGCGCCGCGTAGTTGCGTCCTACACAAACAATTTTCCCGGGTTGTACGGGAGCCACAAACCGCACGTCCGCGGCGCGCCACGTGCGCGAAAGCTGCGACCAATGGCCCCACGGCGGACCCGAGATTTCGCGGAGGTGTTCGCCCTCGAGCAAGCCATAGAAAGGCTCGCTGGGCGGCTGGGCGGTCGAACTGTTTGGCAGAAAGCGGCAGAATCGCATTCGAAGTTAGCTCGCGTGATGGTTCTGATGCGACACAGGGTGATTTGGGTGTGGCTCGGCCGAGGCTCGCACGCGACGAATGATCGTCCAAAGCCAGGACACTGTCACCAGCAGCATATACGCCACCGCGCCCATCACGAAAATCTGAACGGCACTGTAACGGTTCGCGAGCCCGACAAAGTACATGCAAAGCAGGCGATAGCTGAGGCTGAAGATCAGCCAGGCGACGAGACTAGAGGCCAGCAGATTGCCGGGCATGCGCCAGAAGCGAAGCACGGGAATCAGAGCCAGAAGGCACAGAAGGGCTACAGCCGCTAGATTGCGCAGCAGCGCAAATTGTTCAAGGAACGGAACGCGATTCGCCACAATTACCCAGGCACTGAACGTGACCGAGAGGCCGGCTCCGACATAGACACCTGTTCGCACCGACGCATTGCGAAAAACATAGAGTGCAGCATATCCGGGCATATGCGCTCGAACGGAGGTCAAGGACCACTCTCCAAACTTCCACGCTGAGTTGAACCCGGAACTACAACGAAGGTCTCGCTACGTCCACAGCAACAGCCGCGCTGGGCTCGCTTTCGTTCCCAGCTCGATCCACTGCGGTGACGGTATACCAGTAGCGATGGCCGGGCTCCACAGACGTATCACGATACGCCGGTGTGAGCAATAGGTCGGGGGTTATCAGTGCGCCCCTGGTGTCCTGTTGCTCACTTCGATAGACGTGATAACCGGCCAAGTCGGTTTCAAGGTTGATGGACCAGGAGAGGTCCACGGCCACGGAGCCAGGAGACGCACCTGGAAGAAGACTGCCAACCAGATTTTGCGGAGCGGCAGGCGGGAAAGTATCGCGCGGCGTGACGATGGCCGGCGCGGAATCCAAGGACTCGATCTCGTGTCCGTCGGCAACCACCACGCTTCGCACAATGTATGCGTAGGTTTTGCCGAAGTCGAAGAGCGTGTCGCGATAGCTAGGTTCGGCTGACGGTGCCAGGAGCGCGAGCGGCGACTTCCATTTGGCCTGCGAAAAATCTTTTGCTGCGGCTTCCGCAGAGGAAGGGTCCAGTTCACCGCGATAGATTCGATAAGCGGAGACGGCGGCAGCCAGCGGGTCGCCCCCTGAAGTTTGCGACGGCGCCGTCCAGTTCAACTCCATGACGGTTTCTGAGACGCGAACTGTCAATGTCGAGACGTGTTCGGGAACCGGGAACATGCGCACGGAAATGGCATTGGAATCGGCCGATGCCCGTTTTCTTGAAGCGCGCGTCCTCACGACGTAGACCAACGCTCCGCCGGGACGTGCACGAGTCTCCGCCGGTGCGACCGGATCAATCACGCTTACGCGACCCTCTGTCACGTAATTTGCGGCCAGCGAGCCGGGGATGGTGTAGACCACGCGAAGCGTTTTTGCATCGAGTGAGCCATCCACTTTCGGCAAGCCGCGCAGGATTTCGATCGCCGGTGGAGCAGTAAGACGATCGCCGGTAACGGTCCTCGACGGCAGCGTAAACGCGAGTTGCACTCCGTCACCTTGTTGATGCCCGGTGAGATCCGCGATGGCCGTGGGGACCGGAGGTGTGGGCGGCGTAGGTTCGCCCGGCGCGCCGCAACCAGCAACGAAAAGGCAGGTCAAAGCGCAAACCTCAAGAAGCCTCCTCGCGAAAGATGCAGACTTCCGGCGACGCAATACAGGCTTCTCCAAAGTTCGGCGCTCCATCTGAGATTTTGGGAGTCTACAGGATATAGCGGCTCAGGTCCTGATTCTTGACGATATCGGCAAGCTGCTTGTTCACGTAGGCCGAGTCCACCTTGACGTTTTTCTTCTTCAGGTCCGGCGCTTCGAAAGACAATTCATCGAGGACTTTCTCAAGAATCGTGTGCAGCCGGCGCGCGCCGATGTTTTCCGTCGCTTCGTTCACCGTCGTCGCAAAGCGCGCGATGGCGGCCACGGCGTCATCCGTTACATTGAGCTTCACGCCTTCCGTTTCGAGCAGCGCCACGTATTGCTTGATGAGCGCGTTTTTCGGCTCGGTGAGAATGCGGACGAAGTCTTCTTCCTTGAGAGATTGCAGCTCTACGCGAATCGGCAAGCGGCCCTGCAATTCGGGAATCAAGTCGGACGGCTTCGTGACGTGGAACGCCCCCGCGGCGATAAACAAGATATGATCCGTGCGGATCATGCCGTAGCGCGTGTTCACCGTGGTGCCTTCGATGATGGGCAAAATGTCCCGTTGCACGCCTTCGCGCGACACGTCCGGACCGTGGCCGGATTCGCGCCCGGCCACTTTGTCGATTTCGTCGACGAAAATGATGCCCATCTGCTCGGCGCGCTCGACGGCGATGCGCGTGACCTGATCCATATCGAGCAGTTTGTTTTCTTCTTCCTGAATCAGATACTCGAAGGCATCGGCCACGGACATTTTGCGCTTCTTTTTCTGCGGCCCAAACATCCCGGAGAGCACGTCCTTAATGTTGACGTCCATCTCTTCGACGCCTTGATTGGAAATGATTTCAAAGGAGGGCATGGCGCGCTCGCGAACTTCGAGGTCCACCATACGCTGATCGAGTTTGCCCTCGCGAAGCTGGGCACGCAGTTTTTCGCGGGTGCGCTGCGTTTGTTCGCGTTGCGCGGCAGCATCAGCGTCGGACGTTCCGGGCGCAGGCGCCGGAGATGGAGGCAGCAAAAGATCGAGCACGCGTTCTTCTGCGGCCTGCTCCGCACGGTCGGCAACTTCGTCGAGTTTCTCCTCGCGCACCATGTCAATGGAAGTCTCAACCAGGTCGCGCACCATGGACTCCACATCGCGCCCGACGTAGCCGACCTCGGTGTATTTTGAAGCTTCCACTTTTACGAAGGGGCATCCCGCCAGGCGCGCCAGGCGCCGCGCAATCTCTGTCTTTCCGACACCGGTCGGGCCAATCATCAAGATGTTCTTCGGAAGCACATCTTCGGCAATTTCCGGAGGGAGCTTCTGGCGGCGCACGCGGTTGCGCAGCGCGACCGCCACGGCGCGCTTCGCAGCGTTCTGTCCGACAATGTACTTGTCCAGCTCCGCGACGATTTCCCGCGGAGTCATGTCGTCGAGCGCGGGGAGAAGCTCCGGCTCTTCGACGGGCGCGGCGCCATTTCCGCCGGCGTAAACCATCTCCTTAATCTCCTTGTCGGACTTGCTGCTCATGAAAGTTCCAATCTCTCGGATGCGCGAAGATCCCGCCCGTGTTATGCGCGGCTTCTAGAGCTCCTCGATGGTGAAGTTCGCATTCGTATAGATGCAAATCTCGCTGGCGATGCGCATAGCTTCCAGAGCCAGGTCCTTCGTGGCCAATTTCGAATGCTTGATCAACGCACGCGCCGCCGCCAGTGCATAGCTTCCACCGGAACCGATGGCGCAAAGTCCGTCGTCCGGCTCGATCACATCCCCATTGCCCGAAAGCAGAAACGTGGACTTTGTATCCGCCACGATGAGCAGCGCCTCCAGATGCCGCAGCGCGCGATCCTTGCGCCACTCCTTGGCCAGCTCTACTGCTGCTTTTTGCAAATTGCCGGAGTGCTCCTGTAGTTTGCCCTCGAAGCGCTCAAACAAGGAAATGGCGTCGGCGGTCGAGCCGGCAAAGCCCGCGATGACTTTGTCATTGTAAAGGCGGCGGGTCTTGCGTGCCGTGTGCTTCATGACATGGTCGCCCATGGTCACCTGACCGTCCGCAACCAGCACCACTTTGCTGTCCTTGCGCACGCACAAGACTGTAGTGCCATGCGTAGAGGCGCTTCCCTGGCTCTTGAGCATCCAAGCATTATACAGCGGTGGGAGCATTCTGCAGCGGCCGTGCTCCGCCGAGCCGTGCGAAGCGCAGCAGGATCACGAAGACCCTGCGCTTGAGCCTTTCTTTCCGAGGCTGTTATTCTCAGCTTCTAAACAGACGGCGGCTGGGAAGCCGGCGGTGGATTCTCTCCTTGAGATTTTTCGCGCAGCATTCGAAGATGCTCTCGGAGGGCTTTGGCATCTCTTCTCAATGTCGCGACATTGGCGGTTAGACGATCGATTTCTTTTTGTTTCTCTGCTTGCTGCCCGGTGGAAGTGTCCAGCAGTTCTTGGTGCAACTTGTCGAGAACAACCGTTTCCTCCTGAATATCATCTTGCGTGTTCTTCAGCATTTTCTCGGTCTCTTCCGGCGTGGATGGAAGTCTTATATCCAGCGGTGGATCCTTTTCGGACTTTATGGCTGCCCTAATGGCAGCCTCCTTCGCGGCAGCTTTAGCGTCGGCGGCCTCCTTCGCTTCCCTTTCCACAACATAGTTGTCAGCGGGTGTCCGCAGCGATACCACCTCATCGTTCGTCCAAACTTTGCGCCTTTTGACAGGGAGCTGACCGATTTCTGGCGGTTGCTGTGCTGTGGGTGGCGAAGTCTGCCTGGGCGCTGAAGGCGGCGGCTGTTGTGATTGGGATTGCTGCTGTTCTTGCTGTTGTGCAGGAGAGGCATGGCACTGCCATTGTGCCGAGGCTAGCACAGCACCCAGGGCGAGAGAAGATATTCGAAGTCTCTGGAAGGACCTATTGGGTTTCACTCGAAGTCCTATCTCTATTGCCGGATTTCGTGAAAGGACAGAACTTTGTATGTCAAAGGCGCTTCCGCGGATTGAATCCAACCACAGTTGTAAAAAATGCCGCTGCCCACATTTGGAGACGCCGTGTCGTTAAAGGTCGCAGGTCCCGGATTGGGTCCTGGCAGCAGAATACCTGATGAGTCGGTCGTTTGTGCGACCAGCATCGCCCCATGGAAAGAGCCGCCGGCGCCGTTTTCATTTGCGGTCACCATACCGCGCCCGATGACCAAAACAATTCCGTTCCAGTTGGAGCCGGTATCGTATGTGAAGGTCCCGGTTACAAGCAGCAGCCCGTAGCCCGTGAAACCCGACCCCAAATGGAAGTCGCCTTGGACCGCAACGGTCATGGGATTCGTGTTGGACATCGCTGAAGGCAGAGTGGTCTGGTCCGCAGGTCCTAAGAGGACAGCGTCCGCGTTTTGAGTGACGGTCTGGGCAATTCCGCTAAGACTTTGCACGGATTGCAAATTCGTGGCGAGCGCGACGTGAACTACGTTGGGAGTAGGGCCTAGCCCGGTGAAGTTCGCGTATTCGGTCGAGGGAATTCCCGTGCTGCCAGGTCCCGGATTCCCGTATTGCACGTAGTTGACGTCAGGGTTCTGGTCCGGGACACCGATGGCCGGCACTGGGTAAGGCATCGCGCCGCAGGCGGGGTCGCCCGAGTCGTTGTCGCCCTTAATCTCGAATAGATGGTGGTCAGGGCTGCTGAAAGCGTCCGAGTACCCGTCCAATGTCAACGCAGCCGGGAAGGTCAGATTTACAGTCACGGGAGCAACAAGATACTGCAGAATTTTCTTGCTGCCGTTAGGCAATTGGGCCAGGGCGGTGATTTCCAACGCTTGCACCGCCGTCGATGTCGGACCCAGCACCAGGCTCGGCCATGGGTCTCCGGAGCTGTTGATGTGAGACGGGTCGAAAAAAATCGCTGGGCTGTTACTATAGGAGCCGCTGGCGTTCACTCGTAAGAAAAGGGACTGCTCGGTCGCAGCATTGATGCGCACCCACTTGTAGATCGGCCCGGGAATGCTCTGAGCGTTGTTGTTCCAAACCGACGGGACGGACTGCCAAGAAGCACTCGACGCCGGGACGCCGAATTCGGTCTGGTATTCTTGGTCGTAATACGGATTGCCTGAGTCCCAAGGTGCGATGGTTTCACCCGTCAAGCCATTTATAACGTAGATCGTCTGGCCCAGGGGGAGGGGAGTGGGAACGACCGCGGCGCCAAAATAGTTTGGATTCTTCGGGAGCAACCGCCCGCGGACTTCCTCCAACCCTGCGATCGCGGCGTAGTACACCGTCGAAGACATCCGGTAGTTCGCGCCCAGCGCCGTCTCCGTACCGGAAGAAACGAGCAGAGCAATCGCCACCACGCTAATGAGTAGCAAAACAAAGATCGCGATCAGCAGTGCGACGCCGCCTTGCTCTCTTTTGCGCGCTGATTTGCGAATCTTCTTCATGCTCCCCGTGCTCGCTTAATGGATCGGATTTAGGCTGTGGCCCCGTCCATGCAACTCGATGAGTCTTGGCTCGCCAGTCTGCGCGTCGGTCGTGGGCGCCATGACAATCAATGTGATCTCTACGTCCGTTATGTTCAGAGGCGAGTTGTAAGACCCTGCCGAGGGGCACGGTTGCGGCCCATATGGCGTGTAACAAAAATAGCTAAATATCGGTACCGGGTTCCCGCCGGGAAACATGTTCGGATAGACGGCTCGGAACTGCGCAATTTGCGCCGATGAAGCGTTGTTCATCACATTTTGAACGTAGGGAACGAATGCCGGGGCTGTGATCGTAGAGGGGTCCCCGCCAGCCACTTTGAAAGTCTGGCTGCGAGACAGAATGTTTCCCTGCAGCTGGTAGCGGGTCCATTCGACGCCATCCATGTGCCAATAGTCCACGTCCCTTTCGATGATCAAATCAAAATCCCCGGGTGTGGTGCAGGTCCCGCCTCCCGCCGTTCCGATCAGGCAGGGTGAGTTGGTGGCATAGCCGGGGTCCCAGGCGACCGGGGTGATCGCATAAAGATTCGCGGCCGGGGTATTAGGGTTGAACGAGAACAGGTTTTGTCCAGGATAGGCCGAACCATTCACGTCTCGAACGATCTCGTCCAAGCCGAACCGCGCTTCTTGAAAAGAATTCAAGACCTGGGATTCTGTCTGATATCGCTGCTGCGCAACAGAGAGAAGCGTAAACGCAACGCCACAAAGCAAAATGAAGATCACCGCTGCAATCATCATTTCGATGAGCGAGAAGCCCTGTTCATTCTGCTTGTGATGAGGTCGTTTCATTTTTCGAGTATCGTATCGAGCGTGACCGGATTGTAGATTCCGTTGCCACTCTGCTTTCTCGCTCCCAGGATGAACCGCTTGGAGGTAACCATGCCGTTGCTGTTCGTGGTCGTGACTACGGCCCAGCGGACATCATAAACCACTCCAAAAGGATCGTTCGGATCATGATAGGTAAAGCTGTAGCCCGTGACCGGCGAAGCGCTGAAATTGATTACGAGCTGGTTGTAGAACAGAGCGTAGGGACTTCCAACGACGGCGTTTGGCTGTGTCGGGTCCCCGAGATTGCAACTGTTGCCTTCTGCGTCGATGAACGACGGCGGACTTATGGACATGTTGAGCGGTTGACTCAGGAATTGGTCCATTTCCCGCTGCGCGAACACCAAGGCAGAAGAGTCATTGCGATTTGTGGAGTTTGAACCGACCGAAGCGGGAACCAATTGCGCCACGGCAACAACGCCGACGAGCAGAATTGCGATCGCAAGCAAGACCTCAACGAGCGTGAATCCACGCTCTTGGCACTTTCCCCTTAAGACCTTCTTAGCATCGCAGTGCTTCATGACGCATTCCCAAAAGCCAAATCAACTGACCCGCTGCCAATCTCCTGCTGCAGAACTCGTCCACACTTGTACACCGCCAGACGGCAGCGTTATAACAGCGCGATACCCGGAATTTGGGTTCGTGGAACTGCCGACGTACAGCACATAAACGTGGGAATCCGGTTGGGCAACCCCACGCTGATCATATCCAATGCTGCTGTTCGAGCCGGAAAGCACCGTCCATGGAAAGCCTGGTCCCCCAGGTCCTAGCGAGGCGATAATCGGAGATGGATTGGGCACCGAACCTGCCGGCAGCAGTGTGAAACTGCCGCCAACGAACATCTGTGGCTCGGCGCCATCGGGAATGTTGTTGCCGTTAGAGTCCACCCAAACTAACCAACTGGTTCCCTGCTGAACAATCTGGCAGCCCACGGGAGTGTTCTGACGGATCGCTTCAAATCTCGTAAACTTCAACATACCGGCCAATTGGGAGGCCGTGGAATTTAGCTGATAGGTCTGTAGCGAGCGCACGATGACCGGCACAGCCAATGTCGTGATAATCAGCAACACCGCCAGCGAAAGCACAAGCTCCACCAAGCTGAAGCCGC
>Ga0335078_10012640_pt1 | contig 12504 bp, 13 predicted proteins | sample Lox_Sample_32_FD_206711 | JGI IMG/M metagenome (GOLD analysis project Ga0335078, IMG submission 206711) | Soil microbial communities from Loxahatchee National Wildlife Refuge, Florida, United States - Lox_Sample_3.2 | ecosystem: Environmental > Terrestrial > Soil > Wetlands | place: USA... | reverse complement strand
CTCGATCACCGCCGAGTCGCCGATGTCGAGCGCGGCGTCGGCGTCGGTGAAGCCCTCGCGGAGCAGCGCATCCTGCACGGGGGCGGCCGGCGCGCCGAACCAGCGGCCGGGGAGGCCGGAGATCTGAAGCGCCATGTCGGTGCCGTTGCGGGTGATCAGGTTGACCACGCTCGAGCCGCCTACGCCGCTCGCGGCCCGCGACGCGCACTTAGCCGCGGCCATCGTCAGCGTGAGGAAGAAGTGGTGGTTGCCCGAGACGAACCGCGCCGACCGCTCGCCGCCGAGCGCCGCGAACCCGGGCGCGAGGTTGCGGATCAGGAGGTTGCCGGTGGCCTGGCTTCGCATGTGCAGCTCGTCGCCCATCTGCAGGCCCTGGGCGGCAAGTGCAAACACGTCGATCGGGCCCTCGCGCGCGAGCAGCTTCGCCATCAGCGGCCCGAGCTCGTCGCGGAAGAACCGCAGCCGCTCGATCGACTCCCCGTCCCCGACCCCGAACCACAGGGTCCGCCCGGGCCCCTCGTTGAACGTCGAATAGGCGCGGGCTCCGGAGGCCTCGTCGACCACCACCCACACCGGCATCGACGGCGAGCACACCCCGGTCATCGGCCCGACGTGCCCGTGCTGGTTGCCGGGAACGAGCTCGATCTCGCCGCCCGCGAGCAGCGACCGCGCCTCGTCAACCGACCGAGCCCACCCCTCGAACACGCACGCGGCGGCGAGCGCCCGGCGCTGCGGATCGCAGATCCGCTCCCACTCGATCGCGGTCCCCGAGTGGATCAGGACCCGTCCCGAGGACAGAACCGGGAGCATCTCGCGCGCCGCCGCGACCGTGACCGCGCGGGGCTGCGCGGATTCGATCCGCCGCACCACCTCCTCGTTGGCCCGCGCGACAAGCTCGCCGTGAACCCCCCACAGAAGCTCCAAGGCCCGCACCGTGTCGCGATCGCCGCGGGCCGGCGGGCGCCACTCGACGTCGACCACGGGCGCGCCCTGCGACGCGAGCGCGTCGGCGAACGACGACAACCCGACGTTGACCGCCGCCAATCGTGCTAGCACCTCGCTGTGCACACCTACCTCAATCCGCCTGCCACTCGATGACATCTCTGGAACAGCTCACGGTGACCATCCGGAACTCGCCAGCGCTCGCGGCCAAGCGCGACCTGGCCATACTGACCCGGCTCGGGACGCCACTCGACGGCGACGACGGCGCCGCGATCGCGCACGGCGACGAGTACCTGATCGTGTGCGGAGAGGCGATCCACCCGGCGTTCGTCCGCGAGAACCCCCACGCCGCGGGCGCGGCGGCGGTAATCACGAACGTGTCCGACGTCCGCGCGATGGGCGGCCGCCCGATCGGCCTGCTCGACATGCTGGTCAGCCCCGACCGGGGCCATGCCGAGGCGGTCCTCGACGGACTCGCGTGGGCGGCCGGGCTGGTCGGCGTCGACGTCGTCGGCGGACATCTGACGCTCGGACACGAGCCGGCATTGGCGGCATCGTGCACCGGCCTCGCCCGCCGGCCTCTGCGCGCCGCCAACGCCCGGCCCGGTGATGACCTGCTCGCCGCGTTCTGCCTCGAGGGCCGGTACACCGAGGGCACGCCGTTCTTCAGCTCGCTACGCGACCGGGCGCCCGCGAAGCTCCGCGACGACGGCGAGGCGCTCGTCGAGGTCGCGGACTCCGGCGCCGCGCACGCCGCCCGTGACGTGTCGATGCCGGGAATCGCCGGGTCTCTGCTCCAGCTGCTCGAGACCGCCGGCTGCGGCGCGACGCTCGAGCTGGACCGCATCCCCCGGCCCGGGGGCGTCTCGATCGAGCGCTGGCTAGAGACGTTCCCGAGCTTTGGGTTCCTGCTCGTGACGCCGCCGGGTGCAACCGCGGACGCGGCCGAGCCGTTCGTGCGGCGCGGGCTCGCGTGCGCGCGATGCGGCCGGCTGGACGGCAGCGGAGTGCTGCGACTGGGGGCAGCGGGACAGACCACGGTGCTCTGGGACCTGAACGCCGAGCGGCTTACGCACCTCGACCCAGGCGGATCGACATGAGCTGGTGATCGGTGCCATGGAACGGCGCGGGCCCGCCCTCGATCTCCCAGCCCAGGTGCTCGAAGAAGCGGACGTTCGGAAGCTGGACGTGCGCGACCATCCGCTCGCCACCGAGCCGCCCCGCGGTCGACACCGCGAAGCGGACGAGCTCGGCGCCGAGGTGGTGGGTCCGCAGCTCGGGGAGCACCGCGAGCCGATCGCCCTTCCACTGAAGCCAGGCGGGCTCGAGCGGGTACAGGCGCACCGCCCCGCATGGCTCGCCGTCGATCAGGCCGACCGCGTGCAACGTCGCGGCGTCGTCGTCACGTAGGTCGCGATCGTCGAGCTCGAACAGCTCCTGCTCGGACACGAACACCGCCCGTCGCAGCTCGAAATGGGCATCGAGCTCGCGCTCAGACGACGCGGCCCGGCACTCGATCGCGCCGACGCTAACTGCCGAGCTCAACCCGGGCACGCGCCTCCTCTCGTTTGAACACCCGCTCCCACGCTGACAGGCCCGAGCACGCCTGACAGCGAGCGCAGCCGGCCTTGGCCTCGACGTGGTCGAGGCCCGAATCGGCCAGCATCGCCGACACGGATCGGTAGATCGAGGCCACGTACTCGGCCTCGGGCGCCGGGGTGTCGGCCATCAGCGTCCCGGGCACGGGCCGGAGCGGCACCACGAACGGGTACACGCCCATCGCGATCGCCCGGGCGCAGCCTGCTTCGATCAGCTCGGGCCGCTCGCCCATCCCGAGGATCACGTAGGTGGTCACGTGACCGCGGCCGAACACCTCGACCGCGCGCTCCCAGCAGCGGAAGTACCCCTCGACGCCGCACTTGGCCTTGCCGGCGGCGACCCGCTGGAGCACATCGGGATCGAACGTCTCGATGTGGATCCCGACCGCGTCGACCCCGGCGTCGCGGACCTGCTCGAGCACCGCAAGGTCGTCCGGCGGCTCGAACTGGACCTGGATCGGGAGCCCGGACGCGTCCTTGATCGCCGCCGCACAGCGGCTGATGTAGAGCGCGCCGCGATCACGGCGGTTGATCGAGCCGGTGGTCAGCGTCACGTCGACCGCGCCGTCGTGGTCGCGGGCGGCCGTGCACACCTCGGCCAGCTGCGCCGGCGTCTTGACCGGGATCGTCTGCTCGCCGCGTGTCAGCTCGATGCCGCAGAACCCGCACTGCTCCTCGGTCCCCCAGTAGATGCACTTCTGGACCACGGTCGAGGCGATCGAGTCGAGGTGCAGCAGCGCGATCTTCCAGTACGGGACCCCGTCTGCCGTCTGCATGTCGTAGATCCGCGGCCGCCGCGGCAGCTTGACGGGGCCGACGAGCTCGTCGCCACGGTAGAGGTCCGTGCGTTCGTCGGTCACGTGGATCGTGTACGGCGAGCGCTCGACGAACGCCGCGTGCCACGGCACGGTCAGCGGCAGCCCGCGCACCCACAGGAACAAGGCGTCGGACGGCCCAGCGCCGCCGCGTCGCCCCGAAGGACCGCCCCCGGACCCGCTCGCGGCGCTCTCGCGCTCGTCCTGGACATGCACCCCGAGCGACTGCAGCTCGACCAGCAGCTGGCGGTCGTCGAGATCCGGGAAGGTGAGCACGCCGTCACCCACGACCGGCGAACAGCTCCTCGTAGTTCTGCCAGAACACCCGATCTTTCAACTCCTGGGAGATCGTGCGGATGCCGTTGATCTTCCAGTACTCGCTGTCGAAGTCCGACCACGGCTCGTCCGATCCGAAGAACACGCGATCGCCGCCGACGCCGGTCTTCTCGATCTCGGTCAGCAGCCAGCGCGCGCCGAACCCGATCGCCCAGGAGGTGTCGGTGTACACCTTGTAACCATCCTGCACCCACTGGAGGAACTTCGGAACGAGCTTGATGTGACCCGACACGCCGCCGCCGAAGTGCACCAGGTAGATCTTGCACCGCTGGCCGTACTTCTCGACAAGCGGAATGAAGTTGTTGATGTCGGAGTTACCGCCAGGGCTGGTGTGGAAGTGGAAGATCAGGTCGTGCTTCTCGCACACGTCGAAGCACTCGTCGGCGATCGCCAGCGTCTCCTCGTCCCACGTCCCCGGGTCAGGGTTGCCGCCGAGCAGGAACGTGGTCTTCAACGCCACAACGCGGGATTCGCCGGCCAACTTGAGCGCCTTCCGGGTCATCTCCGCGTTGCGGGGCAGGAATGACACCCAGATCGCGGCCAGCACGCGATCGTTCGTGGTCGCCGCATCCATCACCACGTCGTTCAGATCGAACGAGATCTCGTGGAGGGGGACGCCATAGTTCGACATCGTGAGCGCCCGCTCGATCTTGAACTCGTCGAGATGGTTCTTGATGAACTCACCGGTGTTGCGGTAGTCATACACCGTCGGTTTCACCGGGTGCTCGAGGTCGTAGAACTTCCAGGGCGGGATCTCCCCGATGTGACAGTGCGCATCGATGATCTTCTTGGGGTGGGTCGTCATCTCAGTCCTTTCCGAAGAGCTCGCGGGCCCCGGCGATGCGAGCCTCCCACTCGTCGTGGCGCGTGTACCGCCGGCTGGGCATCAGCGGCGGCTTGTCGAGGAGCCACGCGCCGTCGCGTGGGTCCAGCTGAACGACCTCGAGCTCGTAGGTGGCCTCCCCCATCGGCTCGGTCTGTGCGGAGGCGTGGAGCGCACGGCCGCTGCGTACGTGCATCTCCAGTCGGTGGGACCCGAACGGCGTGACGTCGTCGAACAGCACGACCCATTCGTCGCCGCGCCGGCGCGCCGCCTCCAGGCGCTCGAGCGCGATCTGCTTTCCGTGCTCGCGCGTGATCTCGCGATGGCGCTGGCAGAACGCGGCATCGGTCACCGCGGTCTGGTCCATCATCATGCCCATCGAGGGCGACAGCCGCGCGAGCATCTCGGTACCGAGCCCGCGTCGCTCGTGCCAGGCCACGACCAGGTCATCCTCGGTGCGCACGTCGCCGAGCTCGTCGATGATCGCGCGGACGACCTGGATGTATTGCTGATACAGGGCGGCGTTCACCATCACCGAGGGGTACACCGCCGCCTCGGCGCGCCGCCACGCGGCCAGCGCGGCGACCCGGGCTTGCTCGCGGTCCGCGCTCAGACGGTCCAGGTGTTGAGCTGAAATGCCTTCTGCCGCCACGCCGTCAGCGCCGAGTCGAGCACGTCAAGGGGATGGAACGGCTTGACGCCGTCCAGCAGCAGCTCCTCTGGGAACCCGTACAGGGCGCCCGAGGCGAACCGGCACGCGTAGATGTGCGCGCCCTCGTTGAGCAGCGTCTTCAGCTGGTTGTTGATCGCCATGTGGCCGGGGAACGCCTCGTCGCCGACCTTGGGGAAGCCGCGCGTGCCGGAGGCCATCAGCACCCCGGGGCCGTACAGGATCAGGTTAGTGTCGAACCCCTTCCGGCGCAGCCGCGTGGTCGTCAGCAGGTTCACCAGCCCGACCGACCCCTCGTAGGGGACCGTGTGCATGAACGTGTAGGCCTTCTCTCCCGGCTCCGCCTGAATGTCCTCGAACACCTTCTCGGAGGTGTCGAAGAGCTCGGTCCCAGCGGTCTTGGCGTCGGCGAGAGTGCTGTTGTCTGCCACTGCTGCCTCCTTCGGAGTCTCTCTCGCGTCCGCTCCCCGCGGTGCGTACGCGTATCGGATCGTGGACGCGCATTCTTAGCGCCGTCGGCTCCGAAGGTCAAGGCCGTCGCACGAATTATCGGTTTTCCTTGTAATCGCGCGTACTTCTGGGCCACCAAGCGGCCTTGCCGGCGCGTGTACTATGGTGAACGACCCGGCCTCAGAGCCGGCCCGACAACGCCACGCGATGCCCAGCCGAACCGCCACCGTCCGCGACAGCGCCCCGTCCCCGCTCCCCGAGATCGAGCGAACCGTCTCCGGGATCGGCGGCAAGGTGGCCAAGGCCCGCGCCGAGCGCGGCTGGTCGCTGGCGCAGCTGGCCGAGCGGGCCGGGCTGTCGACCGCCGCCGTCCACAAGATCGAGAAGAGCGGTATGACGCCGACGATCGCCAGCCTGATGAAGGTCGCGGCCGCGCTCGGCAAGAGCGTCGGGTACTTCGTCGAGGAAGTCGAGGCGACCCGCCCGGTGACCGTGATCCGCGCTGAGGAGCGCACGCGGCTCTACACCTCCAAGCAGGGACTCGAGCTCCAGAACATCTCGGGCCGCTACGGCCCGTTCTGGGTTGCGGGCGCCGAGGCCCACCTCGAGCCGCTCGCCGACAGCGGCCCCGAGCCGATGAGCCACCCCGGCGAGGAGCTCGTGCTGCTGCTCGACGGGCGGATGACGTTCACGATCGACGGCGAGTCCTACGAGCTCGACCCCGGCGACTCGATCCACTTCCGCACCGTCCGCCCGCACTCGTGGGCCAACCCCGACGACCGGCCGGCGCGGGCCATCTGGCTCGCGATCCGCGGTTCGTAAAGCGGCCGCCCCGGGATGGCGCGATGCGAATCGTCGTCGCGATCGGTGGCAATGCGATCATCGCCGAGCACGAGCGCGGCACCTGGGCCGAGCAGCGCGCCAACGCCGCCGTCATCGCGCGCGAGCTGGCGTCGCTGAAGCGCGCGGGCCACGAGCTCGTACTCACGCACGGCAACGGCCCGCAGGTCGGCGCGCTCCACGTCCAGCACTCCCGCGCCGGCGACGAGGTCCCGGCGCTGCCGTTCGACGCGCTGGTCGCGATGACCCAGGGGCAGCTCGGCTACCTGCTGCAGACCGCGATCGAGGAGGCCGACCCGGACGTGCGGACCGCGACGATCCTGACTCGCGTGCGCGTGCACGGCGACGATCCCTCGTTCACGCATCCGACCAAGCCGATCGGCCGCTTCTTCGAAGACGAGCGCTCCGCTCGCCGCGCCGCCGGCAAGGCGCTGACGGTGGCGCCCGACGCCGGCCGCGGCTGGCGCACGGTCGTGCCGAGTCCCCGGCCGCACGGGATCGTCGAGTTCGAGCAGATCGCGACGCTGGTGCAGTCCGGCGCGCTGGTGATCGCCGCCGGCGGCGGGGGCATCCCAGTCGTGCGCCGCGACCGCAGGCTGGAAGGCGCCGAGGCGGTGATCGACAAGGACCGCGCCTCGGCCGTGCTCGCCCACGCGGTGCAGGCGGAGCTGCTGGTCATGCTGACCGGCGTCGAGTGCGTGGCGCTCGACTACGGCACGCGCTGGCAGCGCGACATGTCGCGGCTCACGGTCTCCGACGCCGAGCGGCTGCTGGCCGAGGGCGAGTTCCCGCCCGGGAGCATGGGTCCGAAGGTCGAGTCCGCGGTCGGGTTCGTCCGGCACCGCGGCGAGACCGGCTCGGCGGGCGGCGGCGCCCGTGCGATCGTTACCTCCGCCGAGCGACTACTCGACGCCGTCGGGGGCTCCGCGGGTACGCGGATCGTGACGGATGCGGAGGGCCCGTCGGCCACGGCGTGGACCAGTCCGACGACGGTCGCCGCGGCGTGAGCGGCTCACGCCACGGCTTGGACCCGGCCTACGACGGTTGCCGCGCGTGAGCGGCTCACGCCACGGCTTGGACCCGGCCTACGACGGTTGCCGCGCGTGAGCTGGCACGTTCGCGTGATCACGAACCGGTACGCGGACAGCGTTCGGCTGATGAGCATCGCGCGCGCGGTCCGCGAACGCGATGGCATCGCGCGCTGCGAGATGGGGATGGGGACGCCGGCGAACCTCGAGCTGCTGGCCGGCTTCGGCGCCCCGGCGCAGGCGACGCCCGGCGATCTCGTGATCGCGGTGGAGGCGCAGGAGGGTCCGGCCGAGGAGGCGCTGGCGTGGGCCGAGCAGGAGCTCGCCTCGAGCTCGGCTCCGGAGGACCGCGCGGGCGGTGCGCGGCAGCGGTCGCGGCCGCGGTCGCTGGCGGCTGCCGCCCGCGAGCTCGACGGCGCCAACGTGGCCCTGGTCTCGGTCCCCGGCGAGTACGCGGCGCTCGAGGCCCATCGAGCGCTGTCGGCCGGGATGCACGTGTTCCTGTTCTCCGACCACGTCCCACTCGACTCAGAGCTCGAGCTCAAGCGCCGCGGGGCCGAGCTCGGATTGCTGGTGATGGGACCCGAGTGCGGCACCGCGATGCTCGGCGGAATCGGGCTCGGGTTCGCGAACGTGGTCCGCCCTGGGCACGTGGCAATCGTCGCCGCCGCGGGCACCGGCGCCCAAGAGAGCGCCTGCCTGCTCGACGCCGCCGGCGTCGGGGTCTCGCACATCGTCGGGGTGGGCGGGCGCGACCTGTCGGCCGAGGTCGGCGCGCTGATGTTCCGGGCCGGGATGCACATGTTGGCGGCGGACTCGGGCACGGACACGCTCCTGCTCGTATCGAAGTCGCCGACCCCGGCCGGGGTGGAGGCGATCGCGGACGACCTCCCGAGCGGGGTCCGGATCGTGGCCGCATTCGTCGGCTGGGACGGCGCCCCGGCTCCGTTCGAGGTCCATCCGACGCTCGAGGCCGGGGCGGCCGCCGCGGCGCGGACGGAGCCGCCGGACGCATCCGAGCTCGAGCGCGCGGTCGACGCGCGCCGCGCACTCGCCACCGGGAGGCAGCTGCTCGGCCTCTACTCGGGAGGGTCGCTGGCGCACGAGGCGGTCACGCTGCTCGAGCCCGAGCTCGGTCCGATCGCCGGCAACGTCGGGCACGGCCCGTCCGAGCGCGGCGCTGGGCATGCGCTGTTCGACCTCGGCGAGGCCGAGTACACCGAGGGCCGGCCCCACCCGATGGTCGACCTCGAGGTCAGGAGCGGGATGCTCGAGCATGCAGCCGGCGACGAGCGGATCGGTTGCGTGCTGCTCGACGTGGTCCTCGGGTTCGCGTCCCACCCCGATCCCGCCAGCGGCCTCGCCGGCGCCGTCCGGCGCGCCGCCGAGCGCGCGGTCGTGATCGCCCACGTGTGCGGCACCCCCGACGATCCGCAGGACTCCGACCGCCAGGCCAGGACGCTCGTCGACGCCGGGGCGATCGTCGCTCCCTCGAACGCCGCGGCCGCGCGGCTGGCGCTCAGGGCGCTGCGATGAGGCCGCTGCGAATCGCGATGCTCACGTACTCGCTGCGGCCGCGCGGCGGCGTCGTCCACGCGCTCGAGATCTCCGGCGCGCTCGCGGCCCGCGGCCACGAGGTCGAGCTGATCGCGCTCGGACCATCCGGCGAGGGTTTCTTCCGGGAGCCGACCGTCCCGTCGCGGATCGTCCGCTACGAGACGATCCGCGCCGAGACGTTCGACGAGCGGATCATGGCGATGCTCGCGATCTACCGCGACGGTCTCGCCGAACCGCTGTCAGATGGACGGTTCGACCTGATCCACTCCCAGGACTGCCTGTCGGCGAACGCCGCGCTCGAGCTCCGCGACGCGGGCGTCGTCCCGCACCTGATCCGCACCGTCCATCACGTCGACGACTTCACCTCGCCGTCGCTGGTCGAGTGCCAGGACCGCTCGATCCTCCGCCCCGACGCGCTGCTGTGCGTGTCCGAGCCATGGATCGAACGCCTCGCCCGCCAGTTCGGCGCCCGCGCCGAGCTCGTTGCCAACGGCGTCGACACGCGCCGCTACCGCCCCGCGCGCGACGCCGCCGAGCGCCGCCGTTGCCGGGACGCGTTCGGCCTTGGCGACCGGTTCACGGTGCTGGCGATCGGCGGGATCGAGCCGCGCAAGGGCTCGCTGACGCTGCTCGAGGGACTCGCGAGGCTGCGCGGGCTGGCGCCCGAGCTCGACCCGCTGCTCGTCGTCGCCGGCGGCGCGACGTTGTTCGACTACCGCCACGAGGTCGACCGCTTCCACGCCAGGCTCGCGGCGCTCGGCCTCGAGAAGAGCGTGCGCGTGCTCGGCAGCCTCCCGGATCAGGAGATCGAGTCGCTGTACCGCGCCGCCGACGTGTTCGCGTTTCCCTCGACCAAGGAGGGGTTCGGGCTCGCCGCGCTCGAGGCGCTCGCGTCCGGCCTCCCGGTGGTCGCCTCCGAGCTCGACGAGTTCGCGGCATACCTGGCCGACGGCGAGAACGCGCTGCTGGTCCCGGTCGGCGACGGCGACGCACTGGGAGCGGCGCTGGCCCGGCTCGGCCGCGACCCGGGGCTGCGCGGGGACCTCCGCGCCGGCGGCTACCTGGTCGCGCGCGAGTTCACCTGGGAGCGCGCCGCGATCGCGCACGAGCTCGCGTACGCGAACGTGCTGGCGTCACTCGGCGCGGTCGGTACGAGCCGTGTCTGAAGTCACCGCGGTGACTGCCACCTGGCTGGGCGGGTTTCAGGCCCGCGTCGAGACGCGGGGGCATGAGATCGCCGTCGATGAGCCGGCGTCGGACGGCGGCGAGGATCGGGGCATGATGCCCACCGATCTGCTGGCCGCCTCGATCGCGAGCTGCTTCTGCCTCGCCCTGGCCTTCACCGCCGGCAAGCGCGGGCGGGAGCTGCCCGGCCTCCAGGTGGCCGTCCGGCGGGTCCGCGCGGGACGCGAGCTCCGCTATGAGCGGTTCGAGATCGAGGCTCGAGCCGAGGTTCCAGAGGAGGAACTGGCGGTGCTGATCGAGCCCGCGCGCCGCGTGTGCTGGGTCTCCAACACGCTTGCCCACGGAATGGAGCTGAGCTATGGTTACACTTCGGTAGACGGTCGTACACAAAGGTAGACGCGTGATCGAGAACCGCTCACAACTCGAACAGATCCTCCGTGGCCGGCTCGGCGCGGCCTTCGCCCGCCACGCCTACGGGATGCGCAAGTGGGTCGACCTGTTCGCGGTACGGGTGCCGGCGATCGAGGATGCCTACCTGACCGAGCTCGTGACCGGGATCGTTCATCAGAACGCCCGGCACGCGCGGATGTTCCGCGAGCGGGCGCAGGCGCACGGGGTCGCCCCCGATCTGTACGTGTGCCCACCGGAGGGCGAGGCGACGTACGAGGGAATGCCGGCCGATACCGGCGAGACGCTCGCGTACGCGCTCGGCTCGCTCGAGCATTTCGCCGATCTGCTTGCGGTCTACGCCGAGGTCGCCGAGTCGCTCGCCGACGCCGAGGTGCTGGCCGAGGTCCGCGCCGACAACGACGCGGCCGTCGCCAGGCTGCGCGAGCGCGTGGGCCGTTCCGGCAACGGCGCGGCTGCCACCGCCCACGAGCTGTACCGCGTGCGCGAACTCGCCGAGGCGCCGCTGTATGCCCACCGGCACTGACAGCTTTGCCGAGCTTCAGCGGGACCTTCCCGCCACTTCGCCGCGAGCCTGGCGTTTCGGTGCGCTGGCGGCGGCGTCGCGCGCCGGCGCGCTTCTGTCGGAGGGCCTGCGCGTCGGCCACGAGCACGGCTTCGACTCCGGTCCGTTCATGGACCACGTGTACGGCAACGAGCCGCGCGGACGGACCGCGCTCGGACGCGAGATCGACCGGCGACTGCTCAGCCGCCGAACATGCCAGGCGTTCCGGGAGATCCGCGTGCTGGCGCGCGAGGCGATCGACGAGGCGGTGGGCGCCTGCACGACACCGGCGCCGCTCGTCGCCGACCTCGCCGCCGGGCCGGCGCCGTACCTGTTCGAGGTCCTCGCGGCGCACCCGAGCGCCCGCGCGCTGGTGGCGGACATCGATCCGGCCGCGCTCGACCAGGCCCGCGCGCATGCCGAGCGCCTCGGGCTCACCGACCGGGTCACGTTCACCCAGGCGAGCGCGTTCGACCGGGACGCTCTGGCCGCGATCGATCCCGCCCCGGATGTGGTCGCCGAGCTCGGGCTGTACGGCATCTACCACGACGACGCGCTGATCGAGCGCCACTTCGCCGATCTCGCCGAGACGATCGCGCCCGAGCAGATCGTGTTCAACGTGCAGACGGACAACCCGGAGATCGAGCACATCGCGCGGGTGTGGCGCGACCACCGCGGCGAGCGGTGCGTGTGGCGCCTGCGCCCGGTCGAGCTGATCCTCGAGTGGGCCGCGGCAGCCGGGTACGAGCCGGCCTCGATCCGCGCCGACAGCTTTGGCATCTATCGCGTCGGCCGTCTGGTGCGCACATGAGCGTGCTCACGTGGACCGAAGCGGCGGGGCTCGGAAGCGTTCCTGTGAGCGATCGCCTGCGGCGGGTCCAGGCCAGCCACCATGCGATGTGGAACTACGTCACCTACCGGGACGCGATCGCGCTGCTCGGCCTCGACCCGGCCACGATCTACCCGCAGGGCTCGACCCGTCTCGATCCGGCCGAGTGGGTCGACCTCGGGTGGCTCACGTGCTTCTGCGGGCCGCCGGAGGGCGCCGTCGAGGCGATGCGCCGGGCGGTCAGGGCCGAGTCGCTCAACCAGTACACGCCCGATCTGATCGAGCCGCTCCGCGACGCCGCCGCCCGGACGTTCGCGCGCGCGCGCGACCAGCGGTTCGAGGTCGTCGGCACCGAGGGCACGCAGGCCGCGATCACGCTCGCGCTGATGGCGTCGGTCGATCCCGGTGACGAAGTGATCGTGTCCGATCCGGGCTACTTCCACATCCCCTCGGCCGTGCTTGCCGCCGGCGCGGTGCCG
>Ga0335078_10012639_pt1 | contig 12505 bp, 8 predicted proteins | sample Lox_Sample_32_FD_206711 | JGI IMG/M metagenome (GOLD analysis project Ga0335078, IMG submission 206711) | Soil microbial communities from Loxahatchee National Wildlife Refuge, Florida, United States - Lox_Sample_3.2 | ecosystem: Environmental > Terrestrial > Soil > Wetlands | place: USA: Florida... | reverse complement strand
AAGGGAATTCGCGAGCGTGATACCAGCCGCTGGTGCCGCGCGCGTTCCTCTGGACCGCCCAAAAGCACGAACTGCGCGCCGTGGCGGTTTGCCAACCGCTCGATCAATTCCAGGTAGCCGTCTTCGCGCCACTGTTTGAGTTGCCATCGGCCTCCGGCTCCCGTATTGAGGCCGACGACCGGATATGCCCAATCGACACCCAGGCGCTCGAGGTGGGTGCGCCCTCGGGCGCGCTCCTCCTCGGTCAATTCGAATACGTACCGGTGCGGCGCCCGGGAGAGGCCGATGATCTCGAGCATGCGTTCCTGATAGGTCCTGTCGCCCCGGCGCTTGAGGTCGTCGAAGAGGCCCATCTCGAGCCATCTGCGCGCCGCCGCATTGGTCGGTTGAACGCATCCTCTCGCGTCGAGAATAAACCCGTCCTTCTGCCTGGAATTCGCCAAGGCGGCCAGGCCGGCGCTGGTTTTGCCGGCGTCAAGGTTGATGACCCGATCGAACCTCCGCGCCTGCAGTTGCACCAGCGCATCCTCTCCGTAGTTGAAAATTTCGGTGATATACGGGTTGCGCTCGAGCAGGGGGCGTGACTCCCGGCGGGTGATCCAGGTAATGGCGCATCGCGGGTGCGCCTCGGCCAGGGCGGGAAGCAGGGCGGTGGTCCGCAATACGTCGCCCATGGCGTCGAGCTTGATGATAAGCAGGCGCTGCTCGATCTGCTGATAATGGTCGCAGGTGCAGAGCACTCCCGACGCCTTGTGCCACACGCAGGGGCGGTCGCCGAGGAAGAAACGGCAATCGAAGGCGATTTCGCGGGCGGCAGTTTCAGGGTGGCCGTCGCGGGTGTTTGCCGGGTCGTGTGTCATGCCTCTGCAAGCCTCTCTTCCAGCAGTTCGCACATTGCGTGGTAGATCATAATGTGCATTTCCTGTATGCGGGGCGTTGACTTCGTGGGGACGCACAGGCAGATGTCGCATGCGGTGCGTATCGCTCCGCCGGAACCACCCGTCAGTCCGATGACCGTTACCTTACTCGCACGCGCCGCCTCGATGGCGCGCAGGATGCTGGGACTGTTGCCGCTGGTCGAGAGTGCGACCAGCACATCGCCTGGCCTGGCATGGGCCTGGAGTTCGCGGGCAAAAACGTGTTCATAACCGTAATCGTTGCCAATCGCGGTAAGCGAGGAAGTGTTGACATGCAGGGCCATGGCCCGCAGCGGGCGGCGATCGCGCAGAAAGCGGCCGGTGAACTCCGCCGCGATGTGTTGAGCGTCGGCCGCCGATCCCCCGTTCCCTGCCACCAGCAGCAGGCCGCCGGCAGCCAGGGAAGAGTAGATGGCCTCAACGGCGCTTGAAACCGCGGCGGCAAGCTCGGGGAGGGCCTTGGCTACCTCCAGGTGCTCCTGCCAGATGGCTTTGATCCGCTCCGCTTGCTTGGTTGCTTCCACTCAATCCCCCTTCTTCACTCCGTTGAGTGAAGCTCGCCATTCGCTCGGTCCCCCATAGGCAACATCACCCGCTTCCAGCCAGAACATTGCCTTATCCCACCGCCTCAGGACAAAAGCCTTGAGGTGCGGAAAGGCCATTTGGGCCCAGGTTGCCGTTCGCCGGCCGAACACCGGCTCCATCCAGGCGTACTTCCAGCGCAAGCGGTTCAGCTTGAGGCGTCCTCCAAGCTGTCCCGCGATGGCCTGTAGTCTGGTGGCCAGGTCGGGGCGGCCCGGGTAGAAATTGTGGTACCAGATCTGCAAATAAGTCAAACAAGCTTTCCTGACGCGTTCGCTTTCTTCCAGCGACCGGAGATACTGAATATGCAGCTGCATCGAACGAAGCAGCGACTCTCGCTTCGTATTTGAGGTGCCAAGGTAGCTGATGCTGCTGGTTCCTGAGGCCCGATAGTAGATCCCCGTTTCGGGCACAAATCGCGTTCCTTCGGAGGCCACAAGTACCCGGCTGAAGAACTCGCCGTCTTGATCGTAGTTCAGGCTTTCGTCCCAGGGACCTGCGGCCACGGCAAGCTCGCGGCTCACCAGCCAAGTGGCGTTCTGCATGTGAATCCCTTCGCTCATCTTGCGGAGGAGCCATTCGACAGGGGAAAGGTCCTGCCAGAGGGAATTGCGAACGAAGCGGGCATGGCGAGTTCGATAATAGAACGGCGCCCACGGTGAGGAAAGGAGCACGCGCCGGCTGTCGCCTTCGCGCAGCGCCGCGAGTTGCCGTTCGATCTTGTCCGGGGCCAGAAGGTCGTCCGCGTCCAGATACTGGATATAATCCCCGTGGCTGAGCGAGAAAGCGTGGTTAATCGCCGCCGAAAGGCCCCGGTTCCTGGTAGAAACCACGGTAACTCCAGCCCGCCGCGCCACCGCCGCCGTGCGGTCCGTGGAGCCGTCGTCAACCAGAACGATCTCCGTGGGCTTCCAGGTTTGGCTGAGCGCGGATTGGAGTGTGTATGCGATCCACTCTTCGGCGTTGTATGCCGCAATGAGAATCGAGACCAGCGGTTTCATGACCGAAAACTCCTGCTCAAGACTTGCATGTGAGACGACCCGCTTGGTAACCTTCAAACCGGCTGCGGACGGCCAGGGCGCGTTTTAACTGGGATGCCGGCGCCCGTGGCAAGTTTTCAATCAGCGGGCCGATCGTATATTCGGGAAGCGCGCTTTGTAAACTGTCGTTGGTACTACCTATTCGCCAGACTCTGCGCGCGCCGCGCAGAGTTAAGCCCACGGCCAGGATGGCCGTGCCACGTTGGGTTGCGGTTTGCCGCGCTATGCAACGGGTGAGCCCCGGCGGTGGTGCGCAAATATTTGGGGATTGACTTCTGCGCCGTCCCTTGAGGTATACTCTCGTGCAAAGGCAAGATCGGACGCGTGGCGTACCGAAGTACTATTGACGCTCTCGACACCTCATCGGATACTGGGGCGTTGGTACATTGGGTACGGGGGTTGCCTTCGAGGTTTCTGCTGCTCTGCGAGTAGATGGGCGGAATTGATTCTAAAAGGCCCAGTTGGCGCATATCCCTCACCGGTCCAATATTTTTAAATTTGTTTTCGACAAGGAGGAATAATGGGACGAATCATAAAATCCATCATAATCGGTTTACTCTTTACCGCTTTTTTCGGCACGGCGGCGCGAAGCCAGACAATCAACGCGGCTTCGTGTAATTCGAGCGATGTGCAATCGGCTATCAACACCGCCACGGAGGGCGAAACTGTCGCCATTCCGGCCGGAACTTGCAACTGGACTTCCGGTGTAAGCATTAAGGGCAAAGGGATTACTTTGCAGGGCGCGGGCGCAGGGCGGGTGATTGCCGTGGATGTCGAATCCTCGGCTATTTCCCTCGCGACCGGGTCCAAGACCTTCTCGAACGTCACGAACGACCAGGGAGCCACAGCCTACCTCACGGCGGCCTCGCCTGGAATCTCCACGGGGCAGACCCTGCGGATTGTCGAGAACGGATTCCTCGGCAACTACCTTCAAGGAACCGTAAGCAGTTTCAGCGGCAGCACGCTTGTGATGAACGTCACGAGCGCCGGCGGAAGTTGTGGAGCAGCCGCTAACAACGCCATGAACAGCAACTGCAAGCGGTGGCTCGTCACAACCCTTCCATCCACCGTGCTCGAGGATAACGTTGCCTCGGGTCAGATGGTGGGAATCACCGAGGACTCGTCTTTCCACACGACCATCGCAGGAATCAAGTTCGCCCAAGGCAGCGGCGGCGGTGGGGCGGGATCGGCGATCTATCTCGCTCGGAACAACTCGGGCGGGCAGGCGGTTCTCATCCACGACAATTACTTCGAGTCGAATAACTCCGACATTATCGACGGCAACACCAACCGGGGCGTCATTTGGAACAACTCGTTCGTGTTTTCGCCCTTCAGCGCCGGGCAGTGGGCGGCGATCCGCATCAAGGACGCGAACGGCTTGGCGATGCCCTACTCCTGGACCACGACCTCGCTGATGGGTGTTTTGGACACGACCGGCCAAGGCAATCTGTACTTCGAAACGAATGACGTGCACGCTGACGGCGACTTCACCGACAATGATGACGAAGGCCGCATGGTGGTGCGGTACAACGTTCTGGATAACGCCGGCGGGGCTACGCACGGAGCCGACACGTCGGATTTCGGGATGCGCTACATGGAGTACTACAACAACGTGGGCCTCTTCGAGCCGTACGGCGACGGATCGACTGCCAACATGAACTGGTGGATGTTCGTCCGCGGCGGCACGCTTGTTGCCTTCAACAACGTCCTTGCGCCGCTGACATCCGAGGACTGGGGATCGAAAGCCGATTTCAACCTCACGGTTATGAACCTGCAGCGCAACAGCGGTCCCAACCCCTGCTGGGGAGCAGGGAGCACGTCGGGCGGCTACTATCACGCCCCGCGCCAGGTGGGAATGGGCTACGTAACCGGCGCTGGAGCCTCGAATTATCCCGCGGCCTCGTGCTCCAATTGCACTAAAGATGGGTACACTTATGTGGGCGACAGCGAGCCTGTTTACTTCTGGAACAACACCCGGACAAAGGGCGGCGCCGTGACGCCTCTGAATGTCGGTGTCGCCGACTATGGTACAGGCAACAGTAACAGTTGCACGGGAACGGTGGATTCTTCCTCCCATTATATTGTGAGCAACAGGGACTTTTTCAATGGGGGATCGTCTCCGGCAAAGCCGAACTATTCGCCTTTTACCTACCCGCATCCGCTCGCTAGCGGCCAGCAGACGAGCAATCTTACCCCTCCCACGAACGTCAAAGCGGTTGGCCATTAATCGTTGGTTTTCCCGCACGCCCGCGTAGGCCTGTTCTCGCCTACGCGGCGTGCCCGCAGTTTGGCGCGAGCAGGCTCGCCTTGCCAGGCTCCTTCGGGTCATGCTCGGTTTGACTCCGACGCCAGGAGTGACGTGCAGATAAGTTCAACCGTCAATATTTTGTTGAGCTCGATCAGGTAATTGTGGGTTCCGGCCGTGTGGCCCATGACGACTTTGTTCAGCCACGCCCTGTCGAAGAACTCAGTACAATGCGCCCGCGGATTTAAGAGGAGATCCCGCATGAACTCCGCGAGGTGGGTTCTAAACCAGATCCTGTAACCCTCAAACTTCTGCCTGCCGGTAATAATTCGCTCCAGCCTGAGTCCCCGCAGTTTCGTATCCAGCCGTGTCAGCCAGTGGGGCATCGAATACAGGTAGATGTATTCCACCTTGAACTGCGCCCAAGCCAGTGCGTAGACCACCTTGTCCATCGGCTGGATATATTCTCTGACCTTTCCCATGTTTGTGGGCACGTCGATCAACGCCGGGTCCTTCCCCCTGACGTACCTCGCCTGCAGGGCCCTGGTAGCCCGGAGCTCCGGGACCACCTGATACATCAGCCTCACCAGGTCGTTGTCCATGTAAGGCGTTCGCAGGATGACTCCCGCCTGTTCAACGGAGACTCTGCCATATTCGTGCCAGGGAATTTCCTCGGCTACCACCCGGGTGAGGGGATGTGACTTGCGGCTGATTTTCTCAAACGGCAGCGCTTCGTCCAGGTATGGCAACATGCCGGGCTGCAGCAGCGGCCGCGGGAAATCCTCCGACGGGATAAGCCTTCTGATGCGGACGACCTCGCTTCCAAACTTCCCGGTCAGGCGAACCGGCGCAATGCCGCGCGCCACCTTATTGAAATAAACGTCGTGTGCTCCATGGACGTCGTGGCTGCCGTCGGAACGATACACGCTCTGGCGGGCGTAGCTCGGGAATGCCTCGAGGAACTGTTCGTCCAGCCGGATGGCCTGGTGCGGCAGGCCGCACATCCCTGCCAACTTTCGAGCCGTGCGAATGTCGTAGGTCTCTCCCCAAAGCCCTCCGAAGGTGTAGCACGGGGGTTGCTGACTCGGGCCGCGGGCGGCAAGTATCAGCCGGGTATCGAGGCCGGCGGTCAAGGACATAGCCACGCCGCGAGGGTCCTCCATATAGGCCGGGAAGGATCGTGATACAGTTTCCGCAAACCTCGCGTGAAACTCCTCGGGTTCAAGGGCAGTCTGTTGTTCCCATTCCGCAAAGTCAAAATAGGCGAGCTTCTTCGGGACGACGGAGCCCTCAAAATCCCAGGACGATGCGCCGGGAAGCAGGCTTATGTCCTTGAACAGGGTTTTGTTTTCCATGACGCAATTGGAGCGAAGATATTGCGCCAGAGACCCGGGATCGAGGGATCGAAGAGAAGGGCGAATGCGGAGAAGAGCTTTCGCTTCCGACGCAAAGATAAACTCGTCCTTTCCTTCGTGGACGTAGACTCGACCCATCCCGTATCTGTCGTTAAAAAGGGTGATTTTGTGGTGGCGAAGGTCGACGGCTAATCCACAAAACCAGCCGTTCAGGGACTTGAAGAATTTCTCCGGAGACTCAAGATAAAGGCGAAACAGGCTCTGCGGACTGCCATCGCGCTTCGCCTCACGGTCGGGCGGACCACTCTTGCGAAGCGGGGAAAAGTGCTCGCCGACGATAATCAGGGCGACCTGCCTGTCGGGGCTGATTAATGGCATGCACTCCGCGAGCGAGCCGGGATGCCCCAGCCAGCCGGCGTATATCCCTGCGTCACGATTGACGTATTGGCCGACGACGTAGAAGGGTTCGTGGCGCATCGACTCGACCATGAGCCCGAGGTCGTGGCCCGCTCCTTCAGAAGCTTGCCGCCGGATTATTCCTGCGATCCCAGGCATAGTCTTGACTCCAGTAATATCAAAAAAGCAAAAAAGGGGCCCTGGCAGGCTACTGAAAAGGGCCGAGTGTCATGCTGAGCTTTTCGCTGTCACCCTGAGCGATAGCGAAGGGTCTGCCGTATCCCGGCGAAAACAAGCAAATGTAGCTCCTTCGCTCCGCTCAGGATGACAGCCCGCGAGACCTTTTCCGCAACCTGCTAGGCTGCGGGACCGTCCGCTGGGATCGGCTTGGGTCTTGTTTCACGGCTATCCGTTCCAGGCAGACCGTTCAACGCCCTCGACTTGATCTTAAGTTCGGGACCGTGCCGGCGGAGGAAGGCGGTTCGAAAGGGCAGGGCATTGCGGTGTCTCAGCTCCAGTCTTTGGATGAAGGAGCGTAACCGCTGAGGCATGCCCTCGAGTACGAACGAGTTAAAGGAATTATAATCCAGGATGCGACAGTCCACTGATTCGAGCTCGTCAACGTACCATTGGAAGGGACGCAGAAAATAAAGCTGCGTACTCCCTCCCAGGAAGGTCTTCAATTTTTTAGCCACCCGTAGGGTTGACCAGTAGAGTGAAGAAGAGTTTTTCACATGAAGGATTATGACCCCGCCGGGAGTCAGCACTCTCACGAATTCCCTGAATGCTTTGCGAACTTCCTCGTCATCCAGATATTGCAATACACTGAGGCAGAGAATCCTGTTGACGGAGGAATCCGGCAGTGGGATAGCCGCAACGCTCCCCATGTAGATGGTTGTGTTGGTGATCTTTTGCGCCGCAATGCGCTTTCGGCATCGCTCAATTGATCCGCGAGCGTAGTCCATTGCAATAATCTTCCTGACTCGTGCGTGGAGGCGGAGAATGTTCACGCCGGTACCGCAGCCCGCGTCAAGCAGCACGTCGGAATCGGCCGGCTCGATGAAGGCGAGGAGTTCTTGCTCGGACAGCCTCTCTGTCTCCTGTTGGCTGGGAGACGTGCCACGGTCGAGTTCGAAATCCGAAATCTCCCTGCCGGACTTAACCTCCCAATCCTGTCTCCATCGGACCGAATCAGTCATTCACTGGACCCTCATTAGAGATGTGCACTAGGCATTCCTGAAGCCGGGAAACCGTCTGGCATACCAGGAGCTGCGGATTTTGCGGAACGCGGCATTCACCGGCTCCGGAATCCAATCAATCAGGCTGCGGTGCAGGCCCAGCCGGAGGCCCAACCGGCCCGCCAGGGTTAGCGGAACGTAATACCGCGGCAGGTCGATCTTCTGGAAACCGTTGTGACGCTTGAAGTCAGCCAGGCTATCTTGCTGTTTCTTGCCATAAGAGAAATTCGCATACCAGAGGTGTGGAATTCGCCTCTCGGCGCAGGAGCGAACGGCTTGGGCGATCAGTGCGTTGGTCGGAGCTTTGTCCCGGTGGCTAATCATGGAAACGATCTGCATCAGGCCGGCCTGGCTCCAATTTTCATCGGCCACGAGCTTCACAAAACCGATAAGCTCGTTCTGGAAAAATGCCCCGATGAAGATGCTGCGATCGATGAAGGTTCCGTTCATCCTGCGTACGGCCTCAAGGTCCTTTCCGTAGTGCCAGAAGCGCTTGCCTTGCCGGATGGGAGCCTCATTATAAATAGCGTGAATCCCTTGCACAAAAGCGTCGTCATAAGGGACTTCGCGGACAGACACTCCAGTCTTCTCCGCTTTTCGAACCTTGTTTCGAACCTTGAAATCAATCTGATGCTTTATCCAATGATCGAAAGTCGAAACAGGGAGTGCGGCCATGTTGTCCCATTCCATGGGATAGTGGAATGTGGGCGCAGTCTCGGAAAGCCTTTGGATGAATGTGAAAAGGTCAGCCCGGGTCCCGGATTTTCGCAGCGCTCCAAGGGCTGCCTCGGGGTCTTCAAGGAATTGGTACCCCTCTCCGTCGAGATGCGCGATGCGAATCAGCCTTCCCTCAAATCGAATTTCCTTGCCGCAGAATTCCATAAATTGCGAACCTCTATTCAGTGGGCCGCGCCGCCGCGTCCTCAAGCAACGTCAGGGTGGGGAGCGCCATTGGGGCAGGCATGGGGAGAATGGTCACTCACGCCAACCCGGTGCTTCGAAAGGTAAAACGGTAACTCCTGGAGTTGCGGCTGCCTCGTCCGGCGCGCTAACCTGCACTTCGTCCTCGGCAGGCTCCGTCGGGGCAAGCGCCCCCGGCAGGAGCGCCAGCCACAACAGCCCGGTCCCGAGGGCAGCTTCAGTCATGTTGTAGAACAGGGAAACCGTCCACACTCCCAAGGTAAACGCGCTAAGGCTGGAAGCTCGGTTAAGTCCCTTCCAAATGTTCCCGTAGCTGGCAACAAGGAAAGCGGATATCAGAAATAGGCCGATCAGCCCGAGGTTGAGGTAGACCGCAAGGTAGCCGTTGTGAGCCTCATTTATTCCAGGCCATTGCGCCCAGATCTGATCCAGCCGCGAGCCGAGCCAGAAACTTTCGTATCCCGTGCCGATGAGCGGATTGATTTTTACGCTCAGCACGACGCTCCATATCATGGTTCTGTCGGTAAGCGTCGGGTCTCGACCCATGGCTTTCGCGAAGTCGCCCATCATCCCCAAGCCGAACGCCAGAATCAAATACGAAACGAAAGTCGCCGGAATCAGAGTTTTGAGGAGTCGAGCGTAGCGCGGCATCTTTTTTCTGTGAACCGCCAGGATTACCAGGCACCCGAGGGCGAGGCACGCGCTGGAGGTTGCGCTGCTCGAGAGGTGGAGCAGCCACACCGTCATTGCCATGAAAGCCGCGTCCACGATGATGATCTGCATCGTCCGCGATTCACGACGCGCGGGCCAGCGCGACAGAATGTCCCAGAAGAAGAAAAGTCCGCACAGCAGGCAAAGGACTCCCAGGGTGTTCTTGCTGGTGGCGGCGCCTACGTACTCGACCGCGCCTGTCCAGCCATTGTAGTGCCGGCCGTTCTGAACGTAATACTTGATCAGCAATATGGAAAGCGGGACAAGGAGATAGCCAAGACGGCGATACACGGTGCGGAAAGCCTGCAGCGGACGACGATCGGACAGGATCACGAAGATCATCAGAAAGTCGCCGAAGTCCCGGAACCAGCGTTTTAAGGCTACGAAGGGGAAGTCTGACCATAAGACGCTCGCCAGAGCAAAAACCAGATATACCGTCAGGGCGCGGTTGCGGGTGAAAAAGGCGCCCAATCGGAAGGAGCGCGCGATCAGGACCCCAATGGCCAGCAGGATCAGACCAAAAAGAATGGCGCGGTTCAAAGGATCCCCTTCTTCCAGGGACCCTGCTTCCTGCCCCATCTGTCCGGAGATCCATTGCGAAGGCAGACGCGATCCGAGAATGAAAATCCAGACCACGGGAGCCCACAACGCGGGTGAGGTTTTTGGTTCCCGGGCTGGGTCAAAAAACAGCAAGACCGAAACGCAAATAAACCAGGCAACCAGCGCTATAAAAGGAGACATGGGTTCAGTCTACTCGCAACCATTCGGGTCTTGGAACGTCAAGCACGGCATTCGGAGGGTCTAACTCCGCGGGCCTCGTCCTGCCTTGCTCCATGTGTAAAAAGCCGTCACAGCGTAGTTCCAAACCGCGCCCACCGCGATGCCTGCCAAGGCGGCAAGGGCCCAGGATGTGTCACGCCGGAAGAGATAAGACGCGATGCCGACGTTGGCGAGTGCGCCGAGAGAGCAGGAAAGGCTGAACGAGACCAGGCCCTTGAACCATTGCCATCCCTTCAGCCGCATATCCCTGTAGGTCAAGGCATTGTTAAGAGCGAAATTGCATACCATGGCCGCAATGGTGGCCGCAGCCTGACTGAAGTGGAAAGGCGTCTTCAAGACTCTGAAGACTACCGATAAAACGGCGAAGTGGATGAATACTCCCGCCGCACCCACAAGCGCGAAGGCGACGAATCGAACCGGAACAACATGGCCGATGAGCTTGTCGGCCAGCAGCATCACGTAGCCCCACATCGCCTGGCTATCCAGCTTGCTTTCGCCGGCGTGCCGGCTGCCAAAAGTGTAAGGCGTCTCTTTCAACCGCAACGGGCGCGGCGATGAAGCGAGGAGGTCCAGCAGTATTTTGAACCCGATGTTTGAAAGGTCCCGAACCGCGAGTTCGAGCGCTTCCCGGCGCACTGCAAAAAAGCCGCTCATCGGATCGCTGAGGCTCTGCTTGATCACCATGTGGCTTAGCCGGGTCGCGAATCGGCTCATTTCAGCCCGGGAGGGCTTCCAACTGCCGATTCCGCCGCCCTGCATGTACCGGCTTCCAACCACAACGTCGGTGCCGCCGGCTCTCAAGATCTCGAGCATGCGAGGTAATACGGACTCGTCATGCTGACCATCGGCGTCCATAACCGCGAGATAGGGCGCGGAGCTTGCCAGCATGCCTTCCACGCAGGCCGAGGAAAGACCCCGCCGCCCGATTCGTTGCAGGCAGCGCACGCGCGGATTTTTTCGGGCGATTTCGCGGACGAGGGGGGCCGTTCCGTCGGTCGAATCATCGTCGACGAATATGACCTCCCAATCCGTGCCGGCCAAACATGCCGCAAGCTTCTCCACAACTTGCGCTACGTTATCCCGCTCGTTGAAGGTTGGCACTATGACGGAAAATTCCGGAGCATGGACCGCCGTGTCTCCGGTACCTGCCGGCGACCCCAAGGCTCGGCCCTTCGACTTTAACTTTGGCTCCTCCATCAATCTCACCATCTAATTGGCCTTCGTGAAGGTGCTCATTAGGGCGCTTGCGGCCGAGGTTAAGGAATGGCTTCGAGAAAGGTAATTGTCTCTAAATTCCGAAAGCACGCGCCGGGCGCCGACGGCAAGTTCGAAACGCAGCGACCGGCCCATGCGCTCGGCGCCGGGATGGTCAAGGTACTGCAAGCGGAGGCGGCTTTCGCTCCCGGGCTGAATGTTCCCGGCCAACACAATGCGCCCCGCTTCGGTTGTCCACTTCGCCGGCCTCTGGTCCCACAAGGCTTCCGCTACAACCTGGGGCTGGTCTTGCTTCTTCTGCACCCACACGTCGACGGCTTTGTCCGAGCGGTTCTCGAGGATCAGTTCGCTTCCATACATCTCCACCGCTTCCGTGCCCGGTCCGCTGACACGGCGGCGGCAAGCCCTTCGAATTACCTCTCCAAGCGGGCGCCAGTGCAGGCGGCAGTTCAAGGATTGGAGTTTGGCGATGAAGTCGAGCACCTGGGCGTCGTCCTTGAAGAAGTCATGGTGCGCTACAATCAGGCAGGGTTTGCCCAGCAGAAGGTCGAACGCAAAGTTTTCCAAACCGTGGCTGGCGTATCGGCGCGTGAAGATGGGAAAACCATCGTAAGCCGTGATAGCAACATCCCAGACATCCCGGATGCGAGTTCGGCTGCCGTCCTGGTCGACCGGGAGAACCTCCGTACTGACCGCCGCGAGGTAGCCGTGAAGCTTGAGCGCCTCAGGGCACGCCGAGGAGAATACACCGTGTGGGAAGACCATGACTGAATCATGGTGGATACCCGTCCTGGCTTGGTGATCTTGCATCCTGGTTTGGGCTAATCTGGCCCGCTTGTGAAGGAGATCTGAGGAAGTCGTTCCAAACTCGTTTGCGATGTGGTCACAACCGTGGATGGATACCGAGAAAACATCCGACTCGCGGTTGAAAAAGTCGCTGGCCGAGCGCGAGGTGCGCCGCCAATTCCACGGGATAAACGCGATATTGGTCGTGAACGCGTGCCGCCGCATCTGGTCGCGCAGTTTCCTGAAGTCGCAGTACCCGTAACGGAATGTCAGCAGCGGATCATCGAGGATTAGGCAGGCCCCCAGCTCTTGCGGCCCC
>Ga0335078_10012638_pt1 | contig 12505 bp, 11 predicted proteins | sample Lox_Sample_32_FD_206711 | JGI IMG/M metagenome (GOLD analysis project Ga0335078, IMG submission 206711) | Soil microbial communities from Loxahatchee National Wildlife Refuge, Florida, United States - Lox_Sample_3.2 | ecosystem: Environmental > Terrestrial > Soil > Wetlands | place: USA... | reverse complement strand
TCGTTCCTGTACTTCGTCCGGGCGCGCCGCGACCCGGGCCTCCGCAACCTCGCCTGGTGGACGGTGTGGTCCTCGCTCGCGTTGATGACGCACTTCTTCGCGGGCTTTCTCGTCGCCCCCGAGGCGCTGTGGCTGCTGTGGATCGCCCGGTTGCGGCTCGCCGCCGGCGCGGTCGCGGTCGTTGGGCTCGCGCAGGTGGCGATGTTCCCGTTCGCGCTGATCGACACCGCCCACGGCGTCGGGTGGATCGGCGACGCGCCGCGCAAGGTCCGCGTCTCCCAGGCGATCTCCGAATGGGGCGTGAGCATCCTGTACCGGCGCACGACGGTGAACGAGGGCCTCCTCGCCGGCGCGGCGCTGATCGTCATCGCCGTCATCCTGCTCGCCGTCGGCGGCGATCGCCGGACGAGAACCGGCGCCGCCGTGGCGGCCGCGGTCGGCGGCTTCGTGTGGGTGGCGCCGCTGGTCCTCGGGTACCTCGGCCACGACTACTTCCTCTCTCGCAACCTGATCCCGGCGGTCGTACCGCTGGCGGTCGTGCTCGGGGTGGTGTGCGTCGTGCCGCGCGCGCGGCTGCTCGGCGCGGCGCTCGCGGTGGCGCTTCTGGCGACGTTCGCGTACGCCGCGATCCAGGTGCAGACCAAGCCGTACCTGCAGCGCCCCGACTGGCGTGCGGTGGCTCACGCGCTCGGCCCCGCGGCGGTACCGCGCGCGATCCTCGCCGCCAACGGACAGACCGCGATTCCGCTGAAGATCTATCTGCGCCGGGTGAACTGGGTCCAGCCTCAGTCGCAGCGGGTGCGCGTCGGTGAGATCGACATCGTGGGAGCCAGGAAACAGCTTCCGCTGAAGCCGGTGCGCGTCCTTCGCGACGGGCGCCTGGTCTGGTTCACGCCACACGGGGCGCCGACGCCCAGCGTGGTGTCACCGAAGGGCGCCACGCTTGTTGACCGGTTCGTCGTCCAGAGCTGGATCGTCGGACGGTTCGTGCTGGCCCGACCGCAGTGGTTGAGCGTCAGGCAGCTGCTGGCGTTGGCGCCGCGGTACTTCCACCGCACGCCGAACGCGATGCTCGTGTTCTTCCAACGCCCGGAGCGATGAGCGACGACATCCTGCTGAGCGTGGTCGTGCCGGTGTACGGATGCGCCGACTGCCTGGTCGCGCTCCACACCCGGCTGTCCGACAGCGTCAAGGAGATCACCGATCACTATGAGTTCGTGTTCGTCGACGACCGCAGCGTCGACGACGGCTGGGCCGTGCTGGTCAGGCTCGCCCGCGAGGATCCCCACATCCGGGCGTACCGGCTCAGCCGGAACTTCGGACAGGACGCCGCGATCACGGCGGGACTCACTCAGGCCAGGGGCGACTGGACGGTGGTGATGGACTGCGACCTCGAGGAGGCGCCCGAGGACATCCCGCGGTTATGGGCGGCCGCCGGCGAGGGTTACGACATCGTGCGGACCGTGCGGCGCGGCTGGCGCCACTCGGCGTTCAGGCGCACGACCAGTCGCGCCTACCGCCGTCTGACGCTCGAGACCGATGTGCGCCCCGACTACAGCAACCTCAGCCTGCTGTCCCGGCGGGTGGTCGACGCGTTCCTGGCGCTCAAGGACCGCGATCGCGAGTACATGATCGCGCTCGACTGGCTCGGGTTCGATTCGACTCAGGTCGAGATCGAGCACCACGATCGGCACGCCGGCGAGAGCAGCTACAGCCTCCAGCGACTGATCCGGGTGGCACTCGACGGGATGTTCTTCCGGAGCACCGTACTGCTGCGACTGGTCGTCCTGCTCGGCTTCGTGGTGGCGTTCGCCGGCATCGTGGTGGCGGCGTTCGAGGTCGCCGACTACTTCCTCGAGCCCGAGAAGACCGTTCCCGGTTACACCAGCCTGATCGTGCTCCTGCTCGTGCTCGCCGGATTCATCATCGTCAGCGTCGGCGTCGTCGGCCTGTACGTCGGGCGGATCTTCGAGCAGGTCAAGAACCGGCCGCTGTTCCTGATCGACCAGCAGACCGAGGGTGGCGACCCTGGCTTGCCGCGAGCACGTACACCCGCTCGCGACCGCCAGGAATCAGAAACGACTTCAGAACCCGCTCGCGGTAGCGCGCCATCAGGTCCCCGAGCGTCTCCTCGGTGAACCGCTCCGCATGACCGCCGACCCCGGGGTCGGCGGCGTGCCGGCCGATCCGAGAGATGAGCGGCAGGTCGCTCGACGCCAGGTTGCGAACCGGCTCGGACACGATCACTCGGTCGCGAGCCGCCACCAGCATCCGATCGAGAATCCGTTCAGGCGCCGGCAGGAAGTGATACAGGCTCGCCTGCAGGATGACCGCGTCGGCCTCCGGGAGTGGATCGTCGTTCGCCGCAAGGTCGAGCCGGTTCGCGACGACGCCCCGGCGATTCAGTTGCTCGACGAACCGGGGGTTGACGTCGATCCCGACGTATCCGCTCACGCGCCCTCGCAGATATCGACGGTAAAGCGTCCCCGGGCCGCAGCACAGCTCGAGCACCGACGCCCCGTCCGGCACCTCGCCGGCGACCGCTCGCATCCGGTCGGCGTAGTGGCGGCCGTACAGGGCAAGCATCAGCAACTCATAGCCCACCGAGCTGCGGTAGATGAGGCTCGTGCTCACGCGTGCTGCTGAGCGGGCGCCTGCGACGCCGCGGCCTTGACCCCGAGGTCGGCGAGCGTCAGCTGGTGCGCCGGCGGCCCGGTGAGCGGGCGCGTGATCGTGACGTTCAGGTCGGGATCGACGTGCACCAGCTCGCCGGATTCGAGGAGGCGCCACCCTGCGTCCTCGTCCATCCGCTCGCTGGCGAGGATCACGGCCCGGCGCGTGGCCAGGTCGCCGGAGCGGACGCGCACCGAGCCGCGGGCGCTCGCGTGCTCCAGATGCCGATGTCCGGTCGGTCCGCCGGCGGCGCGCTCGAGCACGTACAGCTCATGCACGTCCGGGTAGCGGAGCGCCCACAGCTCCGAACCGGTGATCAGAATGATGTTGAGCGCGAACACCGGCAGGTTCTCGGCGATCCACGAGGCGGCGCGCACGATCGCCTGGCCGACGTCGCCGTCGCGCTCGATCTCGCGCGTGATCAGCGCGAAGTACCGCTCGGAGTCAGTCTCGCCCTGCACAAGCGATTTCGCGTCGCCGAGCTGCTGTTCCAGGCGATCCAGATCCTCGATCACGCCGTTATGCGCGAACAACCGGTCGTCCTGCTCGAACGGATGTGTGTTCTTCGGGCTCACGGCTCCGGTCGAGGCGTACCTGACGTGCGCGACGAAGGTCCGCGAGGTCTCCTCGCGGGCCTCGCGGGCAAACGCCTGGTCCTCGTAGGCCGCGAGCGGCTGCTTGGCCACGACAGGTCGTCGGCGCTCGAACCATCCGAGGCCGGTGCCGTCGGGCTCGCGGCGGCTCTGCTGCGCGAGCGAGTCGGGGGCCTCGAGCAGCCAGAAGGTGGCGCGAACCGGCTCGCGCCCGCCAGACATGCCGAACAGGCGGCACACGCCCGCGACCTTAGCGCAGCACTGTCAATGTAATTTCAAAATCGTGCCCTATCGTGGCCTCAGGACACGAGAAAGGTCATGCCGTGATGAAGCTTCTCCGCACCATCTCAACCCAGCGTCTCCTGGCGATCATTGCCGGGGTCGTGATCGCCGTCGCCGGCGGCACCGCGATCGCGTTCGCGGCCGCGGGAGGCGGCGCTCTACCGGCGCGCGAATCGCTGGCACAGGCGGTCCATCAGGCAGCCGCGGCGCCGTCCGTCAACGGGATATACGCGCGCATCAGCTTCACCAACCACCTGATCGACTCCACCGACATCCAGGGGACCGATCCGATCCTGACCGGCGCCACCGGCCGGCTGTGGCTGTCGCCGAGTACGCACGCACTGCGGCTCGAGCTTCAGGGCGACAACGGCGATGCCCAGGTTGTCGTGAAGAACGGCGCGTTCTCGATCTACGACCCGATGTCGAACACGGTCTACAAGGGGACGCTGCCGTCGCAGACCGCGGGCACCGGCACCAGCGGAAAGGCGGGCACCGACACGATCCCGACGGTCGCTCAGATCCAGTCCGGCCTGAACCAGTTGATGCAGAACGTCGACGTGGCGGGGCCGATGCGTCGCAACGTCGCCGGCCAGCCCGCGTACAAGGTCAAGCTCTCGCCCAAGCACTCGGGCGGCCTGCTCGGTGACGTCCAGCTCGCCTGGGACGCCGCCCATGGCATCCCGCTCGGGATCGCGATCTACTCGACGAGCAGCAGCACCCCGGTGCTCGAGCTGAAGGCCACCGACATCTCCTACGGCGCCCAGCCGGCGAGCGTCTTCAAAATCAGCGCCCCAGCCGGGGCGAAGGTCGTCCGGATCTCGACGCCGGCGGGCCACGCCACCTCAAACGCCAAGCCTCATAAGCGCGGCAAGCACGCCACCAAGGCCTATACCGACATCACCGGGGCGGCCGCGGTCCAAGCGCACCTGCCGTTCACCCTGGCGGCCCCCGACAAGCTGGACGGTCTGGGGCAGCAGTCGGTGCAGCTGCTCGACTGGGGCGGGAGCCCGGCGGCGCTCGTAACCTACGGCCAGGGCCTCGGTGGGATCGTGGTGATCGAGCAGAGCGCATCTAGCCAGACCCCGTCCGCGAGTTCGGGCAATGGGGATCACCAGGGCCTGAGTCTCCCGACAGTCTCAATAAATAATCACACCGCGCAGGAGCTGCCGACCGCACTCGGCACTGTGCTCCGCGTCTCAAACGGATCCGTCGAGTACACGCTGCTCGGATCGGTGCCCCCGGCGGCGGCGGAGATGGCAGCGAGGCAGTTGGTGCCCTGAGCGACGCGACGGACACTGCGGCCCCGGTCGAGGTCCGGGGACTAGTCAAGCGCTACGGCGAGCTTGAAGCCGTTGCCGGCGTGGATCTGACGGTCCATGCCGGCGACGTCTATGGGTACCTCGGGCCTAACGGCGCCGGAAAGACGACGTGCCTGCGGATGATGCTCGGTCTGATCCGCCCCACCGAGGGCACGGTCAGGCTGTTCGGGCGCGATCCGCAGGTGACCGTGGCAGCTCTCGACGACGTGGCCGGGTTCGTCGAGGCGCCGACCTTCTACCCCTACCTGAGCGGTCGGCGCAACCTCGAGCTGCTGGCGGCATTCGACGGCGGCGACGCTCCGGACCGGATCGACCAGGCGCTCGAGACGGTCGAGCTCACCGACAGGGCGCGCGACAGGGTCGGCGGCTACTCGCACGGGATGCGCCAGCGCATCGGGATCGCCGCGGCGCTGCTCCGTGATCCGAAGCTGCTGCTCCTCGACGAGCCGGCGACCGGACTCGATCCCGCCGGGATGCGCGACATGCGCCTGCTGATCCGCCGGCTGGCCGATGAGGGGATGACCGTGTTGCTGTCGAGCCACCTGCTGGCCGAGGTCGAGGAGCTGTGTAACCGCGTCGCGATCGTCCGCACCGGCAAGATCGTCTATGAGGGCGCGATCGCCGACCTCAAGCGCGGCGCGGGCGCTGTGTACCGGTTGGCGACGACGAACGACGAGCGGGCGATGGCCGTGTGCCGGGCTCAGCCGGGGATTGCAGACGTTCGCACCGAACACGGGCGCATTTGCTTCACGGCCGAAGAGCCCGCGGTCGCCGACCTTTCGCAGGCGTTGGTCGAAGCCGGCGCGCTGATCCAGGCGCTCGCGCCGCAGACCGTGACGCTCGAGGACCTGTTCTTCTCGCTCACCGAGGGCGACGGGGTGGTCAACGGTGGCGCGCCCGCGCCGGTCGAGGCAGCGCGATGAGCGCCATCGACGCGGTACGGGGCAGGCGCATCGCGGCGCGGCCGCGATCGGGGCCGGGTGTCGCCACCGTGTATCGCTGGGAGCTGTTCAAGCTCCGCCACCAGAAGCGCACGTACCTCGGGCTCGGCGCTGCGGCGCTCGTGCCGATCCTGTTCGTGATCGCGATCCACTTCCGCCACCACCGCGACAACGGCGGAGACTTCGCGTTCGCGTCGTATCTGACTAAGAGCGGCCTGGTCATCCCGCTCGTGATCCTCCTGTTCGGCGCGGTCTGGATGTTCCCGCTGATCACCGCACTCGTGGCCGGCGACATCTTCGCCTCCGAAGACCACAACGGCACGCTCAAGACGGTGCTGACACGCTCGCTCGAGCGGTGGCAGATCTTCGCCGGCAAGGGACTCGCGGCGGCGACGTACGCGGTGGCCGCGATCTTCATCTCGGGAACAGTGGCGGTGATCGCGGGCAGCCTCCAGTCCGGCTTCAACTCGGTGCAGACCCTGTCGGGGTCGATCGTCTCCGCTCCGAAGGGCCTCGAGCTCGTGTACCTCAGCCTGCTCGTCTATCTGATCCCGATCGGCACGGTTGTGTGCATCGGCCTGCTGCTGTCGACGATCACGCGCAACAGCGCGGCCGCGGTGGTTGGGACGCTGATGGTCTCGCTGCTGTTCCAGTTGATCGGCATCCTGCCCGGCCTCGGGGCGCTCCAGCCCTACCTGCTGAGCACCCAGTTCAACGCCTGGCAGGGGCTGCTCCGCCAGCCGATCGATTGGTCGCCGATCGTCCGCGCCGTGTGGGTGTGCGCGATGTATGCCGTGCCGGCGCTCGGCACGGCGTTCCTCGTGTTCCTGCGCCGCGACGTCGCCGGTGGCTGATCGCGACCGCGTCCTTGTCGTCGATGACGATCCGCCGCTCCGGCGGATGCTCGCCCGGACGCTGACCGCCGAGGGCTACGACGTCACCGTCGCCGCCGACGGCGGGGCGGCGCTGCTCGAGGCCGAACGGGCCGCGCCCGATGTGATCGTGCTCGACGTGGCGATGCCCGCGCTCGACGGCCTGGCGGTGTGCCGGCGGCTGCGGAGCAAAGGGCTCCCGACTCCGATCCTGATGCTGACCGCGCGCGACGCCGTGCCGGACCGCGTCGCGGGGCTCGAGGCCGGCGCCGACGATTACCTGATCAAGCCGTTCGCGATCCAGGAGCTGGTGGCGCGGCTGCGGGCGCTGACGCGGCGGGGGAGCGACGCGCATGCCGGCGGGTTGCGCTCGTACGGAGATCTGACGCTGGACGTCGACGCCAGAAAGGCTGTGCGCGCCGGCCGTCCGATCGACCTGACGGCGCGCGAGGTCGACTTGCTCGAGCTCCTCTTGCGCGAACCCGGCCGGGTGATCACGCGCGAGCGCGCGATCGAAGAGATCTGGGACGACGGCGCCGAGGCGAACGTCGTCGACCGTTACGTCACGCGGCTGCGGCGCAAGCTCGGGACACCGCCGCTGATCAAGACCGTACGAGGGAGCGGCTTCACGCTCCGGGCGTGATGCGATGGTGGTCCACTAGGCGACCTCGGCGACGAGAAGGGCCTCGATCTGCTCCTCGGTCATCGGCGGTCCGACCAGGTCACCCTGCGCGGCGTCGCACCGGAGCTCGCGGAGCTGCTCGAGCTGCGCGGTCGTCCCGACCCCGTCGGCGACGACCCCGAGTCCGAGCGCGTGTCCGAGCTCAATCAGCGCGAGCACGATCGACGCCGCCTCTTCGGAGTCGCCGAGCGCGCGGACGAAGCTCTCGTGGATCTTGAGCGCGTCGATCGGCAGCCTGGTCAGGTGCGACAGCGACGAGCCGCCCCGCCCGAAGTCGCCCAGCGCGATGTTCACGCCGGTCTCTTTGAGCGCCTCGAACGCGGCGATCGCCGCGTCGGGATCCTCGCTCACCGCGGACTCGGGGATCTCGAGCGAGATCGCGGACGGTTCGAGGTCGTGCGCCCGGATCACCTCGCTCACGACCGACGCGAGGTTGGCGTCGCGCGCCTGGCGCGACGAGATGCCGAGCGACAGCCGAGTGCCGGGCCTGGATGCGCGCCAGCTGGCGAGCTGGGCAGCCGCATGCTCGAGCGCGAACCGCCCGATCGGGACGGCCATGCCCGTGTCCTCCGCCAGCGGCATGAAATCCTGGGGCCCGAGCAGACCCCGGCGGGGGTGCTGCCAGTGGACCTGCGCGTCAACCCACGGCACATGTCCGAATTCCCCCAGCGCGATCCTCCGCTGGTAATGCAACCGCAGCTGGCCGCGCTCAACCGCCTGCCGGATCGCGGCCTCGAGCTCGATCCTGGCGATCCCCCGCAGGCGCGACTCCTCGTCGAACAGCTCGAAGCGCGAGCGGCCACGCTCCTTGGCCCGGTACATCGCGGCGTCCGCCTCACGGATGATCGTGTCGGGAGCGACCGTCGGGTCGGCGACCATCGCGATCCCGACGCTGACCGTGACCGTCAGCTCGATCCCGTCTATCTCGATCGGGAGGCTCGCCGCCTGGCAGATGCGGTCGGCGATCAGCACGACCTCGCGTTCGGAGGTGAGATCCTCGAACAGGAACGTGAACTCGTCCCCGCCGAACCGAGCCACGGTGTCCATCGGGCGCAACAGCGCGCTCAGGCGCTGGCCGAGCGTGGCCAGCAGCCGATCGCCGACGGCGTGCCCGCGGGTGTCGTTGATCTCCTTGAAGTTGTCGAAGTCGAGGAACATCACGGCGAGCTGGGTTTGCGAGCGGCGAGCACGCTCCAGCGCGACGCCGAGCCGGTCGAGGAACAACAGGCGGTTGGGCAGGTCCGTGAGCTGGTCGTAGAGCGCCTGGCGGGCAAGCTCCGCCTCCGAGCGCTTGCGCTCGATCGCGTGAATGAGCGCGCGGCGGAGCAACCCCGGCTGAAGCTCGGACCTGACGAGGCAATCCTGGGCGCCGGCCTTGACCGCCGCGAGCGCCAGCGCATCGTCGTCCCCGGCCGACAGAAGCACGATCGGCGCCTCGGGCGCCGACAGCCGCACGTACTCGAGCAGGTGCATCGCGTCGTCGTGAGCCACCGGATCGACGTCGAGCAGCACGACGCAGGAGGGATGGTCTACGACGGCCTGCGCGGCGGCGGCGTCCCACTCGGCGTGCACCAGCACCTGCACCCGACTCCAGGTCGCGTGCAGCAGTTCATCGATCAGTCGCGCTGTGCGGAAATCTCCGGACAGCAGCAGAACCCGGGCCGGGCCTGCAGGGTCGGCCAGCAAGAAACCCCCTTCACGAGCAACAGCTCTACATCCGTGATCAAACGTGCTCACCTTAATTATGGGCGCACACCTACAAAACTTGTGAATCAGCCTAAAAATCGCGCATGCGGATGAGCCTGCGGCGACCCCAGACGCTGAGGTTCCGGCTCGTCCTGGCGGCGGCCGGATCGATCCTGGTCGCGCTTGTGCTGTTCGGCGTGGCCACCGTGCTGCTCGTCGGCCACGAGCTGCGCAGCTCGCTCGACAGCGCCCTGCGCCAGCGCGCCCAGGAGGTGGCCGAGCTTGCGATCTCGGCGCCCGCCGTGCTGAACAACCCCGGCGCGCTCGAGACCCCGGTGTCGGGACGGTCGATTGCGGTCGAGGTGCTCGATGCGCACGGCCGGATCTTGGCCCGGTCGCTGACCCTCGGGGCGGGGCTTCTGCCGGAAGACCGCCTGGCCCGCGCCGCGATCGCGTCCGGCGCCACCGGATTTGAGAACGTCAGCCTCGGCGGCCGGCCGTTCCGGGTGTTCGCGGCGCCGATTGCTTTGAGCGGTCCCGCCGGTGGAGGGGCCGTGCTGGTCGCCTCAGACACGTCGGACATCTCCCACACGACCGCCCACCTCGGGGTGCTGGTGGTGATCGCCGGCGCGGGCGCAGCGTTGCTGGCGGCGTTGCTCGCGGCGGCGTTGACCCGGCGGGGGCTGCGTCCGCTGAGCCGGCTAGCCGCGGGCGCCGGCGAGATCGAGCGGACCGCGGACGTTTCGGCGCGGCTGCCCGCGCGCGACGTGGCCGACGAGATCGGCCAGCTGACCGGGGTGCTCAACCGCATGCTCGCCTCGCTCGAGGAGGCGCGCGCCGGCGAGCGGCGGTTCCTGGCCGACGCGTCGCACGAGCTGCGGACGCCCGTCACCACCCTGCTCGGCAACGTCGAGTTCGCGGCGCGTCACGGCGCCGACCCCGAGGTGCTCGAGGAGCTGCAACAGGATGCCCGCCGGCTGGCGCGGCTCGTGGACGATCTGCTGGTCCTGGAGCGGTCCGACGCTGGGGAGTCGGCCGCCGGCGAGGTCGACCTTGGGGAGGTCGTGCGCGGGGTCGTGGTTGCGCATGCCGGCGACGGCGATGGCGGCCGGGTGGTCGGGGCCATCGGCGACGATCACGTGTTCGTCCGGGGCGACCAGCGCGCGCTGGTGCGGGCGGTCGAGAACCTTGTCGAGAATGCGCTGGTGCACGGCCGCGGTCGCGTCACGATCTCGTTGGCGCGGGACGACGGCTTCGCGCTTGTCACGGTGCGGGACGAGGGGCCGGGGCCGGACCCGGCCGACCGCGACCGGCTGTTCGAGCGGTTCTGGCGCGGCACCGGGGCCTCGAGCCGCCCGGGATCCGGGCTCGGTCTGTCGATCGTGTCGGCGATCGTCCATCGCCACGGCGGTCGTGTCGTCGTCGACGGCTCGGCGTTCACGCTCGAATTGCCCGCTGTCGACGGGGATTGATTAAGCCGCTCTCTTCGTATTCTCATATTCGTCTTACTGAGCGCTGATTCCCTTTCCCGACAGTCGAGTCATGATTGGCGACGAACATCGGATGAACAGCCGCGTAGACAGGTCGCGCGCCGCGCTTGCCCGCGACGCAGCGATGTTGCGTGTGGGCCGCACACGGCGGTGGGTGATCGCCGGGACGGCCGCGCTCACCGCGGGGTTCGCCGCGCTCGTCTCGGCGGTGGCGCCGGGGCGGTCGCTGGCCTCGAAATCGAAGGAGCGGACGGCCACGACCGTGACCACGGCCAGCAGGGCGTCGTCGTCTGTTATTCCCGCGTTCCCCCCGGCGGCGAATCCGAGCTCGCTTGGGCTGCAATCGCCGAACGAGCCGCCGCAGTCGGCACCGAGCCAGCCCCAGAGCACGACTCCGGCGCCGCAGAGCACCACACCGGCGCCGACCCCCTCGGCGCCGGCCCCCCAGCCGGTTGCTCCTCAGCCGGCTCCTCAGTCATCCGGAGGCGGCGGGGTCGTGTCGGGGGGCTCGTGAGCGAGCGGAATGCGCCAGTCCGAAGAATGCGCGACGCTGGAAGCGTTCGGAAGCTCCGCGCTAGTCGCGGTCACTGACGCCGCCGCACTCGACACGGCCCGGACGGTCGTCGAGCGCATCGTCGCCGAGTTCGATCTGGCGTGCTCGCGGTTCCGCGACGACTCCGAGCTATCGGCCGTCAACGCCGCGGCCGGCATGGCCGTGGAGGTCGGCCCGGTGCTGCTCGAGGCCGTTACCGCGGCGCTTCGAGCCGCGCGGCTGACCGGTGGCGATGTCGACCCGACTGTCGGGCAGGCTCTGATCTCGCTTGGCTATGACCGCGACTTCGCGCTGCTCTCCGGTGGCGGTGACGGTCGGGCTGCGTCGGCGCGTGTGCTCGGAGCGGTTCCCGGGTGGCGGACCGTGACCGTCGATCCCTCGCGCGGCACGGTTCGCGTCGCCAAGGGAGTCAGCCTCGATCTCGGCGCCACCGCCAAGGCACTGGCGGCTGATCGCGCGGCGGCGGCGGCGACCGCCGCAGCGGGTTGTGGCGTGCTCGTGTCGTTCGGCGGTGACCTGGCGATTGGCGGTCTGGCCCCCCCGGACGGCTGGCGGATCAGGGTCACCGACGACCACCGCTCTGGCTTCGACGCGGCCGGCCAGTGGATCTCGCTCAGGTCGGGCGGCCTGGCCACCTCGAGTACCGCGGTCCGGCGCTGGCGAACGCCCTCGGGAACCGCGCATCACCTCGTTGACCCGGAGACCGGGCAGTCCGCCAAAAGCGTGTGGCGCACGGTGAGCGTGTGTGCCGGTAACTGCCTGGACGCGAACATCGCGAGCACCGCCTCGATCATCCGGGGCGAGAAGGCGCCGGCATGGCTCGAGGAGCGGCGGTTGCCGAGCAGGTTGGTCGGCAACGACGGCGTCGCCAGGCATATTGCGGGCTGGCCGTCCGAAGGAGACGATCTTTGAGCCCGGGGTTCGGAGCCACGCTCGGACCGAGCGCGTACTGGTATCTCGCGCGCGGCACCGGCGCCGTCGCGCTCGTCCTGCTGACCGCGAGCGTCGTGATCGGGATCCTCGGGTCGGTCCGGTTCTCGGCGGCGCGATGGCCGCGGTTCGCGATCGACTCCGTCCACCGGGACGTGTCGCTGCTCGTGCTCGTCGTGCTCGTGATCCACATCGTCACGAGCGTCCTCGACGGATTTGCGCCGATCACGCTGCTCGACGGCGTGATCCCGTTCGTATCGGGGTATCGCCCGCTGTGGCTGGGATTCGGCACGTTGGCGTTCGACCTGCTGTTGGCGATCGCCGTCACCAGCCTCGTCCGCCGCCGGCTCGGCTACCGCGCGTGGCGGGCCGTCCACTGGCTCGCATACGCGAGCTGGCCGGTCGCGGTGCTGCACGGCCTCGGCACGGGCAGCGACGTCAAGCAGTGGTGGATGCTGGCGCTCACCGTGGTTTGCATCGTGGC
>Ga0335078_10012636_pt1 | contig 12508 bp, 11 predicted proteins | sample Lox_Sample_32_FD_206711 | JGI IMG/M metagenome (GOLD analysis project Ga0335078, IMG submission 206711) | Soil microbial communities from Loxahatchee National Wildlife Refuge, Florida, United States - Lox_Sample_3.2 | ecosystem: Environmental > Terrestrial > Soil > Wetlands | place: USA... | reverse complement strand
TACTTGGCCTTAATCGCGGCAAGCCGCTTGGCGTTACCCAAATAGGCCCGTTTGACGCCGTCCTTATCGTCTTCCGGTATGAAGTTCACGTAGGTGCCGCCGGACGCAAAGGGAGTACAAGCGTCGAAAAGCGACCGCGCCCAAGCAATGCACGCTCCGTCCTCTGCCGGGTCGCGCCAGCGCGTGTGAAGATTAACCAGGAACGCGACATCCCGGTGTGGATAGGCCGTCGCGCTTGCTGGCACGCGGTTGATCTCTCCACCAAGCTGGGCGAAGGCCAACTCTGTTTCCGCTGACGGACGTTTGTTTGCATACTCGACGAGCACGTCGATCAGGCCATCATCGAGACGCGCGAACGAGTGCGACTTCCAGTAGTTGCGTGCTCCGGCCGTCAGCAGCGGATCCAGAGCCGTCTGCCATCCAGTGAATGGGTGGGGGCCGATCACGTCGGCGATCGGTGTACCCATCGCCCGCAATGGCTTCATTGCTCGCTCGGCGGCGTCCATTGGACCGGCATAGCAAGCCGCGAACGCGATTATGCCGGTCCCATGCACCTCCTTCGGCAGGAAGGGCAGCGGCGGGGCCGCTCGCATCACGAACCAGCAGGTGAGTTCGTCGGGCGCGTCGGCAACGATCTCGCGGTAGCGTCTGATCAGGTCCCGCGCCTGTGACAGCGGATGGACAATCAGGCCGGACATCACCTCGGGGCCAAGCGATTGCAGGCGGAACTCAAACGAAGTGACGACACCGAAATTGCCGCCGCCGCCGCGCAGCGCCCAGAACAGATCCGGGTTATCTTTCTCGCTGGCGCGGACGAGTTGTCCGTCCGCGGTGACCACATCGGCCGAAATGAGATTGTCTGCGGTCAAGCCGAACTTGCGACTAACCCAACCGAATCCGCCGCCGAGCGTAAGTCCGGCGATTCCCGTGGTCGAGTTGATCCCCGTCGGCGTCACCAACCGGAAGACCTGCGCCGCGCGATCGAACTCGCCGAGGGTGACACCCGGTTGAACCCTCGCGGTGCGAGCGCCGGGATTAACGCGAACGGACTTCATCGGGGTCAAGTCGATCATCACACCGCCGTCGCACACAGCACTACCGGCGATGTTGTGGCCGCCGCCACGAACCGCCAGCACGGCGCCTGTCTCGCGCGCGAAATCAACCGCGGCCTGCACATCCGCCGCACCAGTACACTGCACGATCAGGCCGGGCCTGCGGTCGATCATGGCGTTCCAGACGCTGCGTGCCGCGTCATAGCCTTCGTCTCCACCGGTCAGCACAACACCGCGGGTACGTTTTCTCAACGCAACCACCGCTTCCTGCGATATCGGTACTGTTCCGCCGGCAATGTCCGCTGCGGTGTGGGCTCGGCCAGTCGCGCCTTGATCGGCGGCTATAGTAGTGACTTGCGTTGCGGCAGCCATTGTTGTCTCCCTATCGCCAGCTCCGGCGGGCACTTGGGGTGTCCGTTGCGATCGCAGGGATCGCAAGCCAGAGGTACACTTGAGGATGCCTAGAGTGCTGCAGGAAGACTTTGCCCAGCGCTTGATTTGTCCTTGAGATCGGCTTGATTATTCCTTGAGACAGTTTTGCAGCCGGTTTGTGCACTAACGTGAAATATCTGTTTGACAATCATACGCTTGATAGCGACCGGCGCGAGCTGCGTCGCGGTTCTGAGCCCATTGCGGTCGAGCCGCAGGTGTTCGACCTGCTGGTCTACCTGGTGGAGAACCGCGACCGCGTCGTCAGCAAGGACGATCTTGTCGCTTCAATCTGGGGCGGCCGCATCGTGTCGGACTCGACCTTGACGAGCCGCATCAACGCCGCGCGAAAAGCGGTGGGCGACAGTGGCGATGAGCAAAAACTCATCCGCACGATCGCGCGTAGGGGCCTCCGCTTTGTTGGTTCCGTGCAAACGCAATCACACGGCGCCGAGTCGGCAGCGGCCGGTGCTCCGCCTGCAGGTGAAATGCAAGAGTCGTGGCGGCCGGCGCTGCCGCCGCTCGACCGGCCCGCTATCGCTGTGCTTCCCTTCACCAACATGAGCGGCGATCCGGAGCAGGAGTATTTTTCCGACGGCATCAGCGAGGACATTATTACCGCACTGTCGAAGCTGCGTTGGTTCTTCGTGATCGCGCGAAACTCTTCATTTATCTATAAGGGCAAGGCCGTTCACATGAAGCAGATCGCCGAGGAGCTCGGTGTCGGTTATGTGCTCGAGGGCAGCGTGCGCAAAAGCGGCGATCGCGTGCGCATCACGGCGCAGCTCAACGATGTTGCCACCGGAAGCCATGTCTGGGCGGAGCACTACGACCGCGGTCTTGCCGACGTGTTCGCCGTGCAGGACGAAATCACCGAGGCGATTGTCGCAGCGATCGAGCCGCAGCTCTATGCCGCGGAAAATTTTCGTTCCAGGCGCCGGCCGCCGGACAGTATGGACGCGTGGGATCTGGTCATGCGGGCACTGTCACATTATTGGCGAGTGACCCGTCAGGATAATCTCGTTGCGCAGGCCCTGTTGGAAAAGGCGATCGCCATCGACCCCAATTACGGCCAGGCGCTCGGGGTCCTGGCCGCCAGCCATACGTTCAGCGCACATATGGGCTGGGCGGACGTGGCAACCGCGATACCGATCGCCGAACGTGCTGCGCAGGCGGCTATCCGCGCCGATACCGAGGACCCTTGGGCGCACAACGCGCTTGCTACCGTCCATCTGCACAGCCGGCGCTTCGAAGACGCGTTGGCCGAGTTTGAGTTGGCGCTTCGGCTCAACCCGAACTTCTCTTTGACCCAAGGTTTCTACGGCCTGGCGCTGTGCTATTGCGGCCGCTGGGAGGACGGCGACCTGGCCGTCCGCCGCGCACTGCGGCGCAGCCCGCGCGATCCTTTCTCGGCGGTCTACAACGGCATCGCTGCCTACGCCCAATTCCTCGGACGAAATTACAACGAGGCAATACGCTTGGCGCGCGAGGCGATCCGTCAGCGCAGTGATTTCGTAGGCGCCCACCGCGTATTGACGGCCGCTGCCGGCATGGCCGGACAGGACAATATCGCCAGAGCCGCCTTGCGGGAGCTTCGGCGCGCACAACCCAATATTTCGCTCGCCTGGATCGCAAAAGATATGCCGATTAAAGATAACGACCAGCGGGAGCATTATTTGGAAGGCTTCCGGCGCGCAGGCTTAGACTAGCGTCGTACCAGTGAGCGACACTGACGTCGCCTTCGGGGCAAACGGACACATTCGCGTGCCGCTCACCCAGGCCGATGCGTGCTTACCCGATTGCCATCTCGTCCTTGCGATGGGCCCAGCCGGTGATGTTGGTCTCGATCACCGAGAATACCGCGTAGAGCGCCACGCCGAGCACGGCGAGGATGAGGAGACCGGCAAACACCAGCGGCACGTCGAAGTTCGAACTGGCGATCATCATCACGTTGCCGATGCCGCGGTTCGAGGCCACGGTTTCGGAGATGACGGTGCCGACGAAGGCGAGCGTCACCGAGACTTTCAGCGAAGCGAAAAAGTAGGGCATGGTTCGCGGCAGGCCGACATTCCAGAGAATTTCGAGCTTGCTCGCATGCAGCGCCCGCATCACGTCCTCAAGCTCCGGTTCGGTGGTGGCAAGGCCGGTGGCGACATTCACCACGATCGGGAAGATGCACATGATCATCGCGGTGAGTACCGCCGGCACGCCGCCGGCGCCGAACCAGAGCACAAAGATCGGCACCACCGCGACCTTGGGGATGGTGGCAAAGCCGATCAGCAGCGGATAGGCGACGTCGTAGGCGAGCCGCGACGAGCCGATCAGCACGCCGAGCGCGATGCCGATGGCGATGCCGAGGCCAAATCCGATCAGGGTAGTGTAAAGCGTCTGCAACACGTGCGGCCACAGCGCCGGCATGCGTGCGATCAGGGTAATGATGATCTGACTCGGCTTCGGCAGCACGATGTCGCTGACATTGAACAGCCAGCACAGCGCTTCCCAAAGCAGGAAAAATCCGAGGATGAACAGGCCGGAGGCGATATGGCGACGCAGCTGCGGATTCATCACGCTGCGTCCTTGGCCGGGCGCGCCGTGACGATGAGTTCGCGCAGCCGCTGCGTCAGTGCTACAAAAGCCGGCGTGTAGGACATCTCGATCGTGCGCGGGCGCGGAAACGGCACTTCGGCGTCGTCGATGATCTGTCCCGGCCGCGCCCGCATCACGCAGATGCGATTGGCGAGGTAGCCGGCTTCTTTCAAGTCATGGGTCACGAGCAGCACTGTCGGGCGCAGCTTGGTCCATAACTCCTGCATGATCGCCCACAGCTCTTCGCGGGTGAATTGATCGAGCGCGCCGAATGGCTCGTCGAGCATCAGAAGCTGGGGCTCGTGCACCAGCGCCCGGCACAGCGAGGCGCGTTGCAGCATGCCGCCGGAGAGCTGCCACGGACGTTTGTCGCCGAAATTGGCGAGACCGACTTCCTTCAGCAGCGCGTCGGCGCGATCGCGAAACTCGCCCTTATGCTTGGCGCGGTACTCCTGGCGAAAGGGCGGTACGATCTTCAGCGGCAGCATGACGTTCTCGCGCACCGTCAGCCACGGCAGCATGGTCGGGTTTTGGAATGCCATACCGACGCGAACCGGTTCCGCGCCGACCTGGCGGCCGGCGACATAGACGTAACCGCTGCTGGCATTGATGAGTCCGGTCACGAGCTTGAGGATGGTGGACTTGCCGCAGCCTGAGGGGCCGACCAGGGCGACGAATTCGCCCTGCATCAAGCGCAGATTGGTCAATCCCAGTGCGTGGATTTTCTTATCGTTGCGTCCGTAGCTTAGCGTCACTGCCTCAAGTTCAACGAAATACTGAGAATGGGCCCGCGGGTCGGGGACTATTGTGGATATCATGGTCGGTGCTCCACGCTGCGGCTATTGCTGATGCAAGATTGCCGCCATCGTCTGGTCGGCGTGGCGCAGCACCGGCGCCGGCATGTGCTGGATTTCATGCACCGAGCGGCCCCATCCGGCAGCACCTTCGACGAGCGCGCGGTCCTTCATGACAAAACGCCCGCGCACCAGCGTATGCAGCGGCAGTCCGGTCACGCGGCGGCCGTTCCAGGGCGAAATTTTCGAGCGCGAGTGCAGCGCAGCGTCGGTGATGGTGTGGTCGAGCGACAGGTCGACCAGCGCCAGGTCGGCGTCGGCTCCCGGCAGGATCGCGCCCTTGCGCGGAAAAAGTCCCCAGATTTTTGCCGGGTTGAACGAACTCAAGCGCACGTAATCGCAGAGTGTCAGGCGTCCGTGATTGACCTCGGTCAGCATCAGCGGCATTTGCGTTTCGACGCCGGGAAATCCGCAATCCACCGCCCAGATGTCGTTGCGGGTCTTTTCTTCCGGCGTGTGCGGGGCGTGATCGGTGGCGATCAGGTCGATGGTGCCGTCGGCGAGCGCCGACCAGAGCGGTTCGTGGTTGCGCGCTTCGCGCACCGGCGGATTGACGCGAATGATGCCGGCGAGATCGTGATAGTCGTCGGTCGAGAGCAGGAGATAATGCGGGCAGGTTTCGCCGGTGATGTCCACGCCGCGGGCCTTGCCGTCGCGCAACGGCCGCAACTCCTCGGCTGACGAGATATGGAGAATGTGAATGCGCGCGCCGGTCCATTCGGCGAGCACGGCGGCGCGGCTGACCGCCTCGACGGCGACGACGGCGGGCCGCGACGCGATATGCGCCAGCGGATCGCGGCGGCCGGCGCGCATCAAACGCTCCTGTCGCCGCTCCATGATCGAGTTGGTCTCGGCGTGCAGAGAAACACGCTTTCCCGTTGGCGCGACGACTTCGAAGGCCTCCAGCATGGCGCCGGTCGACGGCGAGGGGATCTTGCCGAAGGTGTTGCCCATGTAGAGTTTGAAGCCGATGACGCCGCCGTCGATCAGCGCCGGGACGTGGGCAATGGTGTCTTCACCGAGCAGGCCATAAAGGCCGAAGTCGACGCAAGCTTTGCTGGCGGCGATAGTGTGCTTGGCGGCGAGCGTTTCTGCGTTGCCGGTCGGCGGAATGGTGTTCGGCATGTCGAACACGGTGGTCACCCCGCCGAAGGCGGCCGCGGCGGTGCCCGTCGCCCAATCTTCCTTGTGCGGGTAACCGGGATCGCGGAAATGCACGTGGACGTCGATGGCGCCCGGAAGGATATGCAGGCCGCTGGCATCGAAGTTGTCGCGCGCCGGCGGCATCGCTTCGTCGGCGCCGACCGCCATCACGCGACCGTCCTTGATGGCAATGCCGGCGGCGATCATGCCGTCGTGAGACACCACGATGCCGTTGCGGATGACGAGATCGGCAGTCGCGGCGGCCATTGCGGGTATGCTCACAACATCGCCCAGCCGCCGTCGACCGGCAGGTCGGCGCCGGTGATCTGGCGGGAAACGTCGCTGGCGAGGAACAGACAGGCATTGGCCACGTCGGAGTCGACGGTCACCCGCTTGAGCGCGTAATCCGCGGCATGCCGCGACGCGGCCTCCTCGATACTGATGTTGAGGCGCTTGGCCATGTCGGCGCAGACCTTGTCGCGAAAGCGCGGCCCGTCGACCATGCCCGGCGCGACGCAATTGACGTTGATGTTGTACTGCCCGACCTCGAGCGCGAAGCTCTTGGTGATGCCGCGCAGGCCCCATTTCGAGGCGGAATAGGCCATGCGCCCGGCGCGCCCGCGCATGCCGAATGTGCCGCCGACATTGACGATCTTGCCGTAGCGCTGGCCGATCATGGTCGGCAGCACGCTATGCATGATGTGGAACGCCCCGTTCATGTTGAGCTTGACGATGTCGTCGAATTCCTCCGGCGTGGTCTCCACCCCGGTTTTGCCGATCGGCCCCGATCCGCCGGCGACGTTGACGAGGATGTCGATGCGGCCGCCGAATGCGGTCTTGGCCTTCTCGGCGGCGACGGCGCACTGCTGCGGCACGGTGAGATCGCAAGGCACGATGATGGCGCCGCCGCCGGCCGCCTTGACCGACTCGGCGATGGGCTCGATGGCGGCGCTGTCCCGGCCGACGAGGGCTAAATGCGCGCCCTCCGCGGCGAAGGCGGCCGTGATGGCCGCACCCATCCCTTTGGCCGGCCCGGTGATCATCGCCACGCGTCCGTTGAGGTTCAAATCCATGGTCGGGTCTCGCTGCGAAAGACGTTCTGCTGCGGAAAAAAGCGGCCGCTCCGTCCCCAGCCGGAGCGGCCGCATCGCGCATGATCCGGAAAAGTGGAACCCGGTTTTCCGAACGCGATCATGCGTCGCCAACACGTCCCGTCTAGAACAACTTTTTCGGCAGCTCATCGGCCGGCGGCAGAAACGCCGGCGTGAAAATCTCGTCGGCCGTGGGCGTGCGCGGCAGGTTGACGGCTTCGACCAAGATATCGATCGAGCGCTTCAGTCGGCCGCTGTCGACATTGCCGAGCCCGATTTTGGCGACCTCGGGGTGGCTCATTTCGTCCTTGAGCGTGGCGTCGAGCCGCTCGCGCTCGACCGCAACCTTGATCAGCGGTTCGCGCTTGGCGACCGCGGCGACCGCGGCGTCGGGATCCTTCAGCGCGTCTTCGATGCCGTGATTGATCGCGGCGACCAGGCCGCGCACCGCCGCGGGATTTTCCTTGACCAGCTTCTTCGAGACGATGATGCCGTTGGAATAAAGATCCATGCCGTAATCGCCGTAGTTGATAAAGCGGATTTGTTTGGCCGGATCGACGCCGATCAGCTTGGCGGAAAAGCGGATGGTATTGACATAGCCGAACGCGCCGTCGATCTGGCCCTGCAGCAGCATCTGCTCGCGCAGGTTCGGCTGCATGTTGGTGATGGTCACTTTCGAGCAGTCGATCTTGGTGAGCTTGCAGAAAGCGGGAAACAGTTTCAGCGCACCGTCCCCGGGCGAGCCGCCGAGCGTCTTGCCCTCCAGATCCTTCGGCGTCTTGATTGGGCCGTCGGCCTTGACCGCAATCGTGAACGGCGGCCGATTGTAGATGACGTAGACGGCGATCGGCGCGTCTTCGGGTTTCTTGGCGGCGAACTCGATCAACGCGTTGATGTCGCCGAAGCCGACGTCGTAAGTGCCGTTGGCCACCAGCGGGATCGGTGCGCCCGAGCCGTTGCCCTGGTCGATCGCCATGTCGATGCCGGCAGCTTTGAAGTAGCCGCGGTCGTCGGCCAGGAAAAACCAGCCCTGCGGACCCTGGTATTTCCAATTCAGCACCATTTTGAGTTTGGTGTCGGCGGCGGCCGGCGCGGGGACGGCAAGCGGGACGGCCGATCCGATCGCGGCGGCAAGCGCGATGACAGACCAGCGGGTGATCAGAGGCATGACTGGTTCCTTCCGGTTTGCGGCTGTTTTCCTAGCGTCTGCCCCGGGATTCTGCGTCGCATGAATCGGCGGCAACGGCGCCGGCAGACTTCGTCAGCGCTGCCGAATCGCGACGCACGCGATCGCCGAAAACCTAGCGCAGACTAGTGTTGTCATCTGCCGCCGATTTCTTGCTAGACTGATGCCGAAAAAGCATCACCGGCCGGATCGGCGGCAGCCATGAAGCATCTGCGGGTTTTGAACTATGTTGACGAGGTCGCCCGCGCCGGGTCGATCCGCAAAGCCGCCGACCGCCTCAACGTCACTGCCTCGGCGGTCAATCGCCGCATCGCCGATCTGGAAGAGGAACTGGGCACGGCCTTGTTCGATCGCCGCCCGCGCGGCGTGCGGCTGACCGCCGCCGGCGAGGTCTTTGTCCATTATCTGCGCGGTCAGAATGGCGAAGTCGAACGCATGAAATCGCAGATCGAGGATCTCAAGGGGCTTCGCCGCGGCACCGTGCGGATCGCCTGCAGCCAGGCGCTGGCGCTGGATTTTCTGCCGCGTCAGATCGCCGAATTTCGCAAATCGCATCCGCTGGTCTCGTTCGACCTGCAGGTGGTCGATCACGAATGGGCGATGGCGGCACTGGCGGCTTACGAAGTTGATCTGGTCATGGTCTTTCGGCCGCAGTTTATCGCCAACTTCCAGCCCTTGATGACGCTCGAGCAGCAATTGACCGTTCTGATGGCGAAAGACCATCCGCTTGCTTCGCGCCGCATCCTTCGGCTGAGCGACTGCGCGGCGTACCCGGTCGCCTTGCCCTCGCGCTCGATCGGCGGCCGGCAGCTGTTGGACGAGGTCTCGGCGCGAACCGGGCTGACTTTCCGGATCGCCGCCGAATCGAACTCATTCGAGATGCTTCGCGGCCTCGTGATCAACGCCGGACTGATTTCGTTCCAAATTCGCATCGGCGCATTGCCGGCCGGCAACAGGCTTGGCGTGATCGCCCGTGACATCGACGGCCGCGATGTACCGCGCGCCAACCTCGTGCTTGGGCGGTTGCGCGGGCGCACGCTGCCGGTCGCCACCGCGGTGTTCGCCGAAAGGCTCACGCGCCAATTGGAAGCGATGCGCGCGACGGGGACAACCAGCGCCGGGCATGGCCGGCATCCGAGTCGGAAATCGCCAGCGGGCAGGTAACGTTCGGGGAAAAATCAGCGTCTTGGTTGAACCAGAGCGGGTCGCCGCGCGTTTAGCTTTCCGACCACTCCCTCACTTTTATGGAAACCCCAATGGCACAGCCGTCGACCAAACCCACCGATTTCAACCGCGCTCTTGGCGATGCAAAAAAACAGGCCGGAGGCGTCGCCGACGCCGTCACCGACGCGGCGCAAGACGTCTATGGGCAGGCCCGCGAGAGCGCCGCCGATGTCGTCGATACCGCGAGCTCGGCGGCGCGAAAAACCGTGGGCTCTTTCGAGCAGGCGATCCGCAACACCATCGAGACCCAGCCCTATACGGCGGCGGCTATCGCCCTTGGTGTGGGATGGCTGCTGGGCCGGATGCACCGGCCGCTCTAGCCGCGCTTCGCGCCTCGATAATCAAGCGCAATCCGGTCCTGTCGCGGCGCGAGCTGCGATCGGACCTTGTCTTCGGGCCCTTCGGAAGGGGCCACATTTGCCGCTATGTCCCCTGCGCTCCGATTGATAATCTCCCGCGGTCCAAACGAGGGAGGTCATGCCATGCTGTCGCGAAGAAAATTCGGCGCCTGCGCGATCTGCGCCGTCGCCGGCTTTGCCGCCACCGCAGTCGGCGAGGCGCAAGCTCAAGCCGGTGGGCTGAAACGAACGATCCTGCATAAGACAGAGTTTCCCGGCGACAAGTATGCGACTGTCCTTGTCGCCGTCGAAATCGAGCCCGGCTTCACGGTGGCCAGGCACACCCACCCCGGCGTCGAATCCGCTTATGTGATCGATGGAGAGCTTGCGCTTTTTGTGAGGGGCGAGCCCGACCGGAAGGTCAAAGCGGGCGAAGGCTTTCATATCCCGCCTGAAGTTCCGCACGGTGCGAAGAACGGCGACAAGCCGGCGAAACTGGCCGTCACCTACGTCGTCGAGAAAGACAAGCCGTTGGCGTCGCCGGCGCCGGAGTAATTCCGCGTCGCGAAACTTACGCGATCGAAGTGATGGTCAGCCTGCGCGATTGGCGCACGCTAGGGGCGCATTTGGCGTTTGGAGGCGAAAGAAAGCATGGATACGCGGCTCGGAGATAAAGTTGCGATCGTGACCGGCGGGGCGCGCGGTATCGGCGCCGCCTTTTGCGAAGGTTTGGCGGCTGCCGGAGCGACCGTAGTGGTCTCAGACGTACTCGACGGCAGCCCCGTCGCCGAGCGCATCGCCGAAACACAGAAGCGCGCGATGTACGTGCGGGCCGATGTCACCTCAAAACAATCCGTCGAAAATCTCGTTGCCGAAACCGTCCGAGCATTCGGTACGGTGGATATTCTGGTCAACAATGCTGGCTTGTTTGCTGATCTCCGGACCAAGCCATTCCAGGACATCGGCGAAGAGGAATGGGACCGGGTGATGGCGGTCAATGTACGCGGCACGTTCCAATGCGCCAAGGCTGTCGCCCCGGTCATGATCGAGAACAAGCGGGGCCGCATCGTCAACATCGCGTCCGGCACGGCGTTCAAGGGAACGCCGCACCTGCTGCACTACGTCACCTCGAAGGGAGCCGTGGTTTCGATGACACGCTCGCTCGCGCGCGAACTTGGGCCGCACAACATTTGCGTCAACGCCATTGCTCCGGGCCTGACCATGAGCGAAGCCGTCACCGTCCATCCGGATTGGACCGGCAAGGCCAGCGCCGCCGGCATCGCCGCCCGCGCCATTGCGCGCGCGCAGGTTCCGGCCGATCTGATTTCGACGCTGATTTATTTCTGCTCCGACGAGAGCAATTTCGTCACCGGGCAAACCGTCAACGTCGACGGCGGCGCAGTGATGCGGTAGCAGACTTCATCCTGCCGCGAAGCCAAGCGGGAGGCCTTGCAGGCACGCTATTTCGGCGCGTTCTTTCGCTTCGACCACGGCAGCGGCGCGCGCCACTCTCGCTGCTCGATCGGCCAAACCCGCTGAATCATGCCGTACATAAAGGCCGTGGTCAGGCCGATCAGGATGATGCCGTTCAAAGCTTCCAGCGCGCCCATCAGCCGCCAATGGCTGGCCAGATAGATTTCCGAATGACCGTAGGTCGTGATCGCGCTCAGTGAGTAGAGCAGCGCCGATTTGTTGTCCGGAAGCGCCCCCAATACCCGATAAGCCGCCGCCCAGATGCCGGCTTCGATGCCGTGCAGCAGCGTCGCCAGAATGGTAGTGATCCCCATGACGACCGCAAACACGTAGACGAAATAACGATGCTCCTTGGCGATGCTCAGCACTTGGACCATTTTCACATTGAAGAAGCCAAGCCCGATGACGTGAAAGATGACGCTCAACATGATCAATGGCAGGCTCCAGGCCCAGTTGCCGTTCCAGCTTGCCGCATTCTCCATTTCCACCGCCCCCGACCCGTGCGTTTTGGCCCCTTGGCGCCGGCATGCCCGCCGCTTTCGCGCACCCGGCGATCGCGCATGACCCCAAACAGTGAAATACGGTTTTCGGACAGGATCATGTTCAAAAAAAGAATCTAAGAGTATTTCGGGATCGTTTTCTCCAGCGCCTTGAGCGCGTCCTGCAGGACCTTGCGGACGCGGCTCGCGCTCCCCGCATCGATCATATTGGCGTTGAGATAGAGGTCGAGCCCGCTCAGATGCTCGTTGAAGACCTCAATGGCCTCACCCTTGGCATTGAGCACGCTGTCGACGGTATAGGGAATGACCTCGCGGCTGATGCCTTTCATCCGGATCGGCGCCGCCAGCGGCTGAGCGGAGACAACGTCGCGGACCAAAGCGTATGTTTCGTAGGAAACGACGATGTGTCCGGGCTCGGCAATCGATTGCAGGCGGGCGGCCAGATTGGCCTCGGCGCCGATGATGGTGTAGTCCATCCGATCGACGCTGCCGAAATTTCCCACGTTGCAGAATCCGCTGTTGATTCCCATGCGCACGTGGAACGGAGGCTCGATTCCGGCGTTGCGCCACTTGGCGTTGAGGCCGGCGATGCAATGTTGCATCTCGATCGCCATGCGCAGGCAAGCCTTGGC
>Ga0335078_10012634_pt1 | contig 12509 bp, 11 predicted proteins | sample Lox_Sample_32_FD_206711 | JGI IMG/M metagenome (GOLD analysis project Ga0335078, IMG submission 206711) | Soil microbial communities from Loxahatchee National Wildlife Refuge, Florida, United States - Lox_Sample_3.2 | ecosystem: Environmental > Terrestrial > Soil > Wetlands | place: USA... | reverse complement strand
TGCCCAAGCACAAACTTCCCGTTGCCTTCGTGGTCGCGCTCATAACCCAAGACCGTCAGCCCCGATGCGAAGGAACGTAAGAATTGCTCGCGATTGCGCTCCTGGACTTGCTGGGCCTTGCCGCGGGTTTCGGCGGAAGCTTTCCAATCGTAGATCTGCGCCGGAACTTCGATCGCCAACTCTCCGTGGAACGGTGGATTCTTTCCCGTAGCAAGCAGTTTTACGACCCGCTTCGACCTCAGCCACCATTCGGCGATCAGCCGGTCACTCGGCAGTCCTCCCTGAAGCGGCGACGACGTGATCCCGTATTGGTTGATGTTATAGCGGCGTGAGATGGCTCCCAATTTCTCGAGATTCAAATACGCGTTTTTGATTTCAAGCGGGTCGAACGTCCACTCGATGAGTTCGATGCCGCGAGCCAGCGCGTCTTCGCGCTGCATCAGTTTGAGTCGGCGGCCAAGCCCGCTGTTCCGGTGCTCTTTCCGGACAGCCAGCATGTGCGAGTGCAGGTAAATGTGCCCGGTCCGAGTCCCGGGAACTGAAAGGGCGAAGCCAACCATCGCTTTGCCGTCAAAGGCGCCCATGACTTGGCCTCCGACTTTGTCGGCGACCACAAACATCCGAAGCGGCACGAGTTCGGCGTCGGTAAAGTTCCAGACTTCTTTCTGCAGCGCTACGCAGGCGCGGAACTCTTCAATGCCATGACAGCGGCGGAGTTCGATCGAGTCAGCACTCATCTGCCCCTCGAATCCGCGGCGTCATCCCGAAGGCCGGCGCTTTTCCGGACGAAGGATCTTGCGCGTAGCGTATGCACGCCGTCTTTGGGCTCGGGGCGATGCGCGCCGGATCCCTCGCCCCGCTGGAGAAAACGCGGGGCTTCGGGGTGACGCCGCCGTGGCGGGTTAAGCAATTTTGCCCTCCGAGCGTTTGGCTTGTTGCCAGAGGGACTCGAGCTCGTCCATCGAAGCTTCGTCAGCGGAGCGGCCGGATTCGTGCAATCGCGCCTCCATCCATTGAAAGCGGCGCTTGAACTTCCGGTTGGTCTTGCGCAGAGCGGACTCCGGATCGAGCGAAAGATATCGCGCGATGTTGACGAGAACGAAGATGAGGTCGCCCACTTCTTCTTCCAGCCGGGCATGCAACTGCTCAGAGATTACGGTTCGGCCAGACCCAGCAATGCCGCGCCCCTGAGGCTGCGGCCCGGGTGCAGGAAATTCCTTAAGATGCTCGCGCAATTCGTCGGTTTCTTCGCGGAGCTTGTCGAATAGGCCTTCGATGTCGGGCCAATCGAATCCCACCTGTGCCGCGCGCGAACTGAGCTTGTGGGCTTCCAGCAGCGAAGGCATCGCCGACGAGACCCCCGCCAGGACGGACTGCTTCTCATCCTTGACGACAGTACCCTGCTTCTTTTTTCTTTCTTCTACCTTGAGCGCTTCCCAATTGCGCTTCACTTCTGCCGAGGTGTCCGCTTTCACGTCGCCAAACACGTGCGGATGGCGGTCCACCAGTTTGGTCGACAGTCGATCGATTATGTCGTCGATGGAAAAGAAAGACTGCTCTTTCGCCATCTCGGCATAGAACAGCACCTGCAGAAGCAGATCGCCAAGTTCGCCGGCTAACTCAGGCCAATCACGCTTATCAATCGCCTCCAGGACTTCGTAGGTCTCTTCCAGCGTGTAGGGCTTGATGGAATCGAAGGTCTGTTCGCGGTCCCACGGACAGCCGCCGGGGGCGCGCAGGCGCTCCATGATCGCGACGGCGCGTTCGAAACGTTCTCCGGTGGTGGGCATTTTCGGCAACCACTGTAAATGAGCGCGGACAGAACATTCAATCGGAACAGAGTTTGTCCGCAGACTATGATTGAAGAGGAGGCGGGCGCCTCGGCAGAAAAACCGGGTTACTTCGGGAACACCCGGATTCCTCGTACCTCTGGAAACCGGACAATGTCCGAATGGACCAACGGTCACCTTCATCTGCTTGCCCTGCCGGGCGCACAATGATGAGAAGCGGGCGTGCGGGGAATTAAGATCGCGTCCCGGGCATGCAGTCCCGGCAACGTCCGCAGACATAGCGTACCTTGCTACAAAACATGGCCTTAGCAGTCAAACCCCGAGCCTCTCTGGAAGGCCAACACTTTCATGTGGTGGTGATCGGCGGTGGCATTAATGGCGTCGCCATCGCGCGCGAATGCGCCAAGGCCGGCAAGCGCGTGCTGCTGGTGGAGCAGAACGACTTCGCCTCGGGCGTGACCAGCCGATCGACACGCGTTATCCACGGCGGACTGCGTTACCTCGAACATGGCGAACTCGAACTGGTGCGCGAATCGTTACGCGAACGCGAGCGCCTGCTGCACGAGCGCTCCCACCTGGTACATCCAGTTCACTTCCTCTTCTTGCTCAACGAACAGAGCCAGCGCAGCGCGATGAAGGTGCGAGCCGGACTTTGGCTCTACGAACGGATCGCCAAGAAAAAATCCAAAGACCTCAGTGAGATGGAGATGGTGCGCGTGCAGCGCGCCCTCGATGCCGGCCATCAGTGGCTGATGCTCAACTATGAAGACGCTCAGTGCGAATTCCCCGAGCGCCTCGTCGCGGAATGGATGACCGAGGCCGCCGAGGCCGGCGCCGTCGTCCGCAATCATTGTGAAGTCCTTGCGGTTGACATCACGCAAGGGCGCGCCCGCGGAGTGCTGCTCCGCGACCGCACCAGTGGCAAAGATTACCGCGTCGACGCTGGATGGATCATTAACAGTACAGGCCCCTGGGCCGACCGCCTCTGCCAACGCTCCACAGTTCGAACTCGCAAACCAATGCTCGGTGGCCTGCGCGGGTCGCACATCGTTCTGCCTCGATTTTCCGGCGCTCCCGTGGCTGCCTTGTACACTGAGGCATCGGACGGACGTCCAGTCTTTGTGCTCCCGTGGAACGACCAGATTCTCGTCGGAACGACGGAAATTCCCGACACCGGAGATCCGGCAAAGACCGCCCCTTCGCAACAAGAAGTGGAATACCTCCTGCGCACGGCAACAAATCTTTTCCCGAAGGCAAAGCTCTCGCTGAACGACATCAAGTACGCCTTCGCCGGAATTCGTCCCCTACCGAATTCACCCGGAGACAAACCCTCAGCCGTCACCCGGAGACACTTCCTGCACGATCACTCCGACGAAGGCGCGACGCGCCTGATTTCCATTATTGGCGGCAAGTTGACCACCGCAGCCTCTCTGGCGCGGGAGTGCGCACGGAAGATTGGGCTCTCGGTCGAGGAGCCCCAGATGGTTGCGGTCGGCCCGGGCAGTGCGCTCGACCCTATGCTCGACCAGGAAGTCATCGAGATCGCGCGGGCAGGATCGGTCAGCGAAGAAACCGCCCGCGGGATGATGGAGTGGCACGGCCAGCACGCCATGGACATCGCCCGCATGGCGCTGGTCAGCGCCGAGCTTCGCGCTCCGATCTGCCCGCACACGTCCCATATCGTAGCTGAAGTCGTCGAAGCCTACAGAAAAGAACTCGCTGTGACTCTGGGCGATGTGCTGCTCCGCCGCGTTCCGGTGGCGTTAGGCCCTTGCTGGTCCGAGTCCTGCAGCCGCGAAGCCGCCCTGCGCATCGGCGCCGTGATGGGATGGAATGACCAGGAATTCGGCGCGAACCTGGAAGCGTTTGAGACCGAACGGGCGGGTTTCCTACAGAAGCCCGCGAAAAATACTGCCGCCCTTGAGGCCGCCGCCGACTAGCTTCGCCAATCTCCTTCCGCAGTCCTGTTTCGTCGACATCGCAGCGATCCGCAGCCGGTTACTAACGATTGGTCACGACCCCGAGTCATCTGGGAATCCACCATACGCAAAACTAAACTGGCGCAGACAAAGCCTTGGATTTCTCTGGGCTTAGAGGCGAAGTACCATGCTGTTGCTTCCCATCAAGCACGAAAATATGTCGGCCAGGCGCTGGCCGGTGATCACGCTGTCGTTGATCGCGCTCAATACGATCGTCTTCCTCATCACGAATTTCGCGGTGAAAGACACCTCGGACAAGCGGGCCGAAATCAAGGTCGACACCGTCATTCTGGCAGCCGAGCACCCTGAGCTGAAGATGCAGCCGGAGCAGCAGAGGCTCGTCGATGCCTTCAAGAAATACGATCCCAAGACGTGGAACGAAATTCAGAGTCCGCACCGCGAAACCATCAACGAATACGACGCCAGAATCAGAGCGATGGGGGATCCCGATGAGTTGCAGGCCGAGATGGACCGTCTCGGCACGGAATACAAGCAGCTCAAAGCCTCATCGATCGACGAGCAATACGCCTTCATTCCGGGCCGTCCGAGTGCGATTACCTATCTGACAGCGAATTTCCTGCACGGCGGATGGATGCACCTCATCGGCAACATGTGGTTCCTGTGGCTCGCCGGATTCGTCCTCGAAGATGTCTGGGGGCGCGGAATCTATACCGCCTTCTACCTGATCGCCGGCGCGGTCGCCCTTCAGATTCACGCCTGGGCCAATCCCGGAGACATGACACCCACGGTTGGAGCCTCGGGCGCAGTCGCCGCGCTCATGGGAGCCTTTCTCGTTCGCTTCCCCAAGATGAAGATCGAGATGCTCTGGGTGCTGTGGATCAGCATTGTTAAGCTGGCCCGCACTGGCAATCCGTTCCGCTATTTCCGCTTCCGCGTGTCGGCATACTGGCTCCTTCCGTTCTGGCTTGCGATGGAAATCTTCTCTGGCGCTCTTTTTTCCCAGGACGGCGTCGCTCACTGGGCCCACGTTGGCGGGTTCCTGTTTGGTACCTTGGTAGCGGTCGCCATTAAATATTCGGGCCTGGAGCACAAGGCGAACAAAGCGATTGAAGAGAAAATCGGTTGGACCGCCGATCCCGAACTCGAACAGGCCAGCACGATGATGGAACAGGGGCAACTGGACGAGGCAGCACAACTGCTGACGAGTTATGTCGCGACCAAGCCGAGCTCGCTCGATGCCTGGGCGTTGCTGCGGCAGATCCACACGCGCCGCGCCGACACCAAAGCTGCGCTCGACGCGACCGTCAAAACCTGCAGCCTGCATCTGAAAGCGCATGAAATCGAAGCCGCTTTCCAGGATTACGCCGAGTTCATCGACGCAGGCGGTGGCAAAATGCCGGCTTCCACGTGGCTCGAGCTCTGTAAAGGCGCCGAACAAATTCAGGAATACGATCGAGCGCTATCTGAGTATGAAGAGCTCGCGAAAGCGTATCCGGCCGAGCGGCAGGCTTTGACGGCCCAGTTGAGCGCCGCCAGGCTCTGTCTGAAGAAGCTCAACCGCCCGCAAGATGCACTCGCCATCTATCAAGCTGCGGCAAAGTCACCCATCCCTCATCTCGACTGGGATCAGCTCATCCAATCCGGAATCAAGGAAGCCAAGGCTGCAATGTCCGCCGGCAGCGCAGCGGCGGCCGGGGCTCAGTAGGAGAGGGCCGATAGAACGAAATAAGCCCGACTGGAATGTCGGGCCTTCTTGATGCTCGCCTCCGACTTACCCCGCTTTACATGTGCTGATGTCCGGTTTGCACCTGCGACTTGAAGAACAGGAAGAAATTCGACGGAGCCTCGATCACCCTTCCGGATTTCATCGCCGACTGAATCGCTGCGAATGAAGTGATGCCCGTCGTGCCATCCTGCGACGGCCAATCACTCGGATCGAGAACCAGTACCGGCTTCACCTGCCACCAAACCGCCGGGAAATTGATATCGGGATTGATGAGCACGTGGCTGTGATTCGGCGTCGGCACGAAAACATTCGAGACTGGCGGGGGAAGAATGTTCAGCGCGACCAGCGCCGGCCCCAGATCCAGCCGCGAAGAGTGCATCGTGCATGTACCGGGCGCCGACCCCGGCTCCGGACACTGCGTAAACACTGCAGGCTTCGCCTTGAACGCCTCGGGGATCGCGCCGAACAGCGAAATCAGCGTACTTCCCAGCGCCGGACCGCAAGTCGTTCCCGGAACCACGTTCGCGCACGAAATCGCATCGTTCGGGTTTTGATCATTGTCGGCAGAAAACATCGGCACGAGCACGTAGATCGGTTCAGTCGTGATGGCCGGATCCCCTTTCGTCCCCGGCGGATTGATCGTCGGCTGCGTACCGACCTGGCAGATCGGAATCTGCATTTCGGCCGGATCGTTCTCGGCGGGAATTCCATTGAAGTTCAGGTCACTCAGCGGCTGGTCAATGCAGGCGAAGTTCTGCGTGTACGTAAAAGTCAGGAGCTGTCCGGCTCCATATCCCTGGGTCGTGTTGGGCTTGGATTGTGCGGGCGACGCGACAGAAATTGCGGCGACAACGGCCAGCAGCAGCGCCGGCCGAACGATTGGAAATTTCATTGCTTCCTCCACAGGCGGTGGGACCGCTCTGGTGGATGTACGGAGTCCGAAGAAAATCGGATTGGAAGGCTGAAGTATTGAGACGATCCGGAGCTGGACTTCCCTCGGGTTCCTGCGAATGGTCCAATAGAGGCTTTGGAAATACATCAGCGAGTGCGTTGTCGTGGAAGAACGGCCCTTCGAGGGCCGCAAAAGAAGCAACCGGGGAATTGGGAGCTTTAGCCCCCGTGGGGACTTTCTTCCCCAGAGAGAGTTCGACAAAGCAGTCGCGTCTCGTCCGAGATGATCCCGTCCACGCCAAGTTCCCCGAACCGCCGCATATGGTCTGGATCATTCACTGTCCAAACCAGAACTTTCTTTCCCGCGCCCCTAAGCCGACCGATCAGGGCACCCTCGACCAGAGCATGATGAGGAATCACATATTCGACGGGCAGTTCACGCCAACGGCGAAGCTCTGCGTGCGTCTCACAGATCAAGCCGAGTGGGATTCCGGGGTCCTCGGCGCGAAGCGCGAGCAAAACTTCGGGAAGGAAGGACGAAACGACATACCCACGGGAAGGTCTGTTTATCAACAGCCCGACGGCAATCTTCTCGATGCCGCCGACCTTCAATTCGATGTCGAGAAAGGAGCGATTTCCATAACGCGCAATAACATCTTCGAGCCGCGGCAGAGTCGGCAACTGCTGCGCCGCGGCACTAGCGATTTCAATCCCTCGGAACTCCGCATCATGACAGATCACTGCGACCCCGTCCGCGGTCAGACGCACATCGAATTCAAAGCCGTCGCAACCGTCAGCCAGTGCCTGATCGAACGAAGCCAGAGTGTTCTCCGGAATCGATTTCCGACCGCGGGCCCCCCGATGGCCGAGAAGCAGCGGACGAGCCTTCTTCTCGATGCGTACCATTTCGATGCACCCCAGGAATCAGTCGAGGTCGAAATCGCGGATGGGCTTACCAGTATCGGGAGTTTCCTTCGCCTTCTTAAGCGCTTCCTGAAACTTTTTCTCCAGCAGGTCCGACGCGTGCTTCTGCGCCTCCACCGACTGCTGGAAAATCGATTCGCGCCGGCTGTCCTGCTCCCGCATCGCTTTGGCCGCAGCCTCCATGTCGCTGAAAGTCTTCGGCTTCACGGCCGCTGTGTGCGCGATCACGGCCCGAGTCTCCGCGTCAATCTTGAGCACCGCGCTGCAGCAGGGACAAGTCACTTCGAAATTGGAGGGTCGCTTCGCCATTTACGCGAATGATAACGAAAAACAGGGCCCATGGACTAGGGGCCCAGGGATCAGAGCCCTGCGCGTCAGGCACTACCGCTGAAGCTTGATCGGGAAGATATGAAACAAATTCAGCATCTCCCATCCCAGCAAGAAGACCGAGACGAGGACAACCGCAACCGCCATCAGTTCCCCGAACGACAAGCCGCGGCGCGCAGGCTCCATCCGGCGAGCCGCCAGACTCAAAATGTTGAGGGTCGCAAACCCGAAAACCACGGCCCAGAGGATGTTGTAGACGTCCTGCCGTGAGCCTCGATAAAACACCGCCACGGCCATGCCAAAAACAACGGCTGCCCCGGCCCGTACAACCGGATAGAGAGCAATCAAAGCGCGCGTGGTTCGCGTGAGGCTGGAGAGGATCGAGACAGTCGCAAGCGCCATTGCCGGAAGAACCCTTGACGCCAGCTTCAGGCGCCTGAGAACTGGATATTACATCTTTTTTGCGAGACGCGGTCAACCTTCTGCAAACGGACGGACACGGGTCGTCCCAACGTTCGATAATATGGATTCATGCCCAAACGGCGTTTCATTTTTTTCGATGTGGGGAACACTCTTCTCTTCCCCAACCGCGCACGAATGCTGGCGCCACTGCCAACGGAAAAGCATCCAACTCTCGCCGGCTGGCAGGCCCTCGAGCGCCGCACCAAGAAGGAGTTCGATCAGAGACTGATCAGCGGCAAAATCGATCACGGCTTCTGGTGGACGTTTCACACCTACCTGCTTCAGGAAGCAAACGCTCTCGACGACCGCACGCGCGACGCCATCGTCGAAAAGACCCAGAATTCTGCGAACTGGGACCAGATTCTCCCGGGCACCCGAGATGCACTGGAACGCATCAGACAGAACTACGCGATCGCCGTGATCTCCAATGCGGACGGACGGATCGATGCGGTCCTTGAACGCTGCGGCATCTCCGACTGTTTTGCCAGCATCACAGATTCGGGGAACGTGGGCCACGAAAAACCGCATCCGGCGATCTTCGCCGCCGCATTGCGCGAGATGAAGGCCGATCCAGCGGAGAGCCTCTACGTGGGAGATGTATATTCTGTCGACTACATCGGGGCCCGTAACGCAGGAATGCAAGCTGTCCTCTTCGACGTGGCAGGCGCCTATCGCGAGCAGCAGTTTCCGCGCGTCGAGTCGCTGCCTGAATTAGAAACTTGGCTGTCGCGCGAACCGTAAGAGTTCATCGCCTGGAACCCCGGAGTAGACTCCATGCTCGATCCGACCCGATTTTTCCTTTTCTTGACCGCCGCTCTATTGCTGGCCATCGCTCCCGGCCCCGGGATGCTCTATGTTCTGGCCCGTTCGCTTGCGGGCGGAAAGCGCGAGGGCGTCTTGTCGGCATTCGGAACATTCCTCGGCGGGATGGTGCATGTGTTCGCCGCAGCGCTGGGTATCTCGATCATCCTGGCAAAGTCCGCCGCAGCCTTCGCCGCGGTGAAATATGTCGGCGCGGCGTATTTGTGCTTTCTGGGCGTAAAGATGATCCTCGAGGCCCGCAAGGACCAGGCTTCAACTGCAGAGATCTCGCAGGACCTGCAACCCGCCCGGAATCCGCTTTGGCAGGGAGTAGCAACCGAAGTCCTCAACCCCAAGACGGCGCTATTCTTCCTCTCCTTCATTCCCCAGTTCGTCAACCGCGCGAGCGGACACGTGTTCCTGCAATTCATCACTCTCGGAACGATCTCCGTCACGCTGAATACGACCGCCGACCTGATCGTAATTGCCATGGCGGGTCCACTTGGCGAGAAAATTCGCTCCTCGGCAACGTTCCGCCGCCGTCAAAGAACTGCGACCGGCGCCATCATGATCGGCCTGGGTACGTACCTTGCAACGAGCGAGAGCAAATAGGTGGAGCGCAACATGAACCGAATGCGACGACTGCTCTGCGTCTTCATCCTCTGCGCTCCAGTATTTGCGCAGGCAACTCCGTTGCCGACGGTCGAAGGCGAGAGCCTCGCTGGGAGCAAAGTTGTTCTGCCCGATGCGGCAAAAGGCAAAGTCGCAATTCTGATTTTCGGGTTCACCAAGGCTTCCAAAGAATCGACCAAAGCCTGGGCAGACAGAATTCGTGCAGACTTCGGAACCCAGAATGGATTCACTCTCTACGATCTCCCGGTGCTCGAGAGTGTGCCGGGATTCATCCGAGGTATGGTCATCTCCTCGATGAAAGAAGGGGTCCCTGAAAATCAGCGCGACCACTTCGTTCCGATCCTGAAGAACGAATCAGACCTGAAGAAGTTGGTGTCCTACAAAGAGTCCGACGACGCGTACCTGGTGCTGCTCGATACGACGGGCCAGATCGTCGGGCGGAAGCACGGCCCGTTCAGCGACCCAATGTATGCGCAGTTACGAGCGGATATCCAATCACAACTCAGCAAGAAATAGTCCGGTCTTCTGATTTAGAGCTCAACGATCTGGTGGTCGTGGCAGTCGGAGTGAATAGACTCATAGAGCTGACTCAACAGATCCTTCCCATACCGCGCCAGGAAATAGATTCCGCCGAACGTCCGCTCCTGCAAGCCCTTGTCCGGATAGAGCGCGTCACTCAGGCTAGCAGCATGGCGCGTCACCAGCTCTCCCTTTTGAGCCTCGGCGCGCGCTGCCTGCGCATAAAGTTTTTCGAGCTGATGCTGCATTTTTGAGCGAGCCGTCTCCGCCGCATCGACCAGAGTGCGATCGAGCTTCTCGAGCTTTTCCTTTACCGTGTTGAGGTTTGAATCGAACGACTGCTTGGCCGTCTCGAACGCAGCCTGCAGATCGTCGGGCAAGTTACGTGCAGAAATCTTGCGCCGCAGCGCCTCCGGACCGTCGAATGTATCGGTCACGGCGAGTTCGTGCTTCTCCAACAGCCGTTGTATTTTCGGTTCAACAATCGTCGCGGAAAAGCGCGGCAGGATTGGAGTAACCCGTCCGGCCAGCGCTTCATAGACAACTCCCGCCTGCGCGAAATATGCCGCCTCGGCCGCGCCGCCGGTGTAAGCAAGCGTCGGCAAAAGATAGTCTTCCACAACAGGCCGCAACAGTACGTTAGGACTGTAATGCTCAGGATGAGCGCTGATGTCCGCCAACAACTCAGACTGCGAAAGCTTCTCGGAAGTCTCGCCGTCGACCATGAATTCCGAGACTCCGCCATGCTCGCGGCGAGATATCGGTACGCGGGCGCCTTGCCTTGTCGTGAACAACAGCACTGAGGATTCGGTTACCTTGACTTGCTGGTGATACCCAGCCGCTTCGAGTGCCTTGCCGCGATCCAGCATCGCCGCCGTCAACTCACCTGCTCGCTCAATCGCCGCCCGATAGATCGGCTCGGCGATGCGTGAGAGTTCCGCGTCCGTAGCATCCAGCAGGATCACTCCCCAGTCCGCAAAGATGCGGGCGTAGAGCCGCGCAAATGCTCTGCCCAGAGTTTCGCCGGGTCGATAGCAATCCCACAGCCACTGCGCCTCGTCGGTTTCGCCGAGCAAGGCTGCTGCCTGCTCGACAACCGATGAAATCTCATCGCCGAACCGCACGGCACTTACGGGAGATCCTGGAACGTCATGGCTGGAACTGGTCAGTACCTGCAGCCCGCCGTCCGCGCCCGGAATCGCGACATGGTTCACTTCCGCGAGATCGTGATCGTAGGTCGCGAGCCAAAACACCGGAACAGCATCAACTCCTGCGGCTGCGGCTTCCGCCGCCAGCTTGACGGCAGTCAGCGCCTTATAAACCGCAAACATCGGCCCGCCGAACAGTCCGACTTGCTGCCCCGTGACCACCGCCGCCGCGCCGTTGCGCAAGCGCTCCAGGTTCTCAAGAGTTTTCCCCGACGCATTCCACGATTTATTTTGCCGCTCAAGGACCGAAGTCACGCGCTCGCGGCGCGCGGAATCATAAGAAATCGCGGCGGCCTCGTCCTTGAGCCATTCGGATAACCATGGAGATCTCGGATAAAAGGATTGAACGGTAGGGGTATATGCCAGAAGATCGCTGAAAAGGCGCGTCGTATGCGGGATTTGCGAGAACGGAAGACAGTGCGCCTTCACTGACAATGCTCCTGACATTCTGACCTTGGCAACCGCTCAACCCAGAGTTGGACGTTCGAGATCATGGTTTGTGAGGCCGACCATCGCAAAGCTACCATACAGAGGCAGACTTGGCGCGGTACTAGAGATGCCTGAAATTACGCCAAGATGCAAGATAATCATCAGGTTCACACGGCAGAGCAGATACCGGATGTATTGTTTTGTCTCTTCTGCCGTGAGTCGGTTTTTCGCGAATCGCATCTTCGAACCCTATGCCTGATATCACGCCGTTGAACATCTCCGTGCCTCTGACCTTGGAAGGCTCCGTCGTGCGCCTCGAACCCATCCGCCGCGAACATGCCGACGTATTCTGGGATGTCGCCAACAACGATCTGGAAAATATCTTCCGCTGGATTCCCTACTCCATGAAGACTGCGGAAGATTTCCAGCGCTTGATCGACAAAGCATTCGATGAACAGCAGCGCGGCGAGTCCGTAGTGTTTGCCACCGTCGAGCGCAGTTCCGGACGTGCCATCGGCAGCACTCGGTTTATGAATATCGACCGCACTAACCGCCGAGTCGAGATCGGGTCTACCTGGATCGCACCGGCATGGCAGCGAACTGCAATCAATACCGAAGCGAAGTATCTGATGCTCCGCCACGCGTTCGAAGTCTGGGGATGCTTTCGGGTCGAGCTCAAAACCGACGGGCTGAATCAGAGATCGCGCAACGCAATCCTTCGCATTGGTGCAAAAGAGGAAGGCACCCTGCGCCGGCATGTCATCACCTGGACCGGCCGCGTACGCGACAGTGTCTACTTCAGCATTCTGGATTCAGAGTGGCCAGAAGTAAAGAGCAACCTGCTAAAGAAGCTGGCATT
>Ga0335078_10012633_pt1 | contig 12509 bp, 9 predicted proteins | sample Lox_Sample_32_FD_206711 | JGI IMG/M metagenome (GOLD analysis project Ga0335078, IMG submission 206711) | Soil microbial communities from Loxahatchee National Wildlife Refuge, Florida, United States - Lox_Sample_3.2 | ecosystem: Environmental > Terrestrial > Soil > Wetlands | place: USA: Florida... | reverse complement strand
GCTCGAACCGCGAATGGCTGAACTTGTCGCACAGCACTTTGAGCGGCACGCCGTACTGAAGCGCCAATGAGATGGCGGTGGCGAAGGAATCCATGAGACCCGAAACCGTCGAGCCTTCCTTGGCCATGGTGATGAAAATCTCGCCCGGAAGCCCCTCTTCGTACAACCCCACCGTAAGATAGCCCTCGTGGGCGCCGATCGCGAATTTGTGCGTGATGGCGCGGCGCTCATCGGCCAGCTTCCGGCGGTAAGGACGGGGGCCGGGGGCTGGGGACTGGGGAGCGCGGGCTCCCAGCCCGCCGGCGGCCAAGATGACGGCGCTCCCGGGTGTTGGGGCCTTTGACTCCTGTCTTTTCGTGTTGAGCGGCTGCACGCGTTTCGATCCATCGCGGTAGATGGCGATGGCCTTCAGGCCCAGGCGCCAGCCTTCCATGTAAACATTGGCAATATCCTCAGCGGTCGCTTCCTCCGGCATATTAACTGTCTTAGAGATAGCGCCGGAAAGGAAGGGCTGCACCGCCGCCATCATGCGCACATGGCCCATGTGATGGATGGAGCGTTTTCCGTTAGCCGGCTTGAGCGAGCAATCGAAAACCGGGAGGTGTTCCGGCTTGAGGCCCGGCGCGCCTTCGATGGTGCTTTGCTGGTCGATATAATTAACGATCTCCGCGGCCTGCTTCTCGCTGTATTGCAATTTGAGCAGCGCCCTGGGCACTGCATTGTTGACGATCTTGATCAACCCGCCGCCCGCCAGCTTCTTGTATTTCACGAGCGCCAGGTCAGGCTCGATGCCCGTGGTGTCGCAATCCATCATGAAGCCGATCGTGCCGGTAGGCGCGAGCACCGTGACCTGGGCATTGCGGTAGCCATACTTCATACCGCTGGCCAGGCAATCGTCCCAGGTTTCCCTCGCCGCGTCCCGTAGGCTTACCGGCACGTTGCGCACGCTGATGTTCTGGAGCGACTGGCGGTGCATGGAAATAACACCCAGAAAGGAATCGCGGTTAACGGCGTAACCGGCGAAGGGGCCCATCTCCTCTGCGATGCGCGACGATTGAAGATATGCCTCGCCGTGCATGACGGCGGTAACGGCGGCGGCCACGTCCCGTCCCGCGTCGGAATCGTAGGGAAGGCCGCCGGTCATCAGCACCGCGCCGAGGTTGGCGTACCCCAGGCCCAGCGGACGGAAATCGTGGGAGTTGCGGGCGATCTTCGCGGTCGGATAAGTCGCATTGTCTACCAGGATTTCCTGCGCCGTTATCATCACGTCCACGGCGTGACGGAACGCCTCGACGTCGAATCTGCCGTCCGTTGAAAGGAACTTCATCAGGTTCAGCGACGCCAGGTTGCAGGCCGAATCATCCAGGAACATGTACTCGCTGCAGGGGTTCGAGGCGTTGATGGGCGCAGTTGCCTTCGCCGTATGCCACTTGTTGACCGTGGTGTGAAATTGCATCCCCGGGTCGCCGCACTGCCAGGCGGCTCCCGCGATCTTCTTCATCAAGTCGCGGGCGCGGTAGGATTTGGCGGGTTCGCCCGTGGTCACCTGGTGCGTCACCCAGTCTTTATCTTCGATGACGGCCCTCATGAAATCGTCGGTGACGCGCACGCTATTGTTGGCGTTCTGGAAAAAGATGGAGCTATAGGCCTCTCCGCCCAGCGACGGGTCATAGCCGGCATCCACCAGCGCCCAGGCCTTGCGCTCTTCCTTGACCTTGCACTGGATGAATTCCTCGATGTCCGGATGATCGATGTTCAGGATAACCATCTTCGCGGCGCGGCGCGTCTTGCCGCCCGATTTGATCACCCCCGCAAATGCGTCGTAGCCTTTCATAAACGAAAGAGGACCCGAGGCCGCTCCTCCGCCCGATAGCGACTCCGCGGAGGAACGGAGTGTCGAAAAATTCGTTCCGCTGCCCGAGCCATACCTGAAGAGCATCCCTTCCGTTTTCGCCAAGTCGAGAATGCCTTCGAGATTGTCCTGGACGGAATTGATAAAGCAGGCTGAGCACTGCGGATGCCGGTAGGCCTCGGTCTCCTTTTGGATGTCGTCCGTGGCCGGGTCCCAGTAGAATGCTCCTCCCGCAGCACTGCGGCGGTACTTGTGCCACAACCCGCAATTGAACCAGACCGGAGAGTTGAACGAAGCCTTCTGGCGAACCAGCAGGTGGACCAACTCGTCGTGAAAAGCCCGGGCGTCTTCTTCCCGGCGAAAGTATCCGTCCTCGACACCCCACTGGGCGATGGTGTCAGCCACGCGGCTGATGAGTTGCTTGACGCTTGACTCGCGCTCGGCCGTTCCCAGCTTACCGTGAAAATACTTGGAGGCGACGATGTTCGTAGCGGTCTCGGACCAGTCCCTCGGCACTTCGACGTTGCGCTGCTCGAAGATGACCTTGCCTTTTTCGTTCTGAATGGTGGTGGTCCGCAATTCCCATTCGATCTCATCGAAGGGATGAAGGCCGGGTTTGGTAAAAAGGCGTCTGATCCTCAAGCCGTGTTTGCGCTGCGTCTCGATCTCGGAAGGGGCGGATACTGATGCTGTGGAGACGGCTTGCTCTTCGGACATTTCAATTCTCCTTGGCGTGCTTCGCGCCGTGGGTCATTAGTGTCGCACCCACACACTCTTTGACAGTGCCCCTCTTTCTCTTGGGGGAGAGGGTGGACCGTTGCCGGCGTTTTCTCCAGCCGGGGGCGGGCAGGGTGAGGAGGTTCTGTCCGGCACCGGAAAAGCTGTAGGGCAACTTAACCCGGCGTCGGGAGTTTGTCAAGCCTTAAAGCGCAATCTATAGGGGCCTTCCGCAAGGTAGGTACCACAGCTCGTAGGCTTAGCGCACCGGGTCAAAAACCGGTAGAGTGGCCATGCCGTACCGTTTTTGGCGTTTCTCGGCCGCGGCAATTCAAGCGGGCGCACACATCACGGCAAGCTACGTCGTGCGTCACGCACTGCCCGCCAATCTCTCGCGTGTCCCCTTCGGTGTCTGAGTTGCTATACTCATTGAATGAAAGTTGCCCGGGTGTTGTTCGTTGCACTGGCGTGGGTGTTCGCAGCACTGTATGCCTCGGCGCAGGTAAGTTATGTACCGCTGGAGTTCCGGACGGTGGAAGGGATTCGGCCGTTTGTGCCGGTGGAGTTGAACGGCACGCCGTTTGTCTTCATGGTGCATAGCAACGCTTCGTTCTATGTGATGACGACGCATGCGAACGCGGCGAAAGCCGGAGTGACGGAGACGCGGCGCGATGCGGATTTCGGCATCGGTGCGCCGGGGCATGTGAGCTCGGCGGGGCTGACGCGGACTACGCTGAGGTCGCTCAAGGTGGGGGATCAGGTCGATCACGATGTTCCGTTTTCACTCTTCGAAGTGCCGGTGACGAGCATGGATGGGATGCTGGGCATCGGGTGGCTGCGCGGAAACAGTGTGATCGTGGATTACGACGGACTGCGGCTGGGGTTTGCTAGGACGCTGGGGGACGCCCGCCGGGAAGATGCGCGGCTGGTGCATGAGGGTTTTATCTCGCACAGGATGACGTGGGACCCGGACCAGAAGCGGCTCTTTGTACGGGTCGAGTTGAACGGCGAGCGGTCACGGATGGTCGTGAGCACCGTGAGCAGTAATATCGTGGATGTGCGGTTTGCGCGGACGGCGGGAATTGCGTTGGGGCCGGTGGTGTATGTGGATTCGGGACCGAGTGGCGCGAGGGTAAACAACTGGCTGAGTAAGCGGCCGGTGCGGGTGAGCGTCGACGGACAGAAGACGGCGTGGATGCAGCCGACCGTGCAGGATACATACGCGTATGCCAGCAGAACGCCGCCGGCGGACGAAACGAAGTGGATCGGCGGATACCTGGGCTGCGATTTCATGCTGGCAAACGATGCCGTAATCGACTTTGGGACAGGAACGCTGCTGCTGCGGCCACCCGTGGAGTAGAGCGAGTAGCGCAGAGTCCCTGCTGTCGGGACTCTGCGGCCCTTCCACGGGGTTGTGTTCGTGTTCGCGTATTAGCGATATTGAGATTATCTAATTCAAGCTAAAAGCCGCAGACTCGCAACAGCAGCGAGTCTGCGCTACCCATTGACGGGCGGCAAGTCATTCCTGCCATACGGAACTTTCGCGCGAAAGGAAGTCGACCAGCAATTGCGACCAAGTCTCCAGCGTGTCGCGCATTAAGACGAGCTCCGGCAGGGTGCGGAAGCTGAGCTTGCCGATGCCTCGCTCACCCCGAATGGCGACGCTCGGCTGGGCCAGCTTCATGACAAAGACCACACCGAAGTGCACCTTTCCCACGTCGTTCGAATCATCGTTGACAAAGCAGATGAGTTTAGGCTCGAGCGCGTTCGCACCCTCGATCTGGACTTCTTCGCTGACCTCGCGCCGGACCGCCTTGAGAACGAAATCTTTCCAGGCCGCTTCCTTCGCGCCGAATAGAGTGGGTTGCATCTGGTCATCCACGTTGACGTGGCCGCCGATGCCGATCGAGTACAAGGCTTTGAGGCGGGTCTCGGTCGTCTTGGGCGTGCGTTGATAGCTCAGGAAGGTCTCGCCATGATTGATGAGGACGTACACCACGAGCTGTTTCGAGTCGTAGTCGTGTTCCGCGAGGGAGCGAGCTTTGGGTTCGAGGCGGGCCAGGATTTGGTTCCATAGACTCTCGTCGTAGAAAGTCTTGGCGGGATAAGACCGCAGGATTTCGCGGTTGAAGCAGAGTATTTGTTCTTCCACTCGTTACCCTCCAACTGTTTCGTCTCACAGACTCGCGATGATACCATCGTTTCATGTTACGACGCTGGCTGTGGGTAGTGGCGCGGTCGGTCGCGCTGGGTTGGGCGGTGCTGGCTGTGTTAACCTACCTCGCCGAGCGCCCCCTTCTTTTCCTCGCTGCGCCCATTGCGGGCGCGCATTGGGTGGCGACCGCCGGCCTGACGCTCGACTGTCTGAAGCTTGCTGCAACCGGGTGGGCCATCGGGCGAGTGCACCGCGCGGCGCCTTTGCCCGGTGTGTTCGCTTTTGCGGCAACTCTCAGCCTGTTTGATCTCGAACCCTGGCTGTCCTTCAACGTCCCAGGCCTCATCAGGCTGGCGATAGATGCCCTTCAGGACGCTCGCTATTGGGACTCACTCGCTACTATGGTCGCGCAGCACGTCCTTCTGCTTGGCAGCTTGATCGCGGGGGGATTGCTCAGCCGCCCGCCACATACGCCCTTGTCGCTCTTCGGCGAAACGCGCCGATGAGGCGTTGTCCCGGAAATATCACTTCCGCACTCGCTGAGGTCCTGAAGACTCTCAGGCTTGCAGTCCCCCATTAGTCGGGGGGCCAGCCGGCAGCTATTTGTGAGTGTTGGCTTCAATCTTCTCTGCCAGCTTGAGAATTTTGTTTGCTTTACGAATGTAAATCGTAGGGACATACATTGCCAGCAATGCAATAACTACGATTCCCGAGAAGAGCACGGTGAGGGAAAAGTGCATGTCTAACCTCCGGTGAAACAGGTATGAGATCTTGCGGGAGACATATATACATCCACTTGAAGGCCTTCGCAATAAATAAATCGAGCTTCAATGCGATATCTGGTCCTGCTGCGCGAGGTAATGCATATTTAGATACAACCCGGTTTTGTACATTCGCAAGCGGAGGCCTGCTTAGTGCAGTGCGTCACAGATGTCTTTACTCAAGGAAACAGCCTGGCGACCGGACGGGGATCGCAATTTCTCCTTGTAGTAGCGGCATCTTGCTGGTAACTTTGGATTCCTGAGATTGGCCTTCTTGAAGCCCACACTCAAGTCACTCGAGGAGCTTGTCATGTCTATTCAACCTACACGTCGACAATTCTTAAAGAGCGGTGCTGCCGCCGGAGCAGGGAGCCTGCTTCCCGGCAAAACAGTTTTACTGGGCGGAGAGGCGTTTGCCGCCGCGCCCAGGCCGCTGCCGCCCAGCGACCGCGTGCGCTTCGGGATGATCGGCATCGGCATGCAAGGATCGGGGCTGCTGCCCGCCGCCATTTCACTTCCCGGCATCGAATGCGTCGCCGCCGCCGACCTCTACGACGGGCGCCACACGCTGGCCAAAGAGCTTACGGGCAATCCGAGCCTGCCCACCACGCGCCGTTACCAGGAACTGCTCGACCGCAAGGATATCGACTGCATTGTGGCCGCGGTGCCCGATCACTGGCACAAGCGGGTGGTGGTGGATGCGTGTAATGCGGGCAAAGACATTTACTGCGAGAAACCGATGTCACACACGGCGCCGCAGGGGTTTGACATGGTCGAGGCGGCCGAGCGGAACAAGCGCATTGTACAGATTGGCTCGCAACGCGTCAGCTCCGTGCTTTGCGCCAAGGCTCGCGAGCTTTATCACGGCGGCGCCATCGGCGACGTGGAGCATGTGGAGCTGAGCCTGGGACGCAACGATCCCACCGGCGCCTGGGAATATCCTCCGCCCTTCGATCTTTCGACGGAGAACCTTGACTGGGACACCTGGCTGAATGATGCCCCGAAGATTCCCTTAGATAAATACCGGTTCGCGCGCTGGCGGTGTTGGAAAGAGTATGGCACCGGCGTGGGCGGCGACCTGATGGTGCACCTGATCAGCGGCATGCTGGTGACGCTTGGCTGGAACGAGGCGCCGCGCTCCGCTTGCACCTTGGGCGGCATTTTCCGCTGGAAGGACGGACGTAACATGCCGGACCTCCACCTGGTCCTGTTCGATTACCACGGAGTCCCCGTATATGTCAGGCTTGGCTTGGGTACGGAGTCGCCTGAATTGGCGCGATTCATGGGTCCCAAGGGCATTCTTGATGCGGGCGAGTTTGAACTGCGCCACTCGCCGCAACGGGGCGTGGAGACCGCTCCCAGTTACTATTCCAGCAGCTTTCCGCAAAAGATGCGGGACGAATACGTCAAGCAGTGGCATGCCGAGCATGATGTCCCGCCGGGCCAGGAACCTCTCGCGGATGACAACGTATATCGCGGCAACGATTGGGACGACGTTCGTCCGCACCTGTGGAATTTCTTCCAGGCCGTGAAGTCGCGCAAACCGGTGGTCGAAGATGCCGTCTTCGGCAACCATGCCGCCATCGCCTGCCACATGGCCAACGAATCGTATTTCCGGAGGCAGCCGGTATTCTGGGACGAAGGGTCGCGCGGCATCAAAAGCTAGCCGAAGTGAAAAGATCGCCAAGCCCTGTCATTCCCGGCGGAACGGGGAATCTGCAGTTGTTTTCAAGGGGATACATGCAGATGCTTCGCTCCGCTCAGCATGACAGCGTGATTGTTCCACTTGGACGAAACCAGTTGAGAGTGGATGGGATTTGTCGCGTCGGAGGGATCTCTGCAAGACAGTTGGTGCCGCGGGACGGAGTTGAACCGCCGACGCCAGCCTTTTCAGGGCTGCGCTCTACCACCTGAGCTACCGCGGCGCTAAGGCATTATTCTGGGGCCGATTTGAATTCCTGTCAAGAATCTGTTCCGGGTTCGGCGTAGAGTTGGCCTCTAGGCCAGCCTGCCGACGCTTCGCTCTGCTCAGGGCAGACTCTAAGGTTGGCGCTACGAGTTCGATAAGGACGCTGCAGTTCTTATCGGTGAGAGGTGCTGCGAAGCGCCGCGATCTCACCGGACGACAGTTCGCGCCACTTGCCGACTTCCAGGCCGGCCAGGGTGAGTGGCCCAATGCCCGTCCGGACCAGTTTCAAAACCTTGAAGCCCACTGCCTCGATCATTCGCCGCACCTCGCGGTTCTTCCCCTCTGCGAGCACGACTTCGAGCCAGGTGTATTTCCCTCGGTCTTCGAGGCGGCGCACGCGGATGGGGCTTGCCATATCCCCGCGCTTCATCTCGACGCCTGCGTTGAGCCTGGCGACGGTATCGTCGCTCAGGAGTCCGCTGGTTTTTACAAGATAGGTCTTCAGGACCTTGCTGAGCGGGTTGGTAACGCGGTCGGCAAACTCGGTGTCGTTCGTCAGCAGGAGAAGCCCTGAGGTGTCCTTGTCCAGGCGACCGACAGGAGAAACCCACTTGCCGATTTCCTTCAGATACTCGTAGATCGTTTTTCGCTCCCCAGGATCGCCATGGCTGGTGATGACCCCCTTGGGCTTATAAAACACCAGGTAGGTCTTGCGCGCCGGCTTCAGACGCTCGCCGTCAAGATGCAGCACCACCTGATCCGGACTCACCCAGAGATCCGCGTCGCGCACTACCTTGCCATTCACCTTCAGGCGTCCCGCTCGAATGGCTTCGCGTGCGTCGCGGCGCGAAGCCAAGCCAAAGCGCGAAAGCACCCGGTCGAGAGTCATCGTCGGCTTGGATTGCATGGCGGAAACTGGAAAATCGAAAGTGGAGACTGGAAAATGGAAAATGGAGCTCAAGACCCGGTGCCGGAAACTTGCGCGCGCCGCGTCAGGTCGTTCTGAGCCCTTCGCTTGTCATTCTGAGCGGAGCGAAGAATCTCCGGAGTTCCTGGCCTCCGTGTGCCGAGGCCACCTTGGAGTGCGGCGGCTTGACGCTGCCCTGGAATTGCCTCCGAGAGCGGATTCGCACAACGCGCCGGGGAGACCCTTTCGATTTCTTCTCAGAAGAAACCCCCGCCGGCGCAATCGAAGGCGGCGTCAAGCCGCCGCACTCCAAGGCGCTTCACGCATTTTCATGACCAGTGGTGAGCCGGAAGACTCAACTCTCAACTGCGCTTCAAAAACGACACCTCGTCAAGCCAGATAAACGCCTGCACCATGGGTTCCTCGGCGGCGTCCAGCTTGTCCGCAGGACCGAAGTAGCCCACGCGCCCGTCGACGAGGAAGACGACGCGATCGGCGAGCTTGCGCGCCAGCTTCATGTCGTGCGTCACCACCATTGAGGTGAGCCCTTTCTTGCGCTTCAGTTTCAAAATCAGCTCTGCAACGGTCTGCGCCATCAAGGGGTCCACCATGGTGGTGGGTTCGTCATAGAGAATAGCCTCCGGCTCGGCGGCCAGCGCCCGCGCAATGGCTACGGCCCGCTTCTTGCCGGTGCTCAGGTCGGAAGGCATCAGGTCGCCGGCATCCTCGAGCTCCACCATCGCCAGCAGCTCAGCCACCTGCTCCTGAATCCTGGATTCGTCCATGGCCAACCCGCGTTCGGCGCGCTCCCGGAGAGGATAAGCCACGTTCTCACCCACGGTCAGCGAATCAAACAGCGCGCCCGATTGAAAGACCATGGTCACCTTTCGGCGAATGGCGCTCAATTCTTCTTCGGACAGCTTTGAAACTTCGCGGCCCGCCACGAAAACCTGTCCCGCGTCGGGATGCAGAAATCCCAGGATATGCTTGAGGGTCACACTTTTCCCCACGCCGCTTTTCCCCAACACCACCACCATTTCGCCCCGCCGGACTTCAAAACTCACGTCGTAAAGCACCGGCGTTCCGTTGAACGCTTTGTAAACGTGGGCGAATTGAATGTAGGGGGAATCGGAGCCTTTGGGGTCCGGGCCGCTCATTGAGCCCATGTTGCCGTATCCTCCGGCGTATTCGGGTAAGGCCGCATCAAGGCGAATCTCCGGCCTGCTCTGTCCCCGGCATTTCGACCTTGCGCTCCAGGCCGGTCAACAGAAAGTTGCCGTCGTCGCTCAGCGTGGGCCGATACACGTAGTGCTTGGCGGGTAGTTCGAAGGCAAGCGCGTCCGGCGAGCCGTCCTGGGGCTCGCGGGCCTGAAAAACCTGGTCATCCAGGAACTCCCGCCATTGGGTCTCGATTACCCTGCGAAACTGGTCGAGGCTCGGCGTGTCCGTTTTCAGGAATATGCCAGGTTCAATCAGAGCGTAAGCGCCGCGAAAATCGTGAAGGTGCAGCGCCGCGATGAAACGGTACAGGTTGTTGTCAGGTCCGGGCGAGTATTCCGTCTGGACGGGAACATAGGCTTCTCCGTCCCAGTGGTACACGCATCGAGCGCTGAAACCGCGACGCCCGCCGGGTTCGAACTCCAGAAGTCCCGGATCCGCGCGCCCGGTTTCGATCATGACGGTCTGGTCGAGCTTGGGGTCTTCCCGGAATTCAATCTGGCCGTGCACAAGTGGATTAAAGCGGTTGTCCCCCACCTGGCTGTCCCATAGCAAGCCGGCCTCATGTTCCCGTACTTGAAACACCACAGGGTACGGCAGGGCATCATCCCCGATCACGTTCACCACGGCAATGCCTCGCGCCACACCTTTCCCCAACCGGACAACCTTGAATTCAGAATGCTGCCCCGAAGCGGCGAGGGACGACACCTTCCAGTGAGCCCCGTCCCACGAAAGCAAGTAGAGTCCCAGCCAAGAAGCTGGAGAAGACGGCGACTGGACATCCAACTGAGGTTGTCGGGCGCCCGGCACCCTCATGACAACTTCCGGAACTCCATCGTCGTCCAAATCCCCTAATTCAATCAGCTCGATCTCTGAGGACTCGCCGGAGGCCTCACGCGGCTTCATCACCGTCGTATCGAACGCCCGGCCCAACTCGCCAAGATCGGGACTCGAAACGTTCTGCAATGCCGCCTGAATGCCCGCCAGGGTGTCGTCCGGCTGGCCCGCCCCTGTTTTGTCCGGGTCTTGCTGACTCGGCTGCTCCGCCGGAGTTTGTGCTTCCCCGGTAGCTTGGTCGCTGCTTTGGGCTTGCTGGTTGGACTCTTGGAAAAAGCGCGGCGCGGATTGCGAGAGAAAACCCGTGGCGGAAGTTGCCAGTCCAATCCCCAGCTCCAAAACCCATACGCCAACCCGAAGGCCCTTCGACTTTAAGATGCTTGCATCAAGTCGCATAAACATCAGCATTATAGAGCATTGGCGCCGGTCTTACCAATCACGTCCGCAGTTGGGCGGCGTCTCAATTCGAAATAGATGCGACTTTATCAGGCCGCGGAAAAAGGGCATCTGCCATCCTGAGCGGAGCGAAAGATCTGTATTCGGTTGTTTTGAAGGAGATACTGCAGATCCTTCGCTCCGCTCAGAATGACAGACCGGGGAACTTCTTCCGCATCCAGCGTGCGCATCTATTTGGCGAGGCAAACTCGCACTACGAATTCAGAGTGAGACACTACGCGAAGTTGGGCGACGTCAATCCGCCGCACTCCAAGGCACCGTCGGCCCGGGCATTTTCAGAGGAGCAGATGAAGAAGTCAGGGCTCAACGAAGCAGGGAGGTGATCTGGGGACCCAATTTAGCACTCGCCAGGTCAGAGTGCTAATTGATGACTTCTTGACGCTTGACAAAATCCTTTTGTTAAGCTACATTAGCAGTCGGCTACCAAGAGTGCTAACCGTCCGTGAGAAGTTCGGCTGCGTCGCCGCAAAGCACCGTTGAGCGGTTGACAGTTCACGGTAGTGCTTGGATTAAGCCGCGGGAAGGTCTTTTGGACCGAGTACCCAATAAAACATGTACGAAAGGAGACTGACTATGAAGGTAAAGCCCCTTCATGATCGAATTCTGATCAAGCGAGTAGAAGAGAAAGAAACCATCAAGGGTGGAATCATCATTCCCGACACCGCGAAGGAGAAGCCCCAGGAGGCTGAAGTGATCGCAGTGGGGGGCGGGAAAAAGACCGAGGAAGGAAAGGTCATCCCCATGGACGTTAAGGCGGGGGACCGTATCCTTTTTGGCAAGTACTCCGGCACCGAGATCAAGATCGACGACGAAGATTACCTGATCATTCGCGAGGATGAAGTGCTGGGAATCATTGAGGCGGCGAAGCAGTCTGCCTCAGGCGGAAAGAAATAACCTGGTCTAATGGCGCGTCGCGGCGTGCCTCATGGTGCCACGCGCCGCGCGATCAATAAAGGACTCGACAATTTCCGCGATCCGTCAGACGACGGAGCGGAGCCAAAAATTTGGAGGGAGTAAAGATGGCAAATGCAAAACAGATTGTACTGGGTGAAGATAGCCGCCAGGCTATTCTGCGGGGTGTAAACAAGCTGGCGGATGCTGTAAAGGTCACGTTGGGCCCCAAGGGCCGGAACGTGGTTTTGGACAAGAAATTCGGTTCCCCCACGTCCACCAAAGACGGCGTGACGGTGGCCAAGGAAATCGAATTGAAGGATCCCCTCGAGAACATGGGTGCGCAGATGGTTCGTGAAGTGGCATCCAAGACCTCCGATGTTGCGGGAGACGGCACGACGACGGCGACCGTCCTGGCGCAGGCGATTTTCCGCGAAGGCGTGAAGACCGTAGCGGCCGGCGCGAATCCGATGGCTATTAAGCGAGGGATCGAGTTGGCCGTGCGCACCGTCTGCGGGTACGACGAACTTCAGAAGGACGGCTCGAAGAAGCACGTCAAAGGCGAACTCGAGAAGCTTTCGAAGCCCGTCGAAGGCGCGATGATCGCCCAGGTGGGTGCGGTTTCCGCCAACAACGACATCGCTATTGGGGAAATCATTGCGGAAGCCATGAAGAAGGTGGGCAAGGACGGCGTCATCACGGTTGAGGAAGCGAAGACCATGGAGACGGCGCTCGAAGTCGTGGAAGGAATGCAGTTCGACCGCGGCTACCTTTCCCCCTACTTCGTGACCGATCCGGACCGCATG